>Ga0213834_100790_pt1 | contig 11887 bp, 13 predicted proteins | sample SWPTP12_FD_160580 | JGI IMG/M metagenome (GOLD analysis project Ga0213834, IMG submission 160580) | Coastal seawater microbial communities from Marineland, Florida, United States - SWP TP1 #2 | ecosystem: Environmental > Aquatic > Marine > Coastal | place: USA: Florida | collected 2016-08-06
CGCGAGACGACGGCTGCGACGCCGGTGCCGCTCTCGGACGCCAGGCGCAGCGCCGCGGCCGCGCCGGTGCTGGCGCCGAACAGGCCCAGGGGCAGGGGAGCGGTCAGGGGCTCCGTGCCGAGCCAGGTGGCGGCCGCATGCAGGCGGCGCGCCAGTACATCGATGTCGAAACGGTTGTGGTAGGTCGCGTCCTCCGCGGACGTGAGCAGGTCCAGCAGCAGGGTGGCGACGCCGGCGCTGCGCAGTTCGGCCGCCACCTGTCGGTTGCGCGGGCTGAGGCGGCTGCTGCCGCTGCCATGGGCGAACAGCACGACGCCGATCGGCGTGGCGGGCAGTTCCAGCACGCCATCCAGTGCGCAGGCGCCCACCGGAATGCTCACTAATAGCTTGCGGGTCATCCCTGCCTCCACAAAAAAACGTTAGACCATCCCCAAAAAAGAAAAATCCGGCGAGACACGAGGCCTGGCCGGATTTCAGGGAGCCTAACCAGACCTTAGTCGCGAATCTCCAGTTTGCGGTTCAGGCTCAGCGCCGCCAGCGAGCCGACCGCGCCCGACAGCAGGTAGAGGCTGACGTAACCCAGGCCGAAGTTGGCGCCCAGGCCGAGCGCGACCAGCGGAGCGAACGCGGCGCCGACCAGCCAGGCCAGGTCGCTCGTCAGGGCCGCGCCGGTGTAGCGGAAGCGCGAGGCGAAGTTCGAGGTGACGGCGCCGGCGGCCTGGCCGTAGGACAGGCCGAGCAGGGCGAAGCCGATCAGGATGAAAGCGTTCTGGCCGCTTTCGCCGCCGTCGATCAGCATCGGCACGAAGGCAGAGAAGATCGCGATCAGGGCGGCCAGGGTGCCGAGCGTGGTGCGGCGGCCGACCTTGTCGGCGATCAGGCCGGAAATCAGGATGCAGACCGCGGCAACACCGGCGCCCCACATCTGGATGTGCAGGAAGCCGCTGATCGGACGGGTGTCGTAGAGCTGCATCCAGGACAGCGGGAACACGGTCACCAGGTGGAACAGCGCATAGCTGGCCAGCGCCGCGAGCGCGCCGATGACGATGTTCGCGCCCTGGGTCGACACCAGTTCGCCGACCGGGGCCGGATCGAGTTCGTGCGAGTCGAGCAGGTTCGTGTATTCGGTGGTCGAGACCAGGCGCAGACGTGCGAACAGGGCGACGACGTTGATCGCGAAGGCGACGAAGAACGGGTAACGCCAGCCCCAGACCAGGAAATCGTCGGTCGAGAGATTGTCGAGCATGTAGGCGAACAAACCGGCGGCGATCAGGAAGCCTAACGGTGCGCTCAATTGTCCCAGCATTGCGTACCATCCACGCTTGTGCTCGGGAGCATTCAGCGCGAGCAGCGACGGCAGGCCGTCCCAGGAGCCGCCCTGCGCCACGCCCTGGGCGATGCGCATCAGCGAGAGCAGCACGATGGCGGTGGTGCCGATCTGGGAATACGTTGGCAGGAAGGAAATAACGACGGTGGCCGTGCCCATGATGAAGAGGGCGATGGTCAGCTTGATTTCACGGCTGTAGCGCTGCTGGATCCACATGAAGGCGATCGTGCCGATCGGGCGCGCGATAAAAGCGAACGCAAAAATCGTAAAGGCGTAGAGTGTGCCCTCGAGCCTGTCCGCAAACGGGAAGAATACCGATGGAAACACCAGCACGGACGCGATCGCGTACACGAAAAAGTCGAAATACTCGGAGGCGCGCCCAATGACGACGCCGACTGCGATTTCGCTCGGGGAAACGTGGCTGTCCCGGGCATTGATGTTGCGGGCCCCGCTGTGAGGACCGGTGACTGGGGCGGATCCAGTGCCGCCGTAGGTATTCGTGCTTTGCATCTTGTTCGTCTCCAGAGTGTCGGCGGCCTTCCGATATGCCCCCCCTTGCTTGGGCAAGGGTGGGACAAAACGTCCAATGTGCAATGAAGGCCGATGACAGTACAGTAGCATGTTCTTATACCCATGTAACGTTAGATACCTAGCATGATTCCTAAAATTGTCCGTCCCGGGCTTTCACTTCTCCTGCTTGCAGCGCTGTCCGGCTGCAATACGGTGACGATGAATGCGGCCGGTGATATCGCACGACAGCAAGCCGACCTGATCAAGGTCTCGGTCTGGCTGATGTTAATCATCATCATTCCGGTGATGATCCTGACGATCGTCTTCGCCTGGAAATACAGGAAAAGCGCAAACGCCAGATACGAACCGGACTGGGATCACTCGACCAAGCTCGAACTGGTCATCTGGGGCGCGCCCCTCCTGATCATCATCGCGCTCGGCCTGATCACCTGGATCAGCACCCACAAGCTCGACCCATACCGCCCGCTCGACCGCCTGGACGAAAATCGTCCGATCCCGGCCGGCACCAAGGTGCTGGACGTGCAGGTCGTCTCGCTCGACTGGAAGTGGCTGTTCATCTATCCCGACCTCGGCATCGCCACGGTCAATGAACTGGTCGCCCCGGTCGACACCCCGATCCGCTTCAAGCTCTCCTCGTCGACCGTGATGAACGCGTTCTACATCCCGACCCTGGCCGGCATGATCTACACGATGCCGGGCATGGAAACGAGCCTGCACGCGGTGGTCAACAAGGCAGGCGACTACAAGGGCCAGTCCTCGAACTTCAGCGGCGACGGTTTCTCGCACATGAAATTCGCCTTCAAGGGCACCAGCCAGGCCGATTTCGACGCCTGGGTGGCCAAGGTCAAGGCATCGGGCAATACGCTCGGCCGCAACGACTACCTGGCGCTCGAGAAGCCGTCGGAAAAAGAGCCGGTGAAATATTACGGCACCGTCCAGCCGCAACTGTTCATGTCGATCGTGAACCGCTGCGTGGCCGAAGGCGCCGTCTGCATGAACCACCAGATGGCCCAGGACATGCACCGCGTGCGTAACGACATCGCGATGCGGCAGCTGCCTGAAGATGCAAAACGCCAGGTCGCCAAGGCAGACGCCAAGGCCGAAGTGTGCGAAACCCCTACTAATTCTGTGAAGAAGTAACCATGCAAGACTCATTTGACTTGACGAAGCTGATCTTCGGACGGCTCAGCTGGGACGCGATTCCGCTCCATGAGCCGATCCTGCTCGCGACCTTCGCGGGCGTGATCGTCGGCGGCATTGCCCTGTTCGCGCTGATCTCCTACTTCCGCCTCTGGGGCACCCTGTGGCGCGACTGGATCACCAGTATCGACCACAAGAAAATCGGCATCATGTACATGATCCTGGGCCTGGTCATGTTCCTGCGCGGCTTTGCCGACGCACTCATGATGCGCGCCCAGCAGGCCATCTCGTTCGGCGACAATGCCGGCTTCCTGCCGCCGCACCATTACGACCAGGTCTTCACCGCCCACGGCGTGATCATGATCTTCTTCGTGGCGATGCCGTTCGTGACGGGCCTGATGAACTACGTGGTGCCGCTGCAGATCGGCGCACGCGACGTGGCGTTTCCGTTCCTGAACAACTTCTCGTTCTGGATGACGACCATGGGCGCCGTGCTGGTCATGGCCTCGCTGTTCGTCGGTGAATTCGCGCGTACCGGCTGGCTGGCCTTCCCGCCGCTGTCGGGCATCCTGGCCAGTCCCGGTGTCGGCGTCGACTATTACATATGGTCATTACAGATTGCGGGTGTAGGAACACTGCTATCGGGTGTCAACCTGATCGTCACCATCATCAAGATGCGCGCGCCGGGCATGGACCTGATGAAGATGCCAGTCTTCACCTGGACTTCGCTCTGCACCAACATCCTGATCGTGATGTCGTTCCCGATCCTGACCGCCACGCTGGCCATGCTGGGCATGGACCGCCTGTTCGACACCAACTTCTTCACGAACGACAAGGGCGGCAACGCCATGCTGTACGTGAACCTGATCTGGATCTGGGGTCACCCGGAGGTCTACATCCTGATCCTGCCGGCCTTCGGCATCTTCTCGGAAGTGGTCTCGACCTTCTGCAACAAGCGCCTGTTCGGCTACACCTCGATGGTGTACGCCACCGTCGTGATCATGATCCTGTCCTACCTGGTCTGGCTGCACCACTTCTTCACCATGGGTTCGGGTGCGAGCGTCAACTCGTTCTTCGGCATCACGACGATGATCATTTCGATCCCGACGGGCGCGAAGATCTTCAACTGGCTGTTCACGATGTACCGCGGCCGTATCCGCTTCGAACTGCCGATGATGTGGACGGTGTCGTTCATGCTGACCTTCACCATCGGCGGCATGACCGGCGTGATGCTGGCGATTCCCGCGGCCGACTTCGTGCTGCACAACTCGCTGTTCCTGATCGCCCACTTCCACAACGTGATCATCGGCGGCGTGCTGTTCGGCCTGTTTGCCGGCTTCAACTACTGGTTCCCGAAGATGTTCGGCTTCAAGCTGAACCAGTTCTGGGGCAAGGTCTCGTTCTGGCTGTGGTCGATCGGCTTCTGGGTCGCCTTCCTGCCGGGCTACATCCTCGGCTTCATGGGCGTGACCCGTCGTTCGAGCCACTTCGAAGATCCGGAAATGCAGTGGTTGTTCGTGGTCTCCTTCGTCGGCACCCTGATGATCGCCGGCGGTATCGCCGCGCTGCTGATGCAGATTTACACCAGCTGGCGCGACCGCAAGATCAACGTCGACGTCACCGGCGACCCATGGGATGGCCGTACGCTGGAGTGGGCGACCTCGTCGCCGCCGCCTGACTACAACTTCGCCTTCACGCCGGTTGTGGAAGACAACGACACCTTCGCCGACATGAAGAAGAACGGCTGGAAGCGTCCCCTGAAAGGCTACGTGCCGATCCACATGCCTGCCAATACCTGGGCCGGTTTCGTGATCTCGGCGCTGGCAATGGTGGTGGGCTTCGCAGTCATCTGGCACATGTGGCTGCTGACCGGCTTCGCGTTCTTTGCGATGATGGTGGCCGTGATCGTCCACACGTTCAACTACAAGCGCGATTACTACATCACCGCGGAAGAAGTCACCCGCACCGAGAACGCGCATACCAAACTGCTGGAAAGCCATGTCTGAAATTAACGCAACCATGAATGGGGCCGCAGGCGCCCCTGGCATCGACGCCGGCGCGCGCTACCACGTGCGCGACCACCATCCGGAAAACGGGACCATGCTCGGTTTCTGGATCTACCTGATGAGCGATTGCCTGATCTTCGCCAGCCTGTTCGCGACCTATGCCGTTTTGGGCCGCAACTACGCCGGCGGTCCGTCGGGCGCCGAACTATTCGACCTCAAGCTGGTGGGCATCAACACCGCCTTCCTGCTGGTGTCGTCGATCACCTTCGGCTTCGCCATGATCTCGGCCCAGGCCAAAAACCTTGCCAAAACCCAGCTCTGGCTGGTCGTCACCGGCATCCTCGGCGCCTGCTTCCTGGGCCTGGAACTGTACGAGTTCTACCACCTGATCCACGAAGGCGCGGGTCCCGCCCGCAGCGCCTTCCTGACGGCCTTCTTCTCGCTGGTCGGCACCCACGGCCTGCACGTGCTGTTCGGTATCGTCTGGCTGATCACGCTGGTTGTCCAGCTGGGCAAGCACGGCCTGAACGTCGAGAACATGCGCCGCCTGTCCTGCCTGTCGCTGTTCTGGCACTTCCTGGACGTCGTCTGGATCTTCGTCTTCACCTTTGTTTATCTGATGGGAACGCTGCCATGAGCGAACATCACAACCACGGTCACGATGACCACGGCCACGGCCACCACGATGCGCACGCCGTCCATTACAGCCTGAAGGATTACACGATCGGCTTCACGCTGGCCGTGATCCTGACGGTGATCCCGTTCTGGCTGGTGATGGGCAACATCCTCGATCCGGGCACCACCCGTTTCGTGATCATGGGCTTCGCCGCCGTGCAGCTGGTCGTGCACATGGTCTACTTCCTGCACATGAACTCGAAGTCCGAGGGCGGCTGGAACATGATGGCGCTGATCCTGACGCTCGTCCTGCTGGGCATCGTCCTGTCGGGCTCGATCTGGGTCATGTACCACATGAACGTCAACATGATGCCGAACATGGGCGACGCAGCCGAAGTCATGAAGCACGGTAGCCACGACATGCCATGACGGGCCGGCACGATCCGGAACTCGTCGGCGCCCCCGGGGCGAGGCGGCCACGCGGTGTGGTGCGCATCATCCTGGCAATCGCCGGCCTGGTCCTGATCGTGTTGTTTACGGGACTGGGGACCTGGCAGGTGCAACGCCTGCAATGGAAACTGGACCTGATCGAACGCGTGGACACACGCGTTCATGCGACCCCGGTCGCGCCGCCCGATGCGGCGCACTGGGCGCAGGTTGCAAAAGATTCCCACGAATACCGCCACGTTCGCCTTGGCGGCCGCTTCCTCTTCGACTATTCGACGCCGGTGCAGGCCGTCTCTGAACTGGGCGCGGGCTACTGGCTCGTCACGCCCCTGTGCACCGCCGACGGTGCCATCGTGCTGGTCAACCGCGGCTTCATTCCGGCTGCCGACGCGCGCGAGCGCTATCCGGCCCGGCGCGCCGCCGGCGATCCCTGCGCGGACGCCGCCGGCAGCCCGCACAGCCTCACGGGCTTGCTGCGCATGGCAGAACCTGGCGGCGGCTTCCTGCGCGAGAACGATCCCGCCAAAAACCGCTGGTTCTCGCGCGACGTCGCCGGCATCGCCGCCGCGCGCGGCTTGCCGAAAGTCGCCCCTTACTTCGTCGATGCCGCAAGCGGGCAGGACCCGGCGGGCGCCCCGGAACACCCGGTCGGGGGCCTGACAGTCATTTCCTTCCAAAACAATCACCTCGTGTATGCGATCACTTGGTATGCTCTTGCTTTGATGGTTGCCGGCGCCTTCTGGTTCGTTGCGCGCTCGAACAACAAGGAAAACCGCAAGGCAAAGGACGATGGCAGTAAAGCTTGATCTGTTAACAAAAATAACGCCGGCGATCGCATCCTCCGCCGAGGCGAACGTCGAATACGCCGCCGGGCACAAGAACATGCTGCAGCTCATCGAGCTGCGCTGGATCGCCGTCATCGGCCAGGTCACGACGATCGCGGCCGCCATCCTGGTCTTCGACATCAACCTGCCGCTGGTGCACATGCTGCAGGTGCTGGCCTGCCTGATCGCCTTCAACATCGCCAGCCACCTGCGCTGGCACGAGCGCCGCCCGGTCGCCAACAGCGAGCTGTTCATGGCCTTGCTGGTCGACGTCGCCACGCTGACGGTCCAGCTCTACCTGTCGGGCGGCACCACCAATCCCTTCGCCTTCCTCTACCTGCTGCAGATCATCATCTCGGCCGTGCTGCTGGAAGCCTGGTCGACCTGGACGATTGTTTTTGTCACGCTACTATGCCTGGCCCTGCTGGCGGTCTTCGCCCAGCCCCTCGCGCTGCCGTTCGACCATGCGCGCGGCATCGCCAGCCTGTATGTGCAGGGCATGCTGCTGTGCTTTGCGATCAACGCCGCGCTGCTCGTCATCTTCATTTCGCGCATCAGCGGCACCCTGCGCGCCAAGGCGGCGCAACTGGCGGACCTGCGCCAGCGCGCCGCCGAGGAAGACCATATCGTACGCATGGGCCTGCTTGCCTCCGGCGCCGCCCACGAACTGGGCACGCCGCTGGCCACGCTGTCGGTGATCCTGGGCGACTGGAAGCGCATGCCGGCGTTCCGCGACAATCCGCTCCTGGCAGAAGAGATCGGCGAGATGCAAACCCAGCTGAAACGCTGCAAGTCGATCGTCAGCGGCATTTTGCTTTCGGCGGGCAGCGCGCGCGGCGAGTCGGCGGTGCGCACTTCCATCCATACCTTCCTCGACGGCCTGGCCGAAGACTGGGAAGACAGCCGGCCCGTCAAGGTGTTCGAGTACGAGAACCGCATTCCGGAGGATATCCCGGTCGCCTTCGACTCGGCGCTGAAGCAGACCATCGACAACCTGCTCGACAATGCGCTCGAGGCCTCGCCCGACTGGGTGGGGCTGGACGCGAGCGTCGAAAAGGGCATCCTGACGCTGGTCGTGCTTGATAAGGGCCCCGGCTTCGCGCCCGCCATGCTGGCCCAGTTCGGCAAGCCCTACCAGTCGACCAAGAACCGTCCCGGAGCGGGTGTCGGGCTGTTCCTGGTCGTGAACGTGGCGCGCACGCTCGGCGGCGGCGTGATCGCACGCAACCGCGAGGAGGGCGGGGCGGCGGTCACCTTGAGCATCCCGCTTGTCTCCATTGCACTGCCGGGGGAGGGCGAGCATGTCTGAATCCTTGCATGAAACCCTGACTGAGGCCCCGCTGCTGCTGATCGTCGAGGACGACGAAGCGTTTGCCCGCACCCTGGGCCGCTCGTTCGAGCGGCGCGGCTACCGCGTGCTGCACGCGCCCGGCCACGAAGAAGCTGCCGAGCTGCTCAAGGACCACGATCCCGGCTACGCCGTCGTCGACCTGAAGCTGAAGGGGAACTCCTCGGGCCTGAACTGCGTCCAATTGCTGCACGCGCACGACCCGGAGATGCTGATCGTCGTCCTGACCGGCTTTGCCAGCATCGGCACGGCGGTCGAAGCGATCAAGCTCGGCGCCTGCCAGTACCTGGCTAAACCGTCGAACACCGACGACATCGAAGCCGCCTTCGGCCACGTGGCGGGCAGCACCGACATCGAGGTCACGAACCGCTCGACCTCGATCAAGACACTGGAGTGGGAGCACATCCACGCGGTGCTGGCGGAGACCGATTTCAATATTTCGGAAGCGGCCCGGCGGCTGGGGATGCACCGGCGTACGCTGGCGCGCAAGCTGGAAAAGCAGCGGGTCAAGTAGCGGACGTGGGGCCGATCAGGCCGCCACCGCCGCCTGCGCCGCGCCAGCCACCGGCTTGAGCTGTTTCGAAATCAGCTCGGCGAACAAACGCATCGTGGTGACGGTGGTCTTGCTGTTCAGCGATGCCGGATGCGGGTCGAGCCCGCACAGCGTCCCGAAATAGGCGCCGCAGGGGCGGAACAGGGGCAGCGAAAAATAGCTCTTGAAGCCGTACATGAGCGGTATCGGATGCTCGCGGTAGACGGGCGAATCGTCGATGCTGTCGATGACGATCGCGACCCCGGTGTCGCGCACGTCCTCGCACAAGGTTTTGGTCACGTCGAGCGGATCGCCCGGCTTCAAGCCGAAATTGAGCTGGTCCAGGACGGCGCATGCGGTCCAGCTGGTCTCGGTCACATGGGCGACGCAGATCATGCGCAGGCCGGTCAGCGCGGCAAGGGTGTTCATGATGTCGGGCACGGCGCTGATCGCCTGTACCTCATTGACGCACTGCTGTATTGCTGTGTCCAACACTCACTCCTGCAATAATCAAGTCGAGCTTGAATATTAGCATCAGCTCGCTTACTCGATCGCGGACCTTGCTGCGGATTGCACTGCTGTTGTCGAAACGGCGACAGGTGCGCCGAAAATGGCGACATGGATTGCGGCAGGCGTGGGCTTGTTGCGCGACTGGAAGCGTACCGTCCGGATACCCGCCTGCTCAAGCCGTGCGTCGCGCAGCTGATCCTTGGCCTGCGAATGGGTCCGGTCGTCGAGTTCGATCACTGCGACGACCTCGCCTGCTGCCGTGCACACGACATAATCGGCACGCTGCTGGGCGATGCGCAGCCTGTCGCCATACGCTTTTTTCTTGTCGCCGCTGGCTGCTTCGATCAAGGCCGACATGGCGACTTGGGGAAACACGTAATGGCCTGGAAGGGCGCTCAAGAGACGGCCGAAAAATTCCAGTTCGTTGGCGGTCATCAGCTTGCGCGCCCGATAGGTGCCGGTGCGGCCAGCGCCCTTTGCTCCCTTCAGCTTTGCCGCAACGACGGACAACGTCATCAGGATGAGAAAGAGGGCGGCGACGACGAAAATGGTTTTCATGGGAGCAGGTTGGCGGTTGAAGACCCGAAGGGGGAGCTAACCGACATCCTAATATATTTCCCAAGAGAAATAAACTGCTTACTCCACAGCCAATTCAGGTACTACAGTGTCGCCAGCAATTTCCGCACCGCCTGGTGCGCTTCCAGCCAGCCGCTCTCGATCAGCTTCGGCCGGCATTCGGCGCATTCCTCGAACGGGTTGCAGGCGTGCGGCAGCTCGATGTATTTCGAACCGATCATCGGTTTGGCGCCGTGCGCATCACGGGAGGAGAGGGCTTGCGCCTTGCGATCCGCGGCTGCTGCAGGGGCGCCCTCGGCAATCCAGCGGGCGAAGGGGGCGTTGTCCTTGCCGTCCGGGACGTACCAGCATTTGCGCGTCGGGTTCCAGCGCGCGCCCAGCGCCTTGGCTTCGTCTTTTTCGGCGTAGGGGACCTTCAACAGGATCATGCTTGTTCTTTCAAATGTGGCGACAGAGTGTACGCCGCATATTGTAAGGGCAAGCCGGTTCGGCAGGGTGGGAACGCATGCGGTTCGGCGGGGTCGACGTGCGCGGCGGCATCGCGGGTGCGCTGATCCGCCCGGGCAAGGAGGTGCACATGTTCACATGGGATGAGCCGAAGACCCCGAACCCGATCTTCGACGCATTACACAGGCAGATGGACGATATTTCGTATTCGGCTTGTTATTGCTCCGTCTTCGACGACTGCTACCTGATCGGCAAGGACGACGAAAAGAAGCCGGTTCCGGTCAAGGAATGCAGGCCGCCCAAGGTCAGCTTCCGGCCCGATTTCGGGAGCAAGCACGCGGGAGCAAACAAGCAGCCGGGTACCTAGCCCATCTTGCTGAGCGCGAAAGCCGCCAGGAAGCCCGCCACCGTGATCAGGCCGGCGAAATCGTGGGCTTCGGCGAACGCCTCCGGAATCATGGTATCGGCGAGCATCGCCAGGATCGCCCCGGCGGCCACGGCCGTGGTAGCGGCGACGGCGCCGGGCGAGACGCCTTCGAACAGCGTGAAGCCGGCCAGCGCGGACAGGCCGGAGGCGAAGGCAATCGCGCCCCAGATCCCGAAGATGTAGAACGCGCTGCGGCCTGCCTTCTTCATGCCGGCCGCGCTCGACAAACCTTCCGGCACGTTGGACATGAAAATCGCCGCGACCGCCACCATGCTGACCTTGCCGCCGCCCAGCATCGACAGGCCGATCACGATCGATTCCGGAATGCCGTCGAGCAGGGCGCCGACGGCGATCGCGCTGCCGCTGCCGCCGTGCTCTTTTTCGCTGGGTTGGCACCCGGAGCGCTTGCGATGGCGCGCGCCGACGCGGGCCAGCCACCAGTTCGCCAGGGTGTAGACCAGCGCGCCGCCCAGGAAGCCCACGGCCGTCGCCTGGAAGCCGCCGGTCTTGAATGCTTCGTCCATCAGCTCGAACGAGAGGGCCGAGATCAGCACGCCGCTGCCGAAGGCCATGATCGCCGCCACCAGCCGCGCCGGCACGGCGAAGCGGTAGCCGACTACGGCGCCGACCAGCAGCGCCGCGCCAGCGACGAATCCCCAGAATCCCGCCTGCAGCCACATCGGTATATGTTCCATCGTTACTCCGTCTGTTTTGCCAAAATGTTACGCTGAAGCGGGAAATTGCCGCGCTCGCCTGCTCGGCAGCGCTCAGTGGCTCACTCCCGGCCGCGCTGCGGTCGTGATACATTCGCCACTTTTTTGCACGGAGAGATGCATGAGTTTTCCCTGGATCCGGCTTGCCGTCACGGCGGCCGCCCTCGCGCTGGGCGGCTGCGCCAGCCTGCCGGGCGACCCCGGCGCCGCCGACGTTGCATACGTCGTGATCGGCGAGAACGGCGCCGCGACGGCACGCCTGATCACGGCCGCCGCACACTGCCCGCCCTTGAGCGTCGACGGCCAGGCCGTGCCGATGCGGGTACGGGTGCCGATGTCGAGCATCCCGGCGCGCGCCGGCCAGCCGCCTGCGCCGCCGTCGCGCGCCATGCTCACCTGCGAGGCTTTGATCCCCGCGGGCAGCACGAGCGCCAGCGTGGCCGG
>Ga0213834_100792_pt1 | contig 11844 bp, 8 predicted proteins | sample SWPTP12_FD_160580 | JGI IMG/M metagenome (GOLD analysis project Ga0213834, IMG submission 160580) | Coastal seawater microbial communities from Marineland, Florida, United States - SWP TP1 #2 | ecosystem: Environmental > Aquatic > Marine > Coastal | place: USA: Florida | collected 2016-08-06
GCGCCACCCGCGGCAGCGCCGCGTTGACCTCGGCCAGCCACTGGTCGCTCAAACGGGTTTCCTGCAGCGTGCCGCTTTTCTCGAGCGCCTGGAATGCCGTTTCGCCCAGCGAGCGGTCGACCGAGGGAGGCAGCGCCGCGGCAATGCGCTTCGATGCGGCCGGCACGCCCCAGACCATGGTGGCCAGGATCAGGGCCACCAGCAGCACCAGCGCGATCAATGCCGCCCAGGTGTGCGCGGTCATGCGCTCCACGCGCGAGGCGCGGTAACCGAGCGCGTCGCGCAGCACCTGGGCCGCCTCGGGGCCAGCGGCTTCGCAGCGCGCGCCGTCCTCGAAATACAGCACGGTGGGCGCCTGTTCGAAGGGTTCGGCAATGCGCGTGGAGCGGGCGCTATAGGTCTTGTCGATGCTGCCCTGCAAGCTGATCAGGCCGTCGAACGCGGCCAGTTCGACAGCATGGGCGCGGGCGCTGCGCCCGTCGTAGAAATTTGCGGCAATCATCATCGCTTCACCAGGATAAATCGACGCCGAGGAAATCGGCAGTGCCGTCGCCCGCCGCGCCGCCGGCCGGCTTGACCTCGGCCAGCACGTGGTCGAAGCCTTCGTCGACCTCGAGCAGCATGTGCGCCAGGCGGTAGCGGTAGACGTTCACCACCGCGAACGGCCGGTACAGGCCGAGCGTGATCAGCGTCAGGAACAGGTTCTTGAGCTGCAGCCAGACGAAGCGCCGCGCCCCGAGGGTCGAGACGAAGCGCACGCCGGGAAACTGCGTGCGCGGCAGGCACAGGTTGAGGATGCGCACCTGCTGGTAGGGGCCTAGCAGTACATAGGCCAGCAGCGCGAACCCAGCCGGCATGAACGTACTCAGTACGACGACGGTGCCGGGGCCGGAAACATTCGAGCGCGCCCAGGTAAACCCGCCCCAGACAAGGCCCACCATGAGGGCGAACGGCACGACGGCAAGCAGCAAGCCGCGCACATAAATCCCGAAGAATTTGCCCAGTGGGAGTTCTGTCGAAGAGTGCTGGTCGCCATACGCGACATGCCCGTACTGGTAGCGCTTCATCTGGCCATACATCGCCGGCCAGGCCAGGTACAGCGCCAGGGACAGCGCGATCCAGGGCGTATTGCCCAGGATCGCCACCATGGCGCCGGGCAGCAGGAACACGGCGATCGGCGCCAGGTAGCTACGGTAGGCGAGCGGCACCGAACCCGTGAAATGAAAACGCAGGCCGCGCCAGGACGTGTTCCCGAGGCGGAAGCGCAGCGCCCCGCGCATCATGAAGGGCAGGGACAGCAGCAGCACCGCCACCACGGCCAGGCCGAACACGAGCGAAAAGCCGAAGGCGAACTGATAGGCGGCGAGCAGCACCACGGCCAGCACGCGGCCGCGCAGGATCGCCCTGGCCTCGCCATGGAAATCGAAGACGGCCCCGGCGAGCGTGGTGTGGCGGTCGAAATACTGCAGGCGGCGCACCTTCGCCCAGGCCGAATAGATGCCCAGCGTCGCCAGGCTCAGCAGCAGGTTGATGACCCAGATGCGGAAGTATTCGCGGCCGCTGCCCGTGAACTGGAAGGCGAGCAGGCGCTTCTCCGGCAGGGAGGGCTCGGGCGTAAAGTGGTCCGGGTCGGTTGCAGCAGGGGCGTCGGGAGCGGGCATACCAGCAGAGAAAGTCGTAACAAAAAGCAATATCTACTTTTTATGGCTAGTCTGTCAATCAATTTTGATAACGCAAGGATGCGCGACATCGTCCATGCACGGACTATACTGAAAGGCCAACGTCATCCAGGAGAGCGCCATGAAAGCAATCCACCCTGTACTCGCGGCACTGACCACCGCACTCGTGTTTTCAAGCAGCGCCGCGCTGGCGCAGTCGGGCTTCAAGAAAGACGGCGGCGTGCTCGTCGACGCGGCCGGCATGACGGTCTACACCTTCGACAAGGACAGCGCCGGTTCCGGCAAGAGCGCCTGCAACGAGGCCTGCGCCAAGATGTGGCCGGCGGTGCCCGTGACCGAGGAACGCGTCGCCTCGCCGTACTCGAGCGTCACGCGCGACGACGGCAGCAAGCAGCTGGCCTACAAAGGCAAGCCGCTCTACCTGTTCGCCAAGGACACCAAGCCGGGCGAGCGCAAGGGCGACAAGATGAAGGACGTCTGGCACGTGGTGGCCGACTGAGGCTGCGCCCCAGGGCCTGGCTCAGCGCAGCCAGGCCTTGAGCACGTCCGCACTCTGCTCCATCCCGAACTGCAGCCGCCCCTGCGCGTGCGCCGCACATTGCTCGGGCGTGCCGACGCCCTGGCTGGCGGCCTTCATCGCGATCGCCTTGCTGGCGATGCCGAAGGCGACGATGGCCTGGTCCCAGGCCAGTCCCGATGCCAGCGCTTCCTCCACCACATTCGCCGCCAGTGCGCCCAGCTTGTCCACCAGTGCCTCGTCCGTTCCGAGTTTCAGCATTCCATTTCCCTTGCAATACCTTGATGATGGAATAGTACGACAGGCGGATTGAAGGGTTCGCCACGCAGGGAGGGCCGGGTACTCAGGCCAGCTGCCGCGCCGGGTCGCGCAAGGCCCAGAGCGCGTTCGTCCAGAGCATCAGGCCGGTGCCCAGGAAACCCACTGGATCGGCCGGCCCGCGAGACGCCAGCTGCGGGTAGGCGAGGGCAAAGCCGACCAGCGCCGCCGCCAGCAGGTAGTGCGAGCGGTTGCGGAACACATAGGCCAGCGGCACGAAATGCAGGCCGATCACGATGATGGCCATCGGCACCACCCACGCTGCGAGCCCCACGTTGGCAAGCACATTGCCCAGCACCAGGATCAGCCCCCATTGGCCCAGGTTGACGATGTTGAAGACGCGCTCCGCCCGCTTCGTTTCGGCCGTCGCAGGCTGCAGCGCCAGGGCGGGCGCGTAGCGGCGGTAGCGCAGGCAAGCCATCGCCAGCAGCGCGCTCCCCAGCAGCGCGATCGCACCGAAGACGGCAACACCCGCGCCGGCGCGCCGGTCCCAGACCGCGAGCAGCACCAGGCCGAAGAAAGAAAAGACCATGGCCCCGAAGGCGCGTTTCGCCTTCAAGGCATCGATACTTGAAACGGACTGGACGGTTTGCATCGGGGCTCCCTGAGGTGGAACATCGAGTAGCGCAACCGTTCATATTTTCCAGATAACTCGCGGCACCCGCAAGCAAGCTGGACGATGGCCAAGACGGTATCGACGGATATCGCCCGCTCAACTCGAGGCGAATGGACGACAGCAAAGCAGCCGGCTCTACAGCCCTGGCATATCGAGTTCCATGGAAGCGTGAAAAGGCAGGCCCTGCCAGCGCTCCGCCAGGGCGATGACGGCGCCGTACAATTGCGTCCGCACGTCGATAGCGCCCAGCTCCGGTGCGGTCCGTGAACGCATTGCGCAGGCGCCTTCCAGCCCGGCCCTGAACATGGCGGCGTCGAAACTCCCGCTCCAGAGCTGGGCTTGCAGGCTCTCCACGATCGCTTCCGCATGCGTCGCCTGGTCGCTCGCCTCGGCGTTGCCGATATCGTGGGACGCTTCCATGGCGAAGCCGATGTCCGCCCCCTTCGCGACCAGTCCGAGGAAACCGTGGTCATAGCCGAGCGCAGTTTCGACGACGTAGTGAATCAAATCGTGGGGCAAGATGCCTTGTCGGGGCATCGTGGTGCCGGTCTCGCTACCGTCGCGGCGGATGCAGCGCAGTTGATCGTATTTGTCGTTCCTGGACAGTTTGGTGGCAATGATCTTCATCGTACTGTTTAGTCTTTCATTCGATACGGTTGCGCAAGTCCGGAGCGCGATCCGACGCCTGATGACCGAACATTCGGACAGCTCGACTGTTCATATTTTCCAGACAACTGCCACCGTTGGCAAGCGAGCTGAGCATGGGCCAGGGTTAATTGCTGCCTGAAAAATTTTGCTTGCTTCAATGGCAACTGTCCTCCTACACGTGGATCGACGCAGTTCACAAGGACCAGGTATGAAACAGTGCTTATTGATGCAAATGACGCTGACGCAATTATCCTCATGAAAATCGGCGTCCAGACCTGGGGCAGCCATGGCGACATCCGTCCCTTCATCGCCTTGGCCGAAGGCTTGCAGGCGGCCGGCAACGAAGTGCACCTGGTGATTACCTGCGTCGACAGCGCCCTGTATCGAGGCCTCGTGTCCACGCCGGGCCATCATCCAGAGCGATGCGGCGCAAGCCTGCGGCTTCGTGTCGGAGCGGAACATCCTGTATGTCGCGAAGGCGCCGCACCAGACGATCTTCCCGCGCTGCCGCGCCGTCGTCCACCATGGCGGCGCCGGCACTACCCAAACGGCGACGCTGGCCGGCAAGCCCTCGGTCGTCGTCGCCAACATCAGCGAGCAGGAACACTGGGCGCGCGAACTGCGCCGTCTCGGCATTGCCGGCAGCGTCGCACGACGCCGCAGCGTGACGGCGGCGGGAATGGCCAGGCGCATACGGCATGTGCTGGCGTCGTCCGCGATGACGGCGCGCGCGCAAGCAGTGGCGGACGGGATGCGCGGCGAGGACGGCGTGCGGGATGCGGTGGGCGCGATCATGCGGCGCTTTGGCGGCGAGATCGCGGCTAACGGCAACGCCCTCAATTCGTTTTCGGATTCAACAAATACTCCCCGCCGCTCGCATGCCCCGACGACATGATGATCCCGTACGACGGCACCTGTCCCTCGCTGCTCTTGCTGACCTTGTCGCGAATCGAGAGCAGCATGTCGCGGGCCGGGATCTCGCCTTTCGCCTCGCCCAGCTGGCGCAGCAGGTGGTAAGTGAAGGGCGAGTGGCCATCGAGCGCGCTGTCGGCCACCACTTCCTCGCCGCCTGACGACAGCGCCACCACCGAACGCCGCATCAGGATGGCGTTGCGGCTCATGCCGGCGCGTTGCTGTTCCGCGATGCCTTCGCGCGTGAGGGCGCCCGAGAAGCAGCTGTCGGAAACCAGCAGCAGCTGGCGCGCCGGCATGTTGGCCAGGAAGCGCGCGATGTCGATGTTCGACAGCCAGCCGCGCGGATCGTCGACGTTGGCGTCGGTCGGGATCCAGTAGCCGACCGAGGAGCCCGGGTGGATGTAGCCGTGGCCGGCGTAGAACACCAGCACGCTGTCGTCCGGTTCGCTGGTGCGGATCAGGCGGTTGAGCGAAGCGATCATCGACGACCGGTTCGCGTCCGTCAGCTGCTCGACCTCGTAGCCTTGCTGGCGCAGCAGGCCGGCCACGGCGCCCGCATCGCGGCCGGCGCCTTCCAGCCGCGAGAGCGGCGAGTGGTAGTCGTTGTTGCCGATCACGAGCGCAAGCTTGCGCTTGATGTGCATGCTGGGTGCGGCGGCGCCCGTGTCCTCGCTCACCTGGGCCTGGAAGGCCATGCGCGGCTTGGCGATGCAGTCGACCAGTTCCGCCTCGCCGCAGGTTTTCAGGCTGCCGATGCCGGGGTCGCGCGTGATGGCGTCGCCGGCCTGCAGGAACAGTTCCTTGCGCTGCGGGGTGGCGCCGCCGGCGATGCTGGCGGTGAGGGCGACCGAGCCCGCAGCCGCGGCATCGGGCACACGCGGCACGTTCACGTTGGCCGGCGCCAGCATCAGGCTCTGGGTCGGAACCGGCGTACCGGGATTGGCTTCCACCGTCACGATGCCGTTGACCGTGGTGACGGCGTAGTTCGGTCCGGCATCCGCGTCGACGAGGACGAGCGGATAGCTTTTTCCCGGGAGGGGAAGGGCGCCGGGGCCGATGCCTTCGATCGCAAAGCCGGCGTCGACCAGGTCGATGGTGTCGGTGTAGGCGAACCCGGTGGCGCTGTAGGTCAGTTCGACAGGGGAACCGTCCAGGGGCAGGGTCTTGTTGTCGGCGCTGAGCAGCAGCGGCCTGCGCGCAACGCTCAGCAGTCCCGGCGTGCGCGTCGTGACCATGTAGTTGGCGGCCGCGCCGCCCTCGATCGCGATCGCGTGCGTGCCGGCGCCCGCCGCCGCGCCTTGCGGTGCGTTCAGCGCGACGCCGGCGAGCACGCCGGCCGTATCGGCATAGCGCAGGCCGCTGACGCTGAAGGTGAGCGCCGGGTCTGCGTCGCCGTAGACCTTGCTCTTGTTGTCCGCGCTGAGCACCAGCGGGGCCTTGTCGATCGTGACCGTGCCGGGCAACCAGACGATGTCGTACTTGGTGGAGCCGAGGCCGCCCGCCAGCACGCCGTAGCTGCCGGCATTCACGGCGCCGATGGCGTCGCCGCTGTAGGCCAGCTGGCCGTTCAGTTGGGCCTGGGTGTCGCCGCCCTGGAAGCCGGTGAACGACAGCGACAGGTCCTGCGCCGCGACCGCACCGTCGCCGTAGACCCGGCGCAGGTCGAGGGTGTCGATGACGAGGTCGTACTGGCCGGCCGTGAAGGTGCGCAGGGAAGGCGTGGCGCCGGCCATGCGCCAGGTGCGCGCGAAGTCCCAGCCGGTGTAGGTCGCGACCGATTGCAGCTCGGCGCTGGTCTTGCCGGCGCCGCCGGCGCTCGTCGTGCTGCCGCTATCGAGGTTCCAGAAGCTGTTGGTGATCGCGCCGCCGCCCTGGCCCACCAGGCCGCCGCCGGTGCCGACGCTGCCGGTGGCCAGGCTGTTCATGATGCTGCCGCTGTTCGTTCCCACCAGGCCGCCGCCACGTCCGGCGTCGCCGGCGACGTTGGCGCTGCTGTGGCTGTTGCCGATGCTGCCGAAGTTCGTGCCAACCAGTCCCCCTCCGCTGGAACGCTGCGCGAGCACCTGGCCGCTCGAGAAGCTGGTTTCGATGCGCCCGCCCGTCTGGTTGCGCCCGACCAGGGCGCCGATGTCGTATAGCCCGTTCACCGCCGCGTCGCTGACGCCCAGGTTGCGCACCGTGCCGTAATTCACGCCGACCAGGCCCAGGTACTGCTGCTGCGGCGAGATCAGGTTCAGGTTGCTGATGCGGTGACCGTTGCCGTCGAGGGTGCCCATCAGGTAAGGCAGGAACAGGCCCGGCGCGGAAGCCAGGTCGATGTCCGCGCTCACGCGGAAGCCCAGGGCCGGGTCGTCGACGAAGCCGAGCATGGCGTTCAGGCCCGCCAGGTTCGACACCAGGTAGGCGCCGCTGGCCGCATCGCGCGGCAGCACGGCGCCGTAGCTGGCGATGGCGAGCTTGCGGCCGTTGGCGACCCAGTCGTTGTACTGGGCGCCGCGCAAGCCGCCCATCGACAGGACTGCGGTGCTGCCGTTGATGGTCACGGCGTCGGCGTTGTAGTGGGTGTTGCGCATGATGCCGGAATCGAAATCGCCGATAGCGCCGCCCAGGCTGGTCTCGCCCGTGACGCTGGCCGTGCTGGCGCTGTCGAGCAGGACGCCGTTCGCGACCTGGAAGCCGACCAGGCCGCCGACGCTGTTGGTGCCGTTCACCTCGCCGCTGACCGACACGTTCTCGATGGTGCCGAGATTGCCGCCGGCGACGCCCCCGGCGGCCCAGCCGTTGATCCGCACATTGGCCAGCTTGAGGTTGCGGATGGCGCCCGTGTTGACGCCGACCAGTCCCACATACGAGATGCGGGAACCGGGGGCGGTGCCGAGATTCGAGATGGTGTAATTCCCGCCGTCGAGCTGGCCGTTGAAGGTGGGCAGGAACAGGCCGGCGTCCTGGCCGAGGTCAAGGTCGCCCGTCAGGCGCACCTTGACGCCCGCATTCGCAAAGCCGAGCAAGTCGCGCAGGCCCTGCACCGTGCCCAAGCCGTAGCTGTCCGTGCGCGCGTCGTAGGGCAGGGAGGCGGCATAGTCGGCGATGTCGAGCTTGCGTCCGCCCGCCAGCCAGGCATGGAACTGGTCGCCGAGGATGGCGCCTGCGCTGAAGGCGCTGCCGGCATACAGTTCGTCGCTCGCGTTATAGAAACTGTTGCGGATGCCGGCGGCGCCGTAGGTGCTGATCTGGCCGACCAGGCCCACGCCTTCCGCATTGCCGCTGACGTCGACGCCACTCGTATAGCTGCTGTCGATCACGGCGTGCGCCGGGTCGACCGGGCCATGCCTGAGCGCGCCCACCAGTCCCCCCGTTGTCGTGAACCCGGCGCTGCTGCGGACGCTGCCGCCGGCGACCCAGCTATTGAGGATCGAGGCATTCGCCGAGCGCACGCTGCCGACCAGGGCGCCGGTCTGTGCGCCGCCCACGATATCCGGATCGACCAGGCCCAGGTCGCGCACCGTGCCGGTCAAGGCGCCGATCAGGCCGACGTCGGGGGTCGAACGGTTGATGGCGAGGTTGCCGATCACATGCCCGAAGCCGTGCAGCTGGCCGGAAAACGGCGCCGTGGCCGTGCCCAGCGGCAGCCAGCCCTGGCCGTTGTTGTCAGAGGCCGTGTCGGACGCGTCGATGTCCCCGGTCAGCACGTAATTGCCGCCCAGGTTGAGGCGCGCCGTGATGGCGAGTGCGTCCGGGCTGTATTCGTTGATGACCGTGAAGGGCGTGCCGTTCATCGTCACCTTCGGCGTCAACCCGCCGAGGGTGATCTTGTTCGCGCCCAGCGCGTAGCGGGTTCCGAAGTTCAGCGCCAGGCCCGCGTTGTCGCCATAGGCAGTCAGGTTGGCCGGCGCCCCCAGGTTCGGATCGAATGGGTAGTAAATGGTGCTCGAGGCGAACAGGATCGCATTCTGCGCGCTGAGCGTGAGCGTGGTATCGCTCTCCCAGCTGACCCGCGCGTTGACGTGGATGTCGCCGGCGCCGCTGCGCGCGCCCGCCGCGCTCTGGATTGTCACATTGCCCTGATCGAGGTTGCGCGACAGGTCGGCGCCGCTGATGTCGTCGCCGTCGCCGTCGCCGATGGTGAAGTCCTGCGGGTCGATCAGCCAGGTGCCGTGGCGCCCGTTCGCGGCCAGGGTATTCACCCTTGCCTTCGATCCCGCCTGTACCCGGGCCGCCGAGGTCTCGACCGTGCCGCCTCCCGCCGCGCCGCGCGCGTCGACGCTGGCGTCGAAGCGCACGCTGCCCGCATGCAGGTCGCCGAAGATGCTCACGTTGCCGGCCCTGCCTTGCGCCGAGCTGGTGTCGATGCTGCCGCTGGCCTCGACGCTGCCGCCGATCAGCGAGACGGTGCCGCCATCGGTACGCACCGCGCCGGCGCGCACGATGCCGCTGTCGATCACCAGGCCGCCGGCGCCGCCGGCAGTGCCGCTCGCAGCCAGCGCAATCGATCCGCCGGCGCTGTCGAGGGCGCCGCTGTTGGCGACCACCGCGTGCGGCGCGGCCAGCGTGACCTGGGCCTGGATCAGGCCATCGCTGGAGAGGTTGACGCGCACCGCGTCGCCCGCGGCCAGCGTGATGGCGCCATGCGGCGCCGTGATGCTGCCGCTGTTGGCGACGCCGGCGCCGGCCAGCACCACGCTGCCGCCATCGACGGTGGCGATCGATCCCGCATTCGCGACCCGGCCGCTGGTGGCGACCTGCGGCGCGCCCGCCAGAAAACTGCTGTCGCTGACCGACCCCGCCGCCACCACCAGGCTGCCGACGTCGACCCGCGCCGAAGCGCCGAACAGCACGCCGTTCGGGTTGACCAGGTAGACCCGGCCATTGCTGGTGAGTTTGCCCGCGATGTCGCTCGGCCCGCTGAGCACCCGGTTCAGGATGGTCGAGCCGGCGCCCGGCTGCACGAACTGCACCGACGCGTCGCGCCCGATATTGAAGGTGTCCCAGTTGACGATCGCCTTGTCGCTGGCCTGGTTCACGCGCAGGGTGGCGGCGTCCTGCTGCAGCGTGACGGCGCCGCTGGCGACGCTGCCGTTGGTTGGGAGGGCGGTCGGCGCGGTCTGGGCGCGCGCCAGCGCGGGCAGGGCCATCAGGATGAAACACACGGTCGGACGAAGCCGGAACGGCGCGCTCAGCATGTCGATCTCCCTTCAGAAGCGTACGGTCGCGAACGACCAGAGCCGGTAACGGCGCGAACGGCCGTCGCTGTCGTTGCCGGTGGCGGGGTCGGCCAGCGGATTGCGTCCCACCTTGGCGGCCCCGATCAGCGACAGCTCGACGCGCGGCCCGGGGTTCCACACGACCCCGGCGCCCGCGCCCTTGAGCTGGACCTGGTTGCGGCCGGTGAACCCCGCCCACGGATTGCGGTGCAGTTCGATCCAGCCGTGGTCGTAGAAGGCGAATGCGCGCAGGCCGTCGCGCAGCCGCCGGTGGTATTCGAGCTGCGCGATCGCGCTCTGGTCGCCGGCCGTCTCGCCGGCCGGATAGGCGCGCACCGCGCCCAGGCCGCCGAGCAGGAAGGTTTCCGACGAATCCAGGTTCTTGCTGGCGGCCTGGCCGGACAGCTTGACCACCAGGTCGCCGTCCTTGCCGAGCGGCTGGGTGCGGCTGTAGCCGAAGGCCAGCTTCGCGAAGCGCCCATGCAGGCGCGCGCTGGCCGCGTCGGTCAGCGCATCGATGCCGGCGGCGCCGACCTCGGTGTAGCCGAGACCGAGGTTCAGCCAGCCGGCGCTGAGCACCTCGCCATCGGTCCAGTCGGCGCGGCTGCCGAGTATCAGTTCGCTGACCTTGTGTTCGCTGGTGCTCACGCCCAGCTGGCGGTTCGACAGGCGGCGCTGCAGCAGTTCGGCGCTCAGGTAGAGGTTGCGGTCGCGGGCGCGCCGCACGGCGCGCGACACGTTCACTGCGGCCATGCGCGTGCTGCCCCTGGCGTCGAGCGGCGCGAAGACGCAGCACAGGTGGTAGCGGCTGGCCTGCGCGGTAGCGCCCAGGCGCCAGTCGCGCCCCACCGGCAGCTGGTAATTCAGGTGCAGGCTGCGCTGGTTCGGCGTGAGCAGCTGCGCGTACACGGCCAGCTGGTCGGCGCGGCCGCTCAGGTTCGCCACCCGCAGGCTGAGCGCATCGTGCCACTCGCTGGTGTAGCGGTTGCCGGTGTTGTCGACGCTGGCGCTGGCCGCCACGCGCTGGCCTTGTTCGATTTCGAAGACGACGTCGTACTCGCCCAGCCTGGCGGCCGGCACCAGCACGGCGCGCGCCGGCATGCCGAGGAAATCGGCAACCCGGTAGACCGCTTCCTCGACGCGTTCGCGCTCGATCGGCGCGCCAGGCGGGAGCACGCCGCGCGCGCTGGCCAGGGCGCCGTCGCGCGCGGCGCCCTCCAGGAATGCGGGGTCGAGCCGCAGCTGGCCGACCGCGCCCTGCAGGACGCGGATCTCGACCACCCCGTGCTGCACGTCCTGCAGCGGCACCCAGGCCTTGGCGACGATGCGCCGGCGCTCGGTGAGCAGGAAGCGCTCGATCTTGGCCGCCACCCCGTGCAGCTCCTTGAGCGTCATGATCTTGCCGCTGTCGCCGGCCAGCATGGCTTGCATCTGCGCTTCCGGTAGGCCGGTGAGGTCGCCCGTGAAGCGGTAGCTGCGCACTTCGAGGCTGCCTTCGGCGATGTCGACCGCTGCTGGCGCAGGCGCCGGCGCCACTACCGCCGGCGGCGCGCCGGCGGGCCCGGGTGCGGGCGGCGGGGGGCGCGGTTGCAGTGTGCCGGCCTGGGGTTGGGGCGTTTGGGCGAGGCAGGCGGCCGGCAGCAGGGCCAGCGCATAGGCGAAGGGAGTGAGCCGCTTGTTCATCCGTCGTGGGGCCTGTTTGAGTTGTGGCTATCGGCGTGACCAGAATGCGGAGTGCAAAAAAAGCATGCTCTTTTTGTATTTATCGGTCAATAAACTTTTGGAAAGATGTGGCGCGGCGGCACAGCTTGCTTCGAGGGCATAAAAAAAGGTTCATCGCGGATTTCCGGGATGAACCTGTTGTAAACGCAAGAGAGCAGTAAAGAAGAGTTATTGTGTTTGTGCGACCAAACCCAACCAACTCAACTTACCGCTCTCATGTCAGATCAT
>Ga0213834_100794_pt1 | contig 11830 bp, 17 predicted proteins | sample SWPTP12_FD_160580 | JGI IMG/M metagenome (GOLD analysis project Ga0213834, IMG submission 160580) | Coastal seawater microbial communities from Marineland, Florida, United States - SWP TP1 #2 | ecosystem: Environmental > Aquatic > Marine > Coastal | place: USA: Florida | collected 2016-08-06
CCCGCTCGCCCCTCGTCCGTGCCGTCCGAGGATTCGATTCCCGACGCCGGAACTCACCGCATAAAAGAGAAGGCCCCCCGGCTTTCGCCGGGGGGCCTTCTCTTTTATGCGGTGGTGGAGGCGGAGGCTACCGAATAACATGCCGAAACCCGCATGGTTGCTGGGGCGCAGTGAAAGTCCAATGTCGGGTTACCCCAGAAGTTACCCCCTGATGAGTTCGACGTCTCCGACTTCTCGACGTTGTTGGGACGCCACGAGGTTTAAGCATTGGCCTCGAACGTCATCGTGAACATCGAGCGACGCCACTATCGAAAAAGCAGCTTGTTAGACCAATGGTGCTGCTGAGATTTCCGACTGTAAAGATATTTCGCTGGCGACTACGATACTGATGACTAGGGATGAGCTAGCATTAGCCTATTGATAACAAGGAGATCCAATGAGTACGCGTAAAAAGTCTGCAGAGAAGTTACTGAAAGCGCTGCCACTCGGACATGAGGGCCTGACGTCGGCGCATTTCCGGCAGCTAGCATTCGTAGACTACTTGGCAGCCCGATTACTTCTGCTCAACGGGATGCCGCTGCAAGCGCTGATCCTTGCGTCAACATGTGTCGAAAAATACCTCAAGGCTGTCTTGGCAACTCGGGGAAAAATGACCAAGACACATCTGGACAGCGAAGATTTTCTCAGCATATTTCGGTCCGAGGGCCTCAATGTTCACGAATATTTAAGTGAAGATTTTGTGCGTTATCTTGGCCGTTCATATCAACTTCGATATATCGATGCGACTACCGGGCCATTATCTGTTGCGGTAGAGGGTCAAAAACTGTTGGCGGAACTCGACTATACAGTGAGCCAATTTAACCAGCGCATCAGAATGTTCCGCGATGGCGTACTGCAGGAGGTCGATTATCAGGTGGCCGTACGCAACCACGATGAACGCGTCTGGCGCGGTAACTATCTGCTTAATGGCATTGATAAGACTGAATTTGTCACGACCCCAGGATTGTTCTGGTGCGGCATTGTGCGACCTATGAACACAGTGCTTGAGCTCCAATTTAAATTTTACCGGGCGCGCGACAACGGAAATTTCGACTTCCCGATCGCTCATTTCGAACCACCCGTTACCATCCGCCTTGAGTTTCTTGACGACGAACGTGACAGAGAATATGCCTTCGGAGCCATGTCCCCAGAATCGCTTCTGGATGACAAAACGTAGGTTGCGATCATGTTGCTAACTGCAGTTCGACTGCGAACTCGGTAGCTGGCCGGTCCGGGATGCTCAGCTTGCGGCACACGACCTAGGGCTGGGCCTGGCGGATATAGCACCACTACACGAGCGTTAGGTACTGGGGCGGAGGCTGAGCCGACATTGGCGCCGAAATCACACGACGTAATCAGTATGAATCGGAGCGGCAACGTGGCGAATCGGCACCTTCAGGCAGAAGAGGGCGGGTCGCGCGAAAGGTCAGCGAGGAGGCACGGCCAAATCAATGACGCACTCGACCGGCACCCGCCGCGCGGCTGGTGGGCCAGCACCCGCGCCGCCACCTCCGCCGGTACTCCGCTGTGCGCAAGCATGCAAGACGCCTCTAGCCAAGTGATCGCCGGGAGCAGGGATGGGCTTGGTCGACTGACTGGAGGTGATGATGTCATTACATCATTTTATGCTCGTCACGGTACCGCCGGGCCAACGGTGCCGAGTGAGGCTGCTCAACGGTGCGCGGAACGGGCAGGAGAACGAGTTCCGGGAGGGAGAACCTATGATGCAACAATTGGTGAGTTTGCCACTATTACTAATGGGATATACTGTACTGCGACGCGGCACGCTTAGATGCCCCTGGGGACGAAATGAGAAAGCTGTTCGCTGCCGTACTGTCGCTGGCCCTTGTCACACCAATCGTTCACGCACAGCGTGCTCCAGATTTAACGCCTGTACCGCGTCATCAACTGGCCGAGCCGGCCGAGAACAAGCCAATCGTCCACCCATGGGCCGCTTTTGACGAAGAACAGTTGCTGTCGCATCGCCATTACACGACCAAGAATGGGCGTAGCGTTCATTCGCCGTCAAAGACTAAGGGTAACGTGGCGCCGGCCGGCGCGAGCGCTAAGTGCCGGGATGGCACCTGGAGCTTTAGTCACAGCAGGCGTGGCACCTGCTCACACCACGGAGGAGTAGGAAATTGGCTCTGAACTCAAAACAAGAACGAAGAAGATGGAAGCGCCCGCCAATGCAAAGTACGTCTCACGAAGAGATTAACCGTTGGATTAATGAGCTCGAGGCCCTGCGCACAAAGCGCACCTGTCAGGGGCCTCGCTTCGTTAAACCGTTTCAGCTGGCGACCCTTGCGCACATGCTTCGATTGCAAAATCCCGGGTCGTTGATTCTTCCTGAAAAAATTGCTCCATATGCCGACACCATGAATCTATGGGGCGCACTCGGAATTGAGTCGCCCTTTCCAGAAAAAAACCGCAATGCTGCCGGTAGGTATCACCCGATTACTTTACTTCAAGACGAGAAAACGATTGACGCAGCAGCAAACGATCTCGCAGTGCTGTTTCGATCGGTGTGTGAGAACGCACAGACCATTGACGCCGTGCAGACGATGATGCGAGAGCTAATTGGAAATTGTTACGCGCACTCGGAGGCGCACGATGGCGTGTATGGTGTCGTATGCGCACAAGTGTGGAGCGCTGGGCGGAAAGCGCAAATTTGTCTTGCCGACACCGGAATCGGAATCAGAGCATCTCTTGAGCAAAACGTAACTTTGGCCGATCGTCTCAACTCTGAGAATTGTTGCTATATGGCAACGGAGTTTGGGATTACTAGTAAGCCTGGGATGGGTCACTCTGGCTATGGCCTGCATGTTGCGCGTAGACTACTTGAGCAGAACAAGGGCGTCCTGTATGTTCGATCGGGACATGAGGCCTTCATTCTTGCGAGAGGCGATACGACAAGCCTCAAGACAAGACCTCACTGGAATGGTACCTTACTAGTGATTGAGTGGAATCTTGATGAGCCCGTGGACATTGGGCAAGTTTACCGAGAACTTCCGCTACCAGAGGATATGAGCGATGATGATTTCAACTTTTAAAGTCGATATTAACGACATTGCCCCCGAGCTCACCTCGCGACCCGTGGGCGCGGGTGCCAGGCGCCAGTTGCTTGCTTTGCTCGAAGAGCACGACAGCGTCGAAATAGACTTTCATTTCAAAAGCTTGACACCGTCTTTTGCCGATGAGTGTGTCGGGCAGCTCGCTGGCCTTATAGGGATGCGAAATTTTCGAGAGCGCGTTAAGCTAACGAATCTGACCGAGACAGCTAAGCCACTTATGAAGCATGTTATTTTGACTAGATGCAGCTCAGCTAAATAATGACCTGTCGGCCCGCCTGGAGCGGGCTTTTTTCATGGCCCAGCGCGGCGTTTCGTAAGTACCAGGCAGCAGCTCGGCCCTATTCCTGCTCATCGACTGACTCGTTTCGAAGTCGCCTACTAGTCGGGTCGAGCTTTTCTACTACCGTGATCGCCTAGGCCACCCACTCTGGTAGGCCAGGCGCGATAAGTGGATATTTCACCGCGGCCGTAGCGTTGACGTAGGCAACGTAGTCTCGAATTGACTGGGCATGGTGCCATGCAGCCGCCGCCGTCGCGAGCACGCGATTACGATCTCTCTCCGCCTCTGCCTCGGCTTCTACGGCCCGTTGCCGCTGCAACTCCTCTTCGCGTGACCGGGCGGCCTCAGCTTCAAGACGCTGCTTCGTTGTTGCGCGCACCGGGCGGCCTGCTGTGAAGCGATCAAGCGGTGTATTCGAATCAGAATGTGAAGAAGCGAAAAAAAGCCCGCTCGCGGCGGGCGGCCTCAACTGGGGATAGGTGAGTGCTAGAAGTTCGCTTGCAGCCAGGCGAGCACAACTGCTGGGATATCAGGCGCCATACTGATAACACTGGTTGGGCTAACTCCCATAACCAAGGCATGTTCTCCAGCGCTCAGGAGTGGTCGCAAGGCGCTGGTGATGTCATACGATGGCGTATCGCTTTTGACAAGCCAAGTGGTCGGCAATGCCCGAACCACCTCACTGCCGAAGCTCTCAATAAGTTGCTGCAGTGCTTCAGAGTTGGTGTCGCTGTTTAGTTGTAATACGATTGCTTGAACTTTCATGAGGCCCTTCTCTCTGTTGTAAACAGTCGCGTCGCAGTGTAGAGTTCAGGCAGCGGGCCGGCCGTAACCGACCCGCGTTCTCAGGTCACAATAGGCCGATGTCGTGGAGGGTCCGCAGCAGCAGGGTAACTGCCCCTACTACTTTGGCCACGCCGTCGAACCAATTCACCTGTATTGCTTTCCGTTTGACGTTACGCATTTTGCTCTCGCATATGCTTGGCGCCGCGCGGGGCCCCGGCAGCGCCGTTAATGGGCTGTCGGTTTTTATCGTGCCTTGCCTGGCACTAGTCACTTGCCTGCGGCCGCAGGTTCGTGACAAATCTTGAGTCTCAACTAATCCTGCCTAACAGGGCTGTCGCTCAAGACCGCTTGGGGCTCTGGACTTGTCGTACTCTCACCGCTCTTGGTGCGATGGAACCATGCCCAGTCCTACCTCACTCTGCGACTTCGCTTCGTCGCAGTCTGGGCTGCTCACCCAGATCCCTACTCCCGCACCAGTATGCGCGGGAATTTTTTACGTGTTCGGCGCTCCTGCGCACCACTACTCGGACTCAGCCGCAGAAAATCAGCTACATTCTTCGAGTTCCTGCCTACCGGTTATCGCAAACTCTAAAGCATTAGTTACACAGCATTAAACCACATTGGACTGTGTTAGACATAGTGACTTTGGAATCGAAACCTGAGTGGGGAAGGGGCACAGGGCGGCGCTGCCGCCAACCTCCCGCACTTGCCTGTCCTGGTAGCCTGAGCAATGGTGCCCCACTGCCCGGCGCGGGCGCCGCCGGTGCGCACCGTTGAGCCGCCTGACCGGCTGGGCGCCGCGCCCCGTGTACGCATGGATACCTCGACCACCAGCACCGTCGCCGGCCGGCCAAACACCGACCCTGCCGCCGTCGTCACCAGGCGCTGGCCCTGGCCGATAAACGGGGCGCCGCGCCGCTGCGCCTCCCTTACCCAGCGCGGCGCCGGCTTCGCGCTCACCTATCGGGTGCTAGCCTCGCCGGAGCGGCGCCGGCAGCGTGGGCGGGGCCGACTATCCGGTCGACGCCGGCACCTTGTCGCCGTATTCCCACATGAGGTAGGCCCGCATCACTGCGACCAGTGGCGAAGCGTTGGGCCGGCTGTAGTCGTCCCGCTTGCCGTGCCGCGCCATCCAGCGGCCGAAATCGCTAGCCAGATCGATGTGTTCGCGCTCTATGAACGGGCCACCGTCGCTCCAGCTGGTCGACGGCCGAAACGCGCGCAGTGGCACCGGCACCAGCTCGCCCTTCTCGTCATGGCACTTGCTGATGCACACGCGCGGCCCCTCTGCGCTGTCGGGCTGGTAGACAGGGTCGTAGCCGGCGGCCATGGCCACCCAGTAGTCGAGCAGCGGGCCAGCCTCGAGGTAGGCGATCTTAGTTGTCATGCGGGCATTCTACTTTCGCCGGCGCGGCGCCCGGATCTCGCTCCTCACTTTTGAGTGTGGATCGACGGCTCAATTTTGAGCCCTGCATACTTCCTTAATTTTCAGCGCGCGCAGATTGCCCCGGCTGCAGGGGATGGCTCAATTTGAGCTGTCCACCCAGCGCGCCAATTTTTGGGCTCGATGCAGAGATACGCTGAATTTTCAGCACATCGATCAGCCAGCACAATTTTGCGCCTGTTGAATCTCGCTGCTCAAAAGTGAGCCTGTCGATCAGCCAATCCAATTTTGCATCGGCTAGTCGACTGCCATAATTTTGCGGCGTCGGCTGACTTTTCAGCCGATACATTCAGCCAACGCAATTTTGCGTCGGCTAGTCAAGGCACTCAAGGCCCGTCACCGTTGTCCATCAACTTTCGACGGTCTTCATCGAGAAGATGAGCATTCATTCCTTCGTTTGGGTCGGGTTCGGAGAGATCAGCAATTTTTTGCTTAATGACAGCATCCTTTATTGTCTGTTCATCAACGCCAAGTGCGAGTGCTGCGCCGAAAATAATATTTTTGTTCTCCTCAGTATCTGCAATGCCGAGTTCATCTGGGTACTGCCAATCGTTCTCATCGATCCTTGGGGCCAATTTATACATAGCACTTACGAACATCTGCTGCTTGAGTTGCTTCTCGTCCATATGCTCTCCACGATAACGTTTGAGGGTTCGACAGTACGAGAGTGCTGCCCAAGCGTCAAGATACAGTCTCTTACCTGTTAGAAAACGACCGGTTCTGAACAGGTAGCTTCGACACTCTGCCAGACTGTTCATAAAATAGTTCTTTTACTTATGAACATGTTCAAATAAAATGCTAGGGTTAATGAACAGATGAGTACTGGAACCGCGCGAGAGGAAATGTAAAAATGGCAATTTTTGGGTATGGCCGTGTGAGTACGAAAGAGCAGCAGAGCGAAAACCAACGCCTCGAACTTGAACGTGCGGGGTATGACGTGACTTACTGGTATGCAGATGAGGGTGTAAGCGGTAAGGTCCCAGCATTGCAACGTGAACAGTTCCGCATTTTGCTCGAAAAAATCCGCGATCGTGAAACCTTGGTCGTGACCAAACTCGATCGCCTTGGTCGGGATGCCCAGGACATCGGAGCTACGATCAAGATGTTAGCTGCTCGCCACATCGAGGTTATTGTCCTCCAACTGGGTAAGCTGGACCTGACCTCGTCGGCTGGCAAGCTGATGCTAACTATGCTCGCGGCGATGGCTGAGATGGAGCGGGACTTGTTAGTCGAGCGAACTCAGGCCGGCTTAGCACGCGCGAAGGCGCAGGGCAAGCTACTCGGCCGCCCAGCCAGTACGACAAATGAGCAGCGCATCGTAATGACGGCTCGCCATTTGGCTGGCACATCAATCAGCGCACTGGCTAGGGATTACGGCATCTCACGCGCTAGTGTAATGCGGATCGTAAAGCCCATCGCGGACGAAGAATGCCAGGCAGAGCTTGGATGCTAAAGGCTGACCGGTGGACTAACGGTTAGTGAAGTAAGGTTAGTGCGAGCAGGCTGCCCGTTCGGGGGCCTGGTAGGCACTAGACGTAAGATAGGTACTGATCTTTCAGGCCGGTCGACTGCATCCTGACTATGTTCTGACGATGCTTGTCCGCCCCCGCAAGCTATGCTGACAAAGTATGGAGCCCTTCTTCGGATAAAGAAAATTCCTCTCTCATTCACAATTACCTGCGATCCATTAGGGTAACGCTTTGTTCTAAATTGTGGTCCTTCATCATCTTCTTCAGGCGTGTAGGTTCCCGTTCTGAGCACTACGTCAGTCATTATTGTTTCTGTGCCTTAGCTAGTTTGATACCTATACGCTCCCAAGCAGACTTTGGACGGAAATATTCGCGTACATGCCAGCGGAGCCGGGCGATGAAGCTCAGGCCGGGCTCAGGCGAACGGGGTGCAGGCGGGCGGGGCATTGGACCATGCCAGCCGAAGAGGTCTCGGGGACGTTTGTCGAAGTCGTTAGAAGATTTCATTGGCCTTAGGAAAGTTCATATGGTAACAAACGAATTTCAGTGTACCCTGATCGCGTAACGCGAAGCCACATCAATATGTCAGAATCACCTACTCTCGGCATTTCCAGGTCAAGCAGTACCAAGTCAAACGTTCCCTTACGAAGTTGAAGCAGAGCGGGAGAATTGCTTGCGCATGGCCTCAGTCCGTCTGCGAACACGGCTGCCATGTTAGCGCCTGGAGTACAGCCGTGTACATTCGCCATCGGCCTAAAGCGCATATTGGTCATGACGCGCCGCAAAGCTAGCCAGGTGGCTGGCCCCTAGTTACGAATGAGTCAGCGTAACACTTGGTGAAGAGATCCAAGATTGCACAAGCTTTTCTAACTGCAAGTATGACGAATATTGCCACATTTCAGCGCGTAGCCGGATGGTAACATTGCCATATGAGAGATAACATTGTTCGCATTGCGGCTTATGGTCTTTCGCCGGCCGCATGTGCCATGCTCGCTGCCGGGTTTGTTTTCGCAGTCAACGCGAAGGGCTTTGGTCTTCGGAAAGTGCAAGCTGGCTGCAAGCATTCGGCGCGATCGTTGGCATCGCCCTCGCTATCTACGTCCCGTACAAGCAAAAAACAGATGCTAATCAAGCAGAAAGGGATCGCCAAATGGAGGCGGCTCGCCGTATGTGTGGTGCTCTTAGAGACGAACTCCTGATCATTGCCGAGTCGTTCAGCGGTGACTTCTTTCAGAAGCTGCTTGCGGACGAGCCAGACGAGGGCTTTTATTATCAGTTCCCATCAGCAGGGCCGCTCCATCCGGTCTATTCCGCACTGCTCAACAGGATTGTTGACATCGACGACAGTGAGACCCGACAAGCAGTGATTAAGGCCTACGGGGCGGAAACCCACCTTCAAGAAATGCTGACTCTGAACACCGAGTACTTGCACCGATTTAAGGAAGTCCATGCCGATAATGTGCGGGGATGGAAGCCGACGGGGCATGTTGAGGCAGTGCTCAAAGAAGTCGATACTCAAGCTCGATTCATCTCTCTTCGCTCCAAACTCCGCGAATCTACAACGATCCTTGTAGAGCGAAATAAGCATGCAGTCGCTTGCTTAGAGACGGTTTAATAACTCTAGCGTAACACGCTTCAGCGCAATCATATGCTGCTGTCGAAAACAGGACGAACGAAGATTGCGCGTATATCTTAAAGCGGGCAAGGACAACTCGGCCCTAACGAGTTTCAAATAGTCTCGCTATATATCCAGGCAGCATTGTCACTTGTGCCGATCAGTGCCAGAATGCAAGGAAGCACAATAAACTAGATCACAGATCGGAAAGACGATGAGCGAACAAAAATATTATGCGTATCGACTGAATTTTAGGTTTGCGCGAACAGGCATCATTGCGCTTGACGAGGATAACGCTGACGCCGAAGTCCAAATGATTTGGGAGCCTGGTGGTTCACCATACTGCTTGATTTCTTGCGGGGCATCTTTACAAGAGGCAGACCAATTCCAACTTAGTCAGGGAAATTTTCAGTCCGCTGAAGAAGCTTGGGAGATGGCGCGACGGGATGCTCGAGCGCTGTGCGTTCTTGCAGCTGAGCTCGGTGTCGGTGTCGATATTTCACCTGTCGATGTTGGCTCTTATTCGGCCGAAAAAGCAAAGCCTGGTACTCTTCGGTTTAGCCCAGGTTTGTTCGCGCAAGCGGAGCAGAAACACAATGCTCAAACCGTAGCACAGAAGCGGGGGATTACAGTAATTCAACAGACAAAAAAAGATGAAGGTTTCGTTAGCGTCGGGGTGAGAGACGGCCGCCTTGAAACATCAGCATTGTCGCCGCGCGGACTTCAAATGATGATATCTCTTGTAGATCAGCAAGAAATACAGCTGGATGACCAAACCTCACTTGCATTAGAGATTTTTAATAGTTCATTTTTTGAAAGTAGTGCTCGCGCTCAGTTTCTAACTCTAATTCAGATGCTTGAGATACTTTCGTCGCGCCAAACACGATCCAATGAGTCTCTTGAGCACGTACTCCAATTAAAGAAGCTCACGAAGGAGGCCGTAGAGCGAGCAAAAAACGAGCGACGTGTTGCAGACGTCGATACTCTAACGAGGATGATGAGCACCCTAGGCGACCTGAAATATGAGTCGATAACCCAAGCAATACAAAGTCTTGTCGCAGAAACCCTCGTATCCGAACAAATACTGCAAATGACGCCATCGGATTTCGTTAAGCATTGTTACAAAACGCGAAGCGAGTTAACGCACGATGGCAAAACAAATTTGAACGCAAACGAGTTTGCGGGGTTACTGCATTCTCTTAAGTACGTGTGCTTACGGGTTCTACGAAAAGCTATCAAATATGATGCAGTCGACATACCTGAAGAGGCAAAGGGGCCCATGCGACTGCTAGGTGCTATGGTATTTACGGAGGTTGCGCCATCCATAGCACCTACGCAAAGTGGCCTTGAGCCGACGAGTTCCACTTAGAAACGGTTTGAAAACTCAGCGGAAACGCATCCTGTGTAATAACGATGAGCCGAGCGCGATGTAAATCATCGCTTGGGAGACGTAGAGGCGCTGCTCGTAATCGCGGACCAGGCGGCGATATCGCATCAGCCATGCAAACGCGCGCTCGACGACCCAGCGCCGCGGTTGCATTTGGAAGCGGTCCTGGTCCTGCAAGCCACGCACGACTTCGACGGTAAAGTCGAGATAGGCCGCCTTGTCCAGCAAGGTGCGTCGGTCATAGACTGCATCGCCGAACAGGTGCTTGACCCAGGGCTAGCGCTTGACGAAGGCATCAAGTCCCAGTTGGGCGGCAGTCGAGTCGGCGATATCGGCAGGTGTCATGTTCACTGCCAGCAATCGTCCGTCGGTATCGACCGTGATGTGACGCTTACGCCCATTGATCTTCTTGTGGGCGTCATAGCCGCGCTCACATGCGCCTGGTGCTTTCACCGACTGGCTATCGACGAGGCCGGCGGAGGGCACGACTTCACGCTGTTCGCACATCCGGTCAAGCATCAGGGCCAGATCGTGAATCGTTCGCAACAGGAAGCGCCGCATGAGCCGACGGAACCAGTAGTACACGGTTTGGTAGGGAGGGAAATCGTTGGGCAGCATGCGCCATTCGCAGCCCGATCGGACCAGGTTCTTTGGTAATGTCGATCGCAACATTATGTTCACAGCGCTCGCTCTTAAAGACGCTTATGAGGCGCCGTGCCCGCCTGGCAGAGCTTTCGCTTATTGGCATGCGGCAGGAAATCAAGTCGACGTTGACATCTTTGAGCTTTCGCTACCTGTCAACGTGAGGGGGCAAATTCGTGCGTCCTTTGAAGCTGTCCATAACGCTACCTCATCGCAAAAGGTCTTCACCGTGAACGGGACTATATTCCAAGGCTACATGGCGGGCTTATCGGATGCTGCGGGAGTAGAGTTGCTGCGCTATGCTGGAGAGGCTGAGGCGGATGCTGTCGAACGAAGCAACTCTTTGCAGCAGCCTAGCGCTGGTCGACGTAGTCCAGCTCGGAAGCCTACTGGAACGACAACCACACAGGCAATTCGAGAAGCTCGCGTCGGACAAGGATATTTCCGGCAAGAGCTGCTAAACATGTGGCAATGCTGTCCCGTGACCGGTTTGAGCGAGCACTGCTTGCCAATTGCCTCGCATTCCAAGCCGTGGTCTCAGTGCAATGACGACGAACGTTTGGACCCTTACAACGGCTTTGTTTTCGCGCCGCACATTGATCGGCTGTTCGACAAAGGGCTGATAGGCTTTGACTCCTCAGGCCAGATCATCATCAGCAAACTGCTTTCGCTCCCAGACCAGAAGGCGCTGGGCATTCACAGCAACATCAGCATCAAGCTTCATACCAATCACAAGCCTTATCTAACAGCGCATCGCATGCTGTTCGGGTTGTGAGCAAAGCTCTCAACGAAATCCATCGGCTCGTCCACAAGCCAGCCACTTTGACCCTCTTTAGATTTGCACGGAACGTCCATAAGGCACACTGACGAAATGAAGGTCACTGGATTGCCGCATTGCGTTTACGCTAACATGCTCATCCACAAATCAGAGGGAGCATCCGATGTTCAAGATGATCAAAGAGCCAGAACTGAATCGCCCCGGGTTTTGTAGAGGCTCCATTGTTTGAGAGAATGGAGCTATGAAAAAGCAACCCAAGTATTCCCCTGAAGTCATCGAGCGCGCCGTGCGCATGGTCAGCGAAGCCGGCAGCCAG
>Ga0213834_100803_pt1 | contig 11687 bp, 14 predicted proteins | sample SWPTP12_FD_160580 | JGI IMG/M metagenome (GOLD analysis project Ga0213834, IMG submission 160580) | Coastal seawater microbial communities from Marineland, Florida, United States - SWP TP1 #2 | ecosystem: Environmental > Aquatic > Marine > Coastal | place: USA: Florida | collected 2016-08-06
AAACACCGGAGACAACCATGAGCAAAGAATGGCCCCTGTGGGAAGTATTCATCCGCAGCCAGCACGGCCTCGCCCACAAGCACGTCGGCAGCCTGCACGCCCCTGACGCCGAAATGGCCGTCAACAACGCGCGCGACGTCTACACGCGCCGCAACGAAGGCGTCTCGATCTGGGTCGTGCGCGCCGCCGACATCGTCGCTTCCAGCCCATCCGACAAGGAAGCCCTGTTCGAGCCGGCCAACAGCAAGGTCTACCGCCACCCGACCTTCTTCCCGATGCCGGAAGAAGTCAAGAACCTGTGAGCATGGGCATGGACGCAAAGATTCAATACCTGCTGCGCCAGGGCGACAACGCCCTGATCCTCTCCCAGCAGCTTAGCCAGCTGTGCGGCAAAGGCCCGGCCCTCGAAGAAGACATGGCCCTGACCAACGTCGCCCTCGACCTGCTCGGCCAGACCCGCATGTGGCTGACCTACGCCGGCGAGCTCGAAGGCAAAGGCCGCGACGAAGACCGGCTGGCCTACCACCGCGACGCCATCGACTTCCGCAACGTGCTGCTGGTCGAGCAGCCGAACGCCAGCTACGCCGAAACGATGATGCGGCAGTTCCTGTTCGATACCTGGCACTACTTCCTGATGCAGGGCCTGCTGCAATCGAGCGATCCGCGCATCGCCGAGATCGCCGAAAAATCGTTCAAGGAAGTGACCTACCACCTGCGCCGCAGCGGCGACCTGGTGGTGCGCCTGGGCGACGGCACGGACCTCAGCCGCGCCAGGATGCAGGCCGCACTCGACGACCTGTGGATGTACAGCGGCGAAGTGTTCATCTACGACGAGATCGACAACGCGATGGTCGAGCAGGGCATCGCCCCGAAAGCGCAAGACCTGCGCGCCGCCTTCCTCGACCACGTCAACGACATCCTGCTTGAGGCGACGTTGACGATGCCGTCCCCCGACGCCTGGATGCAGCGCGGCGGCAAGCAAGGCCGCCACAGCGAACACCTCGGCTTCATCCTGGCCGAGATGCAGTTCCTGCAGCGCGCCTACCCCGGGGCCGAGTGGTAATGAACGCCACGACGGATCAGATCTGGTCCTGGCTCGGGGAAGTGCCGGACCCCGAGATCCCGGTGATTTCGGTGGTCGACCTCGGCATCGTGCGCGACGTCGCCATGATTGGGGACGAATGCGTCGTCACGATCACCCCGACTTATTCGGGCTGTCCCGCCATGCAGGTCATCAGCGAAGCCGTCACCGAGGCCCTGCACGCGCATGGCCTGGACAAGGTCAGGCTGATCAGCCGCCTGTCCCCCGCCTGGACCACCGACTGGATGAGCGAGACCGGCAGGGCGGCCCTGAAGGGCTATGGCATCGCTCCCCCGGTGCAGCAGGCGATCGACATCAGCGGCCTGCGCGGCGGCGTCAAACGCGGCACGTTTGTCGAGCCCGAAGTGACCTGCCCGAACTGCGGCTCGAAGCACACGCAACTGACCAGCCAGTTCGGTTCGACGCCGTGCAAGGCGCTGTACAAATGCCTCGACTGCCGCGAGCCCTTCGATTACTTCAAGTGTCATTAAGCAGAATATGAGCAAATTCTATCCACTCACCGTGGCCAAGGTGAAGCACGAGACGCGCGACGCGATCGCCGTCACCTTCGCCGTGCCGCCGGAGCTGAAACACACCTTCGTCTACCAGCAGGGCCAGCACCTGACCCTGCGCGCCATGATCGAAGGCGAAGACGTGCGCCGCTCCTACTCGATCTGCTCGGCCGTGCAGGACGAGCAGCTGCGCGTGGCGATCAAGCGCACGCCCGGCGGCCTGTTCTCGAGCTGGGCCAACGAAAGCCTGCAAGCCGGCGCCACGCTGGAAGTGATGCCGCCGATGGGCCACTTCAACGTGCCGCTCGACGCGAACAGCGAACGCCACTACCTGGCCTTTGCGGCCGGCAGCGGCATCACCCCGATCCTGTCGATCATCAAGACCACCCTGCTGGCCGAGCCGAAGAGCCGTTTTACGCTCGTCTACGGCAACCGCGCTTCTTCCTCCGTCATCTTCCGCGACGAGCTGAGCGAACTGAAAGACGTTTACATGGGCCGTTTAAAACTGGTCTATGTGATGAGCCGCGAGCAGCAGGACATCGACCTCTTCAACGGCCGCATCACCGGCGAAAAGTGCAGCGCCTTCCTCAAGCACTGGATCGACATCCAGGACATCGACATTGCCTTCATCTGCGGCCCGGAAGACATGATGCATGGCGTCTCCAAGTCCTTGCAGGACGCCGGCATGGCCAAGGAAAAGATCCGCATCGAGCTGTTCGCCGCCAGCATCCCGAAGCACGAACACAAGCCGCGACCGGTGGTGGAAGGCACGCGCCACCAGACCGAGGTCACCGTGATCATGGACGGCAGCGCCGCCAGTTTTACGATGGACAAGGACAAGGAATCGATTTTAGATGCCGGCCTGCGCGCCGGCATCGACATGCGCTATTCCTGCAAGGGCGGCGTCTGCTCGACCTGCCGCTGCAAGGTCGTCGAGGGCAATGTCGAGATGGACGTGAACTACGCCCTCGAAGATTACGAAGTCGCGCGCGGCTTTGTCCTCTCCTGCCAGGCCTTCCCGATCACGGACACGGTGATCGTCGATTTCGACCAGCACGAATAAGATAAAAAACCGGAGGAGACACCCCATGAGCTACGAATCGATTCTGTTCACGATTGAAAACGGCGTCGCAGTCCTCACGCTGAATCGCCCCGACCGCCTGAACAGTTTTACCCAGGCCATGCACGGCGAAGTGCGCGATGCGCTGGACACGCTGCAAGCCGATAAATCCGTACGCGTGCTGGTGCTGACCGGCGCCGGCCGCGGCTTTTGCGCCGGCCAGGACCTGGGCGACCGCGCCGTTGCCCCTGGCGCGCCGGGCGTCGACCTGGGCGAATCCGTCGAAAAATTCTACGCGCCGCTGGTGATGACCTTGCGTAGCCTGCCGATGCCGGTGATTTGCGCCGTCAACGGCGTGGCCGCCGGTGCCGGCGCCAACCTGGCGCTGGCCTGCGACATCGTGCTTGCCGCAAAATCGGCCAGCTTCATCGAAGCCTTCTGCAAACTCGGCCTCATTCCGGACACCGGCGGCACCTGGCATTTGCCGCGCCTGATCGGCATGGCGCGCGCCACCGGTCTCGCCATGCTGGGCGAAAAACTCTCCGCCGAAAAAGCCGAACAATGGGGCCTGATCTGGCGCGCCGTCGACGACGAGGCGCTGATGCTTGAGGCCATGGCGATGGCGACCCACTTCGCCAGCGCGCCCACGAAAGGCCTGGCCTTCACCAAGAAAGCGCTGCAAGCGAGCTACGCCAACACGCTGCCCGACCAGCTGAAACTGGAAGGCGAGATGATGCGCGAGCTGGGCCACAGCCACGACTACCGCGAAGGCGTCGCCGCCTTCATCGCCAAGCGTCCCGCGCAGTTCAAGGGGGAGTGAGCATGCATCGTGATCCCCAGGCCCTGGCCGAACTGGCCGGCAAAACCATGTACGAACGCGATCCGGCCAGCCAGGCGCTGGGGATGAAGCTCGACGCCATCCGTCCCGGCTATGCGCGAATGTCGATGCGGGTGCGCGCCGACATGCTCAACGGTCATGCCACCTGCCACGGCGGCTTCATCTTCATGCTGGCCGACAGCGCCTTCGCGTTTGCCTGCAACTCGCACAATTTCAACACGGTCGGCGCCGGCTGCACGATCGACTACCTGGCGCCCGGCCGTGAAGGCGACCTCTTGATCGCCGACGCGGTCGAGCAGGCGCTGGCGGGTAAGACCGGCGTCTATGACGTCACGGTGAAAAACGAAGAAGGGCGCACGATCGCCCTTTTCCGCGGCAAGTCCCACCGCGTGAGCGGGATGGTGGCTGAACTGGCCGCATAGTCCACAAGGAGACTGAGATGGTCCAACGCATTCCCTCGCCCGGCGAGCTGGAACCGATCGAACGCGCCAGCCGCGACGAACTGCAGGCGCTGCAGCTCGAACGCCTGAAGTGGTCGCTGCAGCACGCCTACGACAACGTGGCGCACTACCGCAAGGCTTTCGATGAAGCCGGCGTACATCCGGAAGACCTGAAGTCCCTGGCCGACCTGGCGAAATTCCCGTTCACCGAAAAGAAGACCCTGCGCGACAACTATCCGTTCGGCCTGTTTGCGGTGCCGCGCGAACAGGTGGTGCGCGTGCACGCCTCGTCGGGCACCACCGGGCGCCCGACCGTGGTCGGCTATACCAAGAAGGACATCGACACCTGGGCCGACGTGGTGGCGCGCTCGATCCGCGCCGCCGGCGGCCGTGCGGGCGACATGGTGCACGTCGCCTACGGCTATGGCCTCTTCACCGGCGGCCTGGGCGCCCACTACGGCGCCGAGCGCCTGGGCTGCACCGTGATCCCGATGTCGGGCGGGCAGACGGAAAAGCAGGTGCAGCTGATCTGCGATTTTCAACCTTCGATCATCATGGTCACGCCCTCGTACATGCTCAACATCGTCGAGGAATTCAAGCGCCAGGGACTCGATCCGGCGGCGTCCTCGCTGAAGGTCGGCATTTTCGGGGCCGAACCCTGGACCAACGAAATGCGCCGCACCATCGAAGGCGAGGCCGGCATCGATGCGGTCGACATCTATGGCCTGTCCGAAGTCATGGGCCCGGGTGTCGCCAGCGAATGCATCGAGAGCAAGGACGGCCCGGTGATCTGGGAAGACCATTTCTACCCCGAGATCATCAACCCCGATACCGGCGAAGTAGTGGCGGACGGCGAGGAGGGCGAGCTGGTCTTCACCTCGCTCACGAAAGAGGCGCTGCCGATCATCCGCTACCGCACGCGCGACCTGACCCGCTTGCTGCCGCCGACCTCGCGCTCGATGCGGCGCATGGGCCGCATCACGGGGCGCTCGGACGACATGCTGATCATCCGCGGCGTGAACGTGTTCCCGAGCCAGATCGAAGAACTGGTGCTCAAAATGCCGGCGCTCGCGCCCCAGTACCAGCTGGTCGTCGCGCGCGACGGCCACCTCGATACGCTCGAAGTGTTCGGCGAACTGAAGGAAAACACGCATACCCAGGATAGCATCGCCGCGCTTGCCAGCGAACTGCAGCACTGCATCAAGACCTATGTCGGCGTGACGACCAAGGTGACCCTGACGCCGCCGATGGGCATCGAACGCACGTTGACCGGCAAGGCCCGGCGCGTGGTCGACAAGCGTCCAAAAAATACATAAGAGGAGCAGGCATGGTCAAGGTCTATGAAATCGATGGTGTGCGTCCGGTCGTGCACCCCACCAGCTATGTGCACCCGACGGCGGTCCTGATCGGCGACGTCATCGTCGGCCCGCGCTGCTACATCGGCCCGCTGGCCTCGCTGCGCGGCGACTTCGGCCGCCTGATCCTGGAAGAGGGCGCGAATGTCCAGGATAGCTGCGTCATGCACGGCTTCGAAGACGGCGAGACCGTCATCGAAGTCGACGGCCACATCGGCCACGGCGCCGTCCTGCACGGCTGCCGCGTCGGGCGCAACGCCATGGTCGGCATGAACGCCGTCGTGATGGACGGCGCCGTCGTCGGCGCAGAATCGATCGTCGCCGCCATGAGCTTCGTCAAAGCCGGCATGGTCATCCCCCCGCGCAGCATGGTGATGGGCACCCCCGCGAAAGTGATGCGCGCGTTGACCGACGAAGACATCAAGTGGAAGAGTTTTGGCACCCACCAGTACCACCAGCTCACCACGCGCTCCCTGAACACCATGCGCGAGGTGGACGCCTACACGGAAATCGAGCCAAACCGTCCCGCTTTCGACTTCACCGGCACCGGCGGCCACGCCCCAAAAAAATAACCGCCGGCCACGCACCGCCGAAACAATCTACCCGTAGGGTGGAGTCCCGACTCCACGCGGTTCAGCATCCGCAACCCACCTGCGTAATCCGAGGAGACAAAACAAATGGCAAGCACCCTGCAAAGCTGGATCGCCAACCGCTGGATCGGCCACGAAGCCGCCGCCCCCCTGCACAGCGCGCTGGACGGCCAGCTGGTCTACCACACCCACGCCGAGAAAATCGACTTCGACGAAGCCGTCACCTACGCCCGCAAGACGGGCGTCCCCGGCCTGATGAAGCTCGACTTCCAGACCCGCGCCCAGCGCCTGAAAGCTTTGGCGATGTATTTGATGGAGCGTAAAGAAGCGCTCTACGAAATCTCGCACCTGACCGGCGCCACCCGCGCCGACAGCTGGGTCGACGTCGAAGGCGGCATCGGCACCCTGTTCGCCTACGCCAGCATGGGCTCGCGCGAGCTGCCGTCCTCGAACGTGCTGCACGAAGGCCCGGCCATCGCCCTGGGCAAGCGCGGCGGCTTTGCCGGCACCCACATCCTGGTGCCGCGCGGCGGCGTTGCCGTCCACATCAACGCCTTCAATTTCCCGATCTGGGGCCTGCTCGAGAAATTCGCGCCCAGCTTCCTGGCCGCCATGCCCTGCATCGGCAAGCCCGCCACGGCGACGAGCTACCTGACGCATGCCGTAGTAAAAATGATGCAGGAATCGAACCTGCTGCCGGAAGGTTCCCTGCAACTGGTCATCGGCTCGACCGGCGACCTGCTGGACCGCCTGGGCGGCTTCGACGCCGTCACCTTCACCGGTTCGGCCGACACCGCCGCCAAGCTGCGCGCCAACCCCAACCTGATCCGCGAGTCGGTCCCGTTCACCGCCGAAGCCGATTCGCTGAATTGCGCGATCCTGGCGCCCGACGTGACCCCGGACGATCCGGAGTTCGACTTGTTCGTCAAAGAAGTCGCGCGCGAGATGACCGGCAAGGCCGGCCAGAAGTGCACGGCGATCCGGCGCGTCATCGTCCCCGAACAGCACGTCGATGCGCTCGGCGAGCGCCTGCGCGACCGGCTCTCGAAGATCGTGGTCGGCAATCCGAAGATGGAAGGCGTGCGCATGGGCGCGTTGGCCTCGATGGACCAGCACCGCGACGTGAGCGAGCGCATCGCGCTGCTCGCGCGCGGCAACGAGATCGTGTTTGGCGCCGGCCACGGCTTCAATCCGGTGGGCGAAGGCGCCGCCAACGGCGCCTTCATTTCTCCGACCCTGCTCCTGTGCCGCAATGCGTCCGTCAACACGGCGGTGCACGACATCGAAGCCTTCGGCCCGGTCAGCACGATGATGACCTACCGCGACATCGACGAAGCGCTGCACCTGGCGGCCCTCGGCAAGGGCAGCCTGGTCACGACGCTGGCGACGAAGGACCCAGCGATCGCGGCCTATGCGGTGCCGGTCGCCGCCGCCTCGCATGGCCGCGTCCACATCCTCGACCGCGAGTCGGCAGTCGATTCCACCGGCCACGGCTCGCCGCTGCCGCAACTGAAGCACGGCGGTCCTGGCCGCGCCGGCGGCGGCGAAGAGCTGGGCGGCATCCGGGCAGTGAAACACTTCCTGCAGCGCGCGGCGGTGCAGGGCTCGCCGACGATGCTGGCGGCCGTGACGGGCGAGTATGTGCGCGGCGGCGCGGTCAAGGAAACGGAGATCCACCCGTTCCGGCGCCACTTCGAAGAACTGGAAATCGGCCACTCGCTGTTGACCCACCGACGTACCGTGAGCGAAGCGGACATCGTGAATTTCGGCGGCGTCTCGGGCGACTACTTCTATATGCACTTCGACGAGATCGCCGCGAAGGACACCCAGTTCGGCAAGCGCATCGCGCACGGCTATTTCGTGCTGTCGGCGGCGGCTGGCCTGTTCGTCTCGCCGGCGCCCGGTCCGGTGCTGGCCAATTACGGTTTGGATAACCTGCGCTTCGTGGCGCCGGTGGCGATCGGCGACACCATCCGCGCCCGCCTCACCTGCAAGCGCAAGGTCGACCGCAACCGCACGGACGAACAGGGCCGCGGGCAGGGCGTCGTCGCCTGGGACGTGCAGGTAACGAACCAGAACGACGAACTGGTGGCAAGTTACGATATCCTGACGCTGGTGCAGAAGCGTGCCTAAACTAACCAGGAAGGATTGAGCATGTCACGGCTAGACCTGAGCAGCATCCCCGTACAGACCGGAACCGGCTACCCGGATCCCTTTGCCGAGATCGTCAACGGCCGCAGCCGGCAAGCGCTGGGCGAGGCCGGCGGCCTGACCCAGTTCGGCGCCAACCTGGTCGAACTGAAACCGGGCGCCGCCTCCTCGCAGCGCCACTGGCACACCCATGAAGACGAGTTCGTCATGGTCGTCTCCGGCGAACTGACCCTGGTCACCGACGAGGGCGAGACCCTGATGCGCGCCGGCGACTGCGCGGCCTTCCCGGCCGGCCGCCCGAACGGCCACCACCTGATCAACCGCGGCTGGGGCAACGCCCTGTTCCTGGCCGTCGGCCCGAACATCCCCGCCGACCGCGCCACCTATCCCGATATCGACCTGATGTACGATGGCGCCAGCAACAGCTACACGCACAAGGACGGCACGCCGTATCCGAAGCGCGCTGCCGCCGCGCCCGCAGCAGACCAGCCTCCGGTCGAGGAACACACCCTCAACCCCCGCGTCTACCGCCACGATTGAGTCGCGGCGCACCGTAGGGTGGGCGGGTCTCCCGCCCACGCGTTCAACGCACGGTCGCATCACCGGCCGGTCTTCCCGAACGCGCACCGGCCCGTTGAACGCTACGCGCTCACCACCCGCAACAACCCCTCCGCCGTACAAACAATGCGCAGCTCCGCGTAATCGACCACCTCAACAACATCCGTCTCCAGCGGATGCCCATGCGTCACCGTCACCACCACGCTCTCCATCCCCGCAGCCGCCGCCGACGCCAACCCCGCCAGCGTATCCTCGAACACCAGGCAATCCTCCGGCGCAAACCCAAGCCTGCTCGCCCCCAGCAAAAACGGATCCGGCGCCGGCTTCCCGCGCTCCACATCCTCCGCGGCCACCAGCACCTGCGGCAGGGGCAGCCCGGCCGCCGCAATCCGCGCCATGGCCAGCGCCCGTGGCGCCGAGGTCACGATCGCCCAGCGCTCGACCGGCAGCGAGGCCAGGAAGTCCGCCACGCCGCGAATCGCCTCCACCCCCATCACATCCTCGATTTCGGCTGCCGTAATCCAGGCCGCTTCCGCTACCGGATCGACGCCCGGCAGATTCACCCCGCGTACCGTCTCCTCGGTCCGCTTGCCATGAATCGTCGGCAGGAAGGCTTCCACGTCGAGACCATGTCCCTCCGCCCAGCGCCCCCAGACGCGTTCGGCCGCCTTGATCGAAGTGAGAATGGTGCCGTCCATGTCGAACAGGAAGGCGGCGAAAGCGCGGTCGGGGAGGGGAGTGGAAGTCACGAAGTCGGTCTTGTCGTTGAAAAGGAAGGCATCTTAATCCAGCTTGCGCTCGTAGCGCTCCTTCACCACCTGGCTGATAAACGTCGACAAGCCGCTGCCCAGCGTCGCCAGCCGCTGCATCTCGGCGATGTTGTCGGCGCCCGCACTCTGGTCGGTGTAGAGGTAGCGGTCGCCGCCGGTAAAGCGCACGGTGATCGAGCGGTCGCCGATGTCGTAGGCGAGTACGCCCGATTCGCCGCTCAGGTTTTTGTAGCGTTGCATGCCGTTCTCCGCGCGATTGTCGTGCGGGGAATGGTAGCGAACATCGGCGCGTCGCGTCGTCCGCCTTACACGGCATTTGCGACCAGCACGATCAGCATCGCCGACGGCACCAGCAAGGCCTGCGCCAGCAGCGTCCCCGCCAAGCGGCTCCCGACCAGCCAGACGATCGCCTTGCGAAACTCCCCTTCGCTCACCCGCCCCTCGACCACGTCATCCGTCATGCCCGACATGTGCGGGTCGATGAAGACCGCCATCATGATCGTCGCGCCGCCATTGATGATCGAGGACAGCGTGGACGACGTGACGCGAACACCGGGATCGAGCGCGCCCGCATACAGCGAGGCGAATACGCCGACCGTCCACAGCGCCACCGCGCCGACGTTGAGCAGGGTGATCGAGAGCGAGACGCTGCCCTTGCCGCGCAGTCCGCTCATGTTGGCGCTGGAGGGCAGCGTCGCCGCATCCTTCACATACGACAGGCCACCCTTGAAGAAGCCGTGCAGGATCAGTTTCGGGACCGAGCGGTGCACCTGGAAGTGATCCACGGCGCGGCAGAAGACGCGCTGGAAGGTGGGAATCAGGAGCGCGCCGGCGATCGTCGCCAGGGAGCTGGCGATCAGCAGCCAGCGGAAGTCCGACAGCAAATTGGTCGCCACCGTGCCGGCCAGGTTCGATTCGACCCGCTTGGCGAGAAAGGGACCGAGGAAGGAATTCGAGGTGCGCGAAACGAGCACCAGGATGCTGAACAGCGCGAACGAGACCGCGATGCGCCGCGTGCGCACGCCGGCGATGCGGACCGAGTAGGCGAGCGTGCCGATCAGGTGGATGACGAAGGTGAGAAAGCAGATCAGCCAGAGCTGGGTGTCCATGCGTGGGCGCCGGTGTTGTCAAACACGGATGCTGGCATGGAACGGCGGACGCGGCAATCGGAGATTGATGTGAGACGAAGGTCCCATAGCAAGGCGATGGAAACAACCGGACAATTCAACGTGAACGGGACGCCCGGCGGGGACTTGCGGCGTCACAATTTATCAATCTATTTTCACGGGAGTGGCGCAACATGATCAACTACCTCCGGATTATCTTCGCGATTCCCCTCCTGCTGTTTGTCCTGTCCTGCTCGACGACACCGAGCGGCCCGACCGTTGCCACTGGCGGCGACCCTGACCTCGACGCAAAAGCACGCTTGGCGCTACAACGGCTGCTCACCGAAACGCCCAAGGCGAAGGAACTCCAGTCCCAGGCGAAAGGCGTGCTCGTCTTCCCTGACGTTGCCAAGGCCGGGCTCATCATTGGTGGGGAAGGCGGAAAAGGGGTGATGTTCGGCCCGGATGGGCGAGTCACCGGCTACTACCGGGTCGGGGCGATGTCGATCGGCTTGCAGGCCGGCGCCCAGGCATTCTCGCAGGTCATGTTTCTCATGACCGACTCGGCGATCAGCGCGCTCACCAGCGGTGCCGGATGGTCGGTCGGCACAGGGCCGAGCGTCGTCGTTCTGGATGCCGGGATGGCCAAGTCCATGACCACGACCACGATGAAATCCGATGTCTACGCCTTCATTTTCGGCCAGGAGGGCCTGATGGCCGGCATCGGCTTGCAAGGACAGCAGATAACCAAGTATGTCCAGTGAAGCAAGGGCGTGCCGTACATCACGGCCCGCCCTTGTTCTAACTTCCTGCTCAGCCTTTGAGCTGACCGCGCACGCGCTCGATCGCCTTGCGCACCTGGTTCGGCGCGGTGCCGCCCACGTGGTCGCGTGCGGCAACCGAACCTTCCAGCGTCAGCACGGCGAACACGTCATCGCCGATCAGCGGCGAAAAGCCCTGCAGCGTCTCGAGCGACATGTCCGACAGGTCGCAGCCGGCGACGTCGCAGGCACGCACCGCATGCGCCACGGCTTCGTGGGCGTCGCGGAAGGGCAGGCCCTTCTTGACCAGGTAGTCGGCCAGGTCGGTCGCCGTCGCGTAGCCCTGCAGCGCGGCGGCGCGCATGTTCTCGGCTTTCACCGTGATGCCGCCGGCCATGTCGGTGAAGATGCGCAGCGTGTCGAGCACGGTGTCGACGGTGTCGAACAGCGGTTCCTTGTCTTCCT
>Ga0213834_100818_pt1 | contig 11400 bp, 10 predicted proteins | sample SWPTP12_FD_160580 | JGI IMG/M metagenome (GOLD analysis project Ga0213834, IMG submission 160580) | Coastal seawater microbial communities from Marineland, Florida, United States - SWP TP1 #2 | ecosystem: Environmental > Aquatic > Marine > Coastal | place: USA: Florida | collected 2016-08-06
GCTGCTGGAAAACTTCGCGGCCTACAGCGACGCCTGCGCCGGGCGCGACGCCCTGGTCTGCTATGCGATGAAGGCCAATTCGAACCTGGCCATCCTCGACCTGCTGGCGCGCGACGGCGCCGGCTTCGACATCGTCTCGGGTGGCGAACTGCTGCGCGTGATCGCCGCCGGCGGCGATCCGGGCAAGGTGATCTTCTCGGGCGTCGGCAAGACCGAGGACGAAATGCGCCTGGCACTCGGCAAGGGCATCCTCTGCTTCAACGTCGAGTCGATTCCCGAACTGCACCGCCTGAACGAGGTCGCGGCCGGGATGGGCAAGCGCGCCCCGGTCTCGCTGCGCGTGAACCCGAACGTCGACGCCAAGACCCACCCGTACATCGCGACCGGCCTGAAGGCGAACAAATTCGGCGTCGCGTTCGACGATGCGCTCGCCACCTACCGCGCGGCCGCCGCCCTGCCGAACCTGGACGTGGTCGGCATCGACTGCCACATCGGCTCGCAGCTGCTGGACGACGCGCCGCTGCTGGAAGCGCTGGATAAACTGATCGAACTGATCGACACGCTGGACGCCGAGGGCATCCACATCCACCACCTGGACATCGGCGGCGGCGTCGGCGTCAACTACGGCGCGCCCGGCGACGAGCCGCCGGTGCCGGTGGGCGACTACCTGGCCCGCCTGTTCGCGCGCATCGACGCCTGGCGCGCGGCGCGCCACGACGGCCGTGCGGTAAAAGTCATTTTCGAGCCGGGCCGCTCGATCGTCGCCAGCACCGGCGTGCTGCTCACGAAAGTCGAATTCCTGAAGCCGGGCGCGGAGAAAAACTTCTGCATCATCGACGCCGCCATGAACGACATGATGCGCCCGACCCTGTACGGCGCCTGGATGGACATGAAGGCGGTGCAACCGCGCAGCGAGGCGCCTGCGCTGTACGACATCGTCGGGCCGATCTGCGAATCGGGCGACTGGCTGGCGCGCGAGCGCGCCCTGTCCGTGCAGCCCGGGGACCTGCTGGCGATGATGAGCGCCGGCGCCTATGGCATGACGATGGCGTCGAACTACAACACGCGTGGCCGTGCGGCGGAGATCATGGTCGATGGCGACCAGGTGCACGTGATTCGCCAGCGCGAGAATCCGGCCGAGCTGTTTGCGCTGGAGTCGATGATTAAATCTGATCCTATGCGCTGAAAACAATTTTTGTTTGAGGGAAGTCCGATGCCACGCTTTTTGCCGAAGCATGTTTCACTCGCGCACCTATTTAGCAATATGTTGTTACGCAATGGCTTTCTGCCTCACAAACTGAGCTGCTACTCTCGCCTGAATAGAGATGGCCGTTTCTAAGTTGCAAAAGTAACTTTTTATATCCTAACGTGCATGCACCTTCTTCGATACCTGCTTTCTAGATGTATTTTTTTTAGATAAGATCTCTGGCTTTTTCTCTTCTGATAGATGCTTAATAAAATAAGCACGTGGACGACGGCTATTTTTTAATAAAACCGTGCGCTCCTGTCCAACGAGCTCGGACAGCAATTCTCGTCGTTCACTTTCACTCTTTGTTGGCTCTACTATTTTCAATTTTTGGCTGAGCGCCGTCATCGTTGCAGCGTCCAAACTTACGCCTCCCCATTGTTTTATTGATACCGAGGAAAACTTAGTCTTGCGAGTTATTAATCCGTAAATTCGCTTCAATTGTCGCGAACGCGCAGATTTTGTTTTCTGAGACTTATTACTTTTTTTCAGATAGCGTACTGGATACTCCGAATTTTTATCGCTTACAAATTCGAAATTTGCTGGAGACTTCGCAATGTCCAATTTATAAGTTTCGAGAAAGGCCTTCACCTGAGAAGATGAGATTCCCGACGAATCAAGTTTTTTCATCGCTTCGGGGTTGTCTAAAACCGAATACAGGACTTTCATAGGGGCCTCTCTAGCAGAAAAATCTCGAATTTATCTGTGCCAAGCTGTGCTGCTTGTAAAACCTCGAAATAAGTGTGCGGTGGATACAGGTATTCTTTTTCGTGCGGGAATTTAGAAATTTCTGCGATGTATGCTGGCACAACAGTACTGTGCGGAATAATTCTTAATAACACATTGCATTTTCTGTCGATAAAATTGGCATTGACTTCACTGACGCTAGTAAAAAATATATGTCCGCTAATTTTCCCAACGGTATAAATATCCTTTACCTGACTCGCGCTAAGAGCAGTATATCGATAATACATCGAAGCAGACTTATCTTTTAATATAGCTCCAATCGAACTATTGATCAATTGGCACAATTTAAAATGATCTGGCGAAATGCTATGATTTCTTAAATCATAATTTATGTCAGCGTATGAATTATAAACTGCATCTGTTGTGTAAGCATAAACTGCAACCAGTTGATCATCGCTTAGACTTTTATATCTCAAGTCGACTGGCCTTGGAATTTTTTGTAGATATGATTCATAATCGGCTAAAATCGTTTTTAATGACATATGGCGTCTTCTATTTTTCTCTAGGATTTAATGTTTTTAATTCTCAGAAGAAATCGGCATTACTTAGCTAAGTATAGTTCCATTCGGCCATAAAGCAATTGCCTTTCTTGACAAACATTTTATACAGCCTATCCTACTTCCATCAACTGAATAAATCAAGGCATCTTGCTTTGAAAGAAACAGAAGAGCAGTATTTTCAGACATAGTGCCTTGGCATTGTCCGGTGCTACACGCAAGTGACAAGTGACAAGTGACGCAACGTCTTACCAGCTCGGCGGACGCTTTGGGACATAGCCTAACCGGACGGCGCCACTTAGTTTCAGGTCATTTAGCGCTGGTCGCGCCTAAGCCGGACTTGCAATCGACTTAGCCAACTGAACTGTATTTCAATATCAGGAAAAGAAGGACAAGCGCGCTTTTGGATCAACATACTTGACCATCTACGCCGATGCAGTTCAGAGCGTGCCTTCCTATGGGTCTCGTAGCACGCACAAAAAAAGCCGCGCCGTTTTTCGACGGCGCGGCTTTTGTGTTGTCATGCCCTGATTTAATTGCTCAGCAAGACCTGGGCAATGATGCCGGTGGCAATCGCCGCCAGCACGTAGTCGTTGCCGGCTTGCACCCACTGATGGCCACGCGGTGGCGCGCTCAGGTGGCGGGCGCGCCAGTCGCTGACGACATAGCGGTTGCCACGGTATTCCTGGTTCAGGCGCTGGCCGCGGCGCAGGTCGTGACGGGGACCACCGCCGCGCTTGTCGTCGCGGTAATACTGGCGGGCGTCGCGGCGGTCGTTATCGTAACGGCCATTATCATGACGATCATTGTCCCGCTGGTAGGACTGGTCGTTGCGGCCGTTATGGTCGTTGCCATGGTCGTTGCGTTGGGCGAAGGCGCTGCCGCTGGCGGCCATGCTCAGGGCGATCAGTGCCGATGCAATTAATTTGGTTTTCATTGTGCTTCCTCTCGATGTTGCGGTGGGACTGCAGTGAGACCATTACACCTTGAATCAAGCACAACAGGTCACGCACACCCGTAAGCAACGCTACAAGATGTTTCAGAACGTAAATACGATGCGCCGATTCAGGCGCGCACCGCCGCACGCGTCTTGACCCGGCTCCAGTAGAAGCGCAGCCCCAGCAGCACGATGACGATGGCCGCGAACAAGGCCGGTTGCGCCAGGTTGTTCTTGGCCGATTTCATCCACCAGAAGTGCAGCACGGCGAGCGGGGCGATTACGTAGATCAGCTTGTGCAGCCACTGCCAGCGCTTGCCGCCCAGGCGCTTGATCATGGCGTTGGTGCTGGTCGCGGCCAGGGGAATGAGCAGCACGAAGGCCGTAAAGCCGACCAGGATGAAGGGCCGCTTGGCGACGTCGCGCAGCATGGCCGCGACATCGAAGAAATGGTCGAACCAGAGGAAGGCGATGAAGTGCAGCAGCGCATAAAAGAAGGTGAACAGCCCCAGCATGCGGCGCAGTTTGAGCAGCCAGTTCCAGCCGCTGAGGCGGCGCAGCGGCGTGACCGCCAGCGTGCCGCACAGCAGATATAAAGCCCAGTCGCCGGTCTCGTGGGTGATGTATTCGAGCGGGTCGACCGGGACCTGGCGCAGCACCAGCCACAGGCCCCACACGAACGGCAGCAGCGCCGCCACGAAGACGGCGCCCTTGATCAGCGAGACCTGTTTGGCGGGAGGATTGAACGCCATCGTCAGAAGAACTTTTTCAGGTCCATGCCCGTGTACAGCGACGCCACTTCGGGGTAGCCGTTGAACATCAGCGTTTCGCGTTTTTTCTTGAAGAAGCCGTCTTCGCCGATGCGTCGTTCGGTCGCCTGCGACCAGCGCGGGTGGTCGACCTTCGGGTTCACGTTCGAATAGAAGCCGTATTCGGAAGGCGCCGAGTCGTTCCAGGCCGTCTTCGGCTGGTCGCGCAGGAAGCGGATGCGCACGATCGACTTGGCCGATTTGAAGCCGTACTTCCAGGGCAGGACGACGCGCACCGGGGCGCCGTTCTGGTTCGGCAGCACCTGGCCATACATGCCGACGGTGAGCAGCGCCAGCGGGTGCATGGCTTCGTCGAGGCGCAAGCCTTCGACGTAAGGCCAGTCGAGCACGCCGCTGCGCAGACCCGGCATCTGCTTGGAATCGGCCAGGGTCGTGAATTCGACATATTTGGCGTTGCCGTTCGGCTCGACGTGCTTGATCAGGTTCGACAGCGAATAGCCGACCCAGGGAATCACCATCGACCAGCCTTCGACGCAGCGCAGGCGGTACACACGTTCTTCGAGCGGCGCCAGTTTCATCAGGCCGTCGATATCGAGCCGCATCGGCTTCTTGATTTCGCCCTCGATCGAGACCGTCCACGGGCGGGTTTTCAGCGTGTGGGCGTTCTCGGCCGGATCGCCCTTGTCGAGGCCGAATTCATAGTAATTGTTGTAGTTGGTCGCATCCTTGAACGGGGTGCGCGGCTCGGTCGTGGACAGGCCGGGATTGGCGCGCGCGGCCAGTTTCTGGGCGGGCGCTGCTTGCGCGAAGGCTTCGCGGTTCGCCATTTCCCACAAGGCGCTGCCGGCGACCGCGCCAAGCGCCATGCGGGCGATAAATTGGCGCCGCTCCTCGTAGACTTCACGCGGCGTGATTTCCGAGGCAAGCGGCGGATTGGCTCCGTCGCGACTAGATTTGATGAGCATCGCTAACTCCAGGCAATTGACTAGTCAAAGATACACGATTTCGTCAAATTGCCTTGCATGGTTGCGTGCTGTTACAACTGATTTACAATTCTCCGTACGAGTGCAGCCCCGACAGGAACATATTCACCCCGAGGAAGGCGAAGGTCGTCACCAGCAAGCCGATCACCGACCACCATGCCGCCACGCGCCCGCGCAGGCCGGACATGAGGCGCATGTGCAGCCAGGCCGCGTAGTTGAGCCAGACGATCAGGGCCCAGGTTTCTTTCGGATCCCACGACCAGTAGCCGCCCCAGGCCTCGGCCGCCCACAACGCGCCGAGGATGGTGGCGACCGTGAAGAAGGCGAAGCCGACCGAAATCGACTTGTACATGACGTCGTCCAGCACTTCCAGGCTCGGCAAGCGGTCGGCCAGGATGCCGTGCGATTTGAGCAGGTAAGCCGTTCCGACCATGGCGGCCAGCGAGAAGGTGCCGTAGCCGATGAAATTGGCCGGTACGTGGATCTTCATCCACCAGCTTTGCAGGGCCGGCACCAGCGGTTGAATCGCGGCGGCATCGCGCGAGACCGTGTACCAGAGCAGGAAGGCGACGGCGGCGCTGATGATCAGGAGCACAAAGGCGCCCAGCTGGCGCGTGGCGTAGCGCTGCTCGTAATACAGGTAGAACAGGGCCGTGATCATCGAGAACAGAATAAACACTTCGTACAGGTTCGAGACCGGAATGTGGCCGACGTCAGCGCCGATCAGGTAGGACTCGTACCAGCGCACCATCATGCCGGTAAAGCCGAGCACGACGGCGGCCCAGCACAGGCGCGAGCCGATTTCCGCACCGAAGGGCGAACGGGCCAGCAAACCGATCCAGTAGAACACGGTCGAAAACACGAACATCGCGCTCATCCACAGGATGGCCGACTGGCTCGACAGCATGTATTTAAGGAAGAATTTCTGTTCGGCCGCGGCCAATGTGCCGCCGTACAGCGAGATCGCCCACAGCGACAGCAGCGCCACGACCGGGATCAGCCAGCGCACCGGTTTCCAGTGCCAGCCGAGGGCGGCGAAGGTGGGCGCGGTCAGCAGCAGGATCGCGCGCTCGTAGCCATCCATGTAGCCGGCATAGCGGCTCAGTGCGAACAGCACGGCCGCCAGCAGGCCGGCGCCGAACAGCCAGTCGATGGCGTTCAAACTGCGGAAATAGCCGGGCGCTTCCTTGTAGATGACGCCGGGGTTGTGTCGGGATGCTTCCATGCTTGTCTCCAGTGCCAGTGTTGAACCCAGCTTACGCCGATTGCGGCAGCGTGGCTGCCAGCTCGCCGAACTCTTTTTCAAAATCCAGCGTCTTGCGCTGGGTACTCATTGCCATCAGGGCATGCGCCCCACCATCCTGATTGCGCACCCAGATCCACAAGCGCCGCTCGCGGATATAAAACATCGAGAAGATGCCGGCGATCAGCAGCACGCAGCCGAGATAAACCACTTTCTTGCCCGGCGAACGCGTCACCTGCAGCACTGACGCTTTGACTTCGTGGAATTCGTCGAGTTGCAGGTAGACCGGTGCGCCGTAGAAGAAGCTGTCGGACAAGGCGTTGGTGGCCAGTTGCAGGAAGCGTGCATGGGTCTCGTTGCCTTCGACCGGCGCCTCGCCGGCATGGACGCGCGCGGCCTGCCACAGTTCCCACAATACGCCATTGAGCATCTTGATGAACACGCCCGCCGCCTTTTCCTGCTCGGCCGCCGGAATCTTTTCCAGGAACTGCGCCACCGCGACAAAGCCGCCCGGGGTGCCCTCGCCGGCGAACATGGCGAGCGTGCGTTCGGCCGACTCGCGCAGCTGGCCGGCGAAGCTGTCACCGCCCGTTTGCCCCTGCGCCATGGTGCGCGCAGCATAGCGGCGCGCCGCCTCGGCGCGGATGGCCGGATTCGCCAGCGCCGCGCGCAGGCGCATCCACTCGCGCACGCTGTAGGCGTCGTCGGCGGGAATGCGCAGGAAGCGGAAAGCTTCGGACGGGCTGGAACGCACGCCGGCCAGGTAGACCTGCGAGCCCTCGAGCGTCACCGGCTGCATGTAATTCATGAACTCCCTGGCCTGCCCGGTCTGGTCGCGCAGCTTGTATTGCACGCTCGGGCCGACGTTTTTCAGGTCCTTGTTGTTCGCATTCCGGCCGGCCGAGCCGGAGGCCTTGCCCAGCGTCGCCGTCAGCTGCTCGTTCAGCGATTGCCCCTTGGCCACGGCGCGCGCGTCATTGTTCAATGCAACGTTTTCGACGTTGAAAGGCCGGAACCCCGACCACTCGACCGAATAGCTCGCGCCCGCCGTTTTCAGTTCCGTCGCGCCATTCACGTCGCCGGCGATCGGGAAGGCACGGGCATCGCTGCCGGCCATCGGGAAGCCGGTCAGTTTCAGGCGGCTGCCGCCATCCTCGAAACTCGACTGGTAAACGGCCACGCCCTTGTAGATCAGCGGTTCGTTGACTTTAATGGTCGCCGCGAAATTTTTGCCGGCCTCGCGGTCGTGCACCACGACGTCGCTGGCGAACAGTTTCGGCATCCCGGTCGAATAGAACTCGATGTGGAATTTCTTGAGTTCCAGGTCGAACGGCAATTCCTGCAGCAGCGAGCCGCTGGCCTGGGCGATGGTGGCCGTGCGCCCGGTCTGCCCTTCCGACAACAGGATATTGCCCCGGTAAGTCGGGTTCGCCACGCTCAGGCGGTGCTGGGCGGGTACGTCGGCGATCAGGCCACCACCCATGTAGGGCGTCTTGCCGAGGAACCATTGCTGCAGGCGGATAGGCAATTCTGAATCGAGCATGCCGCCCAGCAGGATCACGATGATGGCCGTGTGCGCAAAAATGTAGCCGAACTTGTTGCCTGCGCCTTTTTTGGCCGCGACCAGGGTGCCGTGTTCTTTCTCGACGATCTTGACCTTGTAGCCGGCGTGGCCCAGGCGCACCGCGCTTTGCCGGGCGAGTGCGGCGGCGTCCAGCGGCGCGCTCCACTCGCTTTTATGGTGGAAATTGCGCAGGGATTCTTCGCGCACCGACTCGCGCCAGCTGCGCATGTCGCGCATCATTTTCGGGGCGTTGCGGATCAGGCAGAGGCTGGTCGAGATGATCAGCACCAAGAGGATCAGCAGGAACCACCAGCTGGTGTAGACGGTGTACAGGCCGAACTTGCGGAAGACTTCGTACCAGAACGGGCCGAACTGGTTCACGTAGTTCGGCATCATGTCGCCCTGGCGCAGCACGGTGCCGATGATGGCGGCGATCGCCAGCAGCACCAGCAGGCTGATGGCGAAGCGCATCGACGATACCAGCTCGACCGCATCGGCCAGGCCGCGGCGCCGCGTGTTCAGTTCAATTCCGGTGGTGCTCATGGTTCCGCCAACGTTTTCATACTGCTAGTGTGCAGCAAAAAGGGCGTCAGCTTGCGCTGCCGCCCTTTTGGTATTCAGGTTACGACGATCGATTAACGCAGACCGGCGATGTAGTCGGCGACTGCCTTCATCTCGGCATCCGACAGGCGTTGCGCCAGGGTCACCATTTGCGGGCTGTTGCTGCGTCCACCGGCGCGGAAGGCGGTCAGCTGGGCCAGCGTGTAATCCTGCTGCTGGCCGGCCAGGCGCGGATACTGCGCCGGGATGCCGGCGCCGGCGGCGCCGTGGCAGCTGGCGCAGGCGGCGACGCCCTTCTCGGCGATGCCGCCGCGGTAGATCTTGCGGCCCAGTTCGACCGTGTCCTTGTTCTTCGCCGCGCCCGGCTTGGTTTTCTGCACGGCGAGGTAGGCCGCGACATTGTGCTTTTCCTCGTCGGTCAGCATCTTGGCGTAGGTGGTCATGATCGGGTTCGCGCGCTGCGGCGTCGTGAAGTCGACCAGCTGTTTATGGGTGTAGGCTGCGATCTGGTTCGACAGCTTCGGGTTCGCGGCGATGGTCGAATTGCCGTTGGCGCCGTGGCAGGACACGCAGGCCGGCAAGCCGCGCGCATTGTCGCCGCCCTCGTACAGGGTGGCGCCTTTGGCAGGGTCGGCTTTGACGACGGCGGCGGGGTGCTGCGCTTCGGCGGCGAAGGCAATGCTGCCCAGCGCCATGCTTGCAACGAACAACGATTTCACGAACACCGCATTAGCGGACGGTACAGACACACGATTCATTCGAGCACCCTGAAAAAGTCGACAACAGTTTTTGATAATCCGTTTGGTAAATGAGCGGCTACTAACGCCCTTGACAACCCCTTATTGTACAATAGCTTTGTTTCCCTATTGCTTCATTTCATTGCCTTTTTCACCTCTTCCCCATGTCCAAACTCTGGCAAGCCCGCTTCTTCACGACCGTCAATCAACTGCGCGATCTCCCCAACACCGTGGTGCCCGAGATCGCCTTTGCCGGCCGTTCCAACGCGGGCAAGTCGACCGCGATCAATATCCTGACTAACCAGAAGGGTCTCGCGTTCGCGTCCAAGACCCCTGGCCGCACCCAGCACATCAATTACTTTTCGATTGGCGGCGCCCACGTCGGCCAGCACCGCAAGGACCCGACCATCGTCGACGAGATCCGCTGCCTGCTGGTGGACTTGCCGGGCTACGGCTATGCCGAAGTCTCGGGCACGGCCAAGCTGCACTGGCAAAAGCTGCTGGGCGACTACGTCCAGCGGCGCGAACAGCTCGCCGCCCTGGTGCTGATCATGGATTCGCGCCGCCCGTTCACCGACCTCGACACGCAAATGCTCGAATGGTTCGCCCCGACCGGTAAACCGATCCACTGCATCCTGACCAAGGCCGATAAACTGAACCGCAACGAGCAGGCGAATGTGCTGCGCGAAGCGAAAGGCGTGCTCGAGAGCTATGTCGACGAAGACGGCGAAGGTTTCCCGTTCACGGTGCAATTGTTCTCGGCGCTGAAGCGGATCGGCATCGAAGAAGCGGACGCCAAGATCCAGTCGCTGGTGGGCCTGGACATCGAGCCGGAAGCGGACGAGGCCGGCGATGACGCCGTCGACGGCGGCAGCGATGAAGCGCCTGCTGACGACAACCAGGCCCCCGACCACTCCTGAAGAAAGCGACCACGATGCCATCCATCATCACCGGCCAGTACCCTGCAACCCGCATGCGCCGCATGCGCCGCGACCCGTTCTCGCGCGCCATGATGCGCGAAAACACCGTCACCGCTGCCGACCTGATTTATCCGGTCTTCATCCTCGACGGCGAGAACCAGCGCCAGCAGGTGGCCTCGATGCCGGGCGTGGAGCGCTTGTCGGTGGACTTGCTGTTGAAGGTGGCCGAGGAATGCGTGGCGCTCGGGATTCCCGTGCTGGCGCTGTTCCCGGTGATCGATGCCTCGCTGAAAACCTATGACGGCGTGGAAGCGACCAACCCGGACGGGCTGGTGCCGCGCGCCGTGCGTGCCCTCAAGAAAAACTTTCCGCAGCTGGGCATCCTGACCGACGTCGCGCTCGACCCGTTCACGACCCACGGCCAGGATGGCTTGCCGGACGAAAACGGTTATATCGTCAACGAAAAGACGATCGACATGCTGGTCAAGCAGGCGCTGGCGCAGGCCGAAGCCGGCGTCGACATCGTCGCCCCCTCGGACATGATGGACGGCCGCATGGGCGTGATCCGCAACGCGCTCGAAGAACGCGGCTTCATCCACACGCGCCTGATGGCGTATTCGGCCAAGTATGCGTCGGCCTTCTACGGCCCCTTCCGCGACGCCGTCGGCTCGGCCGCGAACCTCGGCAAGGCCGACAAGAACACCTACCAGATGGATCCGGCGAACATCGACGAGGCGCTGCGCGAAGTGGCGCTCGACCTGGCCGAAGGCGCCGACATGGTGATGGTCAAGCCGGGCATGCCCTACCTGGACGTGGTGCGCCGCGTGAAAGACGAGTTCCGGGTGCCGACCTTCGCCTATCAGGTCAGCGGCGAATACGCGATGATCAAGGCGGCCGCGCAGAACGGCTGGCTCGATCACGACAAGGTCATGATGGAAACCATGATGGCATTCAAACGCGCCGGCGCCGATGGCGTGCTGACCTATTTCGCGCTGGAAGTGGCCAGGAAGCTGAAGGCCGGCGGATAAATTTCCGCCGTTCAATAAAAAACCGTGCCGAGGCACGGTTTAATGAGATGGTCACCCTCCACCCTACAAGTTACTAAACTTGTAGGGTGTTGTTCTTTCTGGACGGAGGCCATCATGCAAGACGTAACACTCATCGGCATCGACCTCGGCAAGCACAGCTTTCACGT
>Ga0213834_100821_pt1 | contig 11352 bp, 9 predicted proteins | sample SWPTP12_FD_160580 | JGI IMG/M metagenome (GOLD analysis project Ga0213834, IMG submission 160580) | Coastal seawater microbial communities from Marineland, Florida, United States - SWP TP1 #2 | ecosystem: Environmental > Aquatic > Marine > Coastal | place: USA: Florida | collected 2016-08-06
GACAAAGATATCGAACGGCGCTTGCGCCTCGACATGCTGGCGGAAGCCGGCAATGTCGGTGACATCGCACACAAGCGGCCGCGCCCTCCAGCCGCGCGTAGACATCAAAGCGCAGGCCTCCTCGATCTCCGTCCGCGAGCGCGCGCAAAGCGTTACTTCGGCACCCGCCTCGGCAAGGCCTTCGGCGACCGCGCGTCCAATGCCACGGCTGGCGCCGGTGACGAGCGCCCGCTTTCCGCCAAGATTGAAAAGGCCGCTCATTCGGCTGCTTCGCCATAGGCGACGTCGCGGTTGCCATAGCGTCTCACCCGCAAGTTCGCCTGTTCGGCATGGCCGACGAAACCCTCGAGCATGCTCAGCCTCGAGCAATAGGCGCCGATCTCAGCCGCCGCTTTGTCCGTTGTGACGCGCTGGTAGGAATGCGTCTTGAGAAACTTGCCGACCCAGAGACCGCCGGTATAACGCCCCGCCTTTTTCGTCGGCAAAGTATGGTTGGTGCCGATGACCTTGTCGCCATTGGCAACGTTGGTGCGTGGGCCGAGGAAGAGCGCACCGTAGGAATGCATGTTTTCGAGAAACCAGTCGTCCCGGTCTGTCATAACCTGCACGTGCTCGGAGGCGATGTCGTTGGCGACGTTGAGAATCTCCTCGTAGGTGTCGCAGACTATGATCTCGCCGTACTCGCGCCAGGATACGGAAGCGGTTTCGGCAGTTGGCAGGATTCCGAGAATTCGATCAATTTCAGCGATCGTCGCTTTCGCCAGCGTCTCCGAATTGGTCACGAGAACCGCCGGGGAATTGTAGCCATGTTCGGCTTGCCCCAGAAGATCTGTGGCGCACATTTCCGCGTCCACAGTCTCGTCCGCAATGACCATCGTTTCGGTCGGGCCGGCAAAGAGATCTATTCCGACGCGCCCGTAGAGCTGGCGCTTTGCTTCCGCAACAAACGCGTTGCCGGGGCCGACGAGCATGTCGACGGGGCGAATGGTCTCGGTCCCGAGCGCCATCGCGCCGATCGCCTGAATGCCGCCGAGGACATAAATTTCATGGGCCCCGCCGAGATGCATTGCAGCGACGATGGCGGGGTGGGGTTCGCCTTTTTGGGCCGGAGCCGCTGCTGCGATGCGGGGAACTCCCGCCACCGAGGCCGTGAGGACAGACATATGCGCCGACGCGACCATCGGGTACTTGCCGCCTGGAACATAGCAACCGACCGACTGGACCGGAATATTGCGGTGGCCGAGGAAGACCCCCGGCATGGTCTCGATTTCGATATCGGTCATCGACGCTCTTTGGGCTTCGGCAAATTTGCGGATCTGGGCCTGGGCAAACCTGATGTCGTCCATGTCGCGAGCCGACACCTTGTTGATTGCCGCCTCGATCTCGGACGTGGTCAGTCTAAACGAGGCCGGAGAGAAGTTGTCGAATTTCGCCGACAGGTCGCGCACTGCGGCGTCGCCTCGGGTTTCGATGTCCTTGAGCGTCGCTTCGACAAGCGTCCTGACTTTGGCGTCATCTTCGGCGCGTTCGGCGGCCGCCTTCCCCTGTTTCATATAGCGAATTGACATGTCTCACCTCCCTTTTGACATCGAGCGTAATGTGCTAGCGACGCTGAATGCAAGTTTTCATCATTGCGTGAAAAAATTTCATGGAGTCTGTTTTGAAGCCGACAGCCAAGCAGGTCGCTCATGAAGCGGGCGTTTCCATCGCCGCGGTATCACGCGCGTTTTCGCCGGGATCGTCCATCGATCCGTTGAAAAGACAGCGTATCCTTCAGGTCGCAGCGCAGTTGGGTTATAGCAGTCCGGCGCGCCGTACTGCCGAGGTGATCTCCGCCGGTACAGTGACGTTGGTGGCAGGCGATCTCGCCAACCCGTTCTATCCACTCGTTCTCGACACGCTCGCAAAAGCACTGCAGGCGGTCGGGAGACAATTGCTCGTCTATGCTATCCCGCCGCAGGCGGACATGGACCAGCTGACGCCGCAGATCCTTGCCGCTCGCCCCAGCGCACTTGTCGTGACCTCCGCAAGCCTGACGTCTGGAATGGCCAACGCCTGCCGGCAGCATGGCATCCGGGTGGTGCTGCTCAACCGGATCCAGCGCAATGTCCGCGTTAATGCGGTCGCGTGCGACAATCACGCAGGCGGTCGTGATGCGGCACTGTTTCTGCTCGGCAGGGGGCGCCGCCGGATAGGCTTCATCGGCGGGATTTCCAACACGTCTACTCACCGTGACCGGGCGGAAGGCTTTTCCGAAGCATTACGCGAGAGCGGGCATTCCGTGCTTGCCGAGGGAAACGGGGAGTTCACCTACCGAGGCAGCTACGGCGCAGTGCTATCACTGCTGACAGCAAAAAACCGTCCGGATGCGCTGTTCTGCTGCAACGACATCATGGCGCTCGCCGCCATAGATGCTGCCCGCGAACTTGGACTGTCCGCACCTGAGGATCTTTCGATCGTTGGATTTGACGACATTCCCATGGCCGGTTGGAGATCCTATCGTCTGACGACGATCCGGCAGCCGATTACCCGCATGATTTCCGAGGTCGTGGGCCTGATACAGGCCAGCAATACCGTTCCACTCGACGAGACGACGACCAGCATCCTGCCTGGCAAATTGATCGTGCGCGGCAGTGCCTGAAGACGATCCTGCGCAACCTGAGATGCAGGATATTTCGCGCGTCGGCAGAAAAAAACTTGACGGGACGGGCAAATTCGCGAACGTTAGTGCACACGTTTGCGCATCTGCAGCGGCGATAAGGAGGTCGCGGCTGAGTCACCGGATGCAAGCTTTGACCGGGAGGGATAAGATGAAGCTCAAGACACTTGCTGTCGTTCTGGCAGCTCTTGTGATGGGAACGGGACAGGGTTTCGCCGCCGAGCGGGCCCTTCGCGTCGCCACCAGCGTTCCGCACAATCACTACCTCACCAACGTCATCAAGGAGTTCGCAGACAACGTGTCGAAGCGGACCAACGGCGAAATTACCTTCGAATTCTATGACTCGGGTTCACTCGTCAGCGACCAGCACATGGACGAGGCGGTTGCAAACGGCACAATCGATATCGGCATCGCCTCTGCATCCATCCTTGCCGGCACCGTGCCCGCTCTCAACGTGTTCGCCGTGCCATTCTTTTTCGATACGCGCGAAAAGCTCGATCGCGCCGTGCTGCCCGGAACCCCGATCAGAACCATACTCGACAAGAGGATCAACCAGACCGGGTCGCGCGCGATGTTCTGGATCCCTTATGGCTTCATCACGATGATCACCCGCGACAAGGAAGTTCATGTCCCTGCGGATATGCGCAACCTGAAGATCAGAACGTTCGGCTCTACCGTCAGCGAATTCGTCGAGGCCGTGGGAGCCGCTCCGGTCGTCACCAGCGGTAGCGAACAGTTCCTGGCGCTTCAGCGCGGTATCGTCGATGGCGGGCTGACGGGATGGCCGTCGGTCGAGGAGCGCCGCCTCTTCGAGGTTTCGCGCTACGTCATCGCGACGGACCACATGTATGAGACGCATTTCGCCCTGATGAGCGAAAAAGCGCTCGAAAAGATGCCGACCGAACTTCGTGCGATCTTCCAGGAGGAGGCCGCGAAACTCGAGACGGTGCTCATGGATCGCATCTTCGATGCCACCAAGCATACGCGCGAGGTTCTCGCCAAGAAGATGGAGATCATCGATCTCACGCCGGATGAAATCGTCCGGTGGAAAGAGGAAACGGCACCTGTCGCAAAGTCGTTCTACGACAACGGAAACGACCTTGCGAAATCTGTTTTCGACGAAGCGCAAAAGCTTCAGTAGCGGCAATTGGCTAGCCGCGCCGCCTCGCACAGAGTCGGCACAATGTAAAAGCACGACACCAAAAACAAGGGCGGGGCGCAATGCCACCGTCGCGGCGAAACGCGCATTCGCGCAGCGTCTGAGAGGGTCAGACGCGAACGTCTGGGAGGAACGGCACCATGCCCCCGCAAGAAAAGAAATGGGTCGGCACAATCGAGTCGACCATCATGAGGATCGGTGAATACAGTTCATGGATCTACCTCTTCATCGGCATCATCGTCGCCTATGAAGTGGCGTCGCGATACTTCTTCAACAGTCCGACGGACTGGGTCGAGGAGACCTCACGTCTCGGCATGGTCTGGGCAACATTCCTGCTGTTTCCAGCCTGCATGGGGCGCCGGCAGTTGATCTCGATCACGCTTTTCTCCGATGCGGTCGGCGAACGCGCCAAGGTCGTTCTCGAAGGCATAAGCTTTGCGATCATTGCGCTCGCCTGTGCCGTCGTCTCCTTCGAGGCGCTTGTTGCCGCAATCGACGCGGCGACAGTCGGCCGCGCTACGGCGAGTGTCCTGCGCATCCCCTATTGGCTCTTCTACCTGCCGGTCGCGATCGGGTTCTTTCTTTTCTTCGTCCAGGCTGCGCTGGAACTGATCCTGCTTGTTGCGACGGGGCAGCGACGCAAGCTCGAACTCGCGCACGAGGAGATCTGATATGGAAAGCGTTATCGTACTAGTCGCGCTCTTCGTCTTTCTGTTTGCGGGCATACCGGTCGGTATCGCGCTTTCGACGACGGGTATCGTTCTTCTCCTGATGAAGGACGTGCCGCTCGCCAGCGTGTCGATGGAATTCCTCGGCTCGGTCAACAATTTCATCCTGCTGGCGGTGCCGGTGTTTCTTTTGACGTCGAATATCCTGCTGAAGGCGGGGGTCGCGAAAGACCTGTTCGATGCGGTTCAGCGATGGGTCGGCGGCGTGCGCGGCGGTGTCGCGATCGCAACGATCATCTCCTGCGGCATCTTTGCCGCGATCTCGGGCTCTTCCGTGGCCGTTGCGGCCATGATCGGCACCGTGGCAATTCCCGAGATGACCAAGCGCGGCTATGATCGTCGCTTTGTCATGGGAACGCTCGCCGCTGGCGCAACGCTTGGCATCCTCATCCCGCCGTCCATTCCGCTGATCATCTATTCGGCGGTCGCGGAGCAGTCCACCGCCTCGATGTTCCTTGCCGGCGTCGGGCCCGGGCTGTTCCTGATCGTGCTGTTCCTGATCTACTGCATCGTCAAGTCGTTCATGGGGGCGGCACCGAAGGCGGAAAAAGGTGAATCCGGACCGGGTGGTCGGATGGCTGCAAGCCTTCGCGCCCTGCCGACCATGGTCATTGCGCTGACGATGATCGTCGGGATCTATGCAGGCGTCTTCACGCCGACGGAGTCGGCAGCTGTGGGCCTCGTCATGACCCTGATCTACGTATTCGGCATACGCCGCGGCGTGTCTTTTGCAGATTTTCGGGGGGCGGTGTTCGGCGCGGGTCTTACCACGGCGAACCTGCTGCTGATCATTGCGGGGGCAAACGTATTCGGCAAGGCGATCATGCTTTACCGCATTCCCTACGAAATCTCCCAGTGGATCGCCGTCAATATCGAGACGGCTGGCATGTTCATGCTGGCGGTCACCGCGGTGTTGCTCTTGCTCGGCCTGTTCCTGGAGGGGATCGCGATGATCCTGATCGTCCTTCCGGTGCTCCTCCCTTCGCTCGGCGTGCACGGAATCGATCCGATCTGGTTCGGCATCTACTTCGTGCTGATGATCGAGATCGCGCTCATTACGCCGCCGGTGGGTATGAACCTCTTCGTGATCCAGTCGGTGGCGAAATCGAGTTTGAAGGAGGTGATGTACGGGGCTCTGCCATACGTCGTCATCATGCTGTTCGCCGTGCTTGCCATCTACTTCTTCCCGGCAATCGTGATGTATATTCCGAAAGCGGGGGGATAGGCTGCACGGATTTTGGATCGAGGAAGGGCGCTTTTTGCGCCCTTTTTCATGCCCGGCCGGTGGAGCCGCGAACAATCAGCTTGCCGCGCATGGCGATCAGTTCGTCCGGCAGGCTCGGATCGACCGTGCGCGCTCGCAGCAGTTCAAAGGCGCGCTGGATCATCAGGGGCAGGGGCTGCTGGATTGTCGTGAGGTCGTAGATCGGCCGGGCGGACGCCGCAACGCCATCGAAGCCTGCAACCAGGATGTCGCCGGGCACATCGATCGACGCCAGGCGCAGTGCGTCGAGGACGCCCATGGCCATGATGTCGCTCAACGCGAAGATCGCATCCGGGCGCTCGGCCGAGGGGATCGCCGCGATCTCGCGACCGGCCTCGAAACCGCCGTCGTAATTGGAGTGGCCGTCGATTCGAAGCGAGAGTGCCAGACCGGCCTGTTCCAGTTCGGCGACAAATCCTTCCTCGCGTTCGCGAGACGTCGAACTGGTGGAGGAGGTGTAGATCAGTCCGAAACGACGGCAGCCGCGCGACATCAGAAGTTTCGCCATCTCAGCACCGCCGGCACGGTTGTCGCAGGTGACGAAGCATCCGTGCGAAAGTGCGACGCGGTTGACCATAACGAGCGGGACGTTGTTCTGGGCGCAGATGTCGGCGGCCTTTGAGGACAATATGGCCGACGAGATGATGCAGCCATCGACCTGGTACTGAATCAGCGCTTGCGCAGTGGTATCCTCGATAGGCCCGCCGCCGGCATGAATGATGAGGAGGCGAAAGCCGAGCTTCTCCGCTTGTCGCGTCGCTTCGTGCAACAGCTCCGTATAGAACGGGTTTTCAGCCGGTCCGAGGACAAGTCCGTACAGACCGCTCTTCCCCGAAGACAGCGTGCGCGCCAGAACGTTCGGCATGTAGCCGTGTTCTTTCGCAAGCCCGATGATCAGGTCCCGCATTTTTTGGGAAATCCGCGTGTCGCCTTTGAGCGCGCGGGTCACCGTCGATGGCGCGACTCCTGCCAGTGCTGACAGGGTAACGACCGTCGCTCGGCGCGGTGTGGAAGGCGGCAGTGTTGAGTTCATACCGATTCATAACAAAACAGCTGCGTCCTGTCGCGCCACTCCGCATCCGCACCGATGCGAAAAAGAGGGGCTGCATGACAAAATATTCGCTCCCAACTTGACATCTCCTCCAGAAAGCGATTGGATCGGAGTGCGCAAACGTTTGCGCATATATTTGCGATTGACGATGACACGGGAGGAACGATGTCTACTTCAAAACGCCAGATGAAAATGGTGGGCTTCCTGCAGGCGCAGAACTGCTCGATTGCGCCCGGCTCATGGCGGCATCCTGCCGGCGCCACCGATTTTCTGTCCGCCGAATATTTCCAGCGCATCGGACGCATCCTCGAGGACGGCAAGTTCCATCTCGCCTTTTTCGACGACCGTCTAGCCATGCCCGACATCTACGGTGACGATCACCAGGAAGCGGTCGAGAACGGTGTTCGCGTCGTCAAGATGGATCCGGTCTCGATCATCACGGCGATCGGCATGGCAACCAGCCATATCGGCCTCGGCATTACCTATTCGACCACCTATTACGAGCCCTTTCATGTGGCACGTCTGTTCGCAACGCTCGACCTGATGACCAAGGGTCGTGCTGCGTGGAACGTCGTGACCTCGCTCAACAATTCCGAGGCGGCCAACTTCGGCCGCGTCGAGCATCTTGCCCATGACCTGCGCTACGAGCGGGCCGACGAGTTCCTGGACGTGGTGACAGGGCTCTGGAACAGCTGGGAGCCTGATGCGCTGATCGTCGACAAGGAGACCGGCCAGTTTGCCGATCCGAAGAAGGTCCATCGGCTCGATCACAAGGGCAAGTATTTCAGCTCGAAGGGTCCGCTGCCGGTGCCTCCGTCAGCGCAGGGCCGCCCGGTGTTGATCCAGGCAGGCCAGAGCGGCCGCGGTCGGGAGTTCGCCGGCAAGTGGGGCGATCTGATCTTTGTTGTCTACCCGACGCTTGAGGCAGGGCAGAAACAGTATGCCGCCGTGAAGCAGGAGGTCGCTGCCGCCGGTCGTAATCCCGACGAGGTTGCAATCTGCCCGGCCTGCTATGTCTGCGTCGGCGAAAGCCAGGAAATCGCCGAGGAGAAGCGCGAGTACATTCGTGCGCTCGCCAAGCCGATCGATGCTGTCGTGCTGTTGTCGGAAGCGCTCAACTTCGATTTCGCCAGCAAGCCGATGGACAGCGAATTCACCGACGAGGAGCTGAAGAAGCTGTCATGGTCGGGCTTCAAGGAGCGCGTCATCTCCCTGAGCGGCAAACCCAATCCGACCGTGCGTGACTTCGTGCACTATTCGGGCCGCGGCACGATCGGCGAGTTTCCGATCTTCTGCGGGACGCCGACCATGGTCGCCGACCAGATGGAAGAATGGTTCACATCAGGAGCCTGTGACGGTTTCGTGCTGGCGGCCACCCATACACCGGGCGCCTACGAGGACTTCGTCCGCTACGTGGTGCCGGAGCTCCAGCGTCGCGGCGTCTATCAGAAGGACTATGCCGGCACGACGCTGCGCGAAAACCTGGGCATTCCCATGCCGGTTCATCCCGCCCAGCGCCAGGCGGCGGAATAAGCGAGCAGTCGGAGAAGAGTGATGAAAGAATTCAGAATGCTCTCGACGAGCGGCATCCTCGGCTACGGTTATGCCGAGGAATCGCTCAAGATCGGAATGTCCTGGGAGCCCCATGTCATCGGTTGTGATGGCGGCAGTACCGATCCGGGGCCCTACTATCTCGGTGCCGGAACGTCCTTCTGCTCGCGCCTTTCGGTCAAGCGTGACCTGCGGCTGATGCTGCAGGCCAGCATTGCGGCCGGTATTCCCTGCATCATCGGCACGTCCGGTTGGGCAGGGGGCGAGCCGCATCTGCAGGATACGGCAGCACTTGTGCGGGAAATTGCGCGGGAGGAGGGGCTGTCGTTCAAGATGGCGCTGATCCATTCCGAGCAAAGCAAGGGCGACCTTGCCGGCTGGGCCGAAAAAGGCCTCACGAAACCGCTGGCAAAGATGAAGCCGCTCGACCGGCAGATGATCGACAACTCTACCCGCGTCGTCGGCATGATGGGGCCGGAGCCGTTTGCGAAGGCCCTCGACGAAGGTGCGCAGGTCATTCTTGCCGGTCGAAGCAGCGATCCGGCGCAGTGGGCGGCACCCGCCATCCGGGCCGGCATGGCGCCTGCACCGTCGTGGTATGCGGGCAAGATGCTGGAATGCGGCGCCGAGCCGACCGTGCCCAAGGAGCCGGACTGCATCTTCCTTCGCGTTCGCGACGACCATGTCGTCTGCGAGCCGCCGAACCCGATCCGGCGCTCGACGCCGTTGGCCGTGGCGAATTTCGCGCTGCATGAGAATTCGAGCCCGATCCACCATGTCGAGCCCGGCGGTCTGCTGGACACGACCGATTGCCGGTTCGAGGCGATCAGCGACCGCGCCGTCAAGATCGACGGCATGACCTGGACACCGGCCGACCGCTACACGATCAAGCTCGAAGGCGTCGAGATGGCCGGTTACCGGTCCATCGCGATCTGCGGCACGCGCGATCCGATCCTGATCTCGCAGATCGACGACTATCTCGCCACCCACCGCGAGAAGGTTGCCGTGAAGGCCGAATCCTTCGGCGTTCCACGCGACGATTACCGGATGATCATCCACTGCTACGGCAAGGACGGCGTCATGGGCGGCTGGGAGCCGGTCAAGCAGATCACCAGCCACGAACTCGGCTTCGTGATCGAGGTTGTCGCCAAGACCGCGGATATCGCCAATGCGGTCATCGCCATGGCACGCACCTCGATGCTGCATGCGGATTTTCCGGGGCGTCTGTGCAAGGAAGGCAACATGGCGTTCCCGTTCAGTCCATCGGATATCGACATGGGCCCGATGTATCGCTTCAGCATCTTCCATACGGTCGAAGTCAGCGATCCCTGCGCCCTGTTCCCCATCGAATACGAGAAGGTGTGACATGGCCCTCATCAGAGACATCGCCCAGATCTGCAAGAGCAAGAATGCCGGTCCTTTCAACGTCACGATCGACGTCCTGTTCGAGGATCACGACCTCTACCGCCGCGTGAAGGCGACGGGAACGCTCAATGCGGCCCTTTTCTCCAGGCTCTACGGCGTCAAGGAAGAAGACGTTCTGTTTACGCCCTACGATACCGCCGCTGCGTTCAAGGCGACGTTCCCGCGAGCGATTCCCGCCGGCGATATCGGCGATACCGACGTCTACGGTGCGCAACAGCACGCCCCCCTGCTGGATGTCGATATCCCGCTCGAAAACTAACCACGACCTGCGCATGGGTCTTCCGCTGGAGGCTTGAGGGAGACCCATGCGATTGCCAATAACAGCTCGGGGAGGAGCTTCATGGCCACGCAAACATCCGACATCCGCAAGGTCGCACTGGCGAGCTTTATCGGGTCGACCCTGGAATGGTACGATTTCTTCATTTTCGGTACTGCCACGGCACTCGTCTTCAACAAACTGTTCTTTCCGGAATTCGACCCGGTTACAGGTATGATCGCGGCCTTCGCGACCTTCGCCATCGGGTTCATTGCCCGGCCTCTCGGAGGCATCGTGTTCGGCCATTTCGGTGACCGGATCGGCCGCAAGGCGATGCTGATCCTCAGCCTCACCATGATGGGCGGAATCACGTTCCTGATCGGTCTTATCCCGACCTATGCAGTCCTCGGCGTCGGGGCGCCGATCCTGCTTACCATGCTTCGCTTCCTGCAGGGCTTTGCGGTTGGCGGCGAATGGGGTGGAGCGACCCTGATGGTCGTCGAACACGCGCCGAACAAGACGCGCGGCTTTTTCGGCAGCTGGCCGCAGATGGGCATTCCGGCGGCCCTTCTTCTTTCGTCCGGCGTGATGGCGCTTGTCGGCGGGTTGACGACGCCCGAACAGTTCATGGCCTGGGGATGGCGCTTGCCCTTCCTGTTCAGCGGCATCCTTCTCGTCTTCGGTATCTTCCTCCGCAGACGCCTTGCGGAATCGCCAAGCTTCCAGAAGCTGAAATCCGGTGGCGAACGCCAGCGCCTGCCGATCGTGGACGTGCTGGGCAAGCATGGAAAGAAGACAGCGCTTCTGGTCGCCTGTCAGGCCGCGGAAAACACCAGTTTCTATATCGTGGCGGTGTATTCGCTGGTCTACCTGACAACCGTCGTCGGCATCGACCGGGCGACGGCGCTTAATTCGCTGATGATCGCAGCCGTCTTCTGTTTTATCGCCCAGCCCCTGTTTGCCGGCCTTTCCGACCGGATCGGCCGCAAGCGGGTGTTCATGGGGGGCATGATCTTCAACGGCCTCTTCATCGTGCCGTTCTTCCTTCTCATGGATACGGCGAGCGTGTTCTGGATCACCGCCGCGATGACCGTGTCCATCATCTTCGGGCAGGCCACGACGCAATCCACCCAGCCCAGCCTTTTTGCCGAGCAGTATGGGGCGTCGGTCCGCTACAGCGGCGTGTCCGTCGCCTATCAGTTCGCAACCGTGCTCTGGAGCGGACCGACGCCGATGATCGCAGCCGCGCTCTGGGCCTG
>Ga0213834_100825_pt1 | contig 11339 bp, 8 predicted proteins | sample SWPTP12_FD_160580 | JGI IMG/M metagenome (GOLD analysis project Ga0213834, IMG submission 160580) | Coastal seawater microbial communities from Marineland, Florida, United States - SWP TP1 #2 | ecosystem: Environmental > Aquatic > Marine > Coastal | place: USA: Florida | collected 2016-08-06
CAGGCCTGGCGCATTTGCCGCTGCGGCCACGCTGCCGGCGGGGTCGAGCAGCATGTTCTGGAGCGTCAGGGATTCTGCCTTGAGGTAGGCAGTCACCTTTTCCGCCGATTCGCCCTGGTTGGCGAAGACGAACGCGACGCCCGGCGTGCTGCGCTGCGCCTGCTCCAGGACCGGCATTTCGCGCCGGCATGGCGGACACCAGCTGGCCCACAGGTTCAGGACCACCGGCTTGCCGGCGAACGCCGAAAATGGAACCGCCTTTCCCGTTAGGTCGGCCAAGGTCAGCTCAGGCAGGCTTGCCGAGGACGGATAGAGGGTGAACGCAACGGTTCCGGCTACCCACAGGAGCGCGCCGGCAGCCACGCCGGCAAGCACCGGTTTGCGTTGGTGAGGCCGGCGCCCACCCAGCCAGGCGCCGGCGATGAGCGCCGCCGCAAGCCCCGCCGCCGGGCGGAAGCCGCCGTCGCGCAGGTCGAGCAGGCGCCAGGGCTCGGCTGCATACTGGCTCCAGTACTGGCTCGCGAATGCCGCGCGCGCGGCCAGCACGGCAATACCGATCACCAGCCACAGGGTGGGCTCGACATTGACGCCATCACCCCTGGCGATGCGGTTGGCTAGCGCAGCCCCCAGCAGGATGGCGCCGAAGGCGACCAGCATTGCTGTCGGCAAGGTCAGCGGTCCTATCGTTATCTCTGTCATGCCCATCTTTCGTTTCAGTTGAAAGGCCGGTGTCCCGGTCGCCAAGTAATGGGAGTGGATGGTATCGGCGGCCGATTACCAGAGCGTTAAGGACAAGAAACAAATTGCTGTCATTCCTAAGTGCCCCGCAAGCCGGCACGAGCGCGTTAACCGCCCGCTAATCGCAAGCAGTTAAGATGGCGTTTTCTGAACCAGGTGTACTCATGCGCGTGCTAGTAGTGGAGGACGACCCGCTCGTCGCCAGCGGGATTGTGGCCGGGCTGCGGCTGTCCGGAATCGATGCGGACCATGTGACTAACGTGTCGTTGGCCGATTCCGCGGTCCAGACCGGACGATTCGACGTCATCATTCTCGACCTGGGATTGCCCGACGGTGACGGCATTTCCCTGCTCAAGCGCTGGCGCGCGAACGGTAAAAATTGGCCTGTGCTGGTTTTAACCGCCCGGGACGGCATCCAGGACAAGGTAGGAGGACTGCGTGCCGGCGCTGACGACTACCTGGTGAAACCATTCGAACTGGAGGAACTGACGGCGCGCCTGCATGCGCTGCAGCGCCGCAGCGCCGGGCGCAGCGTCGACATGATCGAACACGGCGCGTTGACCTTCGATCCCGGCACCTGCCAGGTCAGCATGGCGGGGAAGCCGGTCGATCTTTCGCGCCGCGAGCTGGCCCTGCTCCAGACCCTGCTCAACTCCGGCCCCCGCATCCTCAGCGCCGAACAGGTCAAGGACAGCCTCTACGGCCTTGGAGAGTGCGTCGAAAGCAATGCCCTGAATGTACATATCCACCACCTGCGCCGTAAACTCGGCCCGCACATCGTCGAGACCGTGCGCGGACTGGGTTACCGCTTGGGGCGGGCGGGGAAATGAAAACGCTCAGGCTGCGCCTGCTGGTCGCCATCGGGACGTCCTTTGCGCTGTTCTGGACGCTATCTTCCATCTGGACCCTGGTCGACCTGCGCACGGAGTTTCGCGACGCACTCGACGAACGACTCGCCGCGTCCGCACGCATGGTGTCGGCGCTGGTCGCCGACTCGCCTGCATTGACAGCACGGCCAGCCGTTCGCGAAACGCCTCCTTATCTCGTGCGCACCGATGGAGTCGCTTGCGAAATCCGGCTTCTGCGCGGGGGAATCGTCGGACGCACGCGCAATAGTCCGAACCGCCTGGGTGCGGCCCTCCCCGGCTTTCAGACACGCTCCATCGACGGTGTCGAATGGCGCAGCTATACGATCGAGCAGAACGGCGTGCGTATCACCACAGCCGACCGCGTGGAACGCCGCGAGCACCTGTTCCGGAACATCGCGTTTGCAACCTTCGTCCCGTTCATGGTCGCCATGGTCGCCACGCTGGCCGCCTTGTGGTTCGCGATTCGACGCTGTCTCAAACCGCTCGAACGAATCCGGAGTGCATTGGCAGTGCGCGCCCCTGATGCGCTCCAGCCTTTGCCAATGGAGGGATTGCCGGGCGAACTGGCACCACTGGTCTCGACCGTCAACGGCTTGCTCGCCAAGATCGAGCGCACCATCGAACGCGAACGTCGCTTCACGGGCGACGCCGCCCATGAACTACGTACACCGCTCACCGCGGTAAAGACCCATCTGCAGGTTGCGCGCTTGAGCGAGCCGGGCGCGTCGGCCGGCATCGCACTTGACAATGCCGAGCAAGGCGTGCGCCGGCTTCAGAGCACGATCGAGCAGCTGCTGATGCTGGCCCGCGTGGAGGGCTCGGTGTCGTTCGAGGACGACCAACAGCTGGAGGCGCGAACCGTTGTCGAGCATGCCATCGCCCAGATCCCCGCGGCTTCCGCCCGGCGCATCCATGTCATCGAGGAAGGCAACGCCAACCGGGTCCTGCGGGTACCGGCGTCTCTTGCGATGACCGCCTTGCGCAACCTGCTGGACAATGCCCTGCGCTACGGCGCGGCCGACGCACGGGTCGTGATCCGCATTCAGCCGGCCGGTCAGGCGATCGAATTCACGGTAGAGGATCAGGGCGAAGGATTGAGCGAGGCGGACATCGCCCGCGCTGGACAGCGGTTCTGGCGCAAGGGAGGCGGACAGGGAAGCGGACTCGGTTTGTCGATCGTGCGCGCAATCGCGGCGCGCTACGAAGGCTCCTGGGAACTGCAACGTGGCCGCCACGGCGGCATGCGTGCCCGTCTTACCCTCCCGGGCACCTGACCCCGGCACGGGAACGGGAACGGGACTTTACGGCGCGGCCTGCCTGTGCCCGACCCGCCCAAGACGCGTGGTGTTGAGGACCACGCTCAGGCTGCTGCCCAGCATCGCGAACGCCGCTGCGACGGGCGGCACCATGCCCGTGGATGTGAGGCCCAGCACGAGCACGTTGTAGGCCATCGAAAACACCAGGTTCTGACGCACGACGAGAACGGTGCGCCGCGCATGGCGCCAGGCCACGACCACCTGGTCCAGACCGCCGCTTGCAATGACCACGCCGGCAGTCGCCACCGCGGCGGTGCTGGCGCCCTGCACCGAGATGCCGCAGTCGGCCCCGGCAAGGGCGAGTGCGTCGTTAATGCCGTCGCCGACGAAAACAGCGGGCTTTCCAGTCGATTCGACGATGTCGGCCTTGCGTTCCGGGCTGCATCCCGCGTGCACCCTGTCCTGCGCCAGCCCGATCGCGCAGGCGACGCTGTTTGCCGGGCCGTCCTCGTCGCCCGTCACCAGGCGCAGCGCGATTCCGGCATCGGCAAGAACCGACAGCGCGCCCGCAGCCTCGGCGCGGATGGCATCGCATAACAGTAAAGAACCCAACCAGGCGCCATCCCGGGCCACCTCGATCCGGGTGTGACCCTGTGTTTCACCAGCGGCTGGAAGGAGCACGCCATTGGCCGCGAGGAAACGGGCGTTGCCAACCAGTACCCGGCATGCGCCGTCGGCGCTGCGCCAGTCGCTGCCCTGCGCATAGCGCTGCGCAATGCCGGCAATCGGCGCTGCATCCGGCAAGTTTGCCGCGGCATCCAGGACAGCGCGCGCCACTGGATGCGCGATTCCATGTTCAGCCTGCGCGGCCCAGAACAACACCTGGTCGCGGCTGACACCGGCGGCGGCGACCGTGTCCGCCAGGACCAGGCGTCCCTCGGTCAGCGTGCCGGTCTTGTCGAACAGGATCTCGCGCGCGTTCGCCAGCGCTTCGAGCGAAGCCGGGTCGCGAAACAGGATGCCGTTACGCGCGGCGCTCGCGGCCGACGTCGAATAGGCGAGCGGCAGCGCAAGACCCACCGCGCATGGGCAGGCTGCCACCAGCACGGACAAGGCGCGCAGCGCCGCCGCAACGGCGTCGCCGTGCGTGAGCCAGCTGCCCAGGAAGCTCAGGAATGCAAGTGCGAGGGCAGCGGGGATGAGCCAGCGCGCGAAGCGCTCCGCCTGGGAAGCAGCAGCGCTGCGGGCGCCGAACAGTTCGAGCATGCGCACGCCGATACGGTCGATGAAACGCTGTCCGTACGCCTGCTCGACACGGACCGTCAACCGGCACGACAGGTTGATGGCGCCGGCCACGACCCGCGATCCCGGCAACACCGGCAGCGGGAGCGACTCGCCGTTCACGACTGCGCAGTCGACTTCGCTCGCGCCGTCGATTACCACACCGTCGACGGCGATGCGTTCCCCGGCGTCGACCAGCACCAGGTCGCCCTTCTGCACCTGGGACGCCGGAATCTCCGCCGCAGCACCATTCACACCCAGGCGCCGTGCCGTTTCGGGAACCGCCTGGCGCAACGCGTTGACTGCGGCCGAGTTATGCCGGCGCGCGTGCAACTCAACCAGTCGTCCGCACAGGAGGAAGGTGACAAGCATGATCGCGGTATCCGCATATACCTGTGCGCTGCCACGCGCGAGGGCCCAGAGCGACAGCGCGCTGGCGGCGACAACGCCCAGCGAAATCAGGGCGTCCATGCCGGGCACGCCGGCGCGCAGGGTTCGCCAGCCTGCACGGTGGAAGGCGGCTGCCGACCAGGTAACGACCGGCAGCGCGGCCAGGCAAGTGGCCAGCGCCACCCACCACCCTTCGCGCGAGGTGGCAAAATCCGCGTCGAGGTAGAGGGCGAAGGAACCCAGCATGCTCCACATGCCGAAGAATGCGGCGACCGCCAGGCGCATCCAGACCGCGCGCGCCTGGACGTCGATCTGGGCCTCGACTTCCTGCGCCTCCAGCAGCGGCGCAATCGTGTAGCCAAGGTTTTGCACCCGCGCGAACAAAGCGTCGAGGTCGATCGTCTCCGGGTCCCAGCGGATCAGCGCCGAGCCGCCTGCGAAGCTGGTGCTGGCCCAGGTCACGCCCGGCGTACGGGCAAGGATACGCTCGACGGCCATGGCGCAGCTGCCGCACCACATGCCCTCGATGCTGACCACCATGCGGCCGGCGCGCCGCAGCGACTCGCGGTCGAGGTCGTCGAACGGCAGCGCGGCCATGGATCAGGTTCCCGCCGGACTGCTGCGCGCGACGCCCACGCCAAGCAGCTTGCCGTTGACTTCCTTGCCGTAATAGCTCTTCTCGTCCTTGTGGAACTTGGCGCGCGCCTCCTCGATCTCGCCAGTCTGGCGCGGATCCTTCGGCCGCTCCTGGCCGTTGATGTAGGCTGCCACGTCCCAGGCATCCTGGTCCGACAGGCTGTAGGGCTTGCTGAGCGGCATATTGGCCTTGATGAAGCCGGCGGCAGTATCGATCCGCGCCATGCCGGCGCCCCAGTTGTACGCCTCCGGGCCCCACAGAGGCGGGAAGCGCACCTTGCCGTTCGCTTCCTTGCGCCCCTGCCCCTCGGCGCCGTGGCACAGCACGCAGTTTTGCTCGTACACCTTGGCGCCGCGCGCGTAATCGTAACCACGCGCAGTTTCCTTGACCTTGATGTAGCCGCCTCCGCGCATCTCCTCGCCGGTGGGCGCGCCGTCCGCCAGCCAGTACATGTAGGTCATCAGCTCCTTGTAGACGTCGTCCCCGGGCGGAGGCGCCTTGCCGGCAGGCGAAGCCTGGGCATTCATCGAGTAGTTGAAGCAGCCATTGATGCGTTCTTCGAGCGTGTTGATCTTGTTGTTCTTGGCGCGGAATTTCGGGTACTGCACATAAGCGGCCCACATCGGCGCCGAGTTTTCGCGGCGTCCCGCGTCGAGGTGGCACTGGGCGCAGGCCATGCTGTTGCCGGCGTAGCGCGAGGCGAACCGCGTCGTATCGACGAAGATGTCGCGGCCGCGCTTGATGGCGTCGCCCACCGGCCCCTTCGGAATGTCGGCCTCGGACGGCGGCACGAAATACCCGTCGTGGCCAACCGGCTGGAGCGGTGCCGGCGCCTTGCCCTCCTTGTCCTTCTTGCGCGCCACGCGCGCTGCCAGCATGGCTTCGCGCGCCGCCTTCTCCTGCGCCTCGTGCGTCAGCGCCGGCGCGACATTCGTGCCGCCGAGCGAGGTACGCAGCTTGTCCCAGGCGCCGCTCTGGTGCACCAGAGCGCCAAGTGCAAACAAGACCAGGCCGCCGCCGGCCCCGGCCAGGATCCGCTTTACCGTTCGGCCGATGCCGTAGGGGCTACTGTTGTCGGTTTCTTTTGAATTCGTCATGATCTTCCTTCGCCAGCGGCTGGCCTCATAGTTGGGGGGGCGACGCCGGAGCGTGCGATTGCATCGAGCCGAGATAGTCGGCAACCGCGCGCATGTCCTCGAAACTCATGCGTTGCGCGATGCCGTCCATCAGCGCCTGCGGCGAATTCTTGCGTTCGCCCTGATGCCAGGCGGCCAACTGCCCGAAGATGTAGTCGGGCTTCTGTCCGGCCAGCGCCGGGAAGCCGGGCCCGACACCCTCGCCGCCCATTCCGTGGCAGGAGAAGCACGCCGGGACATTCGTTTTCCAGTCGCCCTTTTCGGCAATCGCGCGCCCGCGCGCCAGGTCGCCGCCGAGCGTCGGGGCCACCGTGGTGCTCAGCTTGATGCCCGCGTAATAGCTGGCCAGCTTCGCCATGTCCTGGTCGGTCAGCGCGCGCGCAACGACTTGCATCGACTCGTGATGACGCAACCCGGTTTTGAAATCCTGCAGTTGCTTTTGCAGGTAGTCGGCCGGTTGTCCGGCAAGGCGCGGCGTATTCAAGTTGCCCTGCCCCGCTTCGCCATGGCACGAGGCGCAGCTCCACGCCTGTCCCTTGCCAAGCGCGACCATTCCCAGGGTAGCCTGGTCGCCATCTGCCACGCCAGGACTCCCCGACAGCGCCCCTGTGGCGACAGGCGGCTTCGACGTCACCGGCGACAGCAGGCTAGTCTCCGCTTTTTGCTCGAGCCCGCGCCGTTGCGCCTGGTATTCGGAGACATAGGTGAGCAGACCCCAGAATGCCAGTGCAAATACCACCGCCAGCACGAACAGCGGTACCGGCCGCACCTGTTCCCATGGATCGAACGCTTCATCGACCGGCGGCGTCGAAGGACGGCCTTGTGGATCGGTCTTTTTCATTGTTGTTCCTTCCTCGACAGCGCATAGCCTTCATCGCGGATCCGGTCGCCGGCGGGGCCGCCCTGATAGGTGCGGTTCAGGCCCTGCAGGTAGGCGACCAGGTCGAGCGCCTCCTTCGTTGCCACGACAACCTCGCCCGCAGGCCGGTATTCGGGCGCCAATTTGACGACCACATCGCCAGGCGCGGCCACCTTCTTGCGCTCGAACAGATAGGAATAGGAAGGCATGATGCTCCAGTCGAAAATCGCACGCGGCTGGTAGAGGTGGGTCAGGTGCCAGTCCCTGCTCGGCAGGCGTGCGCCGACGTTGAGCAGGTCCGGTCCGGTACGCATGGTACCGAGCTGGTGCGGGCGATCGAAGGCGAAATCGGCGGCGGTAGGTGCAGGGCCCCAGCCCTTGGCCATGTCAGCCAGCGTCTGGCCCGCGGCGCGCGGCTGCTGGCTGTGGCAGTACACGCAGCCCTGGCTGATGTATTGCTGGCGTCCGGCCAGCTGCTGCGGCGAGTAGTCGACGAGGCCGAGAGCCGGAGCCTGGTCGCGGATCTGGGCGCCGGGAATAATCACCAGCATCAGGGTGGCGAAAGCGAGAATGGCGATTGCGCCGACAAAGATAGGGATAAGCCGGTTCATCATCATGCTCCTGCGTTGACGGCCGCCGGCGCCTGGTCGGCAAGCGACAAGCGTGGCTTGCCCTTGCCGAGCATCAGTGCGGCAATATGGAATGCGAACACGAAGTGCCCGGCGGTCATGAGGGTGCCCCCGACCGAGCGCGCTTGCAGGTAGGGGATGGTTGCCCTGGTGATCGCCTCAAACGAGCGCCCGACATCCAGCAGGCCGAGACCCTGGATCCAGCCGCCCAGCGACACGGCGAAGAAATACAGCGCAAAACCGCCAACAACCAGCCAGAAGTGCAGGTTGAGCAGGCGTGGCCACGGCCAGTCGCGCCCGGTCAGGTAAGGCAGCATGTAGTAGATCGCGCCGAACAGCACCATCGTCGTGAAGCCATACGCGCCGAGGTGGGCGTGGCCGACGGTGTAGTGGGTGAAGTGGGTGACTGAATTGACCGCGCGCAGCGCCTCGATCGACCCCTGGAAAGACGACAGCGTGTACATCAGCGCGCCGAGCGCGACGAAGCGCAGCGCCACCGACTCCTTCAGCGCCCAGGCATTGCGCGCGACCGTGGTGTGCTGGTTGACGGCAACCGCGATCACCGGGATGAACATCATGACGCTATGGACGATCGACAGGGTCACCAGCCAGGTCGGCACCGGCGCGCCGATCAGGTGGTGAATGCCGACCTGGCTGTAGAACAGGGCCAGCCCCCAGAAGCCGAGCAGCGACAGGCTGTATGAATAGACCGGCTGGCCGACGATCTTCGGAATCAGGTAGTAGGCGGTACCGACACCGAGCGGCGTCAGCCACAAGCCCAGGACATTGTGCGCGTACCACCAGTTGACCGTTGCCTGCTGTACGCCGGCATGCAGGCCCGGAAGATTGGCGATCACATACAGGACCGGGAACCAGGCCAGGCCGCCAAGGAAGTACCAGCCCGAGACATAGATGTGATGCGACCTGCGATGGCGCGCCGTCATCACCAGGGGAAAGGCGAGGCAACCGCCGCCGACCGCCAGCAGCAAGCCGATCTGCCATGGAATTTCGAGCCATTCGACGCCCTGGGTATGGCCCAGCGCAATCGCGGTCACGCCCATGCCGACGCCGAGGGTCCAGACCATCGCGCCGAACATCGCCACACCAGGATGGCGCAGCGGCGTGTGGAAGATGCGCGGCACGATCCACAGCGCCGATGCGATGCCTGCCACGGACAGCCAGCCGTAGGCGACCAGGTTCAGGTGCATGGTGCGCATGCGGCCGAAGGTCAATGGCGCGTATGCGGACAACCAGTCGGGCAAGTGCAGCTTCAGGGACGCGATCACGCCGAATACGGACCCGAGCACCAGCCAGAAGGCGGCGACCGCCACCATCAGCAGCACGGTGCGGCGTCCGGCAAGGTCGATCCGTTCGCGCATCGCGTCGAAACGGTGGGCTTCGGTTCCCACCGCTGGCCGCCCGAACGCGGTCGGATCGTCAGGCGCCCCGGCTTCACCTGGCTCGAAAATCGTGTTCGCATCGCGCTGCGACAGCGAAAACTGGCGCCGGGCGATGGCCCAGATAAGGAATCCGAGCGCACAGAGGGACGCTGTAAAGCTCAGCGCCAGCAGGAGACCAATGGTTTTTGGCATGAAATCTACATTCGATTGGAGCGCTGCGCATCGACACGCGTGCGCACGGGGATTTTTCGCTTGAAGCGAACCGGCGAAGTACGTTGGCTGAGCAATTACCTGCCTGTGCGGCCACGCGGGTGGCGCGCTCAAGCTCGCGCTGACGATCAAGGAATTGAACTCAAGCAATGATTGTTCTTCGGGGCGCGATGCTACACGGCCCCGATTAACGCAACGTTAAGGCCTGTCCCCTTATCCGGCCTGGCTCTTCGTGAGAGGAAGGCCAAGCTTTTCCCATGCCGTTATTCCACCAAGCATGTTGACAACATGCGTGAAGCCATTGCGCCGGAGAATACTCACGGCAAGCCCGGAGCGGTTGCCCACGCTGCAGTGGGCGACGATTCGGCGCCCCTTTGGAATCTTCGGCAGGTTCTCTTCAAGGTGCCCGACAAAGGTATGGTGCGCGCCCGGGATATGCTTTTCCTCCCACTCCATGTCGTCGCGCACGTCGAGGATGTACAGGTCCCCTTCCTCGCTCCAGCGCGCCGCTTCGCTGGCGCTGGTCGTGCCGAGCGCTTCGATGGGAAATCCCTTTTCGCGCCATGTCTCGACGCCGTCGACCAGCACTCCTTCGACGCTGTCGATGCCGATGCGGGCAAGTTGTGCGATCGCGGAGGGCGCCTTGGCAGGCTGGTCCACGACGACGAAGATCCTGGCCTGGTCCTTCGCGATCCAGCCGCCAAAGCTGGAAAGCCCTTCCAGCCAGACATTGTAGGAGCCCGGGATATGTGACCCCGCGAAGGCTTCGGGCGGCCGCGTATCGATCACGATCGCGCCCTGGATGCGCTTGCGAAAGTCATCAGCTGCAAGCACATGATCGCCAAGGGATGAGGGGATCGGCCGCCCGGCCTCCAGGTTGACGACTTCCATATGGGAGAAATACGGTGGCCTGGGCAGCTTTTCCCCCGCCTTCTGTTGCATGAATTCGTCGCGGCTTTTCTTGAAAACCGGGTTGGTCGCCCGTTCGATACCGAGGGTCGACTCATCGCGCTCGGAGATATTGCCTCCGCATGCAGATCCAGCACCATGTGCCGGCAGGATGAAGGCCTGGTCGCCAAGCGGCGCGAGCTTCCGGTGGACCGAATCGTAGAGAATCCCGGCATTCTCGGCGGTCCGATCCGGGTCCGACAGATCGGTTCTGCCGCTGTCGCCGACAAACAGCGTATCGCCGGTAAAAACGGCCCAGCATTGGTCGCCGGTGTCGTCTGGATAGACCGCATACGACATGCTCTCGGGCGTGTGTCCCGGCGTGGCCAGCGCAACGAAGCGGGTTGTACCCACCTTGAACTCCTCGCCATCACCGACTTGCACATCGACGCGTCCGAAAAGCGGATGTTGACCCGCCAGAATTTTGGCGCCGGTCGCCTGCGCCAGCGTAGCGGAACCAAACTCGAAATCTTCCTGGCGGTGGGTTTCAATGCAATACGCAATGCGCAGGTCATTGTCGCGTGCGAGCTGGAGGTACTCCGCCACGTCGCGTCGCGGATCGATCACCACTGCAAGTCCATTGCCGCACCCAAGCAGGTAGGCGTTGTGGCCCAGTCCCTGCGTTTTTACGCGTTGAAAAAACATGGCTTCTTCCTTTCGTTGTGGATCAAATCAGACAGCGATCACCGAGCGCTCGTCGCGCGTTGGCGCAGCGGCGCCCCGCAGGTAGCGTGTCAATGCCTCGATGGCATGCATATCGAGCGAACGTCGATTGCGACCGAATTTGCGGGGTACGCCTTGCGCAGTCACGAATGCCACCGTGTAAATGCTTTGAGGATCGACGGGTGTGCCCAGGATAAACAGGCGATCGACGCGGCTTCCGGGTGGATTCGCGATCTTCGCGTACAGCTTCAGGCCGCGGCAGCGCTTGACGTAGCCACCCATCTGCGCATACGGATCGGCGGAAAAGGTGCGCTCCAGGTTCT
>Ga0213834_100828_pt1 | contig 11268 bp, 10 predicted proteins | sample SWPTP12_FD_160580 | JGI IMG/M metagenome (GOLD analysis project Ga0213834, IMG submission 160580) | Coastal seawater microbial communities from Marineland, Florida, United States - SWP TP1 #2 | ecosystem: Environmental > Aquatic > Marine > Coastal | place: USA: Florida | collected 2016-08-06
GGCGCACCGGCAAGTCTACGTTCCTACAAAATGAGTTGCGCCCAGCCTTGGAGAAGACTGGCCGCGTCGTCGTCTACGTTGACCTGTGGAGCGACAAGAGCCGAAACCCCGGCGCCCTGATCGCAGACGCGGTGGCAGCCGAGCTTCAAAAGCACCTTGGGATCGTGGCCAAGACAGCCAAAGCTGCCGGCGTGGAGGAGCTCAACATCGCGGGCTGGATGAAGATCGACACGAAGAAGATCGGGAAGATCGACGGTGCGACGCTTACCGACGCGCTGCGCGCCCTGTGCGAGATGTCGGGCAAGCCCGTGGCGCTGATTATCGACGAGGCACAGCACTCCCTCACAAGCGAGGAGGGCGAGACCGCCATGACCGCGCTCAAGTCCGCCCGTGACCAGCTGAACCGACCGGGTGACACCCGGCTGCTGCTCGTCATGTCCGGCTCGGACCGGGATAAGCTGTTGCGCCTGGTGAATAGCAACGCTGCGCCCTTCTTCGGTTCGGCCATCTCGCGCATGCCAGAACTCGACCGCGACTTCATCGTCCATATCGCCGGCCTGGTCGAGCGCAGCTATCCCCGCATGGCGCCGATCGACGTCGACACGCTCTGGGACGCATTCCAGCGCCTCGCGCACCGGCCTCAGCCGTTCCTACGCGTCCTGGGCATTGTGCTCAACCCACTGAACTCTCCAATGCCAGGCTTCGAGCGCGACGTGCTGGCGCTGGCCGAAGCTCAGCGGGCCGACGACGAACGCGCGATGGAGTCAGCCTACCTGGTGCTCCGGCCGATCGAGCAGGCGGTCCTGTGGCGCATGTTCGAGCAGAAGGACCGGTTCCGGCCGTACGATGCAGAGGCGCTCACGTTCTATCGGGAAAAGACGGGAGAGAAGATCACCGCCCAGAAGGCCCAGGCCGCGATCGCTTCGCTGCGGGCGCAGACGCCGTCGCTCATGTGGAAATCGGCCAAGGGCGAATATGCGCTGGATGACACTGGCATGTACCAGTGGTTTGAAAAGAGGCGTATGGAGGGTGTTTGGCCGCCGGTCGGGCCCGATCTTACCGATGTGGATGAGGATGTCGACCAGGAAGGCCCAAGGCCTTGAAGAACTGGCCGGGCCGCGGCTAGGGATTGCTGCGGGCTGGCTGGTGGATCGTTAAGCGAAAGCGTGTGGGGTCGCCAAGGCGGCAAGCTCACGGAAGCAGTATGTCTCGCGCAGCACGTGCCGGATTGATTCGCAGGGCGCATAAAGCATGCCGTCAATGAGCGTTGAGCGCGAGCAGGTGAAGCGGTCGTTGACGCGCAGCCACGCCGAGAACATCGGATGTGCCCCGAGTAAGATTTCCCACTCAGCAGTAGCGCCTGCCAACACAAGCTGCGACCTCTCTTCCGCCGCCGGCGAAATCAATCCTAGCGCGAGATCCATCTGCCCGCGGCAGTGGGCGACTTCACGCAGCGACTGGCGGACCAGGCTGGTCGGCGCTTGGGCAATGAGCGCGGCCAGCGAGTCCAGGCTGCACACGTAGGGATCATCAAATTCGATTGCCTCGGCAAAATCGGGATGCTCCGCTACGAGATTCGCCCACTCAGCTTGCATCAGGCCGAAGGTTGCCATGTTGTCGGCAGAGACAAGTGTCTCCATGAGGACGGTATCGTTGCGCGCCGAATCGACGAGAAGTGAATGCGCCAGCTTGGCGGCAGGATCGGTATCGAGGATGGCTTCTAGGTGAGTTTTCGTGGTCATCGCTTGTTCTGTTGTGTTTGCTACCTGGTCGGCGACGCCTGCGCCAAAACTTACTGGATAATTGCTTCTAGGCAAATGTGAACTGTACGGCACAACATGTTTCACAGCAAGAAAATGGTTGGAATTGACTAGAAGAAACGTACTAACTGTGTCTACGCTGCTACAGCTCGATAAAAAGCAGTAAATATCTCCTCACTATTGGCAACGGCTTAGGGAAGCTTTATCGAATTTAACGATTGAATAGTTTAGGCGCATTACCTGCATGCGAACGCTTCAGGCAGCTCCTCCGCCATGTCACCATCGTCATCTATCGAGTCGTCCGGTACAAGCGTCACGCCCTTCGCCTTGGCTGTATCCTTCGCAGCCTTCATCAACACCAGCTCGCTGTATCGATGCGCAACCTCATCGGGTGTAGTGCATCCGATCTTGAGGTCGAGCAGGGCCGCAACCTCGCGGCGCACGTTGGCGATGAGGGTCGCCTCGGCGATGGTGATGGCCGCTGTTGGCCATCCCTTGGTGTAGAGCAGGTGCTTCGGGATCTTGGCCTCCGCGCGCTGTCGCAGCAGCGACTTCTCCTTCGCTTCCACGATCGCGGAGCGCAGTTCTTGTGGTAGGAGGTGAGGCGCGACGTCGGCGAGCCAGCGGTTGCCCTGGAAGGCAAACGTCGACGCAGCTTCGAGCTCCACCAGCTCGATGTAGACCTCGTGGTTGTCGACGCAGCCGGCCGAGGCCATCAGGTCGGCTTCCGCGGACATAATGCAATAGACGCAGGAAATGCGACTCATCCCGTACTTTGAGTAGCCCTCGTGCAGGTTCAAGCCTGACGAAGCGATCGTGCCCAGCACCTGGTCCAGGCTGAACTCGATGATCGCATTCCAGGTGTAGCCTTCCAGCCCCTTGCGCTTGAGCCGCGGCTCTTCTTTCGATACAGGAGCTTTCGCACGATTGTCGCTTTCCTCGCGACGGATGCCTGCGACGTTGACAATATTCTGGCTAGGGAAACGCTTCTTCAGCGCACTGGATATAACAGCCGCTTTCAGCTCGGACGTGCAAAATCTCATGGAGGGCGTGCTCCACGGCAGGATCAGCTTCACGCACGAGAGGTCGGCGTAGCGCGTCAAATTGTTCTTCCAGCGCCCTTGCCAGCGGTCGACCATGTCACCGGCCTGGCGCCGCACCACCATCAGCTCCCAGCCGAGGTGGGCGGCAAGGCGCTCGCACTGCGGCAGGCTCTCGGCCCACTCGATCCGGCCGAGGTCGGAGTGAACCAGCACGCGCGGCCCTGTGTGGCCGACCTCGTTCAAGTGCTTGTTGACCGCGATAGCACAGGCATCGGAATCTTTTCCGCCGGAAACGCCGATAGCGATAACGCAGCTCTTGTCGATGAGGTTGGCGATCTCAGGAGTGACGGCGACCGGTGGGACATCAACGCCGAAATGGCGGGTGAGCAGCTGGACAGGGAAAACGCGGTCGTTCATGGTGTGCTTTGGCGAGGAATTTGATGGGGCGATCTTAGGCGGGGCCGGCCTGGCTGTCCTTGCAACCACGCCCGGTCGATCAGCAAGCGCGCGGTGCCTCCTGCTCTTCGGTCTGCTCGGAATCGTCGCCAGCCATCGCCTTCTCGGCTAAGCTGCACGCCCGATCGTGCGCCAGGCGGGCATTCCAGTTGTCCATGATGTGGGCCGGCGTGTACCAGCGCGAGTATTGCTCCAGCGTCAGGGTGTTCCCGTGCACGATCGTGGCCGGCACATGCATCAGGGAGAGCTGAACATAGGCCATCATCGCGGCCGTGGGGTCGAGATCGATAGCGGTCACATGCACATGGCGCTGATAGCTCAGGCCGCGTTCCTGCATGGCCAGCATCATCGCAATGATCGTGGCGCCCGAGCCCGAGGCCGGTTCGTGCACGGTGACGAAGCCGCGCTTAGCCACCTTCTCCTCGATATCGTCCGACATGGTGAGGGCTGCCATGAGCTCGCAGATGTGGTGCGGGGTGAAAAACTGGCCCATCCGGCTGCTGCCCAGGTCGAGCTGCATGAAGATCTCGCCAAGGATGTCGCGCGGAGCGACGTGCAGCCCTTCCTGGAGCTCTCCGAACATGCGCGCGATCAGAGACGCTTCGTCGGGGCTATAGCGGCGTACGCAGCTCATATAGAGCTCCTCGCGCGCCTCGGCCTGCCTCAGGTCGAGCTTGCTCATCGCAACCGCGCTCATCGTCACGAAGTCGCGGAACACCTGGTGCCTGTTGTGGCGCCGGCCGACCTCGTCGATCATCTTGATGATGTTTGTGCGGTGCTGCGTCGCTTGCTTGGACAGATTGCCCGCCCTGTCGAGTTCGGCGATCGCGGTTGCTTGCGCGGACCGGGCGAGGGTTGGGTCGAGATCGCGCTTCATGCGGCGCCCCGACGGCGCGCGCCGGACAAGGAATTCAGGCAGGCCAGCTGGGGCGTCGGCAGGAGAGAGGTCGAGGAAGGCATGGTTGCTGGGGTGGCGTTTGGGTGCCTCGATTACACCAGCTCTCGGTCGGCGTGGTTGCAGCGCCGGACAATCTTGACATGTACACAATGAGTACCAAAACCCGTTTGCTCGAAAGGTTGTACCATTTCAATTAGAACGATCACCTACCGTCGCCAACCGGCTCCGATGGGCATCAAGCGTCGATCTTTGGAAAGTTGGCCGGCCGCGGGGACGTTCCCCGTATTTTTTTTAAGGATGTCTATGAAATTGTTGGGAAGCCTCGCTGCTGCAGCCTTAATTGGCGTCGCGTTTGTCGGTCCTGCACTGGCTGCAGACCCGGTAAATCTGTTTTTCAGCGTCGCGCACGTAAAGCCGGAAGGAACGAATTCGCTCGGGATCGTGGCTCAGCCAGGCGGGCGTGGCGTTAGCGAGTCCTATACCGTTCAATCCGTGCCAGTAGAGACGAAGACAGGCAACGTGACGACCCTGTCGTCGATTCCGCAAGCTACCGGTTTTGGCGCCGCGGTGACCGCGCGCGAGCTCAAGGGTAACGCGGTGGTTGCAGACGTTAGCTACACTGTGAAGAAGGCTGGCGTGACCATCGTCGAGGCTACCAAGACAGTTCGCCTGGAGCATGGGCAGTCGGCTGACTTGGCCGTCATGGGTGCAGAGAAGCTAGTCGTATCGTTCCAGTGATCATGCGTGCACGGCCAGCCCATCAGTGCCTACCGCTGCGCCGTGCAGCTTTTGACCGAGCAGCACGTACCTTGAAAGAATCGAATGAATCTAAACAACGCCCCGACTAAAGAACAACTAAGTTCACTTCTTGCGGCCGCCGATGACGAAGCCGGGCACCATATCCTCTGGGTTGATACCGGGGGCGAAGTGCACCTGACGCTGCTCGATGATTCGGTGTCCCTCACCGAGTTTTCGTCTGCATACCCGACCGTGCGCATTCGATTCGAGGCTTTCTGCGCTGGCAATGGGTACGTTGGAGCCGACGCTGCAGAAGACGAGGCGCACGTGTCACGCTATTTTCACTGGCTCCAACAGGAGTGGGCTGGCGCCGCTGACGCGCCCCCTGGCGAAATTTTTTCTGATTAAGAGTATTCGCGTGAGGACCGGACGTATCTTTTAAGGGCAGCGTGTAGAACCAGAGCAACCACGCCTGTAACTACTCGGCAATATGGCGGCGACCCATTTACAGAGGACGCCATGCCAACCGAGCCATTCATCACCCCTGAAAGCCACCTCACGCTGAGCGACATCCTGGGCTTTTGCCAGGAGTTCAAGCGGCACCATGGCCAGTGGCCACGTGTCACCGCAACAGCTGGCGACTTCTTAGCTGCCGGCATGCGCGGCCTCTCGGGCGCCGATGTCGAGCGCGCGCTGCGCACATCGAGCAACGGTCTGGCGGAAGATCCAGCCTTCCAGAAAATGCGCTATCTGGCCTTCGCCAACGGTGGGTGGGACGTCAACATCTCGTTCATCGACCCCGAGCACTGCCGGCGGATGCCGGGCGATCGCCTGCAGGGCCTGATTGACTCCGTGCGCGTGCGCCGCGAGGTCGACAAGCCTATCGCGGCGAAGCCTGCAGGTAACCTCTGGGTGCAGCTGCCGAACGAACGGGACTGGTTCACGGGTTATACCGCATACGCGCCGATCAGCGATGAGCTGGTCGACTATATCGAAGCTAGGGGCATGATCTACGGTAGCGCCCAGTCGACGATACCGAATGAGTATTACCTCACAGTGATCCCGAACGGCCGCATCTATCTCAAGTACAACCGCATCCTCGGCGACCGCTACGTGGGTACCGTGTCCGCGGAGCAGCTGGAGAACCTGCGCCTGCGCCTGATTGAGGAAGGCGCCGGCGAGCACGCGGAGGTAGTGGGTCAGGCAAGGAGCCCGAGCGCATCAACAGCCCCAGCGAAGTTGACCATCGAGCAGGAGCTGGCGCTTATGACCGTCGTCGACGGCAAGCTGCAGCTGCCGAAGCAGCAGCTCGCGCACTACGACGATATCAGCCGGCGCTTGACCAATGCAGGCGGGCGCTACGTGACCGGCCGCAAGCAGTTCGTCTTCGACGAGGGTATCGACTGCGCCGCTGTACTGGCGCGTCTGGTGGCTGGCGAATCAGTGAACTTCCAGCAGGAGTACCAGTTCTTCGCCACGCCCGAGGCGAAAGCAGTCGAGGCGGTCCAGGAGATCGAGAAGACCCTCGGCACGCTGCAAGGCCGACGCATTCTCGAACCATCAGCAGGTGAGGGCGCACTCGCCAATGTCGCCCGCCGGATGGGCGCCGACGTCGTCACGATCGAAGCCTGGAACGTGAATGCGATCAAACTGCGCGCGCAGGGCTACGACGTCATCGAGCGGGACTTTCTGTCTGTGACGCCGGCCGAGATTGGGCAATTCGACGCGGTTTTGGCCAACCCACCTTTCACCCGGAACCAGGACATCCTGCACACGATGCACATGTTTCAGTTCATCCGGCCGGGCGGCGCCCTGTCGGTCATCATGTCCACCGCCTGGTTGGAAGGGAAGACGAAGGCGCACAGGCAGTTCAAGGAATTCCTGGAAACCCAGGACGTCACCGTGACGGCAATTGAGGCCGGCGCCTTTAAAGAATCGGGGACTACCGTTTCGACAGTGCGGCTCGACTTCCGCGAGGTCAACGTACCGCGCGCGGCCGAGGACTTCCAGTACGAGAGCGCCCCCGAGGCCGCCGAGCAGGAAGAAGAATTCACCCTCGCAATGCAATAAAGGAGCACAGCATGGCATTCGTCATCTACACGGACGCGGAAGGCGTCTATATCGGCAACTGCATGGGACTGGGCTTCTGGTCGAAGCTCGATCCGGCCGACCAGCCGTGCGCCACTACTTTCCCGACGATCGCCGATGCAGAGCAGCATATGGCCGAATGGGAATGTGGACGACCGCCTGGGGCCGTCCTGGTGCCCGTCGTCCCGGACGAGCCGCACGGCTTTGCGTCGATCGCGGCATGCATGCGCGCCGGCCTGCCTGAATGGCTGGTTCCCGAGAGCGACACCGCCAACGACCGGCCGATCTAGCAAGCCGGGCGCGGGCTGATCACCCGGCCGGCGCCGGCCCTTCCTCTATGCCAGCGTCGCTGGCTTCCCGCTCCGCCACGTGCCCGAGATTGACCTGCACCGCGGTGGCCTCGTCGGCTACCGCAAAGCAGTCGCTCAGGCGATACCGGTCATTGGCACTCGCGCCGGCGTCGGCGAACACGCTGCGCCAGGTCGACGCCACGGCCTTCACCTCATCGACAATCCGGCGCGCCTCTTCTCTCGTCAGGAAGAACCGTCCGCACTGGGACAATGCGTTCTCAACGGTGCTCGCAGTGCCGAAGGCGCCAACGCCGATGTTCTGGCCATGTGTCGATGCCGCCAAGTGCGGGCAGATGTCGAACGCAGGAGAAAGGCGGAAGACGCCCGGCTCGCGCATGAGCAGCGCGTGATTGCGCAGGTGATCATCCACATTCCCCACCATGATGTTGAGCACCATGCGCCGGAAGAGCTCGTGTGCATCGACCGGGGCCGCATCGTTCCGTGGCCGTAGCGCCTCCGCGATCGCGGCGTAGGAGAACGAGGTCCTGTACTCCCGACCGTCGGGGCTCAGGGGCAGCCGCGGCCGCAGGATGCTGTGCGCGCTCAAGTAGTGGATCCGCTTGCCATCGTCAGTGCGATCGAACCGCTCGACCAGCAACACCGATCTGGACGCAACCGGCACCAGCTCAAACGAGGGCACCTGGATGCCGGCCAGGTGCGCCAGCCTCAGCGTTGCGTACTCGGCCGCGGGCACGTCGAAGAGATCGTCTGGCCGGCTGAACTTGGCAATGTGCTCGACCCCGTCGTGCATGACGATTGTCTTCGGGCGCAGGCCGCCCAGGTCGCTGCCTGGGAAAAGCAGGTTCACCGTTTCCGCATCCAGGTAAGGATCAGGCTCGGTGATGTAGCGGTCCAGCGCCGTGAGCAGGCGCGCCGACAGATCGCTCGACCGGAACGGCACGTCGCCGAGTTGGGGCGGCTCATCAGGGCGCGCAGCGAAAGCCAGGCAGCCCGAGCCGAAGTGCTTCGACTGCAGGAACCATTCGACCTTGTTCTGGGGCAGGGGTTTGTTGGCCTTTCGCAGCAGGCGGGCCGTCAACTGGGCGCCCCAGGCGTTCGGGCCAGCGTCGGACAGAACGCCATACGTATCGTCTGGCTGGCGCGGCAGCAGGATCTCACCGTCTTCGAGCGGCAGGTGGCGCGGATCGAGAGCAAACGCATCCGGGCGCGCCAGGTAGCGTTTGCCGTATGCGAAGCGACCGTCGCCGTTGGTCTTCAGGCCAAACGACGCGACCGGGATCGGCGCAGCTGGCGTCGAGCAGTCGAAAACAACCATCGTCGTTTGTGGCATCAGAAATCCCTCTCCAGCGGCTCGGTGTCTTCGGCCGCACGTGGGCGCGCCGCTTCAGGATGGCCGACAAGAAGCTCAATGTCCGCGAGCTGGCCGAGGGACTCCAGGGCGATCAGGGCGACGCCAAGGGACACCGACGGGTCGCCGCGCTCCAGACGCGCCAGTGTCTGGCGATGAATGCGACTGGAGGCTTCTAGATCGGCCAGCGTGCGCCCCTGGACCTTGCGTACGCGCCGAATGCGTTCACCAAAGCGGGCGGCGGCCTCACGGGCAGGCTGAGAAGTGAAGTGTGCGGATTTTGACATGCTGTGTGCTCCTTGAAACCTACAGCAATCATAACTCAAAGTCAGAAACGGCGCCCATAAAAACGCATATGTGCGACTTTTAAACAGAAAGCACGCATATATGCGTTTTTTATGTGTCTAAGTCCGCTGACTTTAGAAACACAAAATCCACCAGGAAAGACTAAGGTTGCTTGTCAGGTTTCTAAGCCAGCGGCGCACGGCGCCGCCAGTATCTGCGCCTTACGTCGGCGCCGTTCCTTCGCGCGCAGCGGGCGCCAGCGTCGCCTCGACGTGGTCGAAGTCCACTTCTTCAAACATCGCCCCTACGGGGTCGCCGAGTTCGTCCGCCCACTCGAAATAGGCCGCATTGCCGGCGCCGCAGACACGCAGCTGGTGCTCGGCGCCCTCGTGCACTGCGGTGTGCAGGATCGTGACCGAATCGGCTGAACCATGGCGGTATTGCTGCGCAAGGCTGGCGCTCAATGCCAGGGCCGTGAAGATGCCGTCCTGCGCAAGATTGGCCTCTTCCAGCACATGGCGGCGCGATTCGGCGAGGTCGCGCCATGCCAGGCTCTCGGTATGGTATTCGCCGGCCGTTACCTCCTCCCGGTCCTGTTCGTCAGCGCTGTACCAGCGCCCGTCCGGCGCCTGGGCGACGTCGAAGCCATCGTTCCGCAGCTCGGCCTTGACCTGGTCGACCAGCACCACGCGCGCCGCATCCGCTCCTGGGAGCCAGCGAACGTCCGGATGGGCGCCCATGGGCAGCCCGAAGGCGCGGCTTTGCTCGGGCGTGAAGAGCGTCGCCTCTTCAAGCACGGTCCAGCCGCTGCCATTGGACCAGAAGCCGGCGCCGTCGCCAGAGAGCGCGGCCTGGTGCTGGGAATAGATCACTACACTTGCCGCGAGCTGTACGGCGATGGGGTTGGTCAGATTCGTCATGGTTTGAGGGAGGGAAGTGATGGCGCCATGGCGGCGCCGGGAGTCGATGTGACTGCGTGCGAACGGACGGTTACGCCGGCGAATGGGTCGGCTCGGCGTCAGGTTGATCGGGAAGCGGCGTGGCCAGCACGGCATCGACCAGCTGCGGGGTCAGGCCGATATCGGTGAAGAGGCCGATCAGCGGCTCGTAGTTGATGTTGTTGGTGTCGCACGGCCAGAAGCCTTCTTCCTGCAGCTTATGAAACAGGTTTGTCGTGCCGTATGACTGCTCCGTCTCATATCCATATTCCAGGAGAAGCTGTCCGTTTTCCATGCCGACAGCGACAGCTGCGTTGTCCTGGAGTCGCAGAACACAGCGTTTAGCCCGGCCAGACTCGCCCGCGAAGATCGCGTAGTAGGTAGTCATGGCGGTGATCCAAGGCGTGCCGGCGGGCGCCTGGTGATAAAGGTCGCGGCCCCTGCAGGTGCGATCGGTGACAGGAAAGCCTTTGGCTTCCAGCATCAGGCAGTGGTTGGCCAGGTCGCGCGCCGCGACCAGCTCTTCTGCAGGGTCGCTAAAGCCGAAGTGCTCGACGATGCGGCCGCGCCATGCGACGTAGCCTCTGTCCTCGCGCGTCAGCATCGGATTGGGAAAGCTCATCGCCCCATCCTTTCCGCGAGCTGCTCCTTCCTTCTCGTCCTCGCTTCCGCCCAGGGCGTCGGACAGCAGCGAATCGCATACCTCGGCGTCGACAGCAACGACATGCTTGGCTGCAATGACGGTATTCTGGAATGCGCGCAGGAAGCGGCGCTCGTGAAGTGCTGAGCCTTCGACGTCGTAATCGCCTGCGACAAGCTCCATCGCGCAGTTGCCGGTAGCGCCCTGCACGAGGCCACCTTCGATCCCGACATAGACCCGTGGCAGAAAGCCGGGCCCGGATAATGTGGCGCGCAGTTCCGCCAGCGCCGGTGCATCGAGCCAGATTTGCTCGGGCTTGGCGTTGTCGAGCAGGTTGGTCAGCTGGTGCAGATGATCTGGGGATAGGGCGAGAAGTTTCACAAGGATCCTTTTATGTGCCGGAGCTGGCCGGGCATAGTGAAGTAGTGACCCGAGTGTAAGGAATGAGGTCAGACGTGGTTGCACCCCCAACCCAGGCTGACTGGAGCATGTTTCATCACATCACTTTGTTGCGGAAATAGGTCATGGAATCGCTCACCGGCAATACCTAGCAACGCTGATAGGGCCAGCCCGCGGAATTCTCGGTTCTGGACAGCCAGGCAGTGGTGCGGGGGCTCGCGTTGTCGGCGAAGCGATGCGCCTTCTGGAGGAAATCACGGCCCTGCAGAGCAGAACTAGGAAGACGCCGATACTGAGCAGGTGAGCAATCGGAGCAGCATGTAACGTCCGGCTGGCGGTGCCGGCGCTTCAGCTATCATGGGCG
>Ga0213834_100832_pt1 | contig 11250 bp, 14 predicted proteins | sample SWPTP12_FD_160580 | JGI IMG/M metagenome (GOLD analysis project Ga0213834, IMG submission 160580) | Coastal seawater microbial communities from Marineland, Florida, United States - SWP TP1 #2 | ecosystem: Environmental > Aquatic > Marine > Coastal | place: USA: Florida | collected 2016-08-06
GATCATCATGACCTTCGCATTCTTCATCGCTTCGGCCGCGGTAACCGTCATGGGCACGTTCCTGTTTCGCTACTTCGGCGCCGCCGTGGGTAGCGCCCAGGGGAACAGCCTGACGGGCCTCATGTCGATCGTCGCCTACATGGTTATCTTCACGGTGATGGGCATGACGCTGGTGAACTCGACCTTTGCCATGATGCTGCAGCTGCCTGACCGCATGATCGGCTGGATCGGACAAAACCAGAACGCGGCTATCGGCCACGAGGTGGAAAACAAGGTCGCAGGCGTATTCATCAGCGCAGCTCGCGGAGGCAGTGGTGCGGTCTCGTCGGCAATGGATCTGGCGAACAAGAAGAAATACGGTGTTGGAGGCCTGGCCTCCGCAGTCCGAGGTCAGACGACAGGCGGCCAGACAGGAACCACGCCACAATGAAAAAAGCCCCCAGTTCTGCTGGGGGCTTTTTTTTCAGGGGCTGGGTTGCTCAGCCTTTCATGGTGAAATCGTAGATCTTCTGTGCAGCCACATCGCTCGGCGCGTACTCGTTCAGGTTGACGCCATCCGGCCGGTCGGACTTGTTGTAGTTAATGAGCGTCTGGGTGCCGATGTTTTCGCGCACCTTGGCGGACGTAACGAGCGGGTGTCCAGCGTTGAGCTTGCCGAGCTCGCGCAGGGCGACGACCTTCACGCCAATCTGGCGGCTCATATCATCGACTGGAACGGTACGCTGGTACTCGGCCGGCATGACACCAGTCTGCTTAGCGTTCGCAAGTGCCGCAGCATAACCAGCACGGAACTTGCGCTCATCCTGATCGATAGCTTTGCGCTCGCGCATCGCGTTGCCGATCCCGACCATGTTGTCTACCAGGCCCGCCGTGCCGACGGCATTTTGTGATTCCCAGAAACCCATGTCATACCTCTTTGTAGTTGCCGCAGTGAAAATCTCTGCCTGTGCAATCATTAAATCAAGCCGGTGTCGGGTCTGTCAAATAACCCGCTGAAAAACTGCAGCACTGCTGCGTAATCAGCACGGTACCAGGGTGCGCTCGACATCCTGGGCTTCGTCCTGGGTCTCGCCTTCATCTTGCACCGGCGCCTGGGAATACGAGTGCCAGATCGGCGTATCGCCGGACATGCCGGCCATGTAGGACGCATGCGACGCGAGCTCCTCCGCAGACGGAGCCAGGACCAGAACCGGCGGCATCTCGAAGGGTGCTTCGTTGAGCGCAACCGAGGGCGCCGCCTCAGCGAACATGTCGTGGAACGAGCGCTGCTCCCGGTGCATAGCAACGAGCGCCTCGGCGCACAGGATCGCGTCCATCAGCGCGCCGTGCTTTTCACGGTGGGCCGTCGAGACGCCGACCCGCTCGCACACTGCGTTCAGGTTGGCCGGCTTTCCGGGCCAGCGTTCGCGGCTTTCGATCATAGTGTCGAACACGCCCCGGATGTATTTGTCCAGGGAAGGGAACCGGTGGCGCGCCAGCTCGGCATTGAGCATGTCGATATCGAACCTGATGTTGTGGCCGCAGACGATCGCATCAACCACCAGCTCGATGATGCGGGCAAGGTAGCCCTTGATCGGTGGCTTGTCGGCGAGGAATTCCTTGGTAATGCCGTGAACGCGCAGCGCGTCCGGGTGGATTTCGACGTCGCCTGGGTTGAAGAACCATTCGATCGTTTCCGCGACCTTTCCGTCGACGAGCCGAACGTGGCCGAAGGAGATGATCCGGTCGGTGCGTGGGTTCAGCCCCGTAGTTTCCGTATCGAGCACTGACGCGACCCCGATCAGGGGATCAATCCGTTTCTTAGATGCAACAGCCACTGGTTCCATAACGAACAGACTTTCTGTATGATTGACGTATCGTAAGCATAAAATAGAACAACCACCGGACATAGGCGTGATTGCAAATGGTCGTCCAGCCGCGGCGAAAAGCGCGGCGCACCCGAATGTCTTGTGTCTACCGCGCAACCGCGTCGGACGCGACTTCATCGTGGGCGACGTCGGTGGCGCTTTCGACCTGGTCTTTCAAGCAATGCGCGACGCTGCCTTCGAGCCAAGCCGCGACCGGCTGCTGTCGGTAGGGCACCTCCTGGCTGGCGCAGGTTCGCTGACCAGCTGCATCCAGTTCCTTCGCGCGCCTTCGGTATTTGCTGTCCTCAGCAACAGCGAGCAGGATCTGCTCGACCTGTTCGCAGATGGTCCACCTGATGATGAGAGCGTCGCAGCCTTGGCCAGTATGGATTTCCACGGCATGGAATGGCTGGCCACGGCCGGGCAGAATCAGCGCGCCCAGCTGGTCGGGGCCATGCGCATGCTGCCGCTGGCGATCTCGATCGGCGACCTGGACGCGTGCACCGGATATGTTCACGGCGGCTTGCCTCGGCCCGGCGCATGGGGCGACTTTCTCGACGGCCTGCAGCGCCAGGATGAAGCTTGCGTCTCGGCCGCCCTGCGTGGCTCAGGCTGCGACAGCGAGATCGCGGGCGTCGATCGCGTGTTCGTCTGCTATACGCCAGAATGGGACTTGACGCACCGCCACGCGAATACGATAGCGGTGGCGCCCGGCCCGTTTCTGCAACTGGTCGGGGATATGATGGTCCCATTGAAACTGGTTGAAAGCCGAGAGGTAGAGCACGAATGACGACTGCTGAAACCCACCTGTTTGACAAGAAATCCGACTGGATGATCCAGCCGATGACCGCGTTCGGCGGGTTCGTTACGAGCCTGGCGTTTGTGGAACTGGGCAAGCGCCCGAAACGCGTGTCGGCCGACGGCGTCACGGCCGAGCCGCAGCCGCTCGGGCGCCGTTCGGTCCAGGGCTATACCGCCATGTTCTCGAAGTTCGTGCGCTGGATGAACGACGAGGGCCTGACCATGGCCAGCGTCACCGACGGCCACCTGCTGCGCTTCTTGGACGCCGCCATGGAGCCGCCCAAGAAGGGGAGGGCGAAAGACCTCAATAGCGAGATCCGCGCGCGTTACGTGCGCCTGCTGGAGCGCGTCTACGACCACCTGCAATCTCGCCCCAACCCGGCGCGCCTGGCCGCTTATGCGCTCAAGTCGGTGCCGGGCGGCCGCGGCCGCGACCTGCCGAAAGAATGGCTGACCGTCGAGCAGCAGGCCGCCTTCATGGAGGCGCTTCCAGCACGTGACTCGGCCGCACCAGAGGAGTCGCCGAAAGCATGGCGCCGCCGGCGTGACCGCGCGATGATGGCCCTGATGATTGGTGCTGGCCTAACGGTGACGGAAGTGATCGAGCTCTACGTCGAGAACATCGGAGAGGCCGATGACTCCGGTTCGGTACCGGTCACGGTGTGGCCGGCACCAGGAAGTGAATTCGGCCGGAAGCACGTGACTATGCTGCGGCCGTTCGCCGTGCCTGAAGTGGCGCGCTGGCTCGCGGAGCGGGAAACGATGAAGGTCACAGGCGAGCTGCTGTTTCCGTCAACGCGTGATGGCGGCAAGGTGGCGGCGGCGACGTTGTACCGCCAGGTCCGCGCGACCTTCACCGCAGCGCGGATCTCGATGAACCGCGAGGGCGGGCGCACGCTGCGCAACACGTTCGCGCAGCGCGAGCTGGAGGCGGGCACTTCGTTGGACCAGCTGGGCGAGTACCTGGGGCTGCACGAGCGCCGCTCGGTCGAACGCTATCTGGGCGCGCCGACCGGGCGACAGCGCGCTGCGGCCGCACCGCGAAGCACCACATAAACAACGATACGGCCGTCGGCGCCCACAGGCGACGCTCGGCGGCACGACAGGAAAACACATGAAGCATGACCGCACAATTATCGGACCTTCCCTGCTGGCGCTGGCTGCCCTGCTGTCAGGCTGCTCGAAGCAGGTCGATGCACCCCAGGCGCAGCAGCTGCCGGCAGTCATTTCGACCCACCAGGCGCCGCAGAACGCGAACGCCACCGTTCTCGGCGCAGTGAAGGAAGGCGACTGGTACCTGGTCGTGAGCGCGCCCGGTAGTGCGAAACCCCTGGTGATCTGGACCGAGTCGAAGCCCGCCTGCGAACGCAATGTCGGCGAGTTCAGCCTGAAGGCGGTTGACCCATCGTCGAACGCTGAGCCGCCGAAGGCTTGGTGCATGCAGGGCAGGGAGATCCGGTCGAGGCTGGGCGTTTAGCCTAGCGCATCCGCCGGGCCTTTCATGACCGCATCATTGCCGCTGGCCGCGCCCGACACGGTCATCCTGGCCGGCACCGGCCATAGACCCGACAAGCTCGGTGGCTACGGCGCCGCGGTGTCCGCCCGCCTGGTCGACCTGGCACGTGCTGCGCTGATCCGGTACCGGCCGAACGAGGTGATCTCGGGCATGGCCCTTGGCTGGGATACTGCGCTGGCGTTAGCCGCCATCGAGCTCGGCATCCCGCTCACAGCCGCCATTCCCTTCGAGGGCCAGGAGTGTAAGTGGCGGCCGGAGCAGCAGGAGCAGTTTCGGGCAATCCTGGCGCTGGCCACTACCGTCGCCATCGTCAGCCCAGGCGGGTATGCAGTCTGGAAGATGCAGACCCGGAACGAGTGGATGGTCGACCGCGCGACGGGCGTGCTGGCGCTCTGGAACGGTACCGGCGGCGGTACTGGCAACTGCATTGAGTACGCGCGCACGCGCCAGGTCGAGATCGTCAATCTGTGGGGTGCCTGGGCGCGGTATGCGTTCGCGCCTCAGCATCCGCCAGGGCAGAGCGAAGAAGTAGCTCGCTGTGAGGATCGGCCGACATAAGGTCAAGGGCCGGCTGGCGCGCCTACGACTTATCGAACGAGCGCGGCCCAGGGCGCATTGAACTGGCGACCGTTTTCATCCTCCACAGGTCGTGAATTCTCCTGACTCGTGCCTATCATGGCCGCCGACAGCAAATTTTCAGGCATGCCCGTTTCCGTACGGACTATGCTTTTTAATACCCAGGTATTTTTTTGAAAAGCGAAATTAAAGCGCAGCGGATCAGGCTCATATTTTGCTGTCGCGTACGGAAAACACTCCGGCCGGTCTTTATGTTTCAAGGCCTCCACGCTGCTAGGCCATCCAGCGATGACGTTGCCAATTCTCATGCTGCTGCACGGAGACGCCATCGGCGGGTTTTCTGCATCGACACTAATATGCGCGCTATACGGGGAAACGAGAGAGTCCGTTTTCACAACGTCGTAGCTGATCGACTTTGCCCTATATTGCAGGAATTGATAGCTTTCGCCAGTAGGGCTATACGTCTGGTTTATATGCCGAAACAGGAGCACAGGCTTCGTGGCGAAAAAAACCTCGAACTTATTGGCAATCGCTTCCATCGCCTCCAAAGGATCTTTGGTTTGAGCATCCGCACCCAGGGCAGAGCCGCAAGTTAATGAGATTAAAAGCGAAGCGAAAAATTTGCAGCGCATGTCAGGATTTCCTAGTGGTCGGGTTATCAATTTTTGTGTTGCATGATACCAATCTTATACCGCGAGATGTCGCCTTTTCGGCTACTTCACATTACATGCGAGAAGCGGAATGATCTGTATAGGGATCACGCATGATCCCGCCTGGTTCGTCTATGATCCCTCTCGGCTCACCGGTGATCCCTATAGGGATCACGACAGGCTTTGCTACCACGCCTGCAGCTGCCAGGTAGCATCAAAGCATGACTACTCCAGCCTATCCGGCCCTGACGGCCGCAGCCCTTCCTCTCACCTCCGCGCTCGCCGCCACCTCGGTCGCCTATCCGCGCTTCCTGCAGTTGCTAAACGACAGCGTCGCCAAGGGTGCCGTGGCCAACGTCGATCACGGCGAGCTCAAGCAGCACTTCGGCCGCCTGCTCGAAACGCTGTGGGAGAAGCACGTTTCGGCACCATACTTTTACGGCCAGGGCGATACGGGCACAACGCCTCGCGAGCTGGACGACTTCTATTACGGCGACTCGACCGCATTGCACCGGGTCGAGGCAACGCTGCGCAAGCTGAACGCCTGTAAGGTCGAGCACGCCGCGGTCGACGCCATGCGGGGCGTGCTCACCGAGTTCGTACCGGTCGCGCAGCGCATTACCCACCTGAAGGAATGCATCGTCAAGCGGGTCGTAAAGTCGGCCGAAGAGCGGGAGGCCGAACAGCGCTTCGTGCCGACACGTGCGACGCCGGCGGCTACCAGGCACGTGTGGGAAGTGCTTACCCAGGTCACCGAACGCAACCACCAGCAGCTGGTCGAGTACCTGACGCGCGAGCACGCGAAGCGGGTCGACCTGTTCATGTCCTTCGGTTCAGTTGCCCGTCAAAGGCTCCTGCGACATTACGAGAACCGTGCTGCGGTCGACGCCGCCACGGTGCCGCGCACGTCCCCGCACGAGGAATATGTCCTGCGCAGCGACTTCAAGGATGCACTCAACGCCCTGGCGCAGAAGGACGCGATCGAGCTGCGCGACAGCTTCATCTACAAGGTCGTGAGCAAGCTTGCGCCGATCGTGGAGGCAAGAGGCAACCTGGCCGGCATGCGCGAGATCGGCAACACGATCCAGGTGGGATGCCTGAGCGGGATGCTTGCGATCGAGTTCAGCGACGGCGCCCGGTTCGTGGTCGATAACAAAGTGGTCTACGCGAACAGCCCGCGGGGCAAGCTCTTCGCGAGATTCCCCCTTACCTTTCACGACGTGACGCTCGCCGACGGCAGCCGCATGAAGCAGCCGTCCGAGGAGCGCATGCATAGCATCTTCTGCGCGGCCGGCGAGCCAGGCCAGGACGATAGCGACTCCGATACGGGAGGCGATGATGACAGTTCCTGCCCACGTGGCTAAAGGCGCGCCGCGGCGCCCGCGCCTGGTGGTGGCGATCGCCTCGCCCGAGTGGGTCTCAGCTGTTGGCCCGGTCGGGACGGTGAAGAAGGAGTTCACCGCGCACCTGCAGGGCCGCCAGATTGGCCGGCTGCTCTTGTACCGAGAGGCGGACGGCAGGTTTGATATTTCAGGGATCGGTGTGCAGGACATCCACCAAGGATGCGGGGTGGCCACTCAGCTGCTCGATTACGCGTTCGAGGAGTCCGGCGCCGACCATTTCACGCTCTCCACCGGGACCACTGCGGACGGCACGCAGCTCGTGCACGCATACGGCGAGGGGCGCCGCGACGGCCGCCGCGTTGTCGAGCGCCCGCATAGACTGCTGCAGATAGTGGCCGACGCGGAATCGGAGGCGGGCGGCGGGCAGCACGAGGAAGCTGACGCCGACGAAACTTGCGAGGTGCCGAGGTAGCAGACGATGCTAACGGCCGCCAGATACTGGCGAACGGACACGTTGGCAGCGTTTTATCATGACAGAGAGTATGCGGGGCTTCGGGAGCGCCGTTCGCCGGCCGTTACCTCAGGCAGAGCACTTTCCAAGAACAAAAGTGTTCTCGCGACGACTATGTTTTCTCGAACCGAAGCGCAGCGCTCGCGACAGCATCGGCGCCCGTGTTGAATTGACGTTGGTACGCGTCGACTTGCCGGTCGTATTCCGAACGAGTGATAGGGTGTGCAAGTTGAAAGGTGGCTGCGTCGCGAAGCATCGCGGTCAAACCCGCTGAAAGCGTTACCTCGCGCACTGCAAGGACTATGCGTGCCCGCGACTCTACCAGGATGACGATCAACGACAGCCGTTCTGGTGCAAGAGTTTCCGCTGACACCGCCACACTTGGCGGATTGATGCTGACATGAAATTGTGCGTCGCCACGCAGTGAGTTTCCGAAACGCCACGGGATAATCGCCAGGTCGCGAAAAGGCAAATACCCCAAATACACATCGCCGATGCGCACGTCGACCAGTTCGCTCGGTCTGAGGTCCGTAAAAAATAGACGCAGCTCTGGACCATACGCGGAAAACTCGAAAGCCACTGCTTCCGTGGCAGGAATTTCGCCAACGAATGGCAGGCCTACCGCGACCGGGATCATGTTCGGTCGAGCGGGATCATAAGGGACGGGCATGTTGGCTGATCTCCTCACCGATATTATCGTGCCGAGGCCTGGCTACACGAACGGCTTTAGAACACCGGCTTGATCTAAATCGTGTGATGTCCTGCACTGATCTCAGGCGCCACGCCGCTTTCTTTAAGAAAATATTTTCTCGTCATCTAAGGCGGAACTGTGCATGTCTAATGTTGAGGGATGGCTATGGCCACTTACAAGGAAATCAGGATCGATGTCCAGCAACATCACGGCTTGTACGTGCAGACCTGCTGGATCGCACATGTGAAGGACTTGCATGGGCTGTCGTTTAGACCGTCGCATAACCGACAGTTTTTAGATAGGCATCTAACACCGTGTCCCGACCATGTGCGGCCGCTCATCGAAGATGCGATGCGACGGTTTAGGATGATCGAGTAGCGCCTCATCGAGCAGCGCCAGGTACGGGCCTGCGTCGAGGCCGCAGTCACCCACGTTGCCTGCCGTTGGATTCCCTGACCGATTAACCCAGTTCAGCGCGCGGTCTTACTCGCATGTCGATCCTGAGCCGAAGTGCGGGTCGGTCGACACGAGCAGGTAAGAAGCCCTATTCCGAAGTGATCTGGCGACAGAGGTCCATCGTCAATGGAATGCCTTGGATTCCTGGTAAATCTTCTATCGGGATGCGCTGAAATGCTGACCAGTCAGATTCCCTTATGAGCACTATGCGGCCACTGCCGAGGCAACTGGCTTCGACAGTTCGGGGGTGCTTGTCGCACCAGGTCACGCCCAGCCCACAGCGCTCCCACGCCTTCACCCGCACCTTGTCGCTTCCTGCAGGGGTCAGAGCGTCAACTGGTCTCGTCGCAATGGCCATCATGTGGAAATCGGTGTTTGGAACGGGGGAGCTTACTTCGTCGTTGAGCATCCAGAAAGACCCGGATCTGCTAATTGCCAGCCCGGCGATGACGCCGACAACGATCAACAGGAGCGACCGTAGCCACCGCTTCCGTCTCATTTGATTTCCCAAAATAGAATCTCGCTCGATTTCCCAAGGTCGGAATATCCCCAGGATGTCCCGGCGCCGATCGAATTGAAACCCATGCGCCGGCCGAAGGTCGATATAAAGCTCATGCCGGTCGCAGTTAACCTGGCTCCATTCCAGAGGTCGATGTGATCGCCAGTGGGCGTGCTTGTTGCCTTCTCATTGGCGTTTCTCGCCCAATAATCGGCAAAGTACACGATCCCGGTTTTGCCCCGGAGTTTGTCCTGCCAATTCGTGCCCGTCACCTTCTCGGGCCACATAGGTAATCCACAGAACGGCTGTAACTTCAGCCAGCCGGCGAGCTGGGAAGCAAGCACGGCTGTTTTTCTCCCGTTCATCGTGACGGTCGCACCGGTAAAAGACTTCATTTCAATGCCGGCGCCGTGGATAGCTCCGCTGACCTTGATCGCGCATTGATTCTCATACCCAGGCGGTGGTTTGCCGGTCTTGGGGTCAACGTATGGGTGTCCGCTCGGGTAGGAATTCCAAAGCGTCGAGAATGTGACCGCCTCGACCTCGACGCTGCAAACAGATTCCCTTTTGGTATTAGTGCGAACCCTTGCTTTCTGCGTGATGGTGTTGCTACCCATTGGCCAGCTCGCTGGTCATCTTGGCCAAGGCCTCATCACCCCACAGCACGACATACTCGTCTTCGCCAAAGGTGCCGATGCGCGGAAGCAGGCCGTCCGGCCCGACCCGGCCAGAGAAGGTGCGGCCGTCCATCGTTTCAACGAAATACGGCATCCCCTCGGCGCGAGGTGCCCGCAACTTCGCCTGTTCGTCGAATGGCTCTTCGTCAGGTACCTGCTGGGCGCCAGCCCAGAACCCGTCCGCGTTTAGGAAGTAGCTGGTCGGCACCAGTGAGTCGGACTGGTTGCCGACGCCGTCTGTATCATTTAGCGTGGATAGCAGCGGGCACCCGCTACTCGTCTTCATGCCGTGCAACACTTGAGCCTTACCGTTTGTAAGGATCGAAAATTGGTACCCCTCAGCAATCGAGCAATTCCTTTTGCACGCCATCTTGGCGTCTTGGAAGGTGTATGGCCGCCCGTGGCTAATCACGAACGGGTCGCCTTCAGCGATGCTGCCGCCGCAAGCTGCCTTATCGCCCTGTCTCAACCATCCGATAATTTCCAAGTCGCGCTCCCCATCAGGCCCACACCAAAAGATTGTCTTTTGGATAGATTCGTCAAGGATTGCGATATACCAAAGTCAGCAGCAATAATGCGCTCATTGCGAGGAACGATGGAAAGCCTCGGCGGTCGCTAGTGCTCTAGCAAGGTCAGTTGGCGTGGATCTATCGCATCGATCCGATCTTGCTCGCGCGCTGTTCGGCCGCATTCGGTGACCGCATAGGAGCGGCGATGGTCGACGAGTATCGACTCGATATAACCACGGTCGAGCATGCGGCGCAGGATTCCGCCGACGGCGATAGCAGCGCCCTGGGGCTGCATGTCGCGATCTGGCCATAGCGCATAGCCGACTTCCGCTGTCCCGAGTATCGGGCCATTCTTTTCCAGCAGCGCCACCAGGTTGGTTTCTATGGGTGAGAGCCTCGGGCGCTGCGCCGCATCGGCCGCAGCTGCCGCAGCTGCTTCGGCCTCTGCTTCTGCCTGCGCCTGTGCCATTGCCGCTGCTTCGGCCGCAGCCTGAGCTGCTGCGGCATCGGCGGCGGCCAGCTGCTCCAGCACCTCGACCCCACCCGCCGCCTCGATCACCGCGCGCTCGATCGCCGCGCGCTGCTTTCCGTGCGTCTGGTCTTCGCGCTCCATGAGCAACGCCAGCGCGCGCGCTGCGATTGGGCGCAGGCGCAGGCGGCTCACGATGGCGCCGCCAGCGTCGATCAGGGCCTTGTCAGCGGCCGCGCCGCGCTCGGTTGAGGACTTGGTGGCGCCAGCATCCTTGCGGCCTCCATGGGCCTGTGCTGCGTCGCCGGACGCGCCCCGGCTGCTGGCGCTGGCTCCGTCCCATGTATTTTCTCCGTGCTTCATGGTTTCTCTGATTAGTCGGCGTCTGCGGGAAGGGTCGCGTGCAACTTGTCGAGCACTTCCGGGTAGGTGGCGTGCAGGGGTGGCCAGTCCCGGCCGGGCAGTAGCGCCGTCGCCGGCAATCGTTTATCCCTTACTGCCAAGCGGACGAGCGGGTGCTTGTGCCCGACAGTCGCGAGCCAGCCCGCGCATGCAAACTCACATCCAGGGCGAGACTGGTGGCAGGCGAACATCGAGGCGCGCAGATCCGGACCATGCCCATTCTCGTCGGGGCAGCATTCGGCCAGGTCTTCAGCCAGCTCGATGTCGAAGTGGGGAATATCGGTTGCTGCGGTCGACTGGCGC
>Ga0213834_100835_pt1 | contig 11214 bp, 9 predicted proteins | sample SWPTP12_FD_160580 | JGI IMG/M metagenome (GOLD analysis project Ga0213834, IMG submission 160580) | Coastal seawater microbial communities from Marineland, Florida, United States - SWP TP1 #2 | ecosystem: Environmental > Aquatic > Marine > Coastal | place: USA: Florida | collected 2016-08-06
CCACGGCGTCCTCCAGGCCGGGGGCGCAGGATTTTCCTTCGGCGGTGCCGAAGTTCAGGTCGGGCAGGCGCCCCTCGAAAAAGCGCGGCACCTGCGAGGCGATCGAATGCGCATCCCACAGCACCACGCGCCCGTGCAGCGCCAGCATTCTAGCCAGTTCGGCGCGCAGCTGGGTGTGGTATGGCTGCCAGTAGCGCGCCAGCCGGCGCTGCACCTCGGCCTGGTCCGGGACACGCCCTTCCTGGTACAGGCTTTCGCGGCCGAAGGTGTCGACCGGGCACAGGCCGGTCGTGTCCAGGCCAGGGTACAGATTCGTGTTCTCCGGCGGGCGGTTCAGGTCGATGACATAGCGCGACCAGCGGGCAGCCAGGGTCGAGACGCCGAGGCGCTGCGCGCTCTCGTACAGCGCGGCCAGGTGCCAGTCGGTGTCGGCGGTGGCCAGCGCGCAGGGCGTCAGGTGCGCGGCCACCTCGTCGGGAATATCGGTGCCCACGTGCGGCATCGACAGCAGCATCGGCGCGTCACCTGCCTTGAACCGGAAATCCATCGCGTCTCCTGTGTGCGTTAGGGGTGTAGGACTGCGAACAATTCTTTACACGAGGCCGACAGCTCGCCCTCGATCACCATCTGGCGCGCCGCCTCGATATCCGGCGCGAAGAAGCGGTCGGCGTCGAAAGGCGCCACGCGCTTGCGCAACTGCGCGTGCACGTGCTCGAGGTGTTCGGAGCTGGCAAGCGGGCGGTGGAACTCGATGCCCTGCCCTGCCGCCAGCAGTTCGATCCCGACAATCACTGCCGTATTGTGCGCCATCTGGGCCAGGCGGCGCGCCGCGAAGGTCGCCATGCTGACGTGGTCTTCCTGGTTGGCCGAGGTTGGCAGGCTGTCGACGCTGGCCGGATGCGCCAGCGATTTATTCTCCGACGCCAGCGCGGCCGCCGTCACGTGGGCGATCATGAAGCCCGAATTCAGGCCCGGTTCGCGCACCAGGAAGGCCGGCAGGCCCGACAAATTCGCGTCGATGAGGAGCGCGATGCGGCGCTCGGCCAGCGCGCCGATTTCGGCGATGGCCAGCGCCAGCGTGTCGGCGGCAAAGGCGACCGGCTCGGCATGGAAGTTACCGCCCGAGAGAATCGCCCTATCTTCAGGGAACAAGAGCGGATTGTCGGTCACCGCATTCGCCTCGATCAACAGGGTGCGGCTGGCGTTCGCCACGATGTCCATCACGGCGCCCATCACCTGCGGCTGGCAGCGCAGGCTATATGGATCCTGCACGCGCTCGTCGCCGACCAGGTGCGAGGCGCGGATCGCGCTGCCGGCCACCAGTTCGCGGTAGATGGCGGCGGCGGCGATCTGGCCGGGCTGGCCGCGCACCGCGTGGATGCGGGCGTCGAAGGGCGCATCGCTGCCGCGCGCGGCGTCGATCGACAAGGCGCCGGTGACCATCGCCGCTTCGACCAGGCGTTCTGCCATGAACAGGCCGTGTAAAGCCAGCGCGGTCGACACCTGCGTGCCGTTGATCAGCGCCAGTCCCTCTTTCGCGGCCAGGGTCACCGGCTCGATGCCGGCCTTGGCCAAAGCCTCTGCCGCATCCATGAGCTGGCCATTGAAACGCACCGGCCCCACGCCGAGCATGGCCAGCGTCATGTGCGCCAGCGGGGCCAGGTCGCCCGAGGCGCCGACCGAGCCCTGGCACGGGATGGCGGGCATGACGCCGGCGTTGTAGAGCGCAATCAGGGTATCGATGATGATCGGGCGCACGCCGGAATAGCCGCGCGCCAGGCTGCCGATCTTGGTCAGCAGGATCAGGCGCACGACGGCGTCCGAAATCAGCTCGCCGGTACCGACCGCATGCGACAGGATCAGGTTGCGCTGCAGTTGCTCGAGCTGGTCGTTCGGGATGTGGGCCTTGGCCAGGATGCCGAAACCGGTGTTGATGCCGTAGGCCGGGTCGCCCTTGTCGACGATGGTTTTTACCAGCGCGGCCGAGGCGGCGATCGGCGCGGCGGCGTCCTGCGACAGGGTGATCGGGAAGTGCGCGGCCCAGGCGGCGCGCAGGTCGGCCAGCGTCATGGCGCCGGGTTGCAGGGTCCAGCCCTGGTGTGCTTGGTTCGTCATTTCGTGCTGCCTTGATGGATCATCGGGAGGTTCAGGCCGGTACGCTGGGCACAGGCGATGGCGGTTTCGTAGCCGGCGTCGGCATGGCGCATCACGCCCGAGCCGCTGTCGTTGACCAGCACGCGCGCCAGGCGTTTGGCGGCGGCGTCGGTGCCGTCGGCCACGATGACGACGCCGGAATGCTGGGAATAGCCCATGCCGACCCCGCCGCCATGGTGCAGCGAGACCCAGGTCGCGCCGCCGGCGGTATTGAGCAAGGCGTTCAGCAGCGGCCAGTCGGAGACGGCATCGGTGCCGTCGCGCATGCTCTCGGTTTCGCGGTTCGGGCTGGCGACGGAACCGGTGTCGAGGTGGTCGCGCCCGATCACGATCGGCGCCTTCAGCTCGCCGGTTCTCACCATCTCGTTGAAGGCGAGGCCGGCGATATGGCGCTCGCCCAGGCCGAGCCAGCAGATGCGCGCCGGCAGGCCCTGGAAGGCGATGCGTTCGCGCGCCATGTCGAGCCAGCGGTGCACCTGCACATGGTGCGGGAACAGCTCCTTGATCTTGGCATCGGTTTTATAGATGTCCTCGGGGTCGCCCGACAGCGCCACCCAGCGGAAGGGCCCGCGCCCTTCGCAGAACTGCGGACGGATATAGGCCGGGACAAAACCCGGGAAGTCGAACGCGTTCGCCACGCCCTCGTCCAGCGCAACCTGGCGGATGTTGTTGCCGTAGTCGACCGCGTGGCTGCCGAGCGCCTTGAAGTCGAGGATGGCTTGCACGTGCACCGCGCAGGACGCAGCGGCCGCCGCTTTCAGGCGCGCGTGCCGGGCCGGGTCGGCTTGCGCCGCCTTCCATTCTTCGACCGTCCAGCCCTGCGGCAGGTAGCCGTGGATCAGGTCGTGGGCCGAGGTCTGGTCGGTCACCATGCTGGGTACCAGGCCGCCGGCGCGGGCGCGGCGCACCAGTTCCGGCAGCAGGTCGGCGGCGTTGCCGAGCAGGCCGATCGAGACGGCTTCGCGCTTGTCCGTGTGTTCCTTGATCAGGCGAAGCGCGTCGTCGATGTCCTTCGCCTGCTTGTCGAGGTAGCGCGTGCGCAGGCGGAAATCGATGCTGGTCTGCTGGCACTCGATGGTGAGCGAGACGGCGCCGGCAAACGTCGCGGCCAGCGGCTGCGCGCCGCCCATGCCGCCCAGGCCGGCGGTGAGGATCCAGCGGCCGCCCCAGTCGCCATTGAAATGCTGGCGCCCGGCTTCGGCGAAGGTTTCGTAGGTGCCCTGCACGATGCCCTGGGTGCCGATATAAATCCAGCTGCCGGCCGTCATCTGGCCGTACATGAACAGGCCCTTGCGATCGAGCTCGTTGAAGTGCTCCCAGTTGGCCCATTTCGGCACCAGGTTCGAGTTCGCCAGCAGCACGCGCGGCGCGTTTTCGTGGGTCTGGAACACGCCGACCGGCTTGCCGGACTGGATCAATAACGTCTGGTCGTCTTCCAGGGTGCGCAGCGAGGCCAGGATCTGGTCATAGCACGCCCAGTCGCGTGCGGCACGGCCGATGCCGCCATACACCACCAGGCGCTGCGGATCCTCGGCCACTTCGGCGTCGAGATTGTTCTGCAGCATGCGGTAGGCGGCTTCGGTCAGCCAGCTTTTGCAGGAGAGTTCGGTGCCGCGCGGGGCGCGGATGCTGCGGGTCGGATCGAAGCGCGGATCGACTGCGGTGGACGATGCTTGGGTCATGGCTGCTCCTGGGAAGGGACGGTATCCTGAGAGTCTAGACTTGTATATACAACCGCGTCAATCCATATTGTCAGCGTTTTACGGCTTTTTATAGACCGCCTTGCCGGCCACCCAGGTCTGCAGTACGCCGGTCTTGTAGATGTCATACGGCGACACCTTGAACAGATCCTGGTCGATGACGATGAAGTCGGCCCATTTGCCCGGTTCCAGCGAGCCCAGGCTGTTTTCGGCGTGGCCCGCGTAAGCGGCGTCGAGCGTGAAGCAGCGGAAGGCTTCCTTCAGCGACATCGCCTGGTTCGGATACCAGCCGGCGATCGGCTGGCCCGACGCATCCTGGCGCGTGACGGCCGCGTGGATGCCGAAGAAGGGGTTCGGCGACTCGACCGGGAAGTCGGACCCGCAGGCGATGCGCGACCCTTGGTGCAGGAAGCTGCGCCAGGCATAGGCGCCCTTGATGCGCTCGGGGCCGATGCGGCTCTCCGCCATGTTCTTGTCGGAGGTGGCGTGGGTCGGCTGCATCGACGGGATGATGCCCAGCGTCTTGAAGCGCACGATGTCGCCTGGGGTCACCACCTGGGCATGCTCGATGCGGTGGCGCTGGGCCGCGCTCTTCGTCGCCCCTACTTCCTTCTGGTAGATGTCGAGGATTTGATGGTTGCCGGCGTCGCCGATGGCGTGCACGTTGACCTGGTAGCCGCGCGCCATCGCCTTTTTCATCTTGGCGTCCATCTCGCCCTGCTTGAAGAACAGCAGGCCGTGCGAATGCGGCTCGTCGCTATAGGGCTTGATGAGGGCGGCGCCGCGGCTGCCCAGCGCGCCGTCCGAATACAGCTTGACGGCACGCAGCGCGTACATGTCCTTGCCATAGGTTTTAAGAGGGCCGTTCTTGGCCAGCGCATCGAAGTCGGCGTCGGTGCCGCCGATCATGCCGTAGATGCGCGCGGTCAGCTTGCCCTGGTCCGCATAGGCGCGGTACAGGCGGTCTTCCGCCACGCCGAGACCGGCGTCGTGGGCGCCCGTCAGGCCGACGCGCGCCATCTCGCCCAGTGCGCGCTCGAGCACGACGCGCCCTTCCGCCTCGGTCTGGCCGGGGAGGACTTTGACCACCAGTTCCTTGGCCGCGTCGACCAGCACGCCGGTCGCTTTACCGTTCGCGTCGCGCATGATCTTGCCGCCGGCCGGGTCGGGGGTTTTGTCGGTGATGCCGGCCGCCGCCAGCGCGCGGCTGTTGGCCCAGCCGGCGTGGCCGTCGACGCGTTCGAACCAGACCGGGCGGTCGCTGACGACCGCATCGACGTCGGCAGCCGTCGGAAAGCGGCCCAGCTTCCAGTTCTCCTGGTTCCAGCCGCGGCCGCGCAGCCAGCCCTGGCCCGGATTCACACGCGCGTAATCGCCGATGGCCTTCAGGGCGCCTTCCAGCGAGGTCGTTTGCGACAGGTCGAGCTGGGTCAGCATCTGGCCCAGGCCGAACACGTGGCCGTGGGCGTCGATCAGGCCCGGCAGCACGGTCTTTCCTTTCACATCCACCTGGCGCGCGCCCGGCGCCCTGGCCGCCACCTCGGCGGCGCTGCCGACGGCGACGATCTTGCCCTGGTCGTCGAATGCAAGCGCGGCGAATTGCACCAGGTCGCCCTTGGCGTTCAGCGTGTATCCGTTGGCGTTGACGATCACCGTATCGGCCTGGGCGCTGGCGAGCGCCAGGGCGGCAAGGACGAACGCGGAACACTGTTTAATTTTGGGCTGCATGGACACTCCGTTACACGTTTACACGTTTATTAAATGCAAAACACGAGTGTAGCGAAGTCCTTTCGGCTTGGACACTGCTGGCTGTTTTTTCGCTATCATTTCAAGTGAACAATAACCAATCAACCATGATCGACATCCCCGTGAAACGCATCTCCCTCCTCCTGTCCTGCGCCATCGCCGCCCTGCCCGTTTTCGCCGCGCCTGCTGAATGGGAAGGCCCGCAAGACCCGTTCCAGCTCTACGGCAACAGTTACTACGTCGGCACCCAAGGGCTCAGCTCGGTGCTGATCACCTCGAAGGCCGGCCACATCCTGATCGACGGCGCCAGCCCGAAGTCGGCCGTGCAGATCGCCGCCCACATCCGCAAGCTCGGTTTCAAGCCGGAGGACATCCGCTACATCCTGGTCTCGCACGAGCATTTCGACCATGCAGGCGGCATCGCCGAACTGCAGGCGCTGAGCGGCGCCACGGTGATTACCAGCCCGGCCGCAAAACCGGCGCTCGCATCGGGCAAGGCCGACAAGGGCGACCCGCAGTTCGGCAACGCCATGCCGGACATGACACCGCTGGCGCCGATCCGCACCGTGCGCGACGGCGAGACTGTCGAACTGGGAAGCTCGTCGATCAAGGCGAATTACACGCCCGGCCACACGCAAGGCGGCATCAGCTGGACCTGGAAAGAGCGTGAAAACGGCAGGGCGATGAACATGGTGTACGCGGACAGCCTGAATGCGATCGCCGGACCGGGCTTCCGCTACAGCGGCAATACGCTGTACCCGGCTGCGAAGGCGGACATCGAGCGCTCGATCGCGCGCGTGGCGGCGCTGCCCTGCGACATACTGGTGACGGCGCATCCGGATGCGGTCGATCTGATCGAGCGGCAGGCGAAGGGCAAGGCGGCGCTGGTCGATCCGGGTGCCTGCCAGCGCTATGCCGAGACCGGGCGGGCGCGGCTGGCGAAGACGCTGGAAGCAGAGAAGCAGTGAGCCGTCCATACGCCCGATCCGCACCTCATGCCGATCGCACTGCCAGCGCTGCCCGCGCGTTGAAGCCGCGCCGGTACTGCGCAGGGGACTGCCCGGCCAGGCGCTTGAACAGCGTGCTGAAAGTCGCCACATCCAGATAGCCGACGCGCTCGGTGATTTGCGCCAGGCTGAGCGTTCCCGATTCGAGCAGGCGCTTGGCCGCGTTGATGCGTTCACCCTGCAGGTATGCGAGCGGCGTCTGCCCGGTTTCCGCTTTCAGCCGGCGCAACATGGTGCGCGGGCTGACGTGGAAGGCGGCGGCCAGCGCACCAAGGTCGTAGGCTTCGGCCTGGCGTTCGCCAAGCCAGCTGTGCACCGCGTCCGAAAAGCGCCCGGATGGCTTGGCGGTCATGCTGGTGTCGACGTAGGCCGCCTGGCTTGCCCGCAGGTTCAATAGCGCCATGCGCTCGACCGCCCTCGCCTCGTTCGGCGTGGCTGTCTGGCGGATCAACTGCATCGCCAGGTCGAAGGTGGCGGTGAACGAGCCGGTCGTGGTGACGCCGCCGTCTTCCACCACCATCGCGGCCGCATCGACGCGCGCCAGCGGAAAGCGGCGCGCCAGGTCGGCGGCGAACATCCATGAGGTGGTCGCGCGGCGCCCGTCCAGCAGGCCCGCTTCGGCCAGCAGGAAGGCGCCCACGCACATCGAAGCGACCGGCGCGCCGCGCGCGAAAGCACGGGCAATGGCCTTCACTTCCAGCGCCAGATTGTCGTGCGGGCGGGTGCAGCCATCACGATCGCCGATGTCCATTCCCGGTATCACCAGCAGGTCCCGCGAGGCGCGCAACTTGCGCGTGCCGATTGCCAGGCCGCCGGCCGCCAGGACGGTGCCGCCGGCAAGGCTCGCAACCCGGACCTCGAACAAGGGCCCAGCCGCTGCGCCGCGCATCGCCGCAGCGACGCGGTTGGCCAGCAGCAGGGTGTCGCACAGGCCGAAGATTTCCATCCCCATGCAGCCGTCGTAGGCCAGTACATTGATTTTCTTGGCAGTCATTTGTCCATATTGCCATGTTTATTTGCGATATGGCCAATGTCCTCGATGCCGGCCGGGACGGATAATCGCTTCACTGGCGGCGCCAGCCCTATCCTGAAAGGAACTGACCCATGCGCATCACCCACCTGCGAAACGCCACGATCGTTCTCCACATCGGCCCGCACAATATCCTGGTCGACCCCATGTTGGCGCGCAAGGACGCCCTGCCGCCGCTGCGTCTCTTCGTTCGCCGGCGCCTGCGCAACCCGACCGTGGAACTGCCGGCGAACGCAGAGGCAGCCCTGGCGAGCGTGACGCATTGCCTTATCACGCATTGCCAGAAGGGACATTTCGATCACCTCGACCGCGCCGCGAAGCAGTGGCTGCGCGCGCGCCAGACGCCCGTCATCTGTACGCCGCACGATTTCGAGCACCTGCGCAAGCGCGGCCTGAACGCGCAGCCGCTGCCCGCCAGCCACGCGCAGCCGCAGCCTTTCCTTGGCGGCAGGATCCGGACCGTGCCGTGCACGCACGGCCTCGGCCTGGTGGGCGCCGTCATGGAACACGGCGTCGGCTACCTGATCGAGATGCCGGGCGAACCGAGCCTGTACCTGTCCGGCGATACGGTGCTGACCGATGAAGTGCGCCAGTTCGTCCAGCGCCACCAGCCGGAGGTGTGCGTCGTACCGGCAGGCGGCGCGCACTTCGACCTCGGCGGCGACATCATCATGGGCGCGGACGAGGTCATCGAATTCACGCGCATCGCCCGCGGACGCGTCGTGGCGAACCACATGGAGGCGGTAAGCCACTGCCCGGTGCGGCGCAATGACTTGCGCCACGCGGCGCACCAAGCCGGGCTGGGAGAACGCCTGTCGATTCCACAGGACGGCGAAACCATCGCGTTCGGCCGCCGGCAGGCTGCCGCGTAGCGCACCGTCGCGGCAAGCCGAACAGGATCACTGCGATAGCGCCGCTCTGCGCCGCCGGCTTGAACAAGCCGCATCCTGGCCAGGCGGCGCGATCAGGACGCCGGCCGGCGCGATCCTTCATGCGCCGCTTCCTTCTCGCGCTCGATCAAGGCCGCCTTCCGCTCGATTCCCCAGCGGTAGCCGGATAATCCGCCATCGTTGCGCACCACCCGGTGGCAGGGAATCGCCACCGCCACCGGATTGGCCGCGCAGGCCCCCGCCACCGCGCGCACCGCCGCCGGTGCGCCGATGCGCCGGGCCAGCTCGGTATAGCTGACGGTTTCTCCCGCCGGAATCGCCCGCAGCGCCGCCCATACCCGCTGCTGGAAGGCGGTGCCGCGCAGGTCGAGCGGCAAGTCGAGGCCGATGCGCGGCGCTTCCACCAGGCCCACCACCAGCGCCACGGTGCGCTCGAATCCGGCGTCGGCGCCGATCAGGTCCGCCTTCGGGAAGCGGTCCTGCAGATCGCGCACCAGCAGTTCCGGGTCGTCTCCCATCAGCACCGCGCAGATGCCGCGTTCGGTCGCCGCGACCAGGATCGCGCCCAGCGAACAGGCGCCCACGGCGAAGCGGATCGCCTCGCCCGCGCCGCCGGCCTTGAAGCGCGTGGGCGCCATGCCCAGCATCGCCGCGCTGCCGGCATAGAAGCGCGCGCTGGAGTTGAAGCCGGCCGCATAGATCGCATCGGTGACGCTGCCCTCGGTCTCCAGCGCTGCGCGCACGCGTGCGGCCCGGCGCGCCGCCGCATAGGCTTTCGGCGTCACGCCGGCGTGCAGCTTGAATACGCGCTGGAAGTGGAAGCGGCTCATGCCGACCTGGCGGGCCACCGCGTCCAGGTCCGGTGCCTCGTCCAGCGCGTCGATCAGGCGGCAGGCTTCGGCGACCAGCAACGCCTGGCGTTCTGATAAAGGCGGCTGATCTGGCTTGCAGCGCAGGCAGGCGCGAAAGCCCGCGCTTTCGGCTTGCGCGCAGCTGTCGTGGAAGGCGACGTTGGCGCGCAGTGCGGGACGCGCGCCGCAGGACGGCCGGCAGTAGACGCCGGTCGTGCGCACCGAGTAATAGAAGACGCCGTCGGCGGCGCGGTCGCGGCTTTGTACGGCGGTCCAGCGCGCCGTGTCGCTGGCATAAGGAGCGGCGATGGTCTCGGTTTTCATGGCGCATTTCCGGTGATGGGTCGATGGCGTCATCCTGGCAGGCTTGGGTTTGTCCCGCATCTCACGTCTTGCTTTTGAATTCGCGATGCTAGAATCGGCCATCAATTATCGCCTTCCGGAGAGCAGTTTGGACGAATCCAGCGCGCAAGCGAGCACCCCCATCTTCCAGCAAATCAAGGATTACCTGGTCGGCGAGATCGCCACCGGGCGCTGGAAGGAAGGCGAACTGGTGCCCTCCGAACAGGCGCTGGTGCGCCAGTTCGGCGTGTCGCGCATGACCGTCAACCGCGCCGTGCGCGAGCTGACCGCCGAGCAGGTGCTGACGCGGCGCCAGGGCTCCGGCACCTATGTCGCGCCGCGCAAATACCAGGCGACCCTGGTCGAGATCCGCAACATCGCCGACGAAGTGCGCGCGCGCGGCCACCGCCACGCCAGCCGCCTGCACTTGCTGGAGCAAGCCGCCGGCAGCGAGGCGCTGGCGCTGCAGTTCGCGCTGGCGCCCGGCACGCCGCTGTTCCACTCGCTGATCGTGCACTTCGAAAACGAGGTGCCGATCCAGCTGGAAGACCGCTGGGTCAACCCGGCCTGCGCCCCGGCCTACCTGGAGCAGGACTTCGCCAGCATCACGCCGAACGAACACCTGATGGCGGTCGCCCCGCTGCAAGGGGCCACCTACAGCCTGGAGGCGCTGGAGGCGCCGCGCGACGTGGCCGAGCTGCTCGGCATCGACGGCCGCACGCCCTGCCTCGTGCTCAGGCGCAGGACCACGTCGCACGGCCGCGTGGCCTCGGTGGTCACGATGTGGCATCCGGGCCACCTGATCCAGTTTACGGGCGCCGTCGGGTAAAACCTTACCCAAATAGAATAAATTTTGACCGGTATGTACTACGCAGCCCGGTTCTCGCACATAATCGCTGCCAGTTAATTATTTGCGGGAACCAAATGGTTGAGGATGTATGAATGAGCTGGCCACGCCAGGCGCAGGCCAGCCGCCGCGCGTGCTGGTGCTCGACGACGACCAGTTCATGCTCGAGATGCTCGATGACATGCTGCACAGCATCGGGGTGCGCGACATCTATCTGGAAGCGTCCACCCGCCACGCCCTGTCCACACTCGCCGAGCAGGGTCCGGATGTCCTGATCTGCGACCTGGCCTTGCCTGACATGGACGGCATCGAGTTCCTGACGGCGGCGGCCGAACGTGGCTTTCGCGGCAAGGTGATCCTGCTGTCGGGCATGGATTCCGGGGTGCGCGATGCGGCCGGCGAACTGGCGCGCGTGCTCGGATTACGCGTGGCCGGTATCTTCCGCAAGCCCATCCGGCTCGACGAATTGCGCTCGGCCGTCACCTGTTAAGATTTTGTACAAACGCCCGAACACTCTTTAGGAAAATAAGGTATTATTCGGCCTAAATCCCCCGCCTGACGTCCTCCAGACGCCCTTCCCATTGAGTTCGCGCACTTTGCCTCCACCATCGTGTTGCAGCGGCTTTAACAGTAAGCGGAAGCCGGAT
>Ga0213834_100840_pt1 | contig 11191 bp, 4 predicted proteins | sample SWPTP12_FD_160580 | JGI IMG/M metagenome (GOLD analysis project Ga0213834, IMG submission 160580) | Coastal seawater microbial communities from Marineland, Florida, United States - SWP TP1 #2 | ecosystem: Environmental > Aquatic > Marine > Coastal | place: USA: Florida | collected 2016-08-06
TACTCGCACCGCTCGGCTATATACCGCCAGCCGAAGCTGAGGCAAACTATTACAAGCAACTGAGCAGTCAAGCCATTCCGGCCTGACTCACACTAACCGGCCTCCACGAAAGCCGGGGCGATTCAAAATCGGCTTAGACTGCCACTTATGGACAATTCACTATTTCAGACGCTCACCCAACTGGCTGGCACTCTTACCATTCTTGCGCGCGAGCGTGACACGTTAGCTGCAGCTTTGGCTCGCTTGGATACAGAAGTTGAAAACCTTCGGAATGACGTGGCCATGCTACGTAACCAGTTTGGCCTTAAAGCGGTTCCGCCATCCGCGCCATATTCATCGTTAGCCGGTGAAACCCGTGAGCATGTCGACACAGCCCGTGCAGCTTATCACCTTGGACGTAAGGTACAGACGCTTCGGAGGTGGGCATGCTACGAGAACGGGCCAGTCCATCCGATTCGGATCCACGGAAGGCTTGCCTGGTCTGTGGCCGACTTGCGCCGACTCGGGTGTTGATTCAGTACGGTTTCAGCTCATGCAGGTTTCAGTGGGATCGACCTCCTGCCTGAAAATGTCATCGAAGTTCTGCACAAAGTTATCTATACGTCATGTGTCGACTTTTCTTGGCCTAGCCGACCTGGATGCTCTTCCTTTTAAATTATGCCAATTAAGCAGATCCATAACGAAACTCACTCTAAACATAGGCACCGCTTACGATTGAAGCTGTACGAGTGCGCTAGCATGCAACTCGTTCTCTTACAAGGCAGAAGGCGCAGTTTTATAAAAAAGGTCGATGTGACAAAACGAGCGTGTCCGGCGAGTCCTGGGCATCGTAATGTTCAAGCACGTCATATCGCCGAGCTATGCTGTTTGGAAGACTTTTTATTGCCTCCCAATGAATCCAACTATGTTTGACTCTCAATTTATAGACCGAGGTTTAATAAATTCATGGGAGTGCTTTCTTAGATTAAGTCTAGTACTAAACGGCCATTACCTGGAGAAACAAGCAATGTTTGCAACCGCATCAAATCTGCTCGCGTTAATCCCAACAGGTCCGATTCGCTTATCGGTGAAATAAGCCAGCGGCGCTCTGTATCAATTTGCACGGGGACGGTATCGTGCGGCGGTGGAAATAGTGTCGCTCGGCTACCGAAAACGGCGTGCCATAAAACCAAGGTGCTGTGTGGTTGTGCCGATAACGCGAGGTGCACTTGCTTGCGATGACAGAAAGAATGTAGAGAGCGAAAGAAAGCCGCGCGCAGAAATCCTAGTGCAGCGTGGTTGTCGGCAGCCGACGGCGATGCTGTCGCGATCAGCTCTTGTGCCACCTCTATCGGATTATCATCTAATTTGCCCTTAGCGGTTACCGCGAGCAACTGGTCGATTGCTGAAATTGCTCCCGCTACTTCGGCGCGCGCAATGTTCGGCGGCGAAGCGTGCGAATACGGATTCAGTACAACTTTCCTGAACAGCTTAATGCGTTCTATAACGCCGGCCAAGCAGACCTTCGCCGAGTGGCTATTAAGCCATGCTTCGACGGCAGACAGAAGCTTTTCAGTGTCTAGATGACGAGGATCGCTTTTATATGCCACTGGGACACCAAAGCGCTCACAGAAGGATTTCAACGCAAGTTCGAAGGCTGCTCGCGCATAATTGGCGGCGGCGGGGATGTGATTGCTTATCAAGAATGCACGTGCCTGATCGAGTGCCGCTTTCGCAGCCTTGTCGCCGGTCGCACGAATGGTGGGGGCAGGAATACCTCGCTCTATATCTTTGCCCTCAAAAATCTCCACACATTGCCACTTCCCTGAATTTCCTAATTGGAACCGTGCCATCTCAAACCAAACCCGATCATGCGTTAGCAAAATAATTTGCCAGTCAGCAAATTTTGCATTGAGCACATCTAGCACTGGCAGACGATTAGAGTGATCTAGGCCGATCAGCACGTCGTCTAGCACCAACAGTTTTAGGGCCGCTGTTGTAGCCGTTGGGGTGCAGGCGAGCCGGCCTGCAAGGTAAATGGCTAAGCCCAGCGCTGATAAGCGAGCTTCGTTGAGGAACAGTTGCGGGGTTAGTAGCGGGTGATCGAGGAAACTTAGTACGGGCGTCAGTAGCTGGCCCTCGACGACACGATTCTGTTTAAACCTGGCAGCCTTGTAGGTGAGCCCAGGCGTATCGAAGCGCGTAATTTTGAGATCTTGCCAGCCGAGTAGCTCCATCAAATCATTTACCAGCGGAACTAGAGCTGGAAAAGCACCCCTGAAGGCAGAGTTAAATTCCAGACAGGCCTGGTTGATTCGGGTGAGTTCAGCGGTAGAGTGCTTAGTTGGTTTGCTGAGCAGTACCTTAGTCCAGAGATCGCCGATAGTGGTGGTGGTGCCCCCAGATACCGTCACCTGATAATCACGCAACAAGTGCTCAACAGCGATATCAAATAGATTGACAGGGCCGTTGCCCTGCTTGTAGTTGGTATCGAGCAGCGCCCGGTAATCTAGGCAAGCGCGTCGCAAGGCGGCTTCAGTAACACGTATGTCAGGCGCCGCACCTTGGAGGGACCCCGGATGATGGGCAGTCGTCCAATCAACGCCGGCCCCGCTATTGACGAACTCGACCGTGACCTTACAATTTGTGTCCGGCAGGCCGGAAAAAACGTTCTTGTGCGCGCCAAGCGGACGTGGCGGCTTGAATGCGAAGAAACCGCTGAGCGCGTAAAAGAGGGAGGACTTGCCGGCGCCGTTCTCGCCGTAGACCAGCAGGTTCTTTCCCTGGAGTTCAAAGCTTGTTGGTGCTGGGCCGGGAAACGCGCGAAAATCTGTCAGCGTCAAGCGCTCGATGCGTACAGGCGTCGCCGTGGTCGAAGGGACCGCTGGCTGGGGGGCAGGCGGTAGCGTGCTCATTCTTTACCCTCGATGATACGCACCACTTCCAGCGCTTGCAGGTCGAATAGCATGCCATAGATGGGGTGGTCATTCGCGAATATTGTGGATGCTAGTTCCTGTGCTTTTTGAGACAGCTCATCGCTTTGCAGGTTAGCCAGTCTATCGAAGCCAGCTGTTACGCATGCATCAAACAGGCGAATATTTGCAGCATGCAGGTCATTAGGAAAAAACAGTTCGAAGACAAGGCCGTTAATCAACTGCTCGAAACGGTTATCCCCAATATCTAAAACGACATTGACGGCAAGTTCTAGTAAAGCCTTCTGATGTGAAGTTGCTGGTGGAATTGGGAATGACTCCAGCCCCTCAGGTTGCACCTCATAGTAGCCATTTTGTTTTCCAACGAAACGCGCCCTACAGTAGTAAGCGGAGGTCGTACTGTTGAGCAGCGCAAGCAGGAATCCCGGTGAAACTGTTAACGGAATGAAATAGGCTGTATTCCCCAGGAAATGGGCGTCGGTATCCAACATGAATGTTGGCTCTTTCGATACTTTCGTAGATACAATCTTAGTGGAGGAAAACTTCTCCCAATAAGCGATATTGTCTTGAATTTCATACCAATTATAGTTGCCGGCCTTACGTCCGTGCCATTTTCCGTCAATGCTCTCATCCCATTGGCCGGGCTTGGGCTCCAGTGCATTCCTGAACCCTTCAAGATAATCACGCACGGCAGGGTACTGTGCCAGGTCGATCCCTTTTCTTGCAAAAATCACCCAGCGTGAGGATGGGTTTCCGCTCCAGCGCACAACATCCTGCCCACGCAGATAGGGTTTGATGATTTCATCTGCCGCAGGGCATTCTTCTATTAACCGAGCGCGTGTTGCCCCGTCGATCTCGAAAGCCTTATTTAGTCCAGTCGTAATTCCTCGATACACCCGCGTGCCGAGGTATTTCCGCAAAGGCATTCCCGAACTAGCAATCTGGCTGAGCAAGAGGCGGCTTCCCTTGGGTTCAAGTGACCAGCTTTCCTTCCTGAGTTCGGTCTGCGGCACCACGAAGGCTTTGCTCGCAAAAATCTCGGGAAACTCCTCGACACCCGGTCCCTGCACCCAGTTCAGGACGTGAACTTGATCAGTCTCCGGTGGCGGATTCAGCGGTTTCTCCCGCCTCGTGGCGACGACGATGGTCGGGTAGGCAAGCGCTGTAAACACGGCCTCGTCGCCGAAATCGATGATCTTCTTCAACCGCGTGTGCGTGGACATGAACACGCGCAGGTTCTCGCCGTACTTAACGCGGTACCACTTATTCGAGGTGATGAAAGACAGGGTGCCGTGTGGTTTGAGCAACTTAACCGAGCGCTCGTAGAAATAGGCAAACAAATCCGCTGTGCCTGTATAGCACTCGTATTTGTAAACCTCCTTTAGCAGTGGTTTGTACTTGATTTCCTCCTGCCGCACATAGGGCGGGTTGCCGATGACAATGTCGAACACTGCCTCCGAGTTGTCCTTGGCACGTTGCATCCCAAACATCCACTCGACATCGAAGAACTCGGCACGGCTGTTCTGGTCAAACGGGTCCCAACTTGCCATACGCTTGGCGTCGCCAGGGGCGACAAAGCCGTCCCGCGCCAGCAAAGCAACGAGTTCCTCATGCAGCTTTTGCACTTTTTCTTTACGGCGCTTCTTGGTGGAACGGGTTCGTGCCGTGAAATATGCTGCATTCGCGTCGCATAGCTCGGCTTCCTTCTGCTTGATGGCCGGATCATCGAGCAGTGAGCCCTGCACCCCGTGGCGCGGGACCCCGAACAGCGTGTTGGCCGCGACAATTTTGGTTTCCAGGTTGGGAAGGGGGGTAATGTTCCAGTTGGGTTTTGCGCGGTCGATAGGCTGGCTGACGATCAGCGCAATGAAGAAGCGCAGTTTGGCGATCTGTACAGCGATAGGCTGGATGTCCGCACCGAAGATGCACTTTTCAATCAGATAAAGCTTGCGCGTGTAATCGGCGTAGGCCGGGTCAGCAAAGTCCTTCTTGTGCTTTTCCAGAGCAGCCTCACCGTCGCTGATTTCCACATCGCGCAGCACTGGGTCGGGCGTTCTCTGGGCCATCGCCACGCGCTGCTCGAGGGGCGCAAGGTTCTGGGTCCGCCAGCGGCCATTATTCGGGTCCAGCTTTTTTAGCGCCACGAACAGCTTGGCCAGAATCCCCATCGGAAAGGCGCCAGACCCGCAAGCTGGGTCAAGTGCTTTGAGTTGCTCAATTGCGAGTACTAACGTATCGGCCTCGGCCTCACTGAAGGAGTGGTCAGTGTCTGCGTGGGAGAGCAACTGGCGGAAGTCCGCTTCGCGCCGTTCTCCATCAGGCAGATAACGCACGAAGTAGGAAACTAGTGCCTCGTCCACCATATAGTCCACTACTTCACGCGGGGTGTAGAAGGAGCCGGACTGCTTGCGAGCCGTGGTTCTAGTATCAGGGTTATAGCTGGCCAGCAGGTTTTCGAACACTTTGCCGAGCAGTTCCGGGTCGAGCGCCACTTCTTCGTCCAGCGGAGTGTTTTCGTCGACCGTAAATTTGTAGCTTTCGAGCAAGTCAATCAGCCCTTTGACTGGGTAGCGTTTGCCTTTGGTATCAAATTCGATGTTGAGTGCAGCATCGTCCGTGCCACCAAAGAAGAGCTTATTAGGCACTTTAGCCTGGGCTTCCGGGCGGCGGGAAAAACCATCGATGCGCAGCACGTGGCTATCTCCCTCGCGCACCGCGAGTGCTTTGAGTTCCTGACGTCGGACGAGGTCATCATCGCTAAGCTGTTCGTCTAGGCACTCGAACAAGCCACCGTTCAGATAGGGGACGTCAGCGAAATACTTCTGCAGGACAGTGTCCGGGTCGTTGAATGCCTCGCGATAGCGGTAAACTAGCGAGATCAGATAGTCGCTTTTTATGCCATTGCCACTTTCCGCCCAGCGGCGTTCGCTGCCCATTTCCTGGTTCAGGGTAGCAAAGAAAAGATTTTGCAGGATCGCATGATAAAAGTTGCTCTCATCGGGCGCAGCATCCGGCGCCTGCTTGAGCAGACCGTTGAGCTTGGCGCGTTCGAAAAGGGCATCAGGCACGAGGCCGCGCTCTTTGATAAACCAAACAAAGATCAGTCGTGTAAGAAGACGAATGACGCCGATGGCATTGCGGTCCGTCCCGCCCCCCTTGGGGAAATCCACTTCTTTGACGGCCCATTGGTACCACCACGATAACTGTCGATAGAAGACCTTGTTGAGTTCCTTCGTTGACAGCGTGTCGATCCACTCCTTATACAGCTCGGTGAAATTGCTCGGGCGCGCTTTCTCGCCCAGGTTGCTCAGGGCTAGGTTACTCAAGATATCGATATGGGCGCGGTGCGGGTGAGCGAGCCGTACATCTTTGATGACGGTGATGCGGCTATCGATCACGTCTCGGCTGGCATCGCGCAAATGCAGGCGGCGATCGATCACTGCGAGCGAGAACAGCGATTCCTGTCTGAATAGGACGATCGCCGGCATTGGGAAGCGCTTGTTCAACTCGCGGGTGATGGTTGCGAGTTTCGTACGTGACCATTCCTCGCCGGACAGGTCAATCGCGAGGAATACGAAGGATTCGATTTGGCTTTGCGCCAGCGCATCATCGGCTCCGAAGGGGGCCTGCCCCATGGCCAACGAAGGGATTTCGTCGTTGGTGAGCTGAAACAACAATGCGCAGGATTTCCAACACGGCGCGTGTACTTTGTTACGGTCAATGATTCCAAGCTCGGGGCGGAACTGTTCGATGTTGCTGAGCATCTCCTCGGCACTGGTACCGAGGTCGGTCGTTTTGTCGCTGCGGTAGCCCAGGGTGGCTAACAAGGCCAGCGCGCTATGGTGCAAGGTTTGGGTGGTGAACCCCTGCAGGGCCACTTGTATGGATTCGCGGAGGGCGGTGCTTGCTTCAGGCATTCTTTACTTCCTTAATTACCAGCCAGGTGATGAGATCGAAATCGGTTCTACTTTTGATGGCGCTCTGGGTACCGAGGAGCTTGCCACCGCGCCCGGCAAACAGGTTGCCTGCGTTCTTGCGGCCAAATTGCGCAGCAATAGCAGCCACAGCCTTGTCGAGCAAGGTGCTATAGCGGCTCATGTCTTGCCCATGAGCGGTTTCGTCATCGAATAGTGCGCACAGCTTGGCGTGCGGCTCCGTTTGCCCTTGGCAGACAGCGCGGAAAATTTCCAGCACTTGCTTGGGCGCTGTGAAGTTGTAGCGCACCTCTCCGTCATCCCGGATATAAACGAGAAAGTAAGGTTGCAGCGGGTTGACCGCTTCATTGCCAGCTGCATCGATACGTTGTTTGAGGCAGTAGACGATGCCGGGCTTGATGCTTTGGTATTCCACATGGGGCGGCACTACGGCGTAAAGGCCGAAGGGAGCTTCGTCGAGCTTGTCACGATTGGCTTCGATATACGAAGCCAGCTCCATGCGGAAGTCGTCGAGCGTGAATTCGTTAAGCGCGACCGATTCATTGAAATCTTCTAGGTCCAGTACTTCGTCCTTCAAGCGCAGTAGCTGTTTATCGCGGTAGCGCAGGTCTTCCTTGATCAGCTCTTGCAGATCATCCGATTGCAGGATGTTGTCTTCTGCTGTGGCTGCAATGTCCACCAGCGCCATACGCGCTTCGACGCGGTTCTTGAGGTTGATGTATTTGTTGAGGTCAGGCGTAGGCCAGAAGTTGACGAGCTGAATAGACCCGTTCGGGCTGCCGATGCGGTCGATTCGGCCGAAGCGCTGGATGATGCGCACCGGGTTCCAGTGGATGTCGTAATTGATTAGATAGTCGCAGTCCTGCAGGTTCTGGCCTTCCGAGATGCAGTCTGTAGCGATCAGGATATCTATCTCGCCTTCTTGAGGCATCGATTTCATCTTGTCGCGCTTTTTGGAACGTGGCGCGAAATTGGTGAGGATCTGCGTGAAGTCAGCCTTGCCAAAGGTGCTGCGGTTGGGGCGCGTGCCGCCAGAGACGAGTGCAATGTGCACGCCGAGATGCGTTCGCGCCCAGTTTTCAAGCTGTTCGTACAGGTAAGCGGCTGTATCGGCGAACGCGCAGAAGACAATGGCTTTCAGGTTTTGCTGGCCAAGTTTGTTTGTGGCGGGGTGCCGCACCTTGTGTTCGATGAGCGCCTTGAGTTCGGCGAGTTTGGCATCTCTTTCTGCGGTCACCGATTGGGCGGCATCAGCCAACAAAGATAGTTGCTGTTTGTCACGCGCTAGAGCCTGTAACCAGGCAGCCACATCGAGGTGGGCCATTTCGTATCTCAGCTTGGTGCCCACCTGAAAAGCTTCAGCCAAGTCGTCGTCGTCCTCGTCCGGCTCCGCGAAGAAATCCAGTTGGATGTCCGCCCCCTCGGCGCCATACTGTTGATGAAAGGCTTTCAACCGCGCTTCGAGGTCTTCGATCTTGGCCACCGTGCGTTCCATGGTGATCGCAAAGGAATGCACGGAGCTTTCCAGTCGCTTGAGGAAATTCACCTTCATCATGCCGATGAGGAATTTTTCCCGGCTTTCCTGGCTAAAATTGCGTACATTGCGGGCGTCGTAATGTGCCTTGAAATGTGGCAGCACGTATCGTGACGGACTGTACAGGGATAGCTGGTAATTGTTGATCTCGTCGTTGAGCTTGTCGTAGGAAAGGAACCTTCCTTTCAGATCAATCTCTGAGAAGATGGAAAGCGGTTTCTTGCGCCTTGGAAACTCACCGATCTGCGCGAGCGATGAGCGGTAGTATTTCTTGATGTGCTTGCGCGAGCGGGCAATAGTAAGTTCATCTAGCAAGGTGAAGAAGCCAGCCGGAAGGCGGTCCATCAACTCTCGTGCATCCTTCTCACCCGCACGTATGGCCCATTCCATGAAGGTCTTTTGGGCGAGGGTGAGCGTGTCTTTGATACTATGGATGCCGAAGCTTTGTGCAAAGGCGGAATCACGTCCCTCCGTGACAAAATAGATCTGATTGCGGAGGTCTTTCAGGTCGTTGTTAACTGGGGTCGCAGAGAGGAGCAAAACCTTGGTTTTCACTCCTTTCTGAATGATATCCTCCATCAGGCGTTCATAACGGCTCTTGCGGATAACGTTGCCGTCTTCGTCCAGCTTGCCTTTTGTGTTGTTGCGGAAGTTATGCGATTCATCGATCACGATGAGATCAAAATTGCCCCAGTTTAGTGTGGACAGGTCGACCGCATCTACTTTGCCGTGTTCGCGTGACAGGTCAGTGTGCGAAAGTACTGTGTAGGCATAGCGATCTTTCAGAAAGGGGTTGAGCTCGCTGTTGTTCTGAGCGAGATAGACCGTCCAGTTGTCGCGCAGCTTCTTGGGGCACAACACTAATACACGGTGGTTGCGTAGCTCGTAGTACTTGATAACGGCCAGTGCAGAATAGGTTTTGCCCAGGCCGACGCTGTCCGCCAAAATGCAGCCGTTAAGGGTGTTGATCTTGTGTATGGCACCTTTGACGCCGTCTTTCTGGAAATCGAACAAGGCCTTCCAGATTTCCGTGTCTACGATGGCTGTCTGATCGAACAGTGCGGCATCTGCTTCCTGACCGGACAGAAAGCGCTCGAACACGTGGTAGAGAGTCTTGAAGTAAATGAACTCCGGCGCGTGGTCTACGTAGAGTTGCTCCAGATAGCCCAACACTTCTTCCTTCACGTCTGTAACTAGCTTGTCATCGTTCCAGATATCGTCAAACCACAGCTTGAGTTCTGCTCGGTCGCGGTCGCTGTCGACGATGAGATTGAGCTCGATGTTGGATGTCGCAGACAAGCCCAGGCCACGCCGTGTAAAGTTGGAGCTACCGAGTAAGGCGTGCTCACGGCGGCCATCGTTGATGTGATAGAGCTTGCCATGCAACAGGTTCTCATCCTTGACGGAGCGGATATCCACCTTATTGCGAATCCACTCTGCGCAGCGGCGCGCCACTTCTTTTTGCTGCAGGCGGTTCGAGAGTTCCAGCCCCTCGTCTTCGATATGGAACGATTTCTTGTCGGTCTTCTCAGAGTCCAATGACGCGACGAAGCGCGGCTCCCCAAACAAAAAGTTGAGGCGACTAATCTGATCCAGTTCGTTAGACAAAGCCTCGTAGGCGTAAATCGTGAAATAGGCTGAGACCACCGAAAGATGGCTGCCGTCGTTAATTTTGTCGGCTAGGAAGTCAATCACCTTCCCACGACTATGGTTGTCTCGAATGCCAAAGTGATGTTTGGGGCTTTTAACCATTTTTGTTATTCTCATTTTCAGGCTCGTCTGCGCCTCCACCTCGCACCCAGTCATCGACTTCAGACAGCTTGAACTTCCACAGCCGCCCCACGCGGTGCGCGGGCAAGTTTTTGCGGTCGATCCATCGATAAATGGAGTCGCGCGTGACACCTAGATGCTCGGCCATCTGGTCCACAGATACCCACGGTTCAGCAGTCACAGCAGCGCTCGGGAAGGAAGGCATTGGATGGCATAAAGTCGGTTTCAATCGTAAAGATTGCAATTTATCAGGTTACCCGGAATCCGAGGAGGGTTCGATGCTGCAAGTATCGATTTTTTTTGCGTCACGGTCACAGAAAACCGGGTACAAAGCCGGGTATAAATCTTAGATGAGAATCGTACTTGTAGGGCCACGGCTAGATTAATAGCCAACTTCCTGTTCAACGTCTGAACATGGCAACCACCAGTGTGCCGGAAAAATTTACACCTGGTCGCGTTATTTGACGTGCCGCAAACCCAAGTCCTTGATTTGGAACTGTAATCATTTCAGGGCATAAAAATTGCTCTGAATACATTTCCATTCAAGGATGAGGTTCACATGAGCAAGTTTCTCCGCGTGTTGGTCGCGAGCGCCGCGCTGGCCCTGAGCAATGCTGCTGGCGCCGCTGTCATCAACGGCAGGATTTCCACTATCGCCGGCGATGGCGAGGATCCGGAACTGAAGGTAGCGCGGATCGCGTTCACCGTCGGCGCCGACACCCGGCTGTTCTTCGATTCCCTTGTGCTGGAGCTGACCCGCGACTTGAACGGCGACGGCTTCATTACGGGTTTCGACGACGAAATGCGGCTGTACGACGGTACCACTTTACTGCTACGCAACGACGACTCGTCTACGACTTATGGCGACGGTTCCGAGCACCCGTTCGACTCGGCCTTTGCCTGGAGTTTCACCAAGGCCGGCACCTATGTGGTGGCCCTGGGCGTGCGCGGCTACAGCGATCGCGATGCGCTGCGCGGCTATCAGGCCGACAAGGCCTTCCAGGCGCGTGTCGGTTACGAGGATTTCGCCGCCTGGCGCC
>Ga0213834_100841_pt1 | contig 11186 bp, 9 predicted proteins | sample SWPTP12_FD_160580 | JGI IMG/M metagenome (GOLD analysis project Ga0213834, IMG submission 160580) | Coastal seawater microbial communities from Marineland, Florida, United States - SWP TP1 #2 | ecosystem: Environmental > Aquatic > Marine > Coastal | place: USA: Florida | collected 2016-08-06
ATTGGCAACTATAGAAAGTTGCAACAGTGGATTTACGACTTCTGTTACCAAGTCGGCATGCCCCTAGAGTTTCATCACCGGCGTCGAATCCTAATCGGCCCCAATTCTGCTGCTCTAGCAGTCAGGCCGCGGAGTGTACCCGAATCAACGAGATACGTCGACTCCGCGCCTCGTGTCGCGTCACCCAGCCAGCCCGGAGGCTGGCTATCGTGTCCGCTGCACTTACTTGGCGTTGCCGCCGTCGGAACCGTCACCGCCGGTTTTCAGCGAGGTGATTTCCTTGGTTGTCAGCTCGATGCATTCCTTGTCATTGCCAGCCTTCTGCGCAGCGGTGGCGCTGGCGATGGTTTTCTCCAACTCCTCTTTGGAGTCTGCACTCATGTTGGTGCTGGTCGAAGTGTGAGCATCCTTCAGCGTCTGCAGGTTTGCACCGCACAGGTCATCAGCGGCGAATACCGGGGAACCCAACAGTGCAGCGGTAAGAAACAGTCCAGTCAGTGCTGTGCGCTTCATGTGTATCTCCTTGAGCCTGTGGACTCGGTAGGGCCGGGGTGTCAGGCCGATGTCCGAGATAGAGGAATAAGCGCCAGCGGGTTGTGGCGCTTAAAGAGATGGACTGTTCGCTAGCGCAGGGGTTCTATTTATTTTGCGAATGGTGGGAAAAAGCCATGTTGCAGTATGTTTCGGCGAAATGGGGCAATTATTGCCCCATTTGTGTGCATCAAGCGGTTCTTCGTCGAGTGACCCGGTCGACCAGATAGACCAGTCCATGGTAGTCGATGCCACCATGCTGGGTGAGGCCGATCTCGCATGTTCTGCTGGTTGAAATGCCTTCGCTGCAGTACTGCACGGCGTCTTTGAGCGTGCGCAGCGAGTGAGCGTTCAGCTCCGGCGTGGTGAAGCCTTTATCGCCAGCGAACCCACAGCAATGGATGCCTTCGGGAATGACCACGTTGACGCTGCACAGCCTCGCCAGCTCGATCAGCGCCTGGCTTTCACCCAGGTGCTGAGTGCTGCAGGTGACGTGCACGGCGATGGCCTCCTGTTGCGGCGTGAACACGAGTTTGTCGAGCAGGTGCGTGCGTATGAATCGCACCGGATCGTAGAGATCCAGTGGCGACGGTTTGAGGTCCTGAACCAGTCGCAGCGTACACGGGCTGGTGTCGCAGTAGATCGGATCGAGCCCGCCGCGACTGGCTTTGGTCAGTGCTGCCAGCAGTTGCTGGCGCTTTTCTTCGGCTTGCTCGGCGTAGCCTTTGGACGCGAACGGCTGGCCGCAGCAGAGGCTGTCCTGGTTGTCGGGAAACACCACCTGATAGCCCGCTTTTTCCAGCAAGCCTCGGGTTTTGTCCATCAGCGACATCTGTTCATGATCACCCGCGGCAGGCCCCATCACGCGCGACACGCAGGCCGCCAGGTACACCACCCGCGGGCGCTGATCTTCGATAGGCGGGGTGAAGCGAATCGCGTTTTCCGGCTGAGGCATGGCTGGCGTCCACTGCGGCACTCGACCCGATGAAGCTTTGCTGAGCGCTGCGGAAATCCGCGTCAGCCTCGGAGCGCCCAGCAGCATGCGTGCGCCGTTGGCGGCGTGCAGGGTGAAGCGCGCGCCTTGTAACGCGGTCGTGAAGTGATGCGCGAGCCAGCCTGCGGCTTTGCCATGAGTCGCTTCCTGTCCACGCAATTTTTTCACCAGCTCGCCCGTGTTGATGCCCACCGGACAACGCTGCGCGCACAGCCCGGTGGCCGCGCAGGTTTCGATGCCCTGGTAGTGATAGTCGCGCTCCAGCTCGCGGGTATCCTCGCCTGCGCGTTTCTTCGCCTGAATGTCCCGCCAGATCACGATGCGCTGGCGCGGGCTCAGTGTCAGGCCTTTGGAAGGGCACACCGGTTCGCAGAAACCGCACTCGATGCACTTGTCGACAATCGCGTCGGCGGCGGGCAGCGGTTTGAGGTGCTTGAGGTGGATGTGCGGATCTTCGCTCAGCACTACATCGGGATTGAGAATGCCGTTGGGATCGAGCAGCCGTTTGAGGGCCCACATCAATTGATACGCATCGCGGCCCCATTCCAGCTCAACGAAAGGCGCCATGTTGCGGCCTGTGCCGTGTTCGGCCTTGAGCGAGCCATTGAACTCGACCGCCACCAGTTGCGTGACGTCGTCCATGAACGCTGAATAGCGAGCGATTTCCGTCGGGTCATTGAAGCCCTGTGTGAAGACGAAATGCAGATTGCCCTCCAGCGCGTGGCCGAACAGGATGGCTTCGTCATAGTGATGTTTTTCGAACAGTTGAATCAGGCGCCGCACGCCGATCGCCAGCTGCTCGATGGGGAACAGCACGTCTTCGATGATCACCGTCGTGCCGGTTTCTCGGACCGCGCCCACGGCCGGGAACATGTCTTTGCGGATGGCCCAGAGGCGGGCGTTTTCGGTCGGATCTTCAGTGAAATCGATGCGCTGATCCACCGGGAAGTGCGCAATCGACGCCATGATCTGCGCCAGTTGCTCGTGCAGCAACGGCTGACTGGCGGCGCGGGCTTCGATCAGTAGCGCGCAGGCGTTGTCCGACAGCTCGCGTACGAACGACGGCATGCCGGGCTTGTTTTCCACCGAACGCATGCTGCGGCGGTCGAGCAGCTCGACAGCGGCGACGGGCTGGCTTTTCAGGACGGTCACGGCATTGCAGCAGGTCTCGACATCAGGAAACACGATCAACGCCGAGGCTTTGTTGGCGTGGTCCAGCACGGTGTCGTAGGTGACGGCGCTGATGAAACCCAGCGTGCCCTCGGAGCCGACGAGCAGGTGGCTGAGGATGTCCAGCGGGTCATCGAAATCGACCAGGGCGTTGAGAGACAACCCGGTGGTGTTTTTCAGACGATATTTGTGGCGAATCTTTGCGGCCAGTTCGGCATTGGCGCGCGTCTCGCGTCCCAGTTGCGCCAGTCGATCAAGCAGATGCCCATGGCTTTTTCGGAAGGCGGCTACGCTGCCTGCATCTTCTGTGTCGATGCGCGTGCCGTCGGCCAGCACGATGCGCATTCCCGCGAGGGTGTGATACGTGTTTTGCGCGGTCCCGCAACACATGCCGCTCGAGTTGTTGGCCACGATGCCGCCGATTTTCGCGGCGTTGATCGACGCCGGATCCGGCCCAAGTTTGCGGCCGAAAGGCGCCAGCCAGACGTTCGCCTGAGCGCCGATCACGCCCGGCTGCAGGCGAATTTGCGTGCCGTGCTCGCGGATTTCGCGGCCGTTCCAGTTATCCCCCAGCACGATCAGCACCGAATCGCTGATGGCTTGCCCCGAGAGGCTGGTGCCGGCGGCGCGGAAAGTCACCGACACGTTGTCAGCCTGGGCGCACTTGAGCAGCGCGACGACTTCGTCTTCGGATTCGACACGCACGACCAGCTTGGGAATCAACCGGTAAAAGCTGGCGTCGGTCCCAAACGCGAGGGTCGAGAGCGGGTCGTCGAAACGACGTTGTGCGGGAATCAGACGCTTCACATCGGCCAGGAAGGAGGCGGGCAGGCTCATGCGTTCTTCCTCATCAGTTTTCTCGGGGGCGCCGCGGCATCTGACGTGCCGCGTGCGTAATGAAGGGGCGTTTTCAGGCGCCTGTGTTGCCGGCCAACGACTCACGAACCAGCGACTCGCGGCTGATCTCGCTGATTGTCTTGGCGCCGGTCAGCACCATGGCCACGCGCATTTCTTTCTCGAACAGATCGAGCAGATTCTTCACGCCAGCCTCGCCGTGGGTCGCGAGGGCATAAATGAATGCACGACCGATCAACACGGTGTCGGCGCCCAGCGCAATCATGCGCACCACATCCAGACCGCTGCGAATGCCGGAGTCCGCGAGGATTTTCAGGTCGCCCTTCACCGCGTCGGCGATGGCTGGCAGGGCGCGAGCACTGGACAGCACGCCGTCGAGCTGGCGCCCGCCATGGTTGGACACGACGATGCCATCAGCGCCGAATTTAACCGCATCGCGGGCGTCATCGGGATCGAGGATGCCTTTGATCAGCATCGGTCCGTCCCAGAATTCACGAATCCACTCAAGGTCCTTCCAGGAAATGGACGGGTCGAAATTCGCGCCCAGCCAGCCGATGTAGTCCGCCAGACCCGTGGGGTTGCCGCGATACGTGGAGATGTTGCCGAGATCATGGGGGCGGCCGTTGACGCCGACGTCCCAGGCCCATTGCGGATGGGTCATGGCTTGCAGCACGCGACGAACCGGGCCGTTCTTGCCGCTCATGCCTGAGTGGGCGTCGCGGTAACGGGCGCCGGGCACGGGCATGTCGACCGTGAAGATCAGCGTCTTCACACCGGCAGCCTTGGCGCGCTCCAGCGCATTGCGCATGAAGCCGCGATCTTTGAGCACGTACAGCTGAAACCACATCGGCCGGTCAATGGCCGGGGCGACTTCTTCGATGGGGCACAGCGAAACGGTGGACAGTGTGAACGGAATGCCTTTGGCAGACGCCGCGCGCGCCGCCTGCACTTCGCCTCTGCGCGCGTACATTCCGCACAGGCCGACGGGCGCCAGTGCGACGGGCATGCTCAGGGTTTCGTCGAACAGCCGGGTCTCCAGACTGAGCTCGGACATGTTCTTCAGGACCCGCTGGCGCAGGGCAATGCTGGCCAGGTCCGAGACGTTGTGGCGCAGGGTGTGCTCCGCGTACGCGCCACCGTCGGCGTAGTGAAACAGGAACGGCGGCAACTTGCGTTGCGCGGCGGCGCGATAGTCGGTCGAGGAGGAAATGATCATGAGGTCTCGCAACGTAGAGTGAGCGGGGACAGCGGCCGGGCGCGCAGCGGCGCACCCGGCCCTCGTCTCGTTAGTGCACCAGCATGCCGGTGAACCAATACGCTTGTGCGTAGGTGACGCAGCCGACGATCGCGGCGAAGAAAATGCTGTGCTTGAGGGTGAAGCGGAACAGGTCGGATTCCTTGCCCACCAGACCCGTCGCAGCGCAGGCGACGGCGATCGATTGCGGCGAGATCATTTTGCCCGTCACGCCACCGCTGGAGTTCGCGGCCACCATCAGCACGTCGCTGACACCCAGTTGATGCGCGGTGGTCGCCTGCAGCGAGCCGAACAGCGCGTTGGACGATGTGTCAGAACCGGTCAGAAATACGCCCAGCCAGCCAAGGAACGGCGAGAAGAACGGGAACGCTGAACCCGTACCGGCCAATACCAGCGCCAGCGTCGACGACATGCCCGAGTAGTTCATGACGAACGCGAAGGCCAGCACCATGCCGATGGAGACGATCGCCCAGCGCAGCTCGATCAGGGTTTCCTTGAAAGTGCTAAGACCCGTTTTGAAGCCGATGCGCAGGACGATCATCGCCAGAATCGCCGACACGAGAATCGCGCTGCCCGACGCTGCGAGCAGATCGAACTTGTAGACGGCGGGCATGGCGGTCGCGTTGGCGACAATCGGCGCGCCCTTCATCACCAGTTGATCCAGATGCGGCACCGGGAAGTTCATGGTCAGCGACTGCAAGGGCCCGCCGGCTGCGAACAGCGCCTTGAAGGGCTTCAATGTCCAGATCGTCACGATGACCGTCAGGATCAGGAAGGGCGACCAGGCTTTGATGATCGTGCCTGCGGAGTAAGGCGATTTCTTGGTCGTACGAGGCTGGCCGAAACCGCCAGGGCCGCCGCCCATCACCACTGCGCCGCCACCGGCGCTGGCCACTTGCATGTCGGCCGCACGAGCCGGTTGCCACACCTTCAGGAAGAAGGTCAGGGACAAGAGGCTGACCAGCGCCGAGGTAATGTCCGGCAGTTCCGGGCCAATGTAGTTGGACGTCAGGAACTGCACGATGGCGAAGCTGCCGCCGGCGACGAGCGCCGCAGGCCAGGTCTCTTTCACGCCCTTCACGCCATCCATCATGAACATCAGCCAGAACGGCACGAACACCGAAAGCAGCGGCAACTGCCGACCCGCCATCGCGCCGATCTTGAACGCGTCGATGCCGGACACCTGGCCGGCGACGATGATCGGAATGCCCAGCGCGCCAAACGCCACGGGCGCGGTGTTGGCAATCAGACACAGCCCTGCCGCATAAAGCGGGTTCAGCCCCAGACCGACGAGCAGCGCTGCGGTAATGGCAACCGGCGCGCCGAAGCCTGCCGCACCCTCAAGAAACGCACCGAAGCAGAAGCCGATCAGCAACACCTGAAGGCGTTGGTCGTCGGTGATCGACATGACCGAGCTGCGGATGATTTCGAACTGGCCGCTCTTTACCGTCAGTTTGTACAGGAAGACCGCCGCAATGATGATCCACGCAATGGGCCACAGCCCGTATAGAAAACCGTAGACCGCTGACGCGATGGCCATGTCGGCTGGCATCTGGAAAGCGAAGATGGCGATCAGCACAGCCAGCAGCAGGGTGACAGCGCCTGCGACGTGCCCTTTGAGCCGGAATACCGCCAGTGCGAGGAAGAAGAAAACGATCGGGATGACTGCAGCGAGTGCCGAAAGGCTCAGGCTGCCCAGAGGTGTGTAGAGCTGTTGCCAGGTTTGCATGTAGGAGGCCCCTAATTGTTTTTGGTTAGGCCCGGTGTGCATGTCTTACGTGCGCTGCTCCTGCAGGGGACAACTGCTTTCCTGTCGTCCTGCCGGGGCTGACGAACGAGTCGCACAGCTCACCAGCTCAGGTATTACGCCGTCGCGAAATGCCTGCGGCGAACGCAGTGGATGACCGCCAGTCGCCGGCATCAATAAATTGGTAATACCAATTTACAATGTCTTGTCGCTAGGTTAAAAGCCTTGGCATTGGTGTGTCAATTTAAGGCGCTAAAACTTTTGTAGTACTAAGCGTCGGTTTTGCCTGAAACGGTAGTTTGTCCTACACCTGCCGGGTGAATGTCTGACCACAATCAGCGAGAATAAGCGCCCCCGCAGCCGTGGCGGGGGAAGCCGGTTGTGGATGTGGAGCGAGGGGTATGGGCTTTGATCAGGTGCGTCAGCGCCGCTTGTCTGACGACATTGTCGAACAGCTTGAGAGGATGATCCTTGAGGGCACGCTGAGGGCTGGCGGACGTCTGCCCGCCGAGCGTGCGCTTGCCGAGCAGTTCGGTGTGTCGCGTCCTTCGTTGCGCGAAGCTATCCAGAAACTCACCGCCAAGGGGTTGTTGGTCAGTCGCCAGGGCGGCGGCAATTATGTCGTGGAAAATCTGGGCTCGACCTTCAGCGATCCATTGATGCACCTCCTGGAAAGCAGCCCCGAGGCGCAGCGCGACCTTCTGGAGTTCCGTCACACCCTCGAAGCCTCCTGCGCGTATTACGCCGCCATTCGCGCAACCGACGTTGACCGCTTGCGGTTACGCGAGGCGTTCGATGCCCTGCAGGATTGCTACAGCCGGGTGGATGAAGTGAGCCGAGCGGAGGAGGGCGCGGCTGACGCGAACTTCCACCTCGCCATCGCAGAAGCCAGTCACAACGCAGTGCTCTTGCACACGATTCGCGGACTGTTCGACTTGCTGCGGCGCAACGTCGTCACCAACATCGGCGGGATGTACAAACAGCGCGCGGAGACCCGAGACATGCTGATCAATCAGCATCGTGAGCTGTATCTGGCGATCATCGAGGGGCGTGCCGATGATGCGCGAGAGGTATCCAGCCGTCATTTGCTGTACGTGCAGGAGGTGCTTGAGGAAGTGCGTCAGCAGGTGCAGCGCACTGCGCGCGCCGAGCGGCGCAACGGGATCTGATCGATAACGGCTACCAGTAGAAGCGCGCTTGCCTGTGATGTTGGTGAGTCAGTGACGTATTGATCGTCTGACACCCTGCAATCGCGGGCAAGCGCGCCCCTACAGGTCTGGCGCAGACCTTAGAAGACCAAAAGAATCAGTCTTCCTTGCCCTTATTGCGCACCGCGCGTTGCAGCTCGCGATTGGAGTCGCGCTCGCGCTCGGTATCGCGCTTGTCGTATTCCTTCTTGCCTTTACCCAGAGCGATTTCGCACTTGATCAAGTGCGCCTTCCAGTAAAGCGCGAGGGCGACAGCGGTATAACCTTTCTGGGCAACGGCAGCGTTGAGCCTTTCCAGCTCGCGCTTGTTGAGCAGCAGTTTACGGGTGCGTGTCGGGTCAGCGATGACGTGGGTACTGGCTGTCGTCAACGGCGTGATATGGCTACCCATCAGCCAGGCCTCACCGTCCTTGAGCAACACGTAACTGTCCACCAGCTGCACCTTGTTGGCACGCAGGCTTTTTACTTCCCAGCCAGCCAGGACCAGACCGGCCTCGAACTTGTGTTCGATGAAGTAATCGTGACGCGCCTTTTTATTTTGCGCGATGGTCCCTGTGGGATGTTTCTTGAGCTTAGCCATAGGCGACGCATTATAGGGATCAACGGTGCTCTCGGCTATGGGCTCGGCGAGGCTTGAGCACTGTGCTTGAGCACGCAGAGTGAATCCCGGACAATGCGCGATCTTTTTTGCGTGCTGGACGTGTCGACGATGTCAACGGACAAGGTTTCGGTTCATGGGAGTTGGGCGAGTCGCTGGGTGTTCATTCTGGCGGCCACAGGCTCGGCCGTGGGCCTGGGAAGCATATGGAAATTTCCCTATATGGTCGGCGTCTATGGCGGCGGCGCGTTCGTGCTGGTGTTCCTGGCCTGCATCGCGCTGATCGGTATTCCGGTCATGATTGCCGAAACATTGATCGGTCGTCGCGCCCGGCAAAGCCCCGCCAACGCACTGAAGGCGCTGGCTGTCGAGGCCGGTCATTCGCCGAAGTGGTCCTGGGGCGCGTTCGCCGGGATGATCACGGCGCTGCTGATTCTTTCTTTTTATAGTGTCGTGGGCGGCTGGTCGCTCGAGTACATCATCGATGTCGGCAAGGGTGATTTTCAGGGCGTGACGCCCGAGGGCGTTGGCGGGTTCTTTGGCGAAATGGTCGCCGACCCGTGGCGTCTGGTGGGCTGGCATACGCTGTTCATGCTGCTCTCGGCAATCACCATCGCCAAAGGCGTCAACGCGGGGCTCGAGCGCAGTCTGCGCATCCTCATGCCGCTGTTGTTCGTGTTGATGGTGATTTTGCTGGGCTACAGCCTCACCACCGGGCACTTCATGGAAGGCTTGCATTTCATGTTCGACTTCACGCCGGAGAAGCTGCTCGACGGCCTGCTGCCGGCGATGGGTCACGCGTTCTTTTCGCTGAGTGTCGGCGTGGGTTCCATCATGATCTACGGCGCGTACATGACCAAAGAGGCGTCGATCAGTGCGACCGTGGTCGGCGTGGCGTTGCTCGACACCTTTGTCTCACTGCTGGCAGGGCTTGCGCTGTTTCCGATCGTCTTTGCGGCAGGCCTGAACCCGAGCGAAGGCCCTGGCCTGATGTTCGTCACCTTGCCCTATGCATTTGGTAACGTAGCGTTCGGTACAGTCATGGGTGTGGTGTTCTTCATTCTCGTCGCTGTGGCAGCGTGGAGCTCCGCGATTTCTCTGCTCGAGCCGATGGTTGCGTACCTGGTGGAGCGCACGAAAGTACGTCGCGGCTGGGTCACGTTCTGGCTGTCGTTCATCTGCTGGTTCGTGGGGCTGGGGACGGTTTTCTCGTTCAACATCTGGAAGCAGGCCAAATTTTTCGTGAACGAAGGCGGCGCGTTTCATCTCTACCAGTGGGGAGCGACGTCGGGGCTGGATTTCTTTGGCGTGATTGATTTCTTCACCTCGCGGATCATGTTGCCGCTGGGTGGATTGTGTTTTGTGATCTTCGCAGGTTGGGTGATGGGACGCGCCGCGGTACGTGACGAATTGTCCGTACGCAGTCCGGTCCTGTTCGCTTTGACGTTCTTTTTGATGCGCTATGTGGCGCCGATCGGCATCGTGATTGTCTTTGCCGCTCAGCTTTGGAAATGACGCTGACATGACTACGCATATTCAACGTTCGGCCCTGTTGCCATACCCCGCACAGGCTCTCTACGACCTGGTCAACGACGTGAGTCGCTACTCGGAGTTTCTGCCCTGGTGCTCCGGCGCCACGGTGCTGGAACAGAGCGACAACGCGATGCGCGCGCGGGTCGAGGTGGCCAAGGGTGGTTTGAGTCAGCACTTCGTCACGCGCAATACGCTGACGCCGGGCCAGACTATCGAGATGAATCTGGAGGAGGGCCCGTTCAGTCAGCTGCATGGCGTCTGGACGTTCAAGGCGTTGAACGAGAAGGCCTGCAAGATCAGCCTCGATCTCTCGTTCGATTACTCCGGACCTATCGTGCGGGCGACGCTGGGGCCGCTGTTCAACCAGGCCGCCAACACGCTGGTCGATGCATTTTGCCAGCGAGCCAAAGAGCTGCATGGCAGCTGACATGATCAGCGTCGAAGTGGTGTATGCAGCTGTGGATCGGCAGGTGCTGCTCAAGCTCGATGTGCCCACCGGGACGACTGTACGCGCAGCGATTGAGGCTTCAGGAATTGCCCGGCGCTTCCCGGAGCTTGAACGTGCTGAATGCCCGCTGGGGATTTTCGGAAAAGTGGTGAGCGATCCGGCGCAGCGCATGCTCGAGCCGGGCGACAGGATCGAGATTTATCGTCCGTTGCTGGCAGACCCGAAAGAGGTGCGTCGTCTGCGCGCCGAAAAGGCGGCAAAGGTGCGAAAGGCACAGAAGCCGATTTAAGTTTTTCATCGGCTCGATTGAAGAACAACAAAAAGCCCGGCAATGCCGGGCTTTTTTGTGCAGCTTAAATGACGCAGAAACTGTAGATCAGCGTGGGCTGGTGTCCAGCGGTTCCTGTGTTGGGACCGGCACGGTTTCGACCTTGTCGACGTCATTCTGGATCTGCTCAAGCAGGGAGCCAGGCTTCGGCGGCTCTTCCTTCTGAGGCTGATCGCCTTTGTTTTCGGGCGTTGCGTTGGTATCGCTGCCTTTGCCGAGAATGGCTTCGTCACGGCTCACGCCGGGTTTGAAGTCACCGGACAGGCTGGCCAGTTGATCGCTACCATTGAAGATCAGGCTGATGCGCTCCTGCTGACGCTCACCGCCACCGGGCTGCAAGCTGTACAGGTAGTCCCAGCGTTCAGGGTGAAAAGTGTCGGTCAACAAGGGGTTGCCCATGATAAACCTTACTTGCCGACGGGTCATTCCGGGGCGTAACTGGTCTATCATGTCCTGCGTGACGACATTGCCCTGTTGGATGTCGATTTTATAAACCCCGGGGAATGAACAACCGGCGAG
>Ga0213834_100845_pt1 | contig 11131 bp, 14 predicted proteins | sample SWPTP12_FD_160580 | JGI IMG/M metagenome (GOLD analysis project Ga0213834, IMG submission 160580) | Coastal seawater microbial communities from Marineland, Florida, United States - SWP TP1 #2 | ecosystem: Environmental > Aquatic > Marine > Coastal | place: USA: Florida | collected 2016-08-06
TTCCATGGCGACCAGCTTCGACATGCGCTCATCCGAGAGCGGCGTGGTGCCGCTCGGCAGCTGGACCTGGCGCTGGACAGCGCGCGTCTGCACGAAGCGCGTCTCCGAACCAGGCACACGCGTATTTCCCCAGCCCGATGCGATCACCGGACCCAGCGAGCTGCTGGAGGTGACGGTGCGTCCGCGCTGTACCGGTGCGGACGCGGAATCCTGCTGCAGCGCTTCTGCCGCCCAGACACCGGCGGCGGCGCCTGCAACCGTAGCCGCTTTCTTTCCATTGCCGCCGCCGATCTGGGCGCCGATGGCGCCGCCAACGACGCCGCCGAAGACGTCCATCGCCGAGCGCATGACCGTGTTGTTGTTCTGGGCTTTGGCCGGGGCTGGCGCTGCGGTCAGCCCGATGGCCAGGCCGGTGATGACTGCAGTCGCCGCGGCCGACATGCGCTTCGAGAGGCCTTCGTTACGGGAAGCCTGGACGGCGGTGGCCGCCATAGCAGACACGAAAGCAGTTGCGAAAGCACGGGATGGCTGGTTGGACATTACCTGTTCCTCATTATGTGGTTTTGACGCCCCGATCGTACGCGCGAGCGCCAAGCGTGGTTGCAACGCCATGGGTTCACACAGGACCGGCGTGGTTGCACAAATAATACCTGCGGGCAATTTCTGTTCTGTATTATAGTCATTCCATCGAACTCACAACGAAGGAAGCAGACAAAATGTTTTTCAAGAACGCACAGGTTTACCGACTCCCCGCTGGCTACGATATGACGGCCGAGCGCTTGATTGAACTCCTGGCGCCACAGGCATTTCGCCCGGCGACCAGCGCCGAGCTTACGACCTCGGGTTGGATCGCACCCACGAAGGATGGCGCCCTGGTCCACACCGTGAACAAGCAGCTGCTGATCGCCCTGCAGACGGAGAAGAAGCTGCTGCCGGCGTCGGTCGTTACCCAGGTGGCCAAGGCGAAAGCCGAGGAGATGGAAGAGCAGCAAGGCTTCCCGGTCGGCCGCAAGGCGATGAAGGAACTGAAAGAACGGGTGGCCGACGAACTGCTGCCACGGGCATTCTCGATCATCACGGCCGTGCGCACCTGGATCGACCCGGTGAACGGCTGGCTCGTGGTTGATGCCGCAAGCCCGTCGAAGGCGGACGACGTGGTCAAGATGCTGCTAAAGGCGGTCGACCGGATGCCGCTGGAAAGCCTGCGCGTGCAGCGTTCCCCGGTAGCGGTGATGACCGGCTGGCTGGATGCAGATGAAGCCCCTGCCGGCTTCACGATCGACCAGGACACCGAGCTGCGCGCCACCGGCGAGAGCCGCGCCGCCGTGCGCTACGTGAAGCACTCGCTTGATCCGGACGACATCCGTCGCCACATCGCCGCCGGCAAGCAGTGCACGCGCCTGGCCATGACCTGGAATGATAAGATCAGCCTCGTCCTGACCGAGAGCCTAGCGATCAAGAGCATCAAGCCACTGGACGTCATTCGGGAAGGCGAAAGCGCTGCGCGCGATGACATCGAGCGCTTCGACAGCGACATGATGCTGATGACCGCCGAAATGGGCCTGCTGCTGGCCGACCTGGTCGGCGAGCTCGGCGGAGAGGCGAAAGCGTAATGGAAAAATCGACCCAGATCGGCGGTGTCGGCGATGTGCTTACCATCGTCGACCTGGAAAATGCAATCAACTACTTCCATCGCCTTACGCCGCCAGTGGGCGGCGTGGTGAGCACCCAGGTGCGCAAGCTAGCCGACGTGTACGGCGTCATGATCTGCGAGAAGCGCGTCCGAGTCCTGCTCTCGACGCTCAACGACAGTCAGCGCGCCGCGATCAGCGAATACAATGCGGCGCAGGCGCAGCACGCGACTGATGATGTCCCTGAACCCGAACTGCTCTTATCTCCAGCACCATAATGAAACTTGCTTTATCGCTGTGTGCGGCGGCCACCCTGGTCGCCGCCAATGCTTCGGCCGCGCGCATAGAAGCGATCTATATCGACAAGGGTCTCCTTGGCCCGCGCATCCCCGAAGCTGGCCAGCTCGCCGAGCCGTTCCTGGAACATAAGCTGGCCACCTACCTGACCGAGGCATTGCTCGCCCGGCGCCTCACGGTGATCGAAAGCTCGAACGCCCCCTCGCACACCTTGTTCGGCCCGCGCACGCTGTATGTCTCGCTTTCCTACTCGCGCATTCCCGAGGGCACCACAAAGCCAGAGCGGTACCGCGGCTTCGCAACCTATGTCTCGCAGCGCGACCCAGCTTTCGAGCGGAGCCTGGGCTGCTCGTGGCAGGTCGCGCATGCACTATCCCAAGCGGGCGAAAAGCCCTGGGCGGCCCGGCCTGGCGCCGGCAGCGCGCAGACCCTGCTCGATCCTGCCGGCGTGCGCGGTTACGACGCCCTGACCGCACCTTCTTTCGTGAAAGGCCCGGCGGTCTTCCTGGAAGCGGGCGTCATGGTCAACGAGGAGGAAGTCGCCCGCCTGGGCGAACCCACAACGCTTCAGAAGATCGCGGGCGCGATCGCCGACGGCATCGACAGTTGCATGCTTTGACCGGTATCCGCCGTCCGTTTATCGCGCCTCGTCCAACACCTGTTGCCGCATTCTCTCGATAGTGCAAAACTTCTCATATCGAGAGAGCATTTCCATCTCGGCGGCGTCCCTGTAACCATATACATGCCGCATTCGAGCGTGGGTACCTGCAGGAGCGAGGCTGACCTTTTCAGCCAAGCACTTGGCCTGCAAGGGTAGAGCGTAATCATCGAACATAACTGCCGATTTTGCTGCATCAAAATCACCATTCGTCCGGACGCAACCGACACGTTGGATACCGCGCTTCTCTGGCACTGTGTAACTGACGATGAACCCTCCCTTTACGTAGGAATAGGGTTCGCTTCTTTTGTAGATGGCGTTCTTAGGCGCACCGTAATCGAGACAGGCTCGCTCGGCGGCCGATGAAGTGCTGCTGAAGGCCCACACGCCCATGATCAGCATTAGCCCGATGCATAAGACAGCAGCCAGAAAAAACCCTACGACGAGGTCATTGTCGATGTTCCCGCGGGCTTGGCGATGCACCCTCACGCACGCGCGCTCGACCAGGCGAAGACTGGCGCCACATCTTCATTGTCGTAGAGCGGCTCCCACCAGGTCTGGAACTCCGGGAACTGGTCCGTTCCATGCTGCAGCACCAGATCCGCCCACTTCCGGGGCAGCAAGGCATGCGGCGCCAGCAGGTCGACCACGAATGGCGTGCCCAGCATGAGAGGCTGCTCCACCAGTTCGCCGGCCCGTGTCAGGAGCAGCACTGGCGCGGAAACGGGATCGATAAAATACGGGGTGATCAGCTGCATGCGATCTGCCTGCTCGTAAGCCGCGCCGTCGGTATGAAGCGCCAGCCAGGCGGAAGCGAGTAGGCCCTCGACCGGCCCAACCCGGCACGGATAGACCGGGGTTTCGTTGGCAAACTCCAACGGCTGCCAGGTGCCGCCCACAAAAGCCTCAATCGGAGCGCGCGGCCGCCCCGGCACGGTCCCGCTCTCCCCTGCCTCATCGGACGCTGCAAGCACGCCGCCGTTCAGCATCAGGAATTCGTCGATGCCTATCTCTCCCAAGACATATCGCCGCCCGTTCTCTAACGCACGGGCGGAGACGACACCGCCCTCAAGTCGCACGGTCGCAAGCGCCTGGGCGACCGCATTCTCCCGAGCGCGCAGTTGCGCTGTCGACGCGTACGCTCGCGCATGGGCGAGAAGATCGGCTAGCGTTGCCGTGCCCTCGATATAGCGCTCCTGCAATGCTCGATCCTCGGCATCAGGATGCATGCCTTCCTGTGCGAAGTTTGCTCGCATCGTCTCGATGCGGCGGCGGCGTTCTTCTGCAGTTGTCGCCTGACCCGACTGCCCGGCGAGTGCCAGCATTTGCCTCGCCCGCTCGACGTCTGAAATCTGCCCGCTATCGCTCATGATCGCTCCCTCTTGACGCCTGCTGTTGATAGATTCCCTGCGCCATTATATGGGGTCCGAGCGCCGGCTTTTCCGTCCGCCACCTGTGCGCGGCGATCTGCCAAGTAAGCGGCCTGGCGCGCGGCCGCGTCGTTCCCAGTGACCTGGCACGTGATGGTCAGGAAGCGGTTCACATGTGCCATGAAGTCCTCAAGCGTGTAGCACACTGCCGTGTAATAGCCCGAAGCCTGGAGCACCTGAAGCCAGTCGTCCTGCTGAGCCGTGGTCTTGTTGGAGCCAACCTTCATCTCGATGCCCAGTCCCGCCCACCCGTTGAACGGCAGTGGCAAAAGAATGTCGAGCACACCTGGCTTGACCCCCATGGCCTTGAGCCTGCCGGCGGCGCCGCGCGGCCGCTTACCGCCGTTTGGCACGTGGATGATCCATTCGAGGATCGGGTGCGCTGGTCGCATCAGCTCGATCCACTGAAAGCAGCTGATCTGCAGGTCGTCTTCCGACACCTTCAATGGTGCGGGCGATCGCGCAGCGCGCTTGACCGGTTTCGCCTCGGCGTACGTCGATGGCACGTTCCCTGGCGCCGGCGCGGCCGCCAGGACTGGTACCGGCTGGCGCTGGCGGGTAGTGTTTAACTGGCCTCCCACGCTAGCCGCGATGCCGCGGGTACGAGACAGCATCTGCTGCAGATCCTCTTCGCTCGACAGGCGCAGGGTTCCCCGGCTCATGCTGGCACCGCCGCAGCAGCAAAGGCATCGCGCACGAGTCCCGCGTGTGCGCGCACAGCGTCGCGGGTCATGAGCTGCGCCCGGACACGAGACGGCAGCTCGTCGCTGCGCGCCAGGTACCCGACGTTCAATCCTGGGACTTCCTGATCCCGGCACCACGTGACCCCCTCGGCGTCGGTTGCGCAGCCGCTGCGCGCGACCGCGAACCAGTCCTTCACGAAGAAATACGGCTCCGGCGGCAATCGCAGGGGCGTCTTCATGTTCCGCAGTTGCCAGAAGCAAGGGTCGTAGAGATCGTCCCCGATCTGCACGGCCCAGTGCATCGGAAATGAGCCTGGGACCGTCAGCGGATCATCGCGCCAGCCGATATGCGCGAAGCTCGTGCCGCCGTCCATATAGGCCAGGAGTTCGACCAAGACAGCTCTTACCGGCACGCTTGGTACAATCTCGGCCAGCGCTGCGGCAGCTATTTTCGCTGCCTTGTGACAGGCGACCCGCCAGGTTCCTCCGAATCGGGCGGCCATGTAGAGATGCATGGCCTGATCGAACTGGGCGATTTCGTCTTTATGCATGAAATTGTTACCGGGTTATTTGCGAGATTGTGTTTCGTTTCATTATCATGGTAACGCACAGATAGGCACTCTCACAAATAACCGATTGAAGGCAGCACAATATGTTTACACGGGAAGACTGGACGCTATTTCGCAGCCTCGGCACGCTGGGCCAGAAGGCAGGCGTTCCCCTGCGCCGCCTGGCCGCGCTCGTGGTCAAGGAGCTGGTCGATAACGCGCTTGATGCCGGCGCCGCCGCCCAGGTGGAAAACGACGGCGACTGGATCTGCGTGGTGGATGACGGCCCTGGCCTTCCGGGGGATGCAGCGGCGATCGCGCGCCTCTTCTCGATCAAACGCCCGCTCACCTCATCCAAGATGGTACGCGTGCCTTCCCGCGGCGCGCTGGGGAATGGCCTGCGTGTAGTGGCCGGCGCCGTGCTGGCATCGGGCGGTGGCCTGTTTGTCGAAACCCGTGGTCAACGCTTCGATCTCACGCCGCGCGATGACGGCAGCACCGATGTCGATGTGACGCCAGCGCCAGCTCAAACGACCGGCACGAGGATCGGCATTCGGTTCGGAGAAGGTATTCCGGTACCGCACGACGTCTTGAGCTGGTCGGAGATTGCGATCGCAATGGCCTCAATGGGCAAGGCGTACAAAGGGAAAACGTCGCCATGGTGGTACGACACGGAGAGCTTCTTCGAGATGTGCAAGGCCGCCGGCGATCGGCCGCTGGCTGACCTCCTAACCGTCTTCCGAGACATTACCCCTCCCCTCGCCACCAGGTTGGTAGGATCGACCCTGTCGAGCGAAATTACCCGCGGTCAGGTGAGTACTCTGCTGACGCAGCTGCGGGAACGCTCGGCCGCGCCGAAGCCGGCCGCGCTGGGCAAGCTCGGGGGCCTGGGAGACGAAATGGCACATGCGCATGTGGCCGGCGAGATCGAGCTCGGTACCGGCATGACGGCCCGCCTCCCATACAGCATCGAGGCGCTCGTTGAGGTCCTGGATGACGACGCGGAAAACCAGGTGATCGCGCTCGTGAACCGTACGCCCATCACCGGCGAGATCAAGGTGCTGCGCCAAAAGGCGCACGAGGTCGGGATCATTGGCTGCGGCTTGGGCCATGTCTTCAATGTGGGCCGCAAGCCTGTGCGCATCATCCTGAATGTCACAACGCCTTACATGCCGATCACGACCGACGGCAAGGAGCCAGACCTGCACCGGTATCTCCAGCCGCTGGCGCAAGTGATCGAGAAGGCGGCGCGAAAGGCCAAGCGCAAGGACGGGGCAGTGGCCGGGGCGCGGTTCTCGCAGAAGGACGTGATCATTGCGAACATGCAGGACGCCATCGCCAAGGCAAGTGGCAATGCGACGTACCGCTACTCCCTGCGCCAGCTCTTCTACGCGGTGCGGCCGTACATGCTGGAGCAGCTCAGCAAGGAACCCGATTACAACTATTTCGCCCAGGTCGTTACCGACATCGAGGCGGAGCTGGGATACGACCTGCCGGGGCTGTACCGGGACGCTCGTGGCGTCATCTACCACCCACACACCGGGCAGGAGATTCCGCTGGGGACGCTGCACGTGGAAAAGTATGAACGGCCCGAATGGACGTTCAACAAGATCCTGTACAGCGAGAAGGAAGGTCTGTTCTCCATCCTGAAGGATACTGGCTGGCCTGAGCGTAACGATTGCGCACTCCTGACGAGCAAGGGCTTTGCCTCGCGCGCTGCCCGCGATGTGCTCGACCTGATCGGCCAAACGCAAGAGGAGATCTACTTCTTCTGCATCCACGACGCTGATGCCTCGGGCACGCTGATCTACCAGGCCCTGACCGAAGCTACCCGCGCGCGCGGCGCCCGGAAGGTGCACGTTATCAACCTGGGCCTCGACCCGGAAGAAGCAATCGAGATGGGCCTGCAGATCGAGAGCTTCCGGGAGCTGGGAGGCAAGCGCGATCGCCAGCTGCCTGTCGCCGAGTATGTGCAGGAGAAGTGGAAGCGTTGGCTCCAGACGCAGCGTGTTGAGCTCAACGCGATGACTTCGCCCGAGTTCGTCCGCTGGCTGGACATGAAATTCGAGACCTATGCCGACAAGGTGGTGCCCCCGCAGAAGGTATTGCGCGAGCAGCTCGACGAAAAGACGCAGCAGGAGCTTGAACGCTTGATTGCGGCCGACATCCTGGCCAGCGGCGGGTTCAGGGGACGCGTCGACGCGGCAATGGCGTCAGCTCGCGAGAAGATGCAAGAGCTCGACCTGGATCGAATCGTTCGGGAAGGGCTCGGCAAGGCGCCACAACTGCGCTGGGATCGACCGCTGGACTCCACTGCGACCGATGTGGCCACGGGCGCGATCAAGGCCTGACGGCCCTCTGGCGACCCTGTAGCCGCCGGCGCTACAGGGGGCCGTGGTAGACGAGGTCTCGAACACCGAGGAGCGCGTACGCCTGCGCGTACCTCGGTCCTCTCTCATCGGTGATGTAATACCGGGACATCAGGTGTTTCCACACCACGATGCGAACCGGCTCCAGCATGCACTCCTCCATCAGGCTATCGAGCCCGAGCACACTGTATTCGTGGCCGGCCTCATCCATGTTGAGCCTGAAGTGCACGGCAAACTTCCTTTGCGCAGGCCCTGCGCCGTTCACATCGAGCACGCCTCGGCTTCGCCGGTGCGCTCAGTGTCATCGTCGTCGACGTCGGTTGCGTAGAGCCGCTCCAGCTCGATATAGTGATCCATCATTTCCCGGCGGCGGGTAGCCGTGGCACCTGGCCACTCATCGCCCCACCCGAAACCGAATACCCGCTCCGCAACGTCGCCCGCGTCGACGCCGATAGCCTTCTGAAAGTCGAAGAGCGCATCAGTAAAGTCGTCGGTAGCGACAGCTGTATTGATCAGTTCTTCGGTGATGTCGCTCACGCTTGCCATGCTGCCTCCCAGTTTTATTGACGGCCCATTCTGATCGCCCGGCCGATGCTGGTCAACCTAACCACGCCTCAGGCACCAGGTCCTGAATGTCCCTGTTTGCGCCGGGTCACCGTCGCCCGAGCGAGCTCGTGCGTACGGACAAAACTGCACGGCCCCCAAAAACTGAGAATAGGGTTCGACATATCGCGGAGGGCCTATGGCAGCAGACATTTACCTGCAGATTGACGGCGTCAAGGGCGAGTCCCAGGACTCGAAGCATGCCGGCTGGATTGAATGTGATTCTGTGAGCTGGGCCGTCACGCAGCCCAAGAGCGCCAATGCCTCCTCGAATGGCGGCCACACCGCGGAGCGGTGCGAACTGACCGAGATCTCGCTCAGCAAGACGGCGGACCTGACGTCGCCGCTTCTTCTCCAGCTGTGCGCCCAAGGGAAGACCATCCCGAAGGCGAAGTTTGAGTTCATGCGCGCCGACGGCGCCGGCGAGCCGATCAAGTATTACGAGGTCGAGCTTGAGAACGTCCTGATCGCGCACGTAGCCCCCAGCGTCGCCGCCGGCGCTATCATGGGAGAAAGCATTGGCCTGAAATTTTCCAAGGTGCGCTGGAAGTACACGCAGCAGAAAATCGGAGGCGGGGCCGCCGGCAACACCACGGGTGGCTGGTGCCTGGCCACCAACCGCCATGTGTAACCGCTCGCTGGTTCCCGGTGGTTCCGCGTCCGGCCGCGGCGCGCCGGCGCCCAGCACGTGGTCGTCGCGCGCGCCCAGAGCGATGAGCGGATCCACGGCAGCTGCGCATGCCCTGGCGCGCCAGCAGGTCAAGATCGCGCTTTCGACTGGCGCACTGCTTCGTCCGAATCGCCGGCGCCGGAGCGCATCGTGAAGTGCTCAAACGTGGCGCTGGCGCTCGCCCTGGCCCTGTGTGCGCTACCAGCGCCAGCGCAGCACGCGGCCACCACTCCATGGATGACCGGCGCCCGCCTGGTAAAGCTACTGGGAAACACCGACCCGGCCACTGTCGCATGGGATGCGTCGAGCCCGTTTCGCAGTAGAGCCTGGGCCGCTGAACACCTCGACCGCACCAACGGCGAGTTCGTGCACGGCTATATCCAGGGCGTGCACGACGCGACCGAGGGTAAGCAATGGTGCTGGGACGCGAAATACATGCCGGCGCCAGATGAACTCGTGATGGCAGCCCGGCACGCCCTGCAGCGCATGCCGGCCGAGCAGCTGTCGCGCAACGCAAGCGACCTGATTGTCGAGGTCTGGCGGGCCAAGTGGCCCTGCACAACCAAGCCGGGGGCGAAATGAAGGTACCGTATGCGAAGCTCCGAATGCACTTCCCAGATTCCGCGAGCGTGCCGCCCGAGGAGCTGTATCAGTGGATCGGGTATCCGGAGAACGTCAACAACCCGAACTTCCAGAACACGTGTGCGATCCGGATGAGCCTGGCGCTACTGGGCGCTGGCTACCCGAATCCTGGGCGATGGCCGATCAAAGCCGGGAAGTACAAAGGGAGGTACATCGAGACGCGGCAGCGCGTGCTTAGCTCCTGGCTCACAAAACAAGTCGGCGCGCCTGAGAAGTACAGCAGCGGCCAGGAGGCCGAGCAGAAGATCGGCACCAGGCGAGGCATCGTCTCCTTCTTCAACATCTACGGCACGGAGGCCATGCAGGGGCACATTGCGATCGTAGCAAAAGACCGCTGGGGCCAGTACACGCGCTGCGGGAACGAAATCGACGGTGCGCCCACGGGCTGCTACTGGGCGTCGCTGGAGGTTTGGTTCTGGCCGATGCTGTGACCACGTGCTGGCGGCTGCAAGAGCGAAGGACTTCGGTGTATCGATCGGCATCCTGGTAGGCCTGATCGCCCACCTGGTCGGCATTACTCCCTTTCTATGGGTACCGGTAGCGGTGGCCACCTATTTCACCGTCACATTCCGGTATCGACGGAACGCCAGCCGATCGCAGGATGCCTACGACCGGGTCGCCCGGCTGGGCAAATACTATGACCTGATGCAGTAGCGGCAGGGCGAGGCGTTCGCGCCTCGTGGAGCGCCGACTCACAAGAGTCCACGCCCCTGCAGATTCCGCTCAGCCCTGACGCTTCATCTCGACATAGTGCAGGAGCGACCTTGCCATGTTGATGAGGTACATCGCCTCGGCATGCGGCACAACCGCTTCGTTAGGATGCGCCACGCTGGCGCTGTTGCGTAGGGGATTGAAGGCGTCCAGGAACGTCGCTGAGGCGTTCATCGCCTTCTCGGTCAAGTCGCCGCGAGGGCCGGTATAGACGAACGCCGGGTGCTTCTTGCGCAGCCGAGAAAACGCGGCCGTCATGTTCGGTCGGTCGGTCGGCCCCTCTACCAAACCGGCGTCCTCACAGATTTGCACCAGGTGGCCGTGCAGCACCGTGTGGATCCGATCAAGGGCATTTGATGGAAGTCCATCGGCGAGCATGCGGTCGGCATCGGCCAGCGCGAGTTCGACCGCTTGCGCACTCGCCCTCAGGTCTGGCGCCGCCACCGGCACGGGCAATCCGTTGAGCAGCCCTTTTTTGCGCAGCACCTTCATCAGGTCGATGTTCTTCACCGCCCAATGATTGCGACTACTTTCGTGTTTGTTGATGTCGAGCGCCCACAGGATACTTCGCAGCTGACTCGCGGAAATCGGCGGCACGTCCCGGTCAAATTCGTAGCAGATCCGAATGTGCGCACCACGATCCTCGATACTGGTCAGCCGCCCCACACGCGCCAGGTCGGCCGAAGGAATATCGTGCCAAGGCAGCTCGTACGCGAATAGCACTGGCCACTGCTTGAGCTCCTCGGCCACGGCCGGCGTAAGCGGACGCAGACGGTCTCGCAGGACATCGACCGTGTGTTCCAGGTACCGCTTGGCATCGAAGTCGCAGCCTTCACGCTCTTCCCAATAGCCTGAGCTTCCCACCATCAGCAGGTTATACATCGGTCGC
>Ga0213834_100856_pt1 | contig 10915 bp, 7 predicted proteins | sample SWPTP12_FD_160580 | JGI IMG/M metagenome (GOLD analysis project Ga0213834, IMG submission 160580) | Coastal seawater microbial communities from Marineland, Florida, United States - SWP TP1 #2 | ecosystem: Environmental > Aquatic > Marine > Coastal | place: USA: Florida | collected 2016-08-06
GGGCCCAGGTCTGGCGCGAGAAGATGCGCGAGCCGGCCCGCATCGCCCAGGTGAAAACCGACCCGCACTCGCCGGGCCAGTTCCGCGCCAACGGCACCCTGATGAACCAGCCGGGCTTCTACGAGACTTTCAAGGTCAAGCAAGGCGACAAGATGTACCTGGCGCCGCAGGAGCGTGTGATCATCTGGTAAGCAATGGCAGGCAGGCGACGCATACCAGCGCAGGCCGGCATGCGTAGCTGTCGCTAGGCGTAACAGGCTGCCTCAAAGGCAGCCTGTTTTTTTATCTGCACGTGATTCGCTGATTTTAGTTGGCCAAGGAGCGGGCAGCACTTGCCTGTCGTGGCGCGGCAAGACGTATTGACGGTCGCACGGGTCGCAAGCACCCACACTTCCATAGCAAAATTGAAATATAATGCCGCCCAGACAATTTTAAATTTAAAAGTTGCCAACACGCCACGGTCGTGTAGGCTCGAACAATTTTTGGGGTATATTGTTAAGTTGCGCAGTCCACTGCTTGCAACACATTCCCCGAAATACGTAGGTAGCGGCGCACCCGCTCCTCACCAACATATATAGACAAATCACATCATGAAAATTTCTGTTATCGGCACAGGCTACGTTGGTCTGGTGTCAGGTGCCTGTTTTGCGGACGTCGGCAATAGCGTTCTGTGCCTGGATGTGAACGACGCGAAGATCGCGATGTTGAACAGCGGCGGTATCCCGATCCACGAACCGGGCTTGGACGCGCTGGTGGCGCGCAACGCCGCGGCCGGCCGCATCAAGTTCTCGACCAGCTACGACGAAGCCGTCGAGCATGCAGAAGTCATCTTCCTGGCCGTGGGCACCCCGCCGGACGAAGACGGCAGCGCCGACCTGACCCACATCCTGTCGGCTGCGCGCAGCATCGGCCAGCGCATCACCAAGCGGATGGTGATCGTCGACAAGTCGACGGTGCCGGTCGGTACCGCCAAGCGCGTCGAAGCGGCAATCCAGGAAGAAGTGGACAAACGCGGCGTCAACGTCGAGTTCGCCGTTGTCAGCAACCCGGAATTCCTGAAAGAAGGCGCGGCGATCGAGGACTTCATGCGTCCCGACCGCATCGTGGTCGGCAGCGCCGACCCGGTCGCGACCAAACTGATGCGCCAGCTGTACGCGCCGTTCAGCCGCAATCACGAAAAACTGGTCGAAATGGACGTGCGCAGCGCGGAACTGACCAAGTACGCCGCCAACGCCATGCTCGCCACCCGGATCAGCTTCATGAACGAACTGGCGAATCTGGCCGAAGTGCTGGGCGCCGATATCGAAGCGGTGCGCCAGGGTATCGGCATGGATCCGCGGATCGGTTCCCAGTTCCTGTACGCCGGCATGGGTTACGGCGGCTCGTGCTTCCCGAAAGACGTCAAGGCGCTGATCAAGACCGCGAGTGAAAACGACCAGGCCCTGCACTTGCTGGAAGCGACCGAAAAGGTCAACGATGCGCAAAAGAATGTGCTGTTCAAGAAGCTGAACCGTTTCTTCAAGGGCGACCTGCGCGGCAAGAAGATCGCCTTGTGGGGCTTGTCGTTCAAGGCCAATACCGATGACATGCGCGAAGCGGCCAGCCTGACGCTGATCCGCTCGCTGGTGGCGGCCGGTGCCCAGGTTGTTGCCTATGATCCAGTGGCGAGCACCGAAGCGATGCGCGTCCTGACGCTCGAGCATGGCGCCGACAAGTGCGCCGAGCTGATCACGATTGCCGCTTCGGCCGACGAGGCGACCGAGGACGTCGATGCGCTCGTCCTGGTCACCGAATGGAAAGAATTCCGCGCGCCGGACTGGAGCCGCCTGTCGGAAAAACTGCGCAGCCGCGTGGTGTTTGACGGCCGCAATATCTATGATCCGGAGGCGGTTGCCGCTGCCGGCCTGTCGTACGAAGGCATCGGCCGCATGAGCCGGGGAGCCGGTCAGTGACAGTCCAGCAAACCATCCTGGTCACGGGCGCCGCCGGTTTCGTCGGCAGTTATGTAGCAACGCGCCTGGCCTCGATGGGACATCGGGTCGTCGGCTGCGACAACTTCAATGACTATTATGATCCGCAGCTGAAGCGCGACCGGGTCGCCGCACTTCTGGCGCCCGCCGGCGTGGCCTGCGAAACGGTCGAGCTGGCGGACGCCGCCCAGGTGGCGGCCCTGTTCGACCGGGTGCGGCCGGAACTGGTGGTGCACCTGGCGGCGCAGGCCGGCGTGCGCTATTCGCTGGAAAATCCGGCGGCGTACATCCAGTCGAACCTGGTCGGCTTCGGGAATATCCTGGAGGCCTGCCGCCAGCACAAGATCGGCCACCTGCTCTACGCCAGCAGCAGCAGCGTGTATGGCAGCAATGCCAAGACGCCGTTCAGCGAAGACGACCAGACCGACGAGCCGGTGTCGCTGTATGCGGCGACCAAGAAATCGAATGAACTGATGGCGCATTCCTACAGCCATCTGTACGGTTTCCCGGCCACCGGGCTGCGCTTCTTCACCGTGTACGGACCCTGGGGCCGGCCGGATATGGCTTACTTCAGTTTTACCCGCAACATGGTGCAAGGTAAGACGATCCCGGTATTCGCGGAAGGCCTGTTGCGCCGCGACTTCACCTACATCGACGACATCGTCGAGGGCGTGGTGCGCCTGTTGTTCAAGCCGCAGCCGGAAGGCGACGCCGTGCGCCATGCCGTCTTCAATATCGGCAACAACGAGCCGGTGACCGTGCTGGACTTCATTCGTACGCTGGAAGAGGCCATCGGCGTCAAGGCCACGCTCGACTTCCAGCCGATGCAGGCGGGCGACGTGCCGGCCACCCATGCCGATACGCGCAAGCTGCAGGCCTGGGTCGACTACGCACCGTCGACGCCCCTGGCGGACGGGCTCGCCTGGTTTGCTCAGTGGTACAAAGACTGGGCAAAAGCGTAAGAATTTTCGGCTGCCTGCCCAGGCGGCCGAAAATTCTTACCGCATCGAATCACTCGATGCCAACTCGTCGCTACGTCAACTGACTCGACTCCATCGACAATGACGATGCTTGGAACTCAGAAGCCATCGAGTCAAAATTTCCCGGATTAACCGTCAGCTTAGTCTCAACACAAGTAGCAACCGAAAAACGACAGCGGCCAACGACAGCCATATAAGAAGTTTTTTTCAATGCTATAGTCTCGTTAATTACGGGATGGAAACAATGAAAAATAACATTTCCTCAGGGTTGTCACTATATTTCGATGTCGTGCGTTTTGCCGCAGCGATTGTCGTCATGTTGAGTCATATTTGGCCTCTGATGTTTCCCCACGCTCCACTTCCCTGGCCCGGTCATGCTGCCGTCGTGGTGTTTTTCGTGTTGTCGGGCTACGTGATTGCATTTGCTACTGACCGACCGAATCTGCCTGCCAGCACCTATGCAACACATCGGGCCGTTCGCATTTTGTCGGTTACCGTGCCCGCCTTGCTCCTATCGATTGCCATTGCACCCTATGTCGCCGGCGGAGAAGCGGTACCGTTTGCAGGTAGGATGAGCATTCCCGACGCAGAATTTTGGCGGGCAATCTGGGTGAATCTCTTCTTCATGGGAGAGTCATGGCTCGGTAGCAGCACACCGCCATTCAACCCCCCGTTCTGGTCGCTGTCCTATGAAGTCTGGTACTACGTCATATTTGGCGTGTGGACATTTTCGGCAGCGAAGTGGCGGCCGTGGCTTACCGCTGCGGCTGTTTTCCTCGCCGGCTTCAACATCGTACTCCTGCTCCCCATATGGCTACTCGGGGTGGTGATTTATCGTAAAAGGCTATTGTTGCCAGAGGGTGTGGCCTTCAAGGTATTTGCTGCGACCCTAGCGATCGGATTAGCCTACTACTGGCTCGATTGTTCGGTACGGATCAGGGGTTACATGATCGCAGGGGCGCCAGAGTTCATGCGAAGCCTGAACGGTTCAAATCAATTTGTTGGTGACTTTCTTTTAGGGCTCATTGTTGCTGCTAATTTTGTTGCCGCCGCGTCGATAAGCCGCCATCTCGACTTCCTACGGATTGCTGAACGTCCGATTCGCTACTTGGCATCGTTCACGCTCTCCGTCTACCTCTTCCACTTGCCGCTCACAGTATTCATCTGGAATGGCCTCCAAGTGCGTTCGGTGCCCGGTTTTGCGCTTCTCCTTTTGACAGGTATTTTCGTGTTGGGGTCGATCACGGAGAGGAAAAACAAGCTGCTCCGTGACTGGGTGGAACGTCTCTTCCAGGGAGGACTGCGCCGTCAGAGTGCGGCCAGTTCAAGCGCTAACAATCAAGATTTGGATCCCGAGGAACCACTTCAGTTACATTAATCCGCCATGATGGATGCCGGAACATGTAAAGGCAGCTGACATCCCTGATCGCAAAAGCATGGCGTTGTGGGACGATGCCAACGCTTTACGAGGCTTTATCAGCAGACATATCACTGAACGCAGAGGGGGAGGTCGAACCCGCTGCCTGATATGGGCAGGCCTCCGAACGTACGAGCGCTGATCCGCCGCCGAGACAAGCCCGTAGCGCTCGTCGCTGGTATAGCACTGCAAGGCATTAGACCAGCCAGACGCGCGTATCCAGGAGACGAGCAGTGACGGTTTGAAATCCGGCAGGGGGCTTGCGGGGGGAATTATTGGTGCGGCTGGCGGGGATCGAACCCACAACCCTTGGCTTCGGAGGCCAATACTCTATCCATTGAGCTACAGCCGCGTTGAGGTGCTTGAAGTGATCCGAAGGATACAGTCTTTCAGCTGGCCCGTCCATGGGAAGCGCCGCAAAAGTGTTTTAGGTTACAAAAGTTGCCTTGCGGTCTATAATCGGCGGCTGAGTGGCGCGCACTACATTCCACTCAATAACAGGCCGGCAGCTTCCAAAAATGTATTAAGGACATCATGAGCGACGCACAGAACGAGCACGAATCCCTGATCCGAACCCCTAAACAGCTAGTGATCGCAGTCGCCGGCTTCTTCCTGGTGATTGTCATCGGCATTATTTTGCTGGTGACCTTCGTCACCAATACCAAACTCGAAGGGGCGGGCAGCAACAGCCAGAGCGCCGCCGCAGTCGACGCACGCTTGCGTCCGGTTGCCGAGGAAGGATTCACGCTGCGCGACGCGAACGCGCCCAAGGTATTGCAAGCGGGCGAAACCGTCTACGCGGCCGTGTGCGCCGCCTGCCATACCAGCGGCGCCGCGGGCGCGCCCAAGATGGGCGACACCGGTGCCTGGGGTGCGCGTCTTGCCAAAGGCTACGACACGCTCTTGAAGCATGCGATCGAAGGTTTTAACGCCATGCCCGCCAAGGGCGGCAATCCCGACCTGGACGATGTCGAAGTGGCCCGGGCCGTCGTGTATCTGGCGAACAAGGGCGGCGCCACGTTCAAGGAACCGGCAGCGCCGGCCGCCCCGGCGGCTTCCGCGCCCGCCGCCGCCTCGACCGCTGCGCCGGCTGCTGCTGCTGCGCCTGGCGCAACGGCGGCTGCACCAGCGGCTGCACCAGCGGCAGCAGCCGCACCGGTGGCCGCAGCGGCTGCGCCTGCCGCACTGTCTGCCGACGCCGGCAAGAAAGTCTACGATACGACCTGCGTCGCCTGCCACGGAGCCGGTATCGCGGGTGCGCCGAAAATGGGCGACAAGGCCGCTTGGGCGCCGCGCGTCAAGCAAGGCGCGCCCGTACTGTATACGCACGCCATCCAGGGCTTCCAGGGCAAGGCGGGCATGATGCCGCCAAAAGGCGGCGCGGCGGTATCGGATGACGAAGTCAAGGCCGCTGTCGACTTCATGGTCGCGGCAGCAAAGTAATCGTCGGGACGAAAAAAACCGCCCGGTGTCGTGACCGGGCGGTTTTTTTTGGCAGAGCAATTCTAAAACAGCGTCATCCGTTATATGCTGGCAGGGTCTGGCGTGGGCGGCGGCGGGCAGCGTAGGCGCCAGCCAGTCCGATCAGGCCGAGCAATACCGTACCAGGCTCGGGGACTTCGCCGCCGAGTTGGGTGACGATGAAGTCGAAGCTGATCATGGAGGCGCCGATTCCGCCTGCGCCCGCGATGCCGAAGGCATTCCCGGGAGCGGGGAAGAAACCGTCCCATGGATTTGGATTGGGAACGTCCCCTACCAGATTGCCGGAGGAAACCAGTAGCTGCCCTGCGGCGTTGTACAAGGTAATCTCAGCGTTGTTCAGCGCGACTTGGGTCAGCAAATCCAGGCCGTCGCCGTCAACGCCGATGCCCAGGATGGCGGCTTCGTTGAGGATCGGGAACAGGTCGCCATTGGCGGAAATGCTGATCCTAATCCGGCTTTGTCCTGCGCCCAGGGCCGTTTCGCTTTCGGACAAGCTCAGCAGCAGGTTGCCACGCTGGGCAAAGGCCGGGACATTATCGAATTGGGTTTCTCCGATGAAAGCGTTGTTGCTTTCAGCGCCCGCGATGTAGATGCTATAGGTTGAGCCAGTCAGCACGATAGGGGCTGCGGCAGCGCTCGTCCAGGCGCCCAGCGTTGCAGCTAGCAGTAGGATCGACCACAAATATTTCTTCACATGTAACTCCATTTGATTGAGCTTGGTCAACTTATAAGCAATTTTCGTTCCAGGTTATTTTAAGGTAGGGAATTCAAGGGGTTAGCGCAAGTTGCTGGAAGTCGTACAGATGGTGCTGTAAAGAATTTCGACGGTTGCATAGATGGCGCGCGAACTATTGCTTGTTTTGCAATAAAATTCGCGACTGTTGAGCGTGTTCAACTCGCCACAAGTTGTTGCACGAAACATCAATCGCAGAGCACGGGTGCTAGAATGCATTTCTCTCCCGTATCGCGCGCGCGATATATTAGCAAGCACAGCCGATAGAGGTGGCGCATGACCCAGTTTTCGATCCCTGCAAGGCATCAGGATGCCATCGAAACTGGGGTTTGTTTTGACTATTTTAGTTCCTAAAAGAAATTAATTTTGCTCAAAAAAACCTGGGATGTTGTAGAGGAATTAATGTTTTTGTGCTATATTTGTTGCAAATATAGTATTGAATTTAGCGTGAAACGCAGAATTAAACATGCATGGCGGCTGCAGCTTGCTGTCAGCACATGACTGGTTCGAAATGACGCCACGCAGCTTGACCCTAGCGGCATAGCTAAATGGCAAATAGTTGCTGCGATCCCATGATGGGGTAACCCGTCACCGCTCGGTTGTATGGGACGTGAAAGATTTCTGGAGGATGAAGTGTTAAGAATTTCGAATCACTATGTGTCAAAGATAGTGTTTGTATTGCTGTTCGTCGAATTACTCGTATTGCTGGGCGCGGCGTATGCCGGCGCCGCTGTCCGCTTCCTCGATGGAGACGGCGGCTTGCCAAAGCTGGACCATTTTTTCACTTCCGCCCTGGCCTTTGCGATCGCGATCATCTTCAGCATGAGCGCGATGGGCATGTACCAGCTCAATTTCAGCGAAGGCTTGCGCAACCCCTTCTTCATGAAGCTGATGCCGTCGTTCGCGATGGGCTTCGCGATCCTGACGCTGGTGTTCTACGTCGCTCCTGAACTGTATTTCGGCCGCGGCCTGCTGGTCTTCGTGTTCGCCATCGGCGCTACCGGAATTTTCCTGGCGCGGATCATCTTCTTCAAGACCTCCGAACTGCGCTACCTGCAAACCCGTATCCTGTTCCTCGGTTCGGGCCCGCTGGCCAAGGAATGCAGCGACCTGGCCATGCAAAGCAACAGCTACCATCGCTACGACATCGCCGGCTTCGTCCCCATTCCTTCGGAAGAAGTGTGCGTTCCCACCAATAATCTGGTGAAAATGAAGGACGGCGACTCCATGGTGACCCTGGCGCGCGCCTATAACGCGGCCGAAATCGTCGTCTCGGTCCAGAACCGGCGCGGCGGCTTCCCTATCAAGGAACTGCTCGATTGCAAGCTGCAGGGCATCAAGGTGACCGATGCGGCGACCTTCTTCGAACGCGAAACCTGCCAGATCCGGGTCGACTCCCTGCAGCCGAGCTGGCTCGTCTTCGGCGGCGGCTTCGACCAGAGTTTCATGCGCACCTTCATGAAGCGCAGCTTCGACATCATCTGCAGCATGATCATCCTGGCCACCGCGTTTCCGGTGATGCTGGTGACGGCGCTCCTGATCTACCTGGAAGACCGCGCCCCTGTCTTTTATTCGCAAGAGCGTGTCGGCAAGGATGGCGCGACCTTCAAGGTGCACAAGTTCCGCAGCATGCGCAGCGACGCCGAAAAAGGCGGCAAGCCGCAGTGGGCCGCACAGAACGACCCGCGCGTCACCCGTGTCGGCAATTTCATCCGTAAAACGCGTATCGACGAACTGCCGCAGATCGTGAATGTCTTCAAGGGCGAAATGAGTTTTGTCGGTCCGCGTCCGGAACGGCCATATTTCGTCGAACAGCTGATCGAGGTGGTGCCGTACTACCACGTCCGTCACAGCATCAAGCCGGGTATCACCGGCTGGGCCCAGGTTCGCTACGGCTATGGCTCGTCCGCCGAGGACGCGCTGCAAAAGCTCCAGTACGATCTGTATTATGTGAAAAACAACAGCCTGTTCCTGGACGTGCTGGTGTTGATCGATACCTTGAAGGTCGTCCTGTTCCGCAGCGGCCGCTGAGTACGGCGTCTTTCTACGGAAGTCATATGCGTGCAATCGTTGTCGATCGGGGCGGTGCAGGTTGATCAATATAGCTGCGTATACCTATTCGATTGCCGCACTGGCCTTCCTGTCGCTGGGTGTATTCCTGCTGACGAACGGCCGCAGCCGCCGGCATGGCCCGCTGCTCACCACGGCCAGCCTCGTCACCGCATGCTGGGCCGCCGCGCTGGTGTGGGAGGCGACGCGCTATACCGCCGCGCCCGCGCTCACCGGCACGCTCGGCCTGTTGCGCAGCGGCGTCTGGACCGCGTTCCTGGTCGTCCTGATCGGTAACTACAAAAAAGCCAACAGTCCGCTGCCTTTCCAGCTGCATCCCTCGCTGGCGCTCGTCGCCGTCGGCTACATCGCCTTGCTGGTGCTGGTCGCGAGCGGCGACTGGGGCAGCCAGCTGCTCTCGAGCGTGGGCCTGGTGCCCGGCGTCACCTCGAATGTCGGGATCTCGGTGCTGGGCATGCTGCTGGTCGAGCAGCTCTACCGCAATACGCAAGAGCAGGGGCGCTGGGCGATCAAGTTCGCCTGCCTTGGCATCGGCGCCATGTTCGTCTTCGATTTCTACCTGTACAGCGATGCCATGCTGTTCCGGGAAATCAACGGCGACATCTGGGCTGCGCGCGGCATCGTCAACGCGCTCATCGCACCCCTGATCGGCGTCGCCATCGCGCGCAGCGCCACCTGGTCGTCGGCGCTGGCCGTGTCGCGGCGCGTGGTGTTCCACTCCGTGGCGCTGTTCGGTTCGGCCATTTATTTGCTGGCCATGGGGCTGGCCGGTTACTACCTGCGTTACCTGGGCGGCAACTGGGGCACGGTGATGCAGGTGACTTTCCTGTTCGGCGCCCTGATCCTGCTGGGCGCGATCCTGTTTTCCGGCGCACTGCGCTCGCGCCTGAAGGTTTTCATCAGCAAGCATTTCTATCGTTATAACTACGATTACCGCGAGGAGTGGCTGCGCTTTACCCGCGCCCTGTCCGACCATGGGCCGGGACTGGCCAACCGCACCATCGAAACGGTGGCCGGCCTGGTCGAAAGCCCGGGCGGGGCGCTCTGGATCCGGCGCGATTCGGGACGCTTCGAGCCGGCCGCGCATTGGCACCTGCCCGCGGTGCCGGCCTCGGAACCGGCAGATTCGCCTTTCTGCGCCTACCTCGAAACCAAGCAATGGGTGGTCGATCTCGAAGAGTACCGGCGCGAACCCGAAAAATACGAGGGCGTCGAGATGCCCGCCTGGCTGTGCGAAGTGCCGCGCGGCCGCCTGGTGCTGCCCCTGATCACGCATGGACGCCTGTTCGGCTTCATGCTGCTGCTCGAGCCGCGCAGTTCGATCGTGCTCAACTGGGAAGTGATCGACCTGCTCAAGATTGCCGGCACCCAGGCGGCCAGCTACCTGGCCCAGCAGGACGCGGCGATGGCGCTGATGGTGGCGCGCCAGTTCGAATCGTTCAACCGGATGTCGACCTTCGTCGTGCACGACCTGAAAAACCTGGTGTCGCAGCTGTCGCTGATGATGCGCAACGCCGAGAAGCACCGCGACAATCCGGAATTCCAGCGCGATATGATCGACACCGTGAATTTCTCGGTGCAAAAGATGCGCCTGCTGCTGCAAAAACTCAGCCGCAGCGAGTCGCCGGAACACATCGCACCGCTGTCGCTGGCGCGCCTGGTAAAACAGGCGGTGGCGTTGAAGGCTGCCTACGAGCCGATGCCGGCGCTGCGCATCGAGGACGCCGGCTTGCAGGTGGTGGCCGATGCCGAACGCCTCGAGCGGGTGATCGGGCACCTGATCCAGAACGCCATCGAAGCCACGCCGGCCGACGGCAGCGTGCGCGTCGACCTCGAGCGGCGCGATGCGTCGGTGCTGATCCGGATTGCCGATTCGGGCGAAGGCATGAGCGAGGAATTCATCCGCGAACGCCTGTTCAAGCCCTTCGATTCGACCAAATCGGCCGGCATGGGCATCGGCGTCTTCGAAAGCCGCGAGTATATTCAGGAACTGGGTGGCCAGCTCGAAGTGAGCAGTCGCCCGCAGGTGGGCACCACCTTTACTATTTTGTTACCGCTCTATACAGCAGAAACGCAACTTGCCGGCAGCGCCGCATGACGGCCAGAGGATCGCAGTGACTCAGAACAAACCTAAATTATTGATCATCGAAGACGACCCGGGCCTGCAAAAGCAGCTGCGCTGGAGCTTCGATGCCTATGACGTCGTCGTCGCCGGTGACCGCGAAGCGGCGCTGGCGCAAATCAGGCGCCACGAACCGGCCGT
>Ga0213834_100870_pt1 | contig 10784 bp, 7 predicted proteins | sample SWPTP12_FD_160580 | JGI IMG/M metagenome (GOLD analysis project Ga0213834, IMG submission 160580) | Coastal seawater microbial communities from Marineland, Florida, United States - SWP TP1 #2 | ecosystem: Environmental > Aquatic > Marine > Coastal | place: USA: Florida | collected 2016-08-06
ATTGCCTACAATCGCTCGGAATTCTTCGAGATCATCGGCGGCGGCCTCGATGCCTCGCCGACCACCGAAGTGCTGATCGAGGAATCGGTTCTCGGCTGGAAGGAATACGAGATGGAAGTGGTCCGCGACACCGCGGATAACTGCATCATCATCTGCTCGATCGAAAACATCGACCCGATGGGCGTCCACACCGGCGACTCGATCACCGTCGCACCGGCCCTGACGCTGACCGACAAGGAATACCAGATCATGCGCAACGCATCGATCGCGGTCCTGCGCGAGATCGGTGTCGAGACCGGTGGCTCCAACGTCCAGTTCGCGGTCAATCCGGCCGATGGCCGTCTTGTCGTCATCGAAATGAACCCGCGCGTATCGCGGTCTTCGGCGCTCGCCTCCAAGGCGACAGGCTTCCCGATCGCCAAGGTCGCGGCAAAGCTTGCGGTCGGATACACGCTCGACGAACTCGACAACGACATCACCGGTGGTGCAACCCCTGCCTCGTTCGAACCGTCGATCGACTACGTCGTCACAAAAATCCCGCGCTTTGCCTTCGAGAAATTCCCGGGCGCCTCGCCGGTGCTGACCACCGCCATGAAGTCGGTCGGTGAAGTCATGGCGATCGGCCGTACCTTTGCCGAATCGCTGCAGAAGGCGCTCCGCGGTCTCGAAACCGGCCTGACCGGTCTCGACGAGATCGAGATCCCCGGCATGGAAGAGGGCGAAGGCTCCAAGAACGCCATCCGCGCTGCCATCGGCACGCCGACGCCGGACCGTCTCCGCCAGGTCGCCCAGGCTCTCCGTCTTGGTCTCTCCGAAGCGGAAGTGCATGAAGCCTGCAAGATCGATCCGTGGTTCATCGCCCAGTTCAAGGCGATCGTCGACATGGAAGCCCGCGTTCGCGAACACGGCCTGCCTGCCGATGCCGAGAACCTGCGCATGCTAAAGGCCATGGGCTTCTCCGACGCCCGCCTTGCCAGCCTGACCAAGAAGCGCCCGAAGGAAGTCGCGGAACTGCGCAACGCGCTCAACGTGCGGCCCGTCTTCAAGCGCATCGATACCTGCGCTGCCGAATTCGCGTCGCCGACCGCCTACATGTACTCGACCTACGAGACGCCGTTCGTCGGCGAACTGCGCTCGGAAGCCGAAGTCTCGACCGCCAAGAAGGTCGTCATCCTCGGCGGCGGTCCGAACCGCATCGGCCAGGGCATCGAGTTCGACTATTGCTGCTGCCACGCCGCCTTCGCCCTGAAGGATGCCGGCTACGAAGCGATCATGATCAACTGCAACCCCGAGACCGTATCGACCGACTACGACACGTCCGACCGCCTCTATTTCGAGCCGCTGACGGCCGAAGACGTGATCGAGATCCTCCGCGCGGAACAGGAAAAGGGTGAAGTGGTCGGCGTCATCGTACAGTTCGGCGGCCAGACGCCGCTGAAGCTTGCCGAAGCGCTCGAAAAGAACGGTATCCCGATCCTCGGCACGGCGCCCGACATGATCGATCTTGCCGAAGACCGCGACCGCTTCCAGAAGCTGCTGATGAAGCTCGACCTGACGCAGCCGAACAACGGCATCGCCTACTCGGTCGAGCAGGCCCGCCTCGTGGCTTCGGAAATCGGCTTCCCGCTGGTCGTTCGCCCATCCTACGTTCTGGGCGGCCGCGCCATGCAGATCCTGCATTCGGAAAGCCAGCTGCAGAGCTACCTCCTCGATACGGTGCCGGAACTGGTGCCTGAAGACATCAAGCAGCGCTATCCGAACGACAAGACCGGCCAGATCAACACCCTGCTCGGCAAGAACCCGCTTCTGTTCGACAGCTACCTGTCCAACGCCATCGAAGTCGATGTCGACTGCCTCTGCGACGGCACCGACGTCTATGTCGCCGGTATCATGGAGCATATCGAGGAAGCCGGTATCCATTCGGGTGACAGCGCCTGCTCGCTGCCACCGCGCACGCTCTCAAACGAGATGATCGACGAACTGGAACGCCAGGCAACGTCGATGGCCAAGGCGCTCAACGTCGTCGGCCTGATGAACGTCCAGTTCGCCATCAAGGACGGCACCGTTTACGTGCTCGAAGTCAACCCGCGTGCCTCGCGCACCGTGCCCTTCGTGGCCAAGACCATCGGCGCGCCGATCGCGAAGATCGCCGCCCGTGCCATGGCCGGCGAAAAGCTCGACGCGATCTTTGCGGCCTACGGCACCAAGCCCGATCCGCGCAACCTGAAGCATATCGCGGTCAAGGAAGCGGTCTTCCCGTTTGCCCGCTTCCCCGGCGTCGACATCCTGCTCGGACCGGAAATGCGTTCGACCGGCGAAGTGATGGGTCTCGATACGGACTTCGCACTTGCCTTTGCCAAGAGCCAGCTCGGTGCAAGCGTCGAACTGCCCCGCGACGGTGCGGTCTTCGTGTCGGTCCGCGACGACGACAAGCCACGCGTGCTGCCGGCCATCCGCATGCTGAAGGAAATAGGCTTCAAGGTCATCGCCACCGGCGGTACCGCCCGCTTCCTCGCCGAAAACGGCATCGAGTCGACCAAGATCAACAAGGTCCTGGAAGGACGCCCGCATATCGAGGATGCCATCCGCAACCGCCAGGTCCAGCTCGTCATCAACACGACGGATTCAAACAAGGCGATCTCGGACTCGAAATCGCTGCGCCGTGCAACGTTGATGCAGAAGGTGCCGTATTACACGACGATATCAGGTGCCGAATCCGCTGCGATGGCGATCAAGGCGCTGAAGGCCGGCAATCTCGAAGTGCGTACGCTGCAAAGCTACTTCGCGTAACACTCTCCAACGGGCGCCTCTGGCGCCCGTTTTCTTTGCTGGCCCCGCGGTTGCCCGATCCTGAGACGTGCGGTAAATCCGCAAGCCGATATCTGGGAGAGGAACGATGCAGACGCCGTCGCAACATCCGGGCCACGAGCCTGCCGGTCGCCGGGAATGGATCGGTGCCTGCGTCCTGTCGATCGCCTGCCTGATCTACTCGATGGACTTGTCCATCCTGTTTCTCGCCGTCCCCGCGATCGTTGTGGATCTCGATCCGTCGGCGTCCGAACTGCTCTGGATCAACGATATCTACGGCTTCATGGTCGCCGGTTTTCTCGTCACCATGGGCACGCTCGGAGACCGGATCGGCCGCCGCCGCGTGCTGCTGATCGGCGCATTCGCCTTCGGGATCGCCTCGGCACTTGCCGCCTTCTCATCGACAGCGCAGCAACTCATCGCCGCCCGTGCGCTTCTCGGCATTGCCGGCGCGACGATCGCGCCCTCGACCCTGTCGCTGATCGTCAACCTCTTCAAGAACGAAGCCGAGCGAAACCGGGCGATCGGCATCTGGGGAACAGCTTTCGCACTGGGCGGACTAATTGGCCCGCTCCTCGGCGGCTTTCTCCTGCAGTATTTTCACTGGGGCTCGGTGTTTCTCATCAACATTCCGATCATGCTGGTGCTTCTGGTCGTCGCCCCGTTCCTATTGCCGGAATACAAGAGCCCGGAAAGTGCCAAGCTCGATCTCGTCAGCGTCGTCCTGTCGCTCGCGACCGTGCTGCCGGTGATCTACGGCTTCAAGCACATGGCGGCAGATGGGTTCCAGAGCCAGCATCTGATCCCGATCGCGGTCGGCGTTGCGTTCGGCTACCTGTTCATCCGCCGTCAGAAGCGCCTGACGCAGCCTCTGATCGACCTCAAGCTGTTTGCCATCCCCGCCTTCACCGCCTCGCTTCTCGTCAATCTCGCGGGCATGTTCTTCGTCTTCGGGGTGTTTCTCTACCAGAACCTCTTCCTGCAGTTCGTGCTCGGCCTGTCGCCGCTCGAAGCCGCCCTCTGGTCGATCCCGTCATCGATCGTCTTCACCGTCATGTCGCTGCAGGCTCACCGGTTCACCAACCGGTTCGGCCCGGTCAACACCGTCCTCATCGGTCTCGTCATCAACGCGGCCGGCATGTTGTCCATGTCGATCGCTGCCTACTCGGAGAGCCTCTACGGCGTCCTCGGCTCGACCATGATCATCGCGATCGGCTTCGTGCCCGTCGTTCTGACGACGACTGGCCTGATCGTTGGCACGGCGCCACCGGAACGCTCCGGCTCGGCCTCGGCGATTTCCGAAACCAGCGCCGAATTCGGCGGCGCCCTCGGTGTCGCCCTTCTCGGCTGCTTCGGCACACTGGTCTATCGCATTCTAATGGATGGCGCGGATGTTACCGGCCTCGACCCTGCCCAGGCAGCGACGGTCAGGGCGACCATCGGCGGCGCCGTCGAGACGGCCCGCGGGCTCGGCGGAAGCGCTCTTCAGGCAGGCGAAGGCCCGGTCTGGCTGGAGGCCGCCCGGCAATCCTTCTCGACGGGTTTTGCCAGCTGCTGCCTCCTCGCCTCACTGGTCCTGCTTATCCTCGCAGCGACTGCTCGCACGATCTACGCCCGCGCCCATATCGACGAAAGCGCGATCGGCTCGGGACACTGAGCTGTCAGATATAAACGAGCCTTGTCCTGTTGAAGCAGAGCCGCAAGGTGCGGAAGACGTAGAACACAAGACCGATCCCGAGCGTCACGATGGAGATCAGGATCTAGATCAGGATGTGACCTATCATCTCCGCCAGGTTGAGTTCACATTCGAGCCGGGCGATCCGCTGGCCGTCCCGGCCGATCAGGTAGGTCTTGTTGATGATGCTCTTGTAGAAGTAGTAAACCGCGAAGAACGCACCGATCCCAAGTGTCAACACACTGATGATCACCCAGAGTATGATATACCCGACCGCCTCCATTAGCGAATATTCGCACCGAAGCGTGGATCCGAAAGGTTGCGTCTTGAATGGCGGCGTGACCGCAACGTCTGTATTCGACATATTCCCCAGCTATAGTCTTGAGAGACCCCGCCGAATACAGCTTTCATTTCAAGACGAAGTCAATTGAAACCTGGGCCCGCCAATGAACCTGATGCTTCGCTTACGAAGCCAACCGTCCGATTGCCACGATATCCTCTTTGAACCGCGCCACCTCCTCCGCCTTTCGCCCCAGATCGGGGATGCGAAGCAGGTAGGACGGATGCACGGTGACAAACAGCATCCGACCGTTCTGCATGGCAATCGGCCTGCCCCGGACGTCCTCCAGCTTGTGGCGCATCTCGGTCAGTGAAAACAGCGCGGTCGCACCCATCGCGACGACCAGCTTGGGCTGCACCAGATCGAGTTCTTGGACGAGCCACCAGCGACACTGCTGCACCTCGCCCATATTTGGCTTCTGGTGAATGCGCCGCTTGCCGCGTGGCTCGTATTTGAAATGCTTCACCGCATTGGTGATGTAGAATTGCGTCCGGTCGATCCCGGCCGCGCTCACCGCCTCGTTGAACACTTTGCCCGCCGGCCCGACGAAGGGACGCCCGGCCAGATCCTCCTGATCGCCCGGCTGCTCGCCGACGATCATCACCTTGGCATTGACGGGCCCCTCGCCGAAAACCGTCTGGGTCGCCATGCAATGGAGGTCACAGCGGGTGCAGCGACGTGCTTCCTCCCGCAAGGCCTCGATTGTACCGGCGGTCGGCCCTTCTGGCGTGGGCACCCGTGCTGCGGCTTCCTGGATGCGATGGTGGAACGCCAGGGGTTCGCTCGCCGCCTTGCGTCCCATCTCGATCACATTTGCCTCGGCGCTGGCGATCATGCCCGGAATAAGCTCGGCCTCGGGCAGGTTCTTCCAGTACTTCTTCGGCATTTCCGACATCATCATCTTCACCTTCAGCCGCGCGGGGTTGAAGATATTGGCATAGTAAGTCCGCCACAGATCGTCCGTGTCGTCGCGAAGGTCGGGCTTTTCGGCGGGCTCATCGCTGGTCCGCAGGGTCTCGCCATCCCAGGACGCCGAACCCTTGGGCGTCACGATCAGCCAGTCCATGTCGTTGAAACGACGCTGAAAAAACGGGGCCACACGGTCGATGATAAAATGATCAGGCTCGAACCAGGACACAAAGCGCCGGCGTCCGGCAACACCCTCCGGCAGTGGGATTTCCTTGAAACGGACGAAGGCGGTCATCTTGTGATAGTCGCGGCCGATCGACTTCGACATCCGGTTTGCCGCAACCACATCCGGGTCGGTCGCCATACCCAGAAAATTGCGCCCGTGCGCCATGCGAAACAGCATCCGGTAGAGAAGCGAGAACCGCGTCGGATCGGAATGGCAGATGACCGAGGCGGCAAGCTTCAGAAAGGCTGGAGGAACACCCTGCGTCACCGGCTTGTCGACAGGCTCAGGCAACTGATTGCCGTCCAGCCCGAACAATCCGTCCGTGTCGTCCATCGTGCGCCACTCGACACGATCAGGTGCGATGCCGGCCGCCAGATAGGCACGCGCAGCATCGCGCCACTCGGTCAGATCGCCTCTCCCCCGCAACAAGACTCGGTACATCATAGAAGCGACAGCTGCTCCGGCTTTGGCTGGAACATGGATCGCAGATCGGCCCGGTCGGCAAGCTTGCGCGGTGTCCACCCTTCGCAGGTGATAAAGGGCTGTACCTTCTTCAGAGACACGCTCAGCCGCTTTAAATCCTCCAGCCGCAGCTTGCGAAACCTGCGCGACGACAGGATCGCTCCGACGGTCTTGGTCCCGAAACCCGGCACCCGCAGCAGCGTCTCCTTGTCCGCCCTGTTCACATCGACCGGAAACTTGTCGCGGTTGCCGAGCGCCCAGGCAAGCTTCGGATCAAGGTCTAGATCCAGCATGCCGTTTTCCGTGGACGCCGTAATCTCGCCGATCTCGAACCCGTAGAACCGGTAAAGCCAGTCCGCCTGATAGAGCCGATGCTCGCGCATCAACGGCGGCTTGATCAGCGGCAGTGTCTTCGACGAGTCCGGGATCGGACTGAAGGCGGAGTAATAGACGCGTTTCAGGCTGTAGCTGCCATAAAGTCTGGCGCTCGTCCCAAGAATGGTCGCGTCGTTGGCGCCGTCTGCCCCGACGATCATCTGCGTGCTCTGGCCGGCAGGCGCGAACCGCTTGCGACGCTTGGTCTGCAGCGTCGGATCGCGCATTTCCTCGATCTTCAGGCGCAGATCGCCCATCGAGCGACGAATATTGGCGGGCCGCTTTTCCGGCGCAAACTGGCTGATCCCGGCATCGGTCGGCAGTTCGATGTTGATCGACAGACGGTCGGCATAAAGCCCCGCCTCCTCGATCAGCTGCTGCGACGCTTCCGGGATCGTCTTCAAATGGATGTAGCCGCGAAAATTATGAACGGTCCGCAATTCCCGCGCGATCCGTACCATGTCGCCCATCGTGTGATCGGACGAGCGGATAATGCCCGACGACAGGAACAGACCCTCGATATAATTGCGCCGATAGAATTCCAGCGTCAGCCAGATAACCTCTTCAGGCGTGAACCGGGCGCGCTCGACATTGCTGGAGGAACGATTGATGCAATAGGCGCAATCGTAGATGCAGAAATTCGTCATAAGGATTTTCAGAAGCGAGATGCAGCGGCCATCCGGGGCATAGGCATGGCAGATGCCGGACCCCTCGGTCGAACCCAATCCGCCGGATACCGACGAATCTCTCTTCGATGTCCCGCTGGAGGCGCAGGAGGCGTCGTACTTGGCAGCGTCCGACAGGATCGCCAACCGTTCTTTCAGCGACTTCTTCATTAGTGCGTTCTCTATATGTTCTTTATGACTGCGTCAACCCGTTGACAAATCGAGGGACGTTTGATTCATTCAACTCCAGCTGGCGCATCTGACACCATTTCGATTTTCCTAGCGGGAGCAGTCGAAATTCTGTTATGATGCCCTAAATTCAGATGCTGCAGATGGTTCCGAAGTTACCGCTCCGGAACCTGTTTCTTTTTGTGTCCGCGGCATCCGCGGACATGCGCCTTAAGGACAAGAAAATGGTTGAAAAGGTACCGATGACGCCGAAGGGGTTTACCCAGTTGCAGGAAGAACTGCGCTGGCGCCAGCAGGAGGAGCGTCCCCGCATCATCGAAGCGATTGCGGAAGCGCGCGCCCATGGTGACCTTTCGGAAAACGCCGAATACCACGCGGCCAAGGAAGCCCAGAGCCACAATGAAGGCCGCATCGGCGAGCTGGAAGATTTCACGGCCCGCGCCGAAGTGATCGACCTCTCCAAGATGTCCGGTTCCACGATCAAGTTCGGCGCAACCGTCAAGCTGATCGATGAGGATACCGAAGAGGAAAAAACCTATCAGATCGTCGGCGATCAGGAAGCCGATGTGAGGGCTGGCCGCATCTCGATCTCCTCACCCATCGCCCGTGCCATGATCGGCAAGGAAAAGGGTGACAGTATCGAAGTCGTCGCCCCTGGCGGCTCAAAAGCCTACGAGATTCTCGCCATTTCCTGGGGCTGATCGCTCGTGGAAACGTCTGGCGAAGTCGCCACGGAGATGGGCAGCGGTATCGCTCCCGGCTCCGTGGTCGATATATCCGATATCGAAGTGATTGCGCCGAACTTCAAGAAGCGGCTCTCCGGAGTGACGTCCACGATCGTCCAGCTGATTCCGGTGCAAAGGGCAAAGGGTCAGAAGATCGCGGTCCTCGGGCCCGGCCTGCCCTCCCACCTCCCCCACATCCGCTACGCCGACCTTCCCGCGCTGTGGTCACCGCCATCAGGGCGGCGCGCCCGTGTCTGGCATGCCCGCCGCAATATCGAAATGCTGCCCGGCCTCTTCATGCGCGATGTGCTGCGGATGCCGCTGAGGCTCTTGTTTACCTCCGCCGCGCAACGAACCCATTCCGCCTGGACGCGTTTTCTGATCAGCAAGATGGATGCGGTCGTCGCGACGTCTGCACGATCGGGTTCATACCTGAAAATGCCCTATAAGGTGGTGCACCACGGCGTCGATCTCGATCTCTTCCGTCCCTCCGGCCCATCCGACCCTTCCTCCCCGGCAGATGGTTTCGGCAAGCATCTGATCGGCTGCTTCGGGCGCGTTCGGCATCAGAAGGGCACAGACCTTTTCGTGCGCGCCCTGATCGAACTGTTGCCGTCCTATCCCGAATGGACGGGCGTCGTCTGCGGGCGTGTCACGCCGGACAACAAGGTTTTCGGCGATGCGTTGAAAGCCGATGTCGCCATGAGCGGTCTGACAGATCGCATCCTGTTCATGGGCGAAGTGGACGACATCAAACCTTGGTACCGTCGCCTGTCTCTGTATGTGGCGCCGTCCCGTAATGAAGGCTTCGGACTGACGCCGCTCGAGGCGATGGCATCGGGAACCGCAGTCGTTGCAAGCGATGCCGGCGCCTATTCCGAAATGATCGTCGAAGGTGAGACCGGATCGGTTGTTCCGGCCGGCGATTACACGGCGCTTCGCGATGCACTTCGCACCTATTTCGAAAACCCTGCACTGGCCGGCCAGCAGGGCTGGAGCGGTCGCGAGCATGTGCGCGTCGCCTTCGCCATCGAAAAGGAAGCCAACAGTCTGGCGGAAATCTACGAAACGCTTTTAGAGACCAGACCATGAAAACTTCAGAGGTATTCGGTGCCACGCAACCGGTCCGGCTCTGCCCGCATCTGCATGGAGGACGCTTCAAATGACGGAACTTTCTGCCGGGATGGCGCAGCACAGACCGACGACGAGCGGCCTTATGAACGAGGAAGACTGGCAGCAGTTTTTCGCCGGCTATACCCACATCGTCCTTGTCGCCAACAGTGACGAGCAGAACTTCAACGAGATCCACGCCGCCTATCCGGAAACGACGCTGTTCGTCTTTTTCAACTACGTCAGCAAGGTGCTGAAAACGCCGTTCACGCGCAATTCGCTGCTGGTGGCACGCACGAGCCGCGTCGGGTCCGAACTGATCTACGACAACGCTCTCGACAAGGTGCTGGCCCTGCTGCCGGGCCCCGGGTTTACCGGCGTCATGAGCATGCGCGCCGCCACGATGGAACAGGTGACGGAACCGGCCGAGTTCGGCCGCGTCGCAGCAGGCGCCATCGACCTTTGCAGCTACCTCGAAGATTTCTACCCGCGCGACCATACCGCCAGTTCAGGCTTCGCCCTTTCGGTCTGGCTCTGCGAGAAGGTGCCGCAGGCCAAGGTCGTGCTTTGCGGTTTCTCGGGACGCCGCAGCCGCAAGTGGCAGATGTTCCACATCCACGACTGGACGTTCGAACAGTCGGTGCTGCAACTCCTCGCCAACAGCGACAAGCTCGAAATGGCAGGAAGAACAGCTTTCAATCCCTACAAGGCCCTATCGCGCCACTTCCCCGATATCGGCAACAGCAACTTTGTGTTTGCCGCCATCCAGGTCCTTTCCGAACGGCTGGAAAACAGCAACCGCAACCTCGGCAAGCTGATCACGATCACCATGCCGCTTCGCGTCATCTACAATCTCGCAAGAGGTCTGCGGATCAGGTCCAAGAAGGACAGGCTGGTCAAGCAGCGCAAAAAGCAGCGAGCGAAGAATGGCGAGCCATCCTGAACTGGGATAGCTTAAGCGCCTGCTACCACCACCCGCTGCGATCGCGGTGGTGGAGCGCTCGTAACCGGCTGAATGCCGTGTCGTTCTCCTGCAGGCGGTCGTAGATCGCCTTCGCGATCTCGCCTGCAATCCCCTGTTTGAAAAACGGATCGAGCCGCCAGCGCATGTTTCGCAGCGTGTCGTCGGTCCCCACCTTGAACAGATACATCCCGTTGAACCTGTGCATCGGCGCACCTTGCGTCTGTTCGATCGCATCTTGTGAGACAGGACGCTCGTCGCCGCCATGGATAAAGCGGTCGGTCTCGTAGACCTTGATCGTGTTGGCAAGCGACGAGCCGATCATGGCGATCGCCCTTG
>Ga0213834_100873_pt1 | contig 10746 bp, 15 predicted proteins | sample SWPTP12_FD_160580 | JGI IMG/M metagenome (GOLD analysis project Ga0213834, IMG submission 160580) | Coastal seawater microbial communities from Marineland, Florida, United States - SWP TP1 #2 | ecosystem: Environmental > Aquatic > Marine > Coastal | place: USA: Florida | collected 2016-08-06
CTCTACCGTTTCGCGGATCGCGACCTCCAATTCCGAGGTATCGAACCCGATCATTTCACTGCCTCACACACCAGGTCCATGAACCGGCGATCTGCATTGCGCAGCGGCGGCGACGAGATTCCATAGGTCACGCCGTTGTGCACGACTTGCATGGAAGCCTCGATTTCTGGGCGGTACCACATGCGCATGGAGGCGCGCAGCACCGATACTTCGCTGTTGGCGCGCAGCGTTTCCAGGCCGCCCATGTGTCGGACGTCGGCCCAGAACACGCCAAGGTTGACCCATTCGGGTTTTTGCTGGTGAAGCGTGCCGGTGGTCACGCCGGGCGCCCGTTGCTGAATGGTGATTTTGTCGTTGAACATTAGAGGTACACCCTCTCGCCATCCAGCAGCCGCGGTGCGCTGGCCGCCAGAGACGCCGATAGCTGGCCAAACTGATCAGCGACGCGGCGCAGGATGAAGCCTTTGATGGAATCCGGCACGCTCGTATGGTCCGGGCCGTACCCGACCTTGCAGTCCACCTGAACAGCGTTGATCCGTAACGCAGTTGCGGGCCACGCCGCCCCGGGCGCCGGAACGATGAAACTGGGCGCGCTCTCCTGGTCGACCAAATAGTCCTGCGGAGCCAGCGTCTGCAGCTGGCCGTCGACGTCGTAGAACTTCACATGCAGGACGCTGATCAGCGGCGGGCGCGGCAGTTGAATGGCGTCAGGGAAGTGATCCAGCGTTACGCGCCAGGTTTGCTCGATCAGCGCCCGCTGGGTTTCGAACTCAGCTTCCGCCATGGCGATCCGGACCGCCTGCTCGATCTCACTGTCGATACCGGCACCGTTCGCGCGCGCCGCGGTGATGGCGGCCTCCAGCGAAACAGCCAGACCAGCCGGCGGGGTGATCAGTCTTGCGGTCATCGAACATTCCTTTGAATTGCTAGCGGCCGGGAACCACCGGCCTGAGCCGGGCGCACCTGGTATTCGTTTCGTTGCGGGGTGTAGCCGGATCCTGCTGGTGCCCGTGCGTATTCCATCGTTGATCCGTGGGCAAGCACGGCCGGGGGGGCGGCCAGGTCGAACGCACCAGGTGCGAGCGACAGGCGCCGCGTCACACGCAGGACGGCGGCGCCGGATGCGACGACGAACGCCCCCTGGCCGCCCGCCATGCGTCGCGAACAGCGGATCGTTGCAACGGCGCCAGCATGTCCAAAGCTGCCAGACCCGGCCTGCAGACGACGCATGACGCGCATGCCCACAGCCGAACCGGTCAACAAGAACTGACCCGTCTCCGTGAAGAGAACGTTGCCCTCGACGACCGGCGAGTACACAAGCTGCGCCGCGCCACCGGAGAGCATGAAAGCACCGACGTTCGCAACCAGCCGACGCACTGCGGCAAGCCGCGCATCGGCACCGGTCAGCGCGAATGCAGCCGGCGCTGCGCTGACTCGACGCAATGCGCGAAGCGAACCGCCTGAACCTGAAATGGCAAAAGTTCCAGTCGATGTCGCCAGTGCGCGAGAAGCCCGAAGCGCTCCTGCGGCGCTGGCCAGCACGAATTCGCCCGGCGAACCGGCGAGCTTTCGCGAAACGATTAAGCCGGCCGCGCCGCCCGCTAGGGTAATGACACCGGTTGCGCCGACGACGCGGCGCCCGGCCCGCAGCACTGCTTGGGTTCCGGTCAGCGAGAATGAGCCGTTGCCGCCAACCAGCGTGCGAATAACCCGCAGCGATGCGGACGCACCCGATAATCCGAAGGCACCAGGCGCCGCCGTCAGGGTGTAGCTGTTCGGGGCAGTCGCAGCGCCGACGGTAAGTTCGTCTTCGTCGGTCGGGTCATCAAACAGCTGCCATGGATTTACCTGGAGCGCTCCGACCTCGGGCGCGCTGACTGCCCGCGAGAACGTTGCAGCAAGCACGTGTATTGCCGCACCATGGGGCGATGCAGTAACGCTGGAGCCGTGGTAGCCGAGAGATACGCCTCGCGTCGAAACCCGCAGATTGCCATTACCACCACTTGCGCTCGCGCTCTTTCCTTTGCAGTAGACCGTCACCGTGTTACCGCGTTTAGTGCCAATAAGGAGCACTAACTCGCCAGCGCCAATACCTGCCCCAGAAGTCGTCGCGGTGAATGCCGCCGGTGATGTGTCGACGTAGGAGAACCGAGCCTCGCCTGCCGACGTGATGCTCAGTCGCAGGCTGGAGCCTGCACCCATGCTGTCATCGCCGCGGCACATTACGCCGCCGTACTGCAAGTCGGCGAGAGAGCCCATCCATACGAAAGTCGCGTCAGTCCCCGGGACTAGGGCGGTTGTGCCTGCCTCGAGGGTCGCGGTCAGAAACGAATCAGCCGCACTCATGCTGTTGTTCATCAGGCCGATGCCGATGCGGGTCGCGCGGAAGGGGCTCCCTGTGATGGTATTAAACGTCGGCCTTCGGCTTGCTACAGCGTCAACGCACCCAAGTGATGTGAAGTTGAACAGGCCAGTCAGTCCCGGCCACCCCTTCGCCGGGCGCATCAAACCTTGCGGTTGGTAGCGCATCGCCATATCAGCCCGCTATAGCCTGAAGGATGGCCTCGAAAGTGACTTGGTTCGTGGTGTGGCCGTAGCACAGCGCGCGCACGTTTTGCACGTAGGCGTCGATCACGATGGTGCCGGAATTGTCGCTGTTGGCAACCGTGTCGCCAGCCATCGTCTGGTAGTCGAACCAATTGGCTCCATCGGACGAAATCTGGATAGCCATCACGCCGGCGGCGCCTGGCGCACTCGCGCCGTTCTTGATGCGGTATGTCAGGCCGCTGCGGCCGTAAGACGACGTGCTGACGCTCGTGCCCGTGCCACCCGTCGCCGGCGCCGCCTTGGTACCGCCGGCGGGAACAGCGGCCGAAGTAAAGACGGTAATCGCAGATTTTGTGATTGCCATTATTTTTCAGTCCCGTCTGGGTGGAAGAGTGCATCGGCAACGTCTTGCGGCGTCAGTGGATCAGGATCCATGCCGATCGCGCACATCTTGTCGGCGTCTGCCTGGGTGATCGCGCCAGCGCCGACGAACGACTGCAGCGCGGCCTGCACTACGGCCGACCCAATATGCAGCCGGCCCTGGTCGAGCAGCGGCACGACGTAGCGGAGGTCGGCGTTTGACTTGATGAAGTCGATCAACTGGTTGCCGGCGGCAATGCCCAGCACCTCGAGGATCGTGCCGCACCCGATTTCGCGCTCATTCGCCCTGGTGCGGCCCGCCGACAGCAGGCTGGCCAGTGCCGCGCAATCGCGAGCAGCCAGCGGGGCCGAGCACGCCGGGTTCGCGCGAGCCTCAGCACGCAGCGCGGCTTGTTGTTCCAGGCTCATGATTAGCCCAAGGTCAGGACGCCGGCCGCCTGGTCGAGGTCGAGCAGGATGGACTCGCCGTCGAGCAACGTGATGCTGTCGCCACGGTCGTAGAAGCCGATCAGGTCCTTGGCGGTCGCCGAGTCGTTGTAGAGCACGGCGTAACGGAACGGACCAACGGAGCCGCCAGTGGCAGTCAGCGTCAGGTCGGCGCAGGTCAGCTTGTACGTGCCGCCCGTCTGGGCGGATGCGCTCGTCGTGACGTTGCGGCTCGAGCAGTAGGTATAGGCGATCTCGGTGATGTCGACCAGCACGCCGGCAGTGGCCGCCACGGGTAGCGTGTTCGTCAGCGCGACCTTGATCTGCGCCGTGCTCAGGTTGTGCTTACCGTGGGCCACAGCTTCAGGGAATTTTTGCAGCTTGGTGAATGCGGGCATGTGGTCCTCGTTCGTGATTTATTCTGGTGATTCCGTGCCGACCGACGCCGACAGCTCGATTGTTTTCATGCGCCCGTGCCGCTCGAGCATCACCGTGGTGACGCCGCGTTCGCGCAGCAGGTCGAGCGTCCTTTCCCAGGTCTCGCGACAGACCACGCCGACGGCGCCATGGAGGTAGACGATTTTGTCGGTGAGGTGGGTCACCGTGACGATGGCCTGGTAGGGTCGCCGGGTTTCGTAGCCGCCTGGCTGGTCATAGGCGCGAATGACCGAGGTTTGCGCGGTCATCTTCAGGTGGATCATGTCGACCTCCAGGCGGCGGCCGACGGGCGGCCTAGGGTGTTACTGCTTCTTGCCGCGGCCTTGCTTTGCTGCTGGTGCGGCCGGCTCGGGTTCGTCGATAGGTGTTCCTGGATTTCCTGGTTCCGGACCGCCGCTCGGCGCAGCATCGCCATCACCATCTCCATCATGGCCATGCTGAGCGCCATTCAGCTCGACTGCGCAGCCTGCGCCAACAAATGCCGCAGCGAGCGAGCGCTCGCCGTCAGTGGCTCCTAGCACGTAATCCGCGCCGCCCTCGTAGGAGGCGACACGGATTCCGTCAACCGATCCGTTTTCAGTCTTCAACATGCGAATGTGCATGGTCTCTCCGGTGGATAGGCGGCCGAAGCCGCCCGCGACACTTAGGCGGTCGGCGCGTTGGTCGGATGGCCGAGGATGACGGCGGCGGCGCAGTCGAGCGTTGGCGAGGTGCCGGACACGGTTTTCAGAGCGGCGCGGATGTATCGCTTGTAGCCGAGATAGGCGACCTGCGAGATCTGGTTGGCGGTGGTGATCACCGGCTCAACGCCGCGGAGATCCCTGTCAGCGACGGCAGTGAACGTAGTGTTGTCGTCGCTCTCCTGCACTTCGAAGGTGAAGGTTGGCGAAGCAGTGCCGCCGATCGCGCCACTCGAGAACAGAACCGAGGCGCCGTTGAAGCCGGACAGGTCAACGCCCGAGCCATTTGCAGCCGCATTGCGGTTGATCGGCACCAGCGACTGCACTGGCTTGATATTGGATTTCAGGTCACGCATGGCGGTTTTCCTTGTGAATGGGTTGCGATGAGCCCCCGGCGCGCGGCCGGGGACTGGCTGGCGATTAGGCCGCGATCTTCAGCTTGCGGCCGGCTTCGGCCTGACGCACGCCACCGCCGACACGGCGCCGCGCGCGGAACACGACCAGGCCATCATCGGCACCGGTGGTGTAGTCGGCTTGCAGCGACACGTTCACGCGGTCGGCGATCACGTACAGCTTTTTCCAGTCGGCGAACACGACCGGATGCGCATTGGCCGCGACGTTCGGCAGGTCAGCCATTTCGGCATACGAGGCGCCGAGGATGGTGTTCGGCGCGCCGGTCGCGATGCCCGGGGCCCACAGGTACTGGCCGGTAGTGCCATTTTCTTTCAGGCGGCGCACCTGGCCCAGCGTGTTGCGATTCAGACCCCAGATCGCGTTGCGGGCGTAGGCGGTTTTGAGGTCGCTGTACACGGCCAGCATGCCGTCAGCAGTCAACAGGTTGGCGTCGCCGCTCTTGCTGAATCCGATGTCGGGATTGACCAGCACGCCCTCGAGTTGCGCCGAGCCGCCACTACCACTGATCGACTCCTGACCTTCGCGCACCGCGAACTGCTCGGCCGCGTCGTCACGCAGCTCGGCGAACAGATCGTAATCCGAGTCTTCCAGCATTTGCTGCGAGATCTCAATGCGCGCGAACATCTCCGGCGCAAAGAATTGCAGCATGCCGTAGGCCGGGTCGCCGGTGTTGGTACGCTTCTGCACTTCACCGATACGCGAGGCCGAACCGTTGCCGGTCTTGCGCGGCATCTTCAGGCTGTCGCCGCCGATGGTGCGCACGGTTGCCAGCGCGCGGATTGGGGTCATCTCGATGATGTTCTTGATGATGTCCTTCTGCATGTCGGGCGGGGCCAGCAGGTAGCCGGCGCTCGCGTCGTCACCCTTGACCAGCGCTGCCGAGCGATCACGGATGATCTGCATGTCGGCCGGATCGCGGTCGCTGCCCGACTTGCGCATGACGCGGTTGAAGGCGTCCATGTATTCGCGCGCAGCCTTTGCCTGCGGATCGGCATCGCCGCCCAGGCCGGCGCGGTTGGCGATCTTTTCGATGCCGTCGAGCTGCGCCTGCATTGCCTGATTCTGCTTTTCGATCAACACCAGTTGCTGGCTCTGGTTCTCGTACTTATCGAAAACCTTGTTGAGCTTGTCGAGCTTTTCTTCGTGCGCCGCGTTCTGCTTTTTCAGATTCGCGTCGTTCGTTTCCTTGAACTCATTGAACGCTTGCATTACTTCTTGGACCGGGTCTTTTTCAGCCATGATGATTTATTCCTTGATGGTGGACGTAAGTTGTTTGATGCTCTGCGCCAGGCGGTTGGCCACCGAACGCTGCTCATCCGCAGGGTCCCCACCATCACGGAGGGGCTTTTCTGTCGGGGCCGACGAATCGTCGCGATTCGTCTTCGGCATCGCGGCTGCGATGCGCTTTGCTTGCGCGTGCGAGAGCCCTTCTCCATCGCGGAGGAAGGCTTCGAACTCGCGCACCTCGGGGGTGCCCGCTGATGCCAGCAGGTTCTGAGGGGTATTCTTGAAGTAATTCAGCATTGCCGAGGCAGCAGCCTTTTTCTTCTTGGCCGGTACGATGACGTCGGCAAAGCCGGCATCGACCGCGGCTTGACCGAGGAACCAGGTCTCAGCGTTGACCCAGGCTTCCAGGTCGGCTCGCTTTGCATCGGTGCGAGCCTCGTAGATGTTGATCAGGCCCGCCTGGAGTTGGTCCAGCACATCGGCCTCCTTGCGCAGCGCGTCGGCGTCACCCCACAGTCCCGACCAGGGCTTGTGGATCATGAGATTTGCCCCTTCGCTGATGCGAATCTCGTCGCCGGCCATCGCGATGACGCTGGCGATCGAGGCCGCGATACTGTCGATGTGGACGATGATGTGAGCGTCGTGCCGGGCGAATGCTTGATAGATGGCCAGGCCTTCGAACACCAAGCCGCCGCCGCTGTTGATGCGTACGTGGATCGTGTCGACGTCCAGACCGGCGATCTGGTTCGAGATCGATTCGCCGGTAATGCCCTCGTCGTACCAGCCGTAGCCAATGTCGCCGTAGATCAGCACCTCAGCCTCGTTGTCGGCCAGCTGCGCGTTGACGCGGACATGACCCGGCTTCAGCGCCATGCGGTTCATGTGACGGAGCGAACCGGCATCTTCCGGATCTTCCTGGGCCATCTTCGACAGAACGGTATCGAGGTTGTTGCGCGCCTCGATCAGCAGGCGCTCGTTTTCAGCGGACAGGACTCGTCCTGCAGCCTTGCGCTGCATATTCGGGTTTGGCATGCGGGATTTACTCCTGGAGAGCTGGTATTGCTGGTTCAGCGGGCTTCGGCTCGCCGACTATGTTTGCTGGGATGCGAAGCTGGTCGCTTGCCGGATCGTTGTCGGGGTTCAGGTCGAGCAGATCGCGGCCCTCGTTCGGGTACATCAAGCCGCCGTTCACGTAACCCAGGATGACGTCCTTCGTATCCTTAGCTGAGCCGCGGAGAAGGCCCTCTTCCGTAAAGTTGAAATACAGCCCTTCTTCAAGCTCTGCGTCGGTCAGAAGATTTATCATCGCTGACTGTTCGAATGACTCCCAACGGGGCGACAGGCAGTCTTCGCGGTGCGCGCGGTTCATCTCTTCCGCGCTGGCGAAGGTGGCAGTCTTGTCCGAGAATCCGACTTTGATCGGAAGCACGCCCATGAAGGAGCAGATCTGCTCGACCTGCGTCTTGCGCGTTTCGTTCGACTGCGCGTCGACGCTGCTCATAGAGGTGTTCAGGAATTTGGCGCCCCGATCGAGGATCATCGGCTTGCCTGCATTTTGCAGTCCGGCGAACTGCTTGCTAATCCATGCCGCGAGGTCGTCGTACTGTTTCTTGTCCAGCGTGGAGTCGACTGCGTAGACGCCGGTATTCTGGATACCGTTCTTGTGCAAACGGCCTGCGGCCTCCTCGGTCGCCATGGCCAGGCCGATCGCTTCGCGTGCCAGCCTCACTACATCTAGGCCATGGAAACCATCGATTGTTGGCCCCCGAAGATGCCAGATTTGGTCTCTTGTGAGAGTCCGGGACGAGCCGTCGAGACCGGTTACGTCATACGTAATTTGGAGATTCGCATCGCGATTCGGCGTCACCTGCCCGGGCGCCAGCGGGATCAACTCCAAGATCTTGCCGGTGATGCTGCGATTTTTGAAGACGTAGGCGTTTCCGCAAAGCTCAATGTGCCAGGCCAGCATCTGACGGAATTCGAAGCTGGTTTGCCAGTCGTTCGGTTTCAGGGAGAGCAGACGATAGAGCGGATGCTTCGTCGCGGGCGCGCGGCGCCGGCCTTGCTTCTGCATCAGCTTGAATGGCACCTGCGCCATGCCGTTGCCGATGACCCGGCAGCAGGCAAAAACAGTTGCGACCTGGAGCGCCGTCTTCCAATTGACCGTTTTTCCGGTCACGGATTGAAGCGCACCAATCCACTCCTGCCAAAACGGCTCCTGAAAGGCTTGATTGCGGCGACCCGATTGAATAAAGAACGACATCAGGCCTCAACCTTTTCGACTGGAGTCCGACGCGCGGCGCACACCCCACCGGCCACCATCAAGATGCCAAGGGCGATGAACCCAGCGGCAGGATGGAGCAAGCCAGCGCCATAGGATAGCGCCCCGGCGCCGCTGACGATGAGGGCGTCGGGAACCATCGTGATTAGTTTTTTCATCAGGATTCCCAGAAGGATGTAGCTGTTTCTTCACTGCTGATTGCGCGTGCAACGCCCATGATCGCGGCCACCGGGCCGTCGATCTTCTGCTCAGGCTTTTCCTTGCGCGGGTAGATGTTGTCCTTGGCGTCGAGCTTGGCCACAACGTTGGACATCATCCAGGTCAGCATCGGATTGCCGTCGTGGTGCACGCGACCAGCCTTGATCGCGCTCTCCAGTTCCTTCATCGGGAGCGACAAGTTCTTGACCTGCGCACCCAACTCGACTGCATTGATCCCGTTTTTTGTAAGTCGTTGCTCGAGCTGCGCGGCGCGCCAGGGGTCGAAGACAACCTCTTCCGGCCCAAACTCAGACACCAAGGCCAGCATGTCCTCCTCGATCAGATCAAAGTCGATCTCGGCGCCGTCGTGCTGCTGAAGGAAGCCCTCGATCACCCACTTCCGGTAGGCGTTGGCGTTCTTCTCGGCGCCCTCGATGGCGGCCTCCGGCAAGTAGTAATCGCCGAAAAAGTAGAAGTGCTGCTTGCCATCGATCACGCGAACGAATACCAGCATCAGTACGCAGATGTCCGATCGGCTGGCCAGGTCGAGCGTCAGGTAGCAGCGATCACCTTTGAACTGCTCGCGGCGCAGGGTGAGATCCGCGCACTTGGCCCACTCGAGCATATTTAGCCAGGCCGACTTCGCCGAGCACCAGATGTTCAAGTGCTTGGTCTTGAAGCGCACCTGCTTTGACGCGCTTTGCGTCGCAAGCCGTTGCTGCGACAGCAGGAAATCCTCATCGACAGAGATACCGTAATTCGGATTGGCCTTGCGCAGCACAGCGGGGCTGGTCCAATCGTCGCCTTCGTCGATCGTGTAGATCAACGCGAACAACTCTGGATCGTCCAGGACTCCTTCAAGCACCTTCTTGGCGTCCTGCTCCTGGTCGTAGCACGGGCCGGCGATGTTGAAGCCGGCCGTTGTGATCATGAGCAGCAGCGGTTGCTCGCGCGCGCCCATACCGGTCTCCATCGTGTCGACCAGCTCGGACGTGTCGTGCTCGTGGTATTCGTCCACGATCGCGCAGGATGGCGAAGCGCCGTCACCAGGCTTGCCGATCACCGGTTCGAAGCGCGAGCCGTCGGCAGGCGCCAACAGCGCTTTCGCCCAGACCTCGGCGCCGAGCGCCTCCATCAGCTGGGGCGTGCGCTCGAGCATCTGCTTGGCTGGCCGAAAGACCTCCCAGGCCTGCGCCTCAGTCGTCGCGCCCGAGTACACCTCGGCGCCGAACTCGCCGTCGACCGAGAACATGTACAGGCCGATGCCGGAGCCGATGATCGACTTGCCGTTCTTGCGGGGCACTGCGAAGTACGCCTTGCGGTAACGGCGGCGGTCGTTTTTCTTGATCTTCCAGCCAAAGAGTACGCAGAATGCAAAGCACTGCCAGGGCTCCAGCGTGATCGTTGCGCGCTTCCTGGCCCACTTCCCTTTGGTGTGAGGCATCAGCGACAGGAATGTGCAGACCTTCGTGGCCGCATCCGGATCGAAGTAATACGGGAAGGCTTTCCGCCGGCTGGCCTTCAGTTCATCCAGGTGCTTTTTGCATGCCAGTTTGACCCACTTGCACGCAACGATTTTTCCCTTGGTGACTGCCTGCGCGTATTCCAGTGCCGTGCCGACGAAATCGGCCGACATGATCAGTGTGCCTTCTTGCTACCGCCGAGCATATCGGCGAACGGGTTACCAGGCGTTTCCTTTTTGACCGACACCCGCGATCGGTCCGCCGGCGTCATGCCAAGCACCGCAAGGGCCGTGCGGATCTGGGCGACCATGGCCGACGTCACGTCCGCATCGTCGAGCTTACGGAACTGCGCAATCAAGCGCGCTGCGAGTTCGACTGCCATTCGGTCTGTCGCCTGAAGGACCGATGCGGGCAGCGCGTTGACGATCTCGTTCCATACGGCTTTCTGATTCGCCTTGAAGTAGGTTGGCGGCTTGACGTCGAACACGCCGGCTTTAAAGTCTTCGCGGCGGCGGCCGGGGTCCTTGTCGAAAGCACCCCGAGCCTCCAGGACCGCCGAAGGGGTTCGGGGTTTGGGCATACTGTCGTACTCCTGAGGGGTGAGAACCCGAAAGTCTGAATCGCGGAAATAAAAATGAAGGGAAGCTGACGGTCTAGAGGCCAAAGGCCCCGAAGATCACGCCCCCCCCCA
>Ga0213834_100877_pt1 | contig 10697 bp, 9 predicted proteins | sample SWPTP12_FD_160580 | JGI IMG/M metagenome (GOLD analysis project Ga0213834, IMG submission 160580) | Coastal seawater microbial communities from Marineland, Florida, United States - SWP TP1 #2 | ecosystem: Environmental > Aquatic > Marine > Coastal | place: USA: Florida | collected 2016-08-06
GTGTATTACAATCGACAGCGGTTACACCAGACCTTGGGCTACCAAACGCCCGTCGCCTTCGAAGCAGCATTTCGCTGTGCCTAAATAACTTGTCCAGAATATCCGGACCACCTCAGGTCTGACAATCAGACACGAGCTCAACAGCATTTTTCGCTCGTGCATTGTATTTCACTGGCTGACGGCAGCGCTCTTGTCCGAATGTCAGACCTGACCCCAGCCTTTCCAATGCTTTTCGTGCACGAACGTTGCCGTACTCCATTGTTGTGTCGTAAATATCGGATCTAGTTCGCATAATTTATAATCGTTTAAACAACGAACCCATGCGCTGCGGCGAGATTTACTTACTTTGAGAGGCAGCAATGAAGCCAGTGATCGAACGCATTCTCACCGGCATACCCGAGCTCGACGCCGTCCTGCGCGGCGGCTTGATCCGCCAGCGCGTCCACCTGTTCGAGGGCAGGCCCGGCACGGGCAAGACCACGCTCGGCCTGCGCTACCTGATCTACGGTGCATCGGTGGGCGACAGCTGCCTCTACCTGACGCTATCGGAAAGCAAGGAAGAGCTGGAAGCGACGGCGGCCAGCCACGGCTGGTCGCTCGACGGCATCGTCATCGATGAGATCATGCCGGTGCCGCCCGATGCAAATGCATCGCAGACGATCCTGCTGCCCACCGATACCGAACTGTCGGCCCTGGTGGCGCGCATCGCCGACCGGATCGCGCACAGCGGCGCCGACCGCGTGGTGATCGACTCGATGGTCGAGGTACGCCTGCTGGCGCGCGACAGCGCGCACTACCGGCGCCAGATCATCGACCTGCGCCAGCGCCTGGGGCAACTCAATGCCACCGTCATCCTGCTCGACGATCTCACCGCCGACGGCCGCGAATACGAATTGCAGAGCGCGGTGCATGGCGTGCTGACGCTCGAGCAGATCGAACGCAGTTTCGGCGCGGCGCGGCGCAGGCTGCGCGTGGTCAAGCTGCGCGGCGGCGATTTCCAGAGCGGCTGGCACGATTACGCGATCAAGAAAGACGAGATCCTGGTATTCCCGAGCCTGATCGCACAGGAGCACCAGTCCGACGAGGATCCAATCGATATCCTGAGCAATGTCGAGAGCCTGGACCGCTTGATCGGCGGCCCGCTGATCGCCGGCAGCTCGACGATGCTGCTCGGCCCGTCCGGCGTCGGCAAATCGACGCTGGCGCTGCAGTACGCCTTGTCGATGGTCGAGCGCGGCTACCACGTCGGCTATTTCACCTTCGACGAATCGGAAGTGATGCTGCGCTCGCGCGTGATCGAACACATGCACGAGGCCGACGCCCCCGACGAGGAGCGCCGCTTCCACCTGCGCCGCATCAACCCGTCGCGCATCTCGCCCGGCGAATTCATCTGGAAAGTACGGCGCATCGTCGAAGACCAGGGCGCGCGTTTGATCATCATCGATTGCATCAACTCCTATCTCGACGTCATCCGCGAGGAAAAGTCGCTGCTGCTGCAAATGAACGAGTTGTTTTCCTACCTGAGCAACATGAAGGTCACCTCGATCATCGTCGGCGCCCACTCCGCGCGCCTCGACACCTCCAAGGAACCGGATGCGCTGAGCATCATCACCGACAATATTCTCTCGCTGCGTTACTACGAAGTTAACAACGTCGTCTGCAAGGCGATCTGCGCCCTAAAAAAACGTCATGGCCGCCACGAACACGAAGTGCGCGTGCTGCACCTGACGGATGCCGGGATCGAGATCGGCGAGCGGGTCAAGACCAGCCTCGAAGAACCGGAAATGGCTTCCCTTGGATTCTGACGCTCCTCCGTCGGCCGCGGTCGCCATCGTATTCGCGCCGGCCGGCGGCGACGAAGCCGCCTTGCGCCGCATGCTCGAAGACGAGGGCGTGGCCGTCCAGTCCTGCGCCGACGCCGCGGCCTTTTATGCGGCACTCGACGAGAACGCGTGGTGCGCCATCGTCACCGAGGAGGGACTGGATCGCTGTTCGCTCGAGGGCCTGGACGCCGGCCTGCGGCGCCAGCCGGCCTGGTCGGACCTGCCTTTCCTGGCGCTGGCCGGACGCGCCGCCGCCGAGGTCGACAGCAACCGCTTCGTGCGCCTGGCGCGGATCGGCAACGTCACCCTGATCGAACGCCCGACCTCGCGCGAAGTCCTGCTGATGTCGATCCGCGCCGCCTTGCGTACGCGCCGCCTGCAGTTCGCCATGCGCGACCAATGGCGCGCACTCGAACAGCATGCGGCCGGGCTGGAAGCGGCGGTCGCGGAGCGCACCCGTTCGCTGGAACGCGAAGTCGGCGAACGGCGCCGGGTCGAGCGCGCGCTGGCCGAGGCGCGCCGGCTCGAATCGCTCGGGCGCCTGACCGGCGGCGTGGCGCACGACTTCAACAACATCCTGCAGGTGATCGCCGGCTCGGAAACGCTGCTGCGCATGCTGCTGGCGAAGGAGCCGAACCCGCGCCTGGAGCGCTCGCTCGACAGCATCCGCCGCGCGGCGGGCCACGGCGCGGCCCTGACCCAGCAACTGCTGGCCTATGCGCGGCGCCAGCCCCTGAATAACGTGGTGCTGGACCTGCCCCAGTACCTGCAGGCCAGCGGCGAGATGCTGCGCGACGCGGTTGGCGCCGATATCCATTTGAGCCTGCACATGGCGCACGACTTGTGGCCCGTGTCGGTCGACCCGGCCCAGCTCGACGCGGTCCTGCTGAACCTGGCCGTGAATGCGCGCGACGCCATGCCGGACGGCGGCAACCTGGCGGTATCGGCCTACGATATCGTGCTGCCCGACGCCCGCCTGCCGGAAGCGGGCGAGCTGGCGGGCGAGTATGTCTGCATCGCCGTCAGCGACGACGGCGAGGGCATGAGCGAAAAGACCGCGCGCCAGGCCTTCGAGCCCTTCTTTACGACCAAATCGGTCGGCAAGGGCACCGGGCTTGGCTTGTCGCAGGTGGATGGATTCGCCAGCCAGAGCCATGGCCTGGCCTTCATCCGCCGCGAGCAGGTCGGCACCACGGTCGGCATCCTGCTTCCGCGCAGCGCCGAGAAGGCGGCGCGGGCGCAGGCGCCTGCGCCCGAGGCGGCGCCGCAATCGCTGGCCGGCATCCGCATCCTGTGCGTGGAAGACGACCCGGTCGTCGCCGATACCATGTGCGCGCTGCTGGGGGAGCTGGGCGCATCGATGACGCTGGTCGACAGCGCCGACGCGGCCATCGAGGCCGATTTCAGCCAGGTCGACCTGGTGCTGTCGGATGTCATGATGCCGGGCAGGCTGGACGGCATCGGACTGGTGAACTGGCTCGCCACCCACCATCCGCGCCTGCCGGTCGTGCTCACCAGCGGCTACATGGTCGATCCAGGACGCCTGCACACGCTCGCCATCGAGTTTTTGCGCAAACCCTATACCTTGAGTGCGCTGACCCATGCGATGGCGATGGCGCTGGGACGGCAGCGGCGCGCAAGCTGAGGAACGGTCGAGCGCGCGCCAAGGCGGAAGTCCGAATGTCAGACCTGACCCCAGCTTTTGATATGATCCAGAGCCCATCCATTGCCGAGGATCTGATTGCATGAAGCGTTTCCCTTCGACCCTGTTGCTGGCCGCGTGTATCGCGTCGACCTTGCCCGCCCACGCCGCGACGCCGAAGCAGGCCGCGCCGAAGGCAGCCCTGAAAGTGGACTTCCAGAAGTTCACGCTGCCCAATGGCCTGGAGGTGATCTTCCACATCGACCGCTCCGATCCGGTGGTCGCCGTCAACCTGACGGCGCACGTGGGCTCAAGCAGGGAGAAGGCGGGACGTACCGGCTTTGCCCATTTGTTCGAACACCTGCTCTTTCTCGAATCGGAAAACCTGGGCAAGGGCGGTCTCGACAAGATGACGGCGCGTATCGGCGGCTCCGGCGCCAACGGCTCGACCTCGCAGGACCGCACGAATTACCTGCAGACGGTCCCCAAGGACGCGTTGGAGAAAATGATCTGGGCCGAAGCCGATAAACTCGGCTGGTTCATCAACACGGTGACCGATCCCGTGCTGGCCAAGGAAAAGCAGGTCGTCAAGAACGAGAAGCGCCAGGGCGTCGACAACGCGCCCTACGGCCACACCCGCTACGTCATCAACAAAGCCCTGTACCCGGCCGACCATCCGTACAACTGGCAGGTGATCGGTTCGCTGGAAGACCTGCAGAATGCGCAGCTCGAGGACGTGAAGGAATTCTTCCGCCTGTGGTACGTGCCGAACAATGTGACCCTGGTGCTGGCCGGCGACTTCGATCCGGTGCAGGCGCGCAAATGGGTCGAAAAATATTTTTCCGAGATCAAGCGCGGCGAGCCGATCAAGGCCATGGCCAAGCGTCCCGGTGTATTAAAACACACCGTCAAGCTGGCCCACGAAGACAACTTCGCGAAATTGCCCGAGCTGATCATGGCCTGGCCAACGGTCGAGGATTTGCATCCGGATTCGTACGCGCTCGAAGTGCTGGCCGAATACCTGTCGCAGACCAAGCGCGCGCCGTTCTACAAGGTGCTGGTGGAAGACAGCAAGCTCGCACCGAACGTCCAGATCGGCAACGAGACCGCCGAACTGGCGGGCCAGTTCATGCTGCGGATTCGCGCCTTCGAAGGCAAGCCCCTCGATGAGGTGGCCGCCGCGGTCGACAAGGCCTTCGCCAGGTTCGAAGCGGAAGGCATTCCCGAGAAAGACCTGAACCGGATCAAGGCTGGCCTCGAGACCCGTTTCTACAGCTCGGTGTCCAGCGTGCTCGGCAAATCGGCGCTGCTGGCCGAATACAACTACCTGAACGGCAATCCGGGCTACGCGTCCGAGGGCGTCAGGAAAACGCTGGCGGTGTCGGCGGCCGACGTGCGCCGCGTGTACGCCACCTATATCAAGGGCAAGCCGTTCGTGGCGACCAGCTTCGTCCCGAAGGGCAAGCTGGCGCTGGCCTTGAGCGGATCAGGCAAGGCCGAAGTCGTCGAAGAAAAAGTGGTGCAGGGCGCGGAGAATGCGGTCGACACGAGCGCCAACGCGGCCTATACCAAGACCCCGTCCGCTTTCGACCGCAGCAAGGAGCCGGCCTACGGCGCCACGCCGGAGGTCAAGGTGCCGCAGGTGTGGGACACGACGCTGGCCAACGGCATGCGCGTGGTCGGCATTGAGAACCGGGAAGTGCCACTGGTACAGTTCGATATCGCGATCGATGGCGGCCTGCTGCTCGACCGGCTCGACAAGGTCGGCGTGGCGAACCTGATGGCGCGCATGATGACTCAGGGAACCGCGACGAAAACCCCGCAAGAGCTGGAAGAAGCGATCCTGCAACTCGGTGCGACGATCAACGTAGCGGCCCGTACCGAGGACGTGCGCATCAGCGTCACCACGCTGGCGCGCAACTATGACGCGACCCTGGCCCTGGTCGAGGAAATACTGCTGCAGCCGCGCTGGGACGAGAAGGAATTCGCGCTGATCAAGCAAAGCGTGCTGAGCCAGATTCGCCAGCAGGACGCCGAGCCGAACGCGCTCGCCAGCCGGAATTTCAACAAGCTGATCTATGCACAGGACGACCTCCGTTCGCGCAACATCCTCGGCACCGCGGAGACCGTGAATGCGATCACCATCGACGACCTGAAAGCCTATTACCGCGCCAACCTGTCGCCATCGGTCGCGCGCATGCAGGTGGTCGGCGCCTTGCCGAAAGCGGCCATTGCGCGCTCGCTTGCTGGGCTCAACCGCAATTGGAAGGCGAAGGAAGTCACGCTGCCGGCCGCCTCCAGCGCAAGCGTCCAGGCGCCGGCCAAGGTGTATTTTGTCGACGTGCCGGACGCGAAGCAATCGGTGCTGCAGGTGGGCTACCGGGCGCTGGCCGTCACCGATCCGGATTATTACCCGGCGACCGTGATGAACTACATCCTGGGCGGCGGCGGTTTTGCGTCGCGCCTGACCCAGCAATTGCGCGAAGGGCAGGGCTATACCTACGGGATCAATTCGAACTTCGCAGGCAGCAAGAGCGCCGGGCCATTCACCATCGCCAGCGGCGTACGCAGCAACGTCACGCTCGAGTCGACCCAACTGGTGAAAAAGATCCTGCAGGACTATCCTGCGACCTATACCGCCGCCGACCTGGAAACCACCAAGAACTTCCTGGTCAAAAGCAATGCGCGCGCCTTCGAGACGTCCGCGGCCAAGCTGGCCATGCTCGACAACATCAGCAAGTACGGCTGGCGGCCTGATTACGTCAAGCAGCGCGAACAGATCGTCAAAGCCATGACCCTGCCGCAGGTGCAGGCCCTGTCGAAGAAATACCTCGATCCGTCGAAGATGGTCTGGCTCGTCGTCGGCGATGGCAAGACGCAACTGCCGCGGATGAAGGCGCTGGGCTACGATGAGCCGGTCGTGATCGGCAAGTGATATGAAGAACGGTTCGAACAGCGGCCTGGTGTATTCCACCGACAGCGGGCGCATGTGTCCCGACTGCCGGCAACCCCTGGCGCAGTGCCTGTGCAAAGCCAGGGCCGTGCCCGCAGGCGATGGAATCGTGCGCGTGTCGCGCCAGACCAAGGGCCGCGGCGGCAAGAGCGTCACCCTCGTCAAGGGGCTGGCGCTCGAAGCCGCCGCGCTGGCCGTGCTGGGCAAGCAGTTGCGCACGGCATGCGGCTCGGGCGGCACGGTGAAGGATGGCGTGATCGAAGTGCAGGGCGACCACTGCGATCTGGTCATGGAAACGCTCAGGAAGCATGGCCATGAGCCGAAGCGTAGCGGTGGCTGAAGCGGGCTGTTGAATATCGTCCAGGGAGACCCAACGTGATCCACCGTGAACGCCTGACTGCCAGTATCGACGGCGACTTTGTCGTTTTCCTGATCGGCATGCGCCTGAGCCAGCCCTTTGCCGTCAGGGCCGGGGCTTACGAAAGCGTCTACGTCAACATGCCCGCCTTCGGACTGGGACGCGCGGGCAAGCTGGAGCCGGCGACCGGGCGCAAGCATTCAGCCCCGGACCGCCTCGGACGTGGCAAGTAGCCGCCTTATTTTGCGAACACCTGGCTCATATCCCCGAACTCAAGGCGCGCAGGTGCGAAAACCCACGAAGACATCGTCGCGCTCGGGCGCATAAAAATTCCGGAAATGCGGCGAACGCAGGCGCGGCGGTGTGGCGAACGAGGCGCCGCGCAAGACCTGGCACCGCCCGAACGAGGGCGCCGAGTACTCCAGGTAGCGGTCGGCGGAAAAGCCCGGGTAGGGCAGGAAGGGCGACGCCGTCCATTCCCACAGCTGGCCCCAGATGAAATCCGGGTGGCCCGCGCTGGCCGCGAATTCCCATTCCACTTCCAGCGGCAGGCGCCGGCCGGCCCAGCTGCAATAGGCCTCGGCCTCGTACAGGCTCACGTGGCGCACCGGTTCGTCCGGGTCGAGCTCGACCCGCTGTCCGAAACGCAGCGTGTGCCAGCCATCGCCCGCGGCGTCGCGTTGCCAGTAGCGCGGCGCCGGGCCGCCGTCCCGCATGAAGGCGAGCCAGGCCGCATTCGACACGAGGCCGGCGTCGATCGAGAACGGGGCGACCCTGCAGGGCAGGGCCGGCTTTTCGTTATCGAATACGAAGCCGCGCGCGGGGTCGCCGCCGCACAGCACATCGCCACCGGCGAAGGCAAGCTCGCCCGGCATCGCGGCCTGCACGGCCCCTGCGGCGAAGTGCGTGGGCGGCGCCGCGCCCAGCGTCTGCAAGGTGTAGAGCAGGGCTTCGCCGTGCATGTCTTCGTGCGCCAGCACCAGGCGATAGGGATACAGCGCCGCGTCGTCGGCGCCTGCCTGCTGCGCCAGGCGGGCGCGGATCTTGTCCAGCACCTCGGCGCAGTAGGATTTCATCGCATCAGGGGCCGGCAGGTCGAGCTGCCAGCGGGTGTTGTGGGCGACCATGTTCGAATCGAACAGCGCGTCGCCGCGCGCCAGCAGGGAAGGGCCGATGGCGTCGTCCGGCTGGCTGCTTTTCGCCTCGCGCAGGACGAACCATTCGGCGAACCAGGCAATGTGCCCGAGTTCCCACAGCGGCGGGTTCAGGATGGCCAGGCGCGGCACCTGCGCCGCCTGGCTGTAGCCGGCGCCGGCCAGGGCGTCGAACAGGCCAAGTGTGCGGCGGCGCGCATCCCGCAATGCGGCGTCCAGCGCGCGGGGGGCCATCTGGCGGAAGGATGCATGGTCGTCGGTCATGCACCCATTGTAAGGCGCAAACAGAGGCTAGCGCTCCATCAGGATATCGAGCATCCGCTTCGGGTTCGCAATAAAGTCGTGCATCACCCGGTAATGCTCGGTCTCCTCGTAGGCCACCGGATGGATGCCGCGCTCGCCGCATTCGTAGATGGTCGCGTTCGGATAGGCCATCAGGATCGGCGAATGGGTGGCGATGATGAACTGGCTGCCCATCTCGACCAGCTGATGGAGGCGGCTGAGCATGACGAGCTGGCGCTGCGGCGACAGGGCCGCTTCGGGCTCGTCCAGGACGAACAGGCTGCTGCCGCCGAAGCGGTTCATGAACAGGCTCAGGAAGGCTTCGCCGTGCGACTGTTCGTGCAGCGCTTTGCCGCCGAACGAATCGATGATCCTGGGGCCACCGGGCTCCGCGTCGAGGCGTTCGATTTCGGTCCCCACGTTGAAGAAGCTTTCCGCACGCAGGAAAAAGCCGTCGCGCGCCTGCCGGATACCGCGCGCCACACGCAGGTGCGCGTGCAGGCTCGAATGCGATTCGCGGGTGGCGAAGCGGAAGTTGCGGCTGCCGCCTTCGGCATTGAATCCCATCGCCACCGCGATCGCTTCCAGCAGCGTCGACTTGCCGGAGCCGTTTTCGCCGACAAAAAAGGTCACGTTCGGATGCATGGCGAGCCGGTCGAGCGCACGCACCACGGGCAGCGAGAACGGAAACTCCTGCGCGTATGCAGCGGCGGAGGGCTTCAGGCTCACCTCGGACAGGTAGGGATGTGTCTTCATCAGGCCGCGCCAGTCAACAAATATCAATAAGTCAAAAGTATATTCTTTGCTACAGTGGGGTGTGCTTGTGTTGCGACAAAGCGCACGCGAAAACCGAAAACTGGCGAAAGGTGCCCGATATGTCTGGTTCGATGATGGTGCTGGCGGCAGCCGGCGCGTTCGTGCTGTCCCATTTCCTGCTGTCCCACCCCTTGCGCCGGCCACTGGTGAACGCCATGGGCGAGAAGGGGTTTCTCGGCCTGTACTCCGCAGTTGCGCTGATCACGTTCGGCCTCGCTGCGCGGGCCTTCCAGCACGCGCCGGCGACGCCGCCGCTGTGGCGAGTGGGCGACGGGTTGTGGGCCTTCGTGACCGCCGCCATGCTGGCCGCTTCCATCCTGCTGCTGGGATCTTTCGTGCGCAATCCGGCCTTGCCGGGCGCCGCGGCGAGTGCTGCGAAGGCCGAGGCGCGCGGGGTCTACGGCATCACGCGCCATCCGATGATGTGGGCTTTCGCGATCTGGGGCGCCTGTCACATCCTGGTGTATCCGGTCGAGAAGAACATCATCCTGGCCGGCGCCATCATCGTGCTGGCGCTGGTTGGGGCGGCGCTGCAGGACCGCAAGAAGGCGGGGCAGGATCCGCAGGGCTGGATCGCCTGGGAGAGCCGCACCAGCTACTGGCCGTTCGCGGCCATCGCCCAGGGCCGGGCGCAGTTCGGCGGCTTCGGCGGGCATGCCATCGGCGGCGGCATCGTGGTCTGGCTACTGGCCACCTGGGCGCACATTCCATTGGCCGGCTGGGCGGCGGGCATCTGGCGCTGGCTGACCTGATCGTCAGCGCAGCGTCTGCGCCTTGGACACCATGTGGATGATTTTCCGGGTGAGCTCGATTCCCAGCAAGGCGATGAGCGTGCCGATATAGCTGTCCAATAAGGCTGGCGTCGCCTGCGCGACCTGGCATGCGGGTTGGTCGACGAGTGCCGTCTCGAACCTGCTGAAGAAGTCCTGGGACGCTTCACCCTTGGTCACCGACGGCAGCCAGGGAATCGTTGGACGGTGGATGCAGACGGCACGCACGAACAATGCGTTCGCCAGGATGGGATTGACGAACAGGTTGGATTTGGCGAGTACGCCGTGCCAAATGAGCAAGGTGGACAATCTCGCCGAGGACGCTGTGGTGGTATCGACTAATTCCAGAAGTTCGTGGACAAGTTCTTGTTGTGCGCTCATCAATGACGGTCTGATCAAAAGGGCTGAACACCCTCACTCGCTCAGCAAGCTTGTTACATTGGTGGGGCTGACCACTGTAAGGCAAAACCACCGCGTGCACGGTACAAAAATGCAGCTGCGATCAGCCCTGCATCTGAAACGCCCATAACAGGCTGAGGAATTTGCCGGCAGTGCGGCAGGGGAGACGGGAGGGCGCTTTCCTGACTCAGCGCTTGCTTCCTTGACACCACTATCGCCTGTTGGACGGCGCGGCTCCGTTCGGAACCGCGCATAGCGACCTGAGAATCTGAGCTTGTTGTTTTTTTACTAGTCCTGCAAGGATCGCCATTGCACCTTGCCGGTGGCTGACTTCGGCAGCGCATCGCGAAACTCGACAATGCGTGGGCTCTTGTAGGCCGCCATGTTCTGGTGCGCCCAGTCGACGATGTCGCCCTCGGTCACCTGGCCGGCATACCCGTCCTTCAGCGCGACCACGGCCTTCACGGTTTCGCCGCGGCGCGCATCGTTGCTGGCGACCA
>Ga0213834_100878_pt1 | contig 10678 bp, 8 predicted proteins | sample SWPTP12_FD_160580 | JGI IMG/M metagenome (GOLD analysis project Ga0213834, IMG submission 160580) | Coastal seawater microbial communities from Marineland, Florida, United States - SWP TP1 #2 | ecosystem: Environmental > Aquatic > Marine > Coastal | place: USA: Florida | collected 2016-08-06
GTCAGGTCGGGGTCCTTGCCTTCGGCGAGCTTTTCGCCATGGCGCACGAGATAAATCATCGACGGCTCGGCGATTGCGGCGGCGGGCGCCAGCACGATCAACAACAGGGCGCAGGCGCCAAGCAGGCGCGGGAACAATGGCATGGCGTTTCCTTCGATAGGGATGAACGAGCGTGAACTTACCATATTGGCACGGCCTGATCGGTGCTATTCTTTCCGGCAACAAACTGAATGTCCGGAGAATCCCGTGAAGCTCGTCCTGCACACCGAACGGCTACGCCTGCGTCACATGGAGCCAGGCGATGCCGCGTTCATGCTCGGCCTCCTCAACGACCCGGCCTGGCACCGTTTTATCGGCGACCGCGGCATTCGCACGCTCGAGGCGGCGCGCGATTACATCGTCAAGGGTCCGATGGAGATGCACGCACGGCTCGGCTTCGGCTTCGACGTGGTCGAGCGCAAGGAAGACGGCCGCCCGATCGGCGTCTGCGGCCTGGCGAAGCGGGATTTTCTCGACGACGTCGATATCGGCTATGCCTTCCTGCCCCAGTACGGCGGCCAGGGCTATGCAATCGAGGCGGCGCAGGGCGTGATGGCGCATGCCAAAACACTGGGTTTGCAACGCATCGTCGCCACCGTCCGGCCCGACAACAGCGCCTCGATCCGCCTGCTCGAAAAACTGGGGTTGCGCTTCGAGCGCACGATCCGGGCGCCGGATACCGAGCGCGAATTGCAGTTATTTGCAATGGATATGCTTGATGCAAATAAAAAACGGCAGAGCGAGCACTCTGCCGTTGTTCCTTAGCCTGGTTGATCTAAACGATTTACAACTGCGTCAGCGAAATTGTGTTCGCCACCGGCGTCGAACATGGCTCCTCGTCGAAGGCAATGTCTCCCAGCGGATTGGCGACGCCGTCCGTTTTGAGGTCCATGAAGCCGAACAGGTTGCGGTCCTGCAGGTGCGAGGGCACGACGGTCGACAGCGACGAATAAATATTGTCCACGCGGCCCGGATGGGTTTTTTCCCAGCCGCGCAGCATGGCCTTGATCTGCTTGCGTTGCAGGTTTTCCTGCGAGCCGCACAGGTCGCACGGAATGATTGGAAAACCTTTAACCTCGGCATAACGCTCCGTGTCCGCTTCCTTCACGTAGGCCAGCGGACGGATCACCATGTGCTTGCCGTCGTCCGACACCAGTTTCGCCGGCATGCCTTTCAGCTTCCCGCCGAAGAACATGTTCAGGAAGAAGGTTTCAAGGATGTCGTCGCGGTGGTGGCCGAGGGCGATCTTGTTGCAGCCGAGTTCGTCGGCGACTCGATACAGGATGCCGCGGCGCAGGCGCGAACACAGCGAGCAGGTGGTTTTACCCTCCGGGATCAGGCGCTTGACGATGGAATACGTGTCCTGGTTTTCGATGTGGTAGTCCACGCCGAGTTTATCGAGGTAGGCCGGCAGGATGTCGGCCGGGAAGTTCGGCTGCTTCTGGTCGAGATTCACGGCGACGATGTCGAAGTGGATCGGCGCGCGCTCGCGCAGGGTCAGCAGGATGTCGAGCAGGGCGTAGCTGTCCTTGCCGCCGGACAGGCAGACCATCACCTTGTCGCCGTCTTCGATCATGTTGAAATCGCCGATCGCCTGGCCGACCTGGCGGCACAGGCGTTTATGCAGCTTGTTGTTCTCGTACAGGATCTTTTCGCGTTTCTTCGCGTCGAGAGCGGCCTGCTCGTCAGCGGAAATCATCACTGCTGCATTCATGCTTCTTCCTTCATTTGAAACACTTCCACGCCGACGCCTTCGCAATCGGGATACACGTCCGGCTTCATGGTCGACACGCGCGCGGCGCGCACGCGCGGGTGGGCCAGCATGGCGCGCACGACGTCGTCGCACAGGGTCTCTTGCAGGTGCACGTGGCCCTGCGCCATGCGCCGCGAAATCGTCTCGCGCATGAAGTCGTAATCGACGACTTCGTCGAGCTGGTCGGCAGTCGGGGTCGATTCGGCCAGCGGGATGTACAGGTCGACATTGATCAGCACGCGCTGCTCGCCCTTTTTCTCGAAGTCGTGGACGCCGATGTTGATCATCACTTCGTAATTGCGCAGGAACAGCCGGCGGCAATCGCGCAAGCTCGGGTAGGTCAGGGCGGACAGCATAGGAAACCTTGTTAAGTTACTCAGTTAATCGTTTATTTCGTAAGGAACATCACGTCGCGCGCCAGCGGCACCAGGTGCTGGCCGCCGTCGACCACCAGCGTCGTGCCGGTGAGCGCGCGGGCCGAGGCCGCATACACGACGGCGTCGGCAATATCCTGCGGCGTCGAGGAGCGTTTCAACGGCGTCTGCGTGTGGGCTTGCATGAAACCGTCTTCGCTCTGGTCGCCCGACACCAGCGTGATGCCGGGCGCCACGCCGACGATGCGCACCGTCGGCGCCAGCGCTTGCGCCAGCATCTTGGTGGCGGCATCCAGGGCCGCTTTCGACAGCGTGTACGACAAAAAATCCGGGTTCAAATTGTACAGTTTCTGGTCGAGCAGGTTGATCACGACGGCCTGGCTGCTTTCTGGCGTCGCCGCGTGCAGCGCTTGCGCCAGCAAGAGCGGCGCGGCGAGATTCGTGCTCATATGCGCGGCGAGCAGCGCTGGCGAAAACGTCGTGGCGCTGTCGTATTCGAACAACGAAGCGTTGTTGACGATGCAAGTGACCCGGCCTAGCGCTTCGGCCGCGCGCCCGGGCAGCAGGCGCACCGCCGCTTCGTCACCCAGGTCGCAGGGCAGCAGGGCGGCGCGCCGTCCGAGGGCGCGGATGCTGTCCGCCGTCTCCATCGCTTCGCGCTCGGAATGGCGGTAGTGGACGGCGACGTCCCAGCCGGCCGCGGCCAGGCCGAGCGCGATGGCGCGGCCGAGGCGGCGTCCGGCGCCCGTTACGAGCGCAACCCCGAGGGCCACCCCCGGCTCGGCTGTTGGCATGATGTGCGTCATAGTCTTGCGTACTGGCTGAAATTGTTGATCCCTGCCGATCTGGCTACAATGCCGGGATGTCCTTACCCCTTCCCGACAGCGACGCGCTGGCCGCGTCCCACGCCTTACAACAGGAAATTGCCTCTGCTATAGAACAGGCGGGCGGCGCCATTCCCTTTTCGCGCTTCATGGAGCTGGCGCTGTATGCGCCCCGGCTCGGCTATTACAGCGGCGGCGCGGCCAAGCTGGGAGCGAGCGGCGATTTTACGACCGCGCCCGAGATCACGCCCCTGTTCGGGGCGGCGCTGGCGCGTGCGGCAGCCGCTATTATCGCCCAAAGCGCGCCCAACATCATCGAATTCGGCGCCGGCACCGGCAAGCTGGCGCGCGACGTGCTCACCGCGCTCAGTGAAATCGGGGTGCAGGTCGAACGCTATACCATCATCGAACTGTCGGGCGAGTTGCGCGCACGGCAGCAGGAAGCCTTGCAGGATTTCCCGCAGGTCGAGTGGCGCGACGGTTTTCCCGACACCTTCAGCGGGGTCGTGCTGGCCAACGAAGTGCTCGACGCCATGCCGGTCGAGCTGGTCATCAACACGGCAACCGGCTGGCGGCGCCAGATGGTGACGGTCGAGGAGGGCCGCTTCGCCTATGTGCAGGCCGAGCTGGACGCGGACTTGACAGCGCAGCTGGTGCGGCAAGTGCCCGAGTTCGACGCGCTGCCGGAAGGCTACCTGACGGAACTGCACCCCGTCGCCTGCGGCTTCATGGGCTCGCTGGCCAGCATGTTTAAAGGCGGCAAGGGCGCGGCCATCCTGCTCGACTATGGCTTCCCGGCGCACGAATACTATGTCGACCAGCGCAGCGGCGGCACATTGATGTGTCATTACCGCCACCATTCGCACCCGGAACCCTTCTTCCTGCCGGGTTTGCAGGACATCACGGCCCACGTCGATTTCACGGCCATGGCGCTGGCGGCCCAGGATGCCGGGCTGCCGGTGCTGGCCTATACGAACCAGTCCGGTTTCCTGCTCGGCTGCGGCATCGGCGAGCTGCTGCTGCGCACCGATCCGGAGGACGCCGTGCGCTATTTGCCCCAGTCGAAAGCCGTCCACAAGCTGGTGGCGCCGAGCGAAATGGGAGAATTGTTCAAGGTGCTGATCGTGGGTAACGAGGTCGAGCTGCCCGATGCCATCCTGCGGGCCGATCGCAGCCGCCGCTTATAGCGTCATAACTTGCGCCGGGGACACAAACCCGGCTATGCTGTACCGCACTCATGGCCAAGATTCACACCCATTACGACAACCTGAAAGTGGCGCGCGGCGCGCCGCAGGAAGTCGTGCGTGCGGCGTACAAGGCGCTCAGCCAGAAATACCATCCCGACAAGAACCAGGGCGACGAAAAGGCCGCCCGCATCATGGCGATCGTGAATACCGCCTACAACATCCTGTCCGACCCGATTCGCCGCAAGGAGCACGACGAGTGGATTTCGGCCGAGGAATGGGAAGTCGAGTGGCTCGAAAGCAGCGGCGAGGAGGGCGCCCGTCCCAAGGGCGAGCACTGGGAAACGCCGCCGCCGCCCCGCAACCGCCGGCGCCTGTTGAAGGAGCCGCGCTGGTGGCTCGGCATGCTCGGTGGCGTGGCCGTCGGCGCCGTCTGCGCGCTGATGCTGGTGCAGCCGCCGCGCATGCTCTCGAACGCGCTGGCCTTCAACGCCAAACCCGACGTGGTGCCGCCGCTGACCTCGGTCGCCGCCCCCGATCCCGACGCCTGGGCCAGCGCGGCCGGCGCGAAAACCCCGCCGGCCCCGGTCAAGACGCTGGCCGTGACCCAGCTGATGGTGCCGGCCCGCTCGCCCGAATGCGACACCGACCTGGCCACGAGCGCCGCGCCGAACGGCGAAGCCTGGCCCGATCAATCCGGCTATATCCCGGGCTACCCGCTGGGCAACAGCGGCCGCGAAATGACGGTCGTGGTCGACAACAGCGCCAACGCTTCTCCCGTCTTCGTCAAGATCTACGACCTCGAGCGCAACGCCAACGTGCGCCATGCCTATGTGCTGGGTAACGGCATGCTGACCATCGACGGCCTGGCCGCCGGCAAGTACGAGGTGCGTTACCAGAACGTCGTCAGTGCTGCCGCACAGGCGGAATGCGTCAGCAAAGCGCGCAAACGCGCCGACGCCGGGTTTTAAGACCTATTCTCTCCAACTGTTGCTTTTTCCCATCGGCAATCCGGTTTTCCGCAATGCCCGACCCGAATTAGCTGATTTGTTCGTGCGCCGTAATATACTCGGTCGGCAGCGGCCAGCGTAGCCGTGCACTGCCGGCCCGAACGGAAAAACCATGAACGAATTAGACGGCCTCACTGCCCTGCTCATTGAGCCCCATTCGGGCATGCGGGCCAACATCCACAGCATGCTCAATATGTGCGGCCTGACCCGCATCGAGCACGCCAGCAGCAGTAATCAAGCTGTCAAGCAGTTGACCCTGCGCAGTTTTGATTTGGTGCTGTGCGAATACGACCTCGAAGGCGGCCAGGACGGCCAGCAGTTGCTCGAGGACCTGCGCCACCATAAACTCATCTCGCTGGCGACGATGTTCTTCATGGTGACCGCCGAGGGCGATTACGGCAAGGTCGTCAGCGCCGCCGAACTGGCCCCGACCGACTACATCCTGAAACCGTTTACGGCCGACCGCCTGCTCGAACGCATCGCCCGGGCGCTGGAAAAGAGGAACGTCTTCCTGCCTGTCTACCGCCTGATGGAAGCGGGCGCCCAGCACGAAGCGATCGAAGCCTGCATCGCGGGCGAGGCCGCCCATCCGCGCTACGCCATCGATTTCCTGCGCCTGCGCGCCGAACTGCACCTGTTCCTGGGCGAAGCCGACCAGGCCGAGCCGATCTACCGCCAGCTGGCCGAAAGCAAGGCGATCGCCTGGGCCCGGCTCGGGCTGGCGAAAACCCTGTACCTGCGCGAACAGTACGAGGAAGCGGGCGGCCTGCTCACCGAACTGGTGCAGACCAACACGAATTTCGTCGACGCCTACGACTGGCTGGCGCGCACCCATACGGCCATGGGCGAACTCGACAAATCGCAGGCCGTGCTGGGGCGCGCGGTGGCGGTGTCTCCGCACGCGGTGCGGCGCCTGCGCACCCTGGGCGAAGTCGCGTTCGAGGCGGGCGACGACGAGATGGCCGAAAAGGTGCTCAAGCAGGTCGTGGCGAAGGCCAAGTATTCGGAATTCCGCGATCCCGAAGACCACGTGAAGCTGGTACGCACCCTGGTGCGCAAGGGCGATCCGGTGGCGGCCGCCTCGGTCATCCGCGACCTCGACCGCTCGATGGGCGGCAAGAGCCATGCCGACGCCTGCAGCGCGATCTCGTCGGCGCTGCTGCACGAGTACACCGGCAACGAGGAAAGGCTGCTGGCGTCGCTGAACGCCGCCGTGGCGGCCAGCCGCGACCTGCCGGCCATGTCGCCCGACCTGAAGCTGGAACTGGCGCGCAGCTGCCTGGGGCACGACATGGCCGACGGCGCGGCCAGCCTGGTGCGCGACGTCATGCGCAATGCGGCCGACGCCACCGCCATGGACCGCGCGATGAGCGTGATGGCGCAAGCCGGCCACGCCGAACTCGGCGCCAGCCTGGCCCAGGAAACGCGCCAGCACGTGGTCGACCTGGTGGCCGGCGGCGCCGAGCGCGCCCGCAGCGGCGACTACCAGGGCGCCGTCACCCTGATGCAGGAAGCGGCGCAGCGCATGCCGGGCAATCCGCAGGTGGCCTTCAATGCGGCGCTGGCGCTCTTGCGCTGCCTGGAGCACACTGGCTGGGACGACAGGCTCGGCCAGCAAGCCCTGGCCCAGATGGCGGCCGTGCGCCGGCTCGATCCGCGCAACCCGAAGCTGGCCGCGCTCACCGCGTTGCAGCAGACGGTTCTCAAAAAATACAAGAAAGCCAGGTAATCCCAGATGTCAGAAGCACAGCAAGCGCAGGACGAAGGCGCAACCCGCCGCGTGCGCGCCGCCTTGATGCAAAAAGTGAACGGCGACGAAGAGATGTTCGCCCTCGGCGGCTCGATCGCGCGCGTGATCGAACTGGCCGACGCCGACGAACCCGGTCCGCACGACCTGGCTTATTTCGTCCTGTCCGACGTCGCGCTGACCCAGCGCATCCTGCGCCTGTCGAACACGGTCCGCTACCGCACGGCCGGCGGCACCTCGGTGACGACGGTGTCGCGCGCGATTGCGCTGCTCGGTTTCGACAACGTCAAGACCACGGCGCTGGCGATGCTGCTGGTCGACACCCTGGATAACGGCGCCCATGCCGGCAGCGTGCGCGTGGAACTGGAAGCGGCCCTCTGCGCCAGCCTGGTCGGGCGCGAAATGGCGCGGCTGTCGTTCTACCAGGGCGCCGAGGAAGCGGCGATCGGCGCCTTGTTCAAGAACCTGGGCGCCTTGCTGGTCGCCTCGCACCAGCACGAACGCTACCGCGAGATTAATCAACTGGTCAGCGGCGCCAGGCACACGCCGGCGCAGGCGTCGCAGATGATCCTCGGCTGCAGCTACGACACCCTGTCGGCGGCCGTGCTGGCCGAGTGGAAGATCCCGGACGTGATCGTGCGCGCCCAGGCCGCGCTGCCGCCCGGTCCCCTGAAGACGGCCGGCAGCCGCGTCGAATGGATGCGCCAGGTGGCCTCCTTCGGCCTCGACGTGGCGCGCCTGCTCGGGCGCGGCGTCCCGGCCGACAACCCGGAAGCGCGCGCGCTGCTGGCGCGCTACGGCGCCGCCTTCGAGCTCGATGCGGCCGGCCTGGAGCGCCTGTTCACGAACGTCGCCGAAGGCATGCAGGGCCTGATGGAAAGCATGAACCTGCAGCCGCTGGCCAAGCCCACGGTGGATGCCGCCGACGGCCTGCCCGACGTGCTGATGCTGGCCACGCTCGACGCCGGCGAGATGGAAGAGGGCGCCTGGCCGAGCGGCAAACCGAAGAATGCGCGCGAACTGCTGCTGGCCGGGGTGCAGGACGTGACCCAGCTGCGCGCGGGTGGCCACGCGCGCGTCAACGACGTCATCCTGGCCGTGCTCGAGACCCTGTACCAGGCGCTGGGCTTCCGCTTCGCCACCGTCTGTCTGAAGGATGCGCGCCAGGGGCAGTACCGCGCGCGCGTCTCGTTCGGGGCGAACCACGACAAGCTGCAGGCCGGCTTCCAGTTTCCGGCCACGGCACAGGCCGGGCGCGACCTGTTCCTGCTGGCGCTGGACAACGACGCCGACCTGATGATTTCGGATGCCGCCAGCCCGAAGATCCGCGAACTGCTGCCTGCCTGGCACCGCGCCCTGCTGCCCGATGCGAAGAGTTTTATCGTGCTGCCGCTGGTGGTAGGGAAGGCGCAACTCGGCTTTTTCTATGCCGACCGCGCCAGTACCGCGCCGGAAGGCGTGCCGCCCGACGAAACGGCCATGATCCGCGCCCTCAAGCGTCAGGTACTGGCTGCACTTGCTTCCGGATGAATTCGCGGAAGTCCGCGGCCGGCATTGGCCGCGAGAATAGAAAGCCCTGGGCCTCGTCGCCGTGCTTGTCGCGTAAAAAGCCCCATTGCGCCTGGGTTTCCACGCCTTCGGCCACCACCGTCAGGCCGAGCGAATGGGCCAGGCCGATGGTGGCGGCGACGATCACCGCATCGTTCGGATTGTGCTCGATGTCTTTGACGAAGCCGCGGTCGATCTTGATGCGGTCGATCGCGAACAGTTTGAGATAGGACAGCGACGAATAGCCGGTGCCGAAGTCGTCGATGGCCAGTTTGAAGCCGCGCGTGCGCAGCTGGCGCAGCAGCAGCCGGGTCGCCTCCGGGTCGCGCATCGCGGCCGTTTCCGTGATTTCGAGTTCCATCAGCGAGGGATCGATCCCGTGCTGCGCCACCAGTTCGTCCAGGCGCGCGAGCAGGGTGCCGCCCGAGAACTGGCGCGCCGACAGGTTCACGGCCAGGCGCAAGTCCTCGAGTCCTTCGCGCTGCCATTGCGCCAGCAAGGCCATGGTCTGGCCCAGCACCCAGTCGCCGAGCGGCACGATCATGCCGCTTTCCTCGGCCACCGGAATGAAGCGGCTCGGCTCGACGCTGCCCAGCTCCTCGTCGTTCCAGCGCAGCAGCACTTCGGCGCCGATCACGCGGCCGGTGTCGAGCTCCACCTGCGCCTGCAGGTACAACTCGAAGCCTTCGGCGTGCAGCGCGCCCCACATGCGGTTTTCCAGCAGCAGGTGCTCGTGGGTGGCGGCGTTCATCGCGGGCGAGAAAAACTGGAAATTGCCGCGCCCCTCGCGCTTGGCCGCGTACATCGCCATGTCGGCATGCCGGATCAGGGTTTCGGCGTCGTGGCCGTCGTCCGGGAACAGGGCGACGCCGACGCTGCAGCCGCTGTGCGCGGTGGCGCCGCCCAGCTGATACGGCTGGGCCAGCGATTCGACCAACCGCACCGCCACCGTGGTCACGCTGTCGGGCGTGAGCGGGCCGGCCAGCACGATGATGAATTCGTCGCCGCCCAGGCGCGCCAGCGTGTCGACCTCGCGTAATAAATCCTTCATGCGTTCGGCCGCGCCGACCAGCAGCTTGTCGCCGGCGGCGTGGCCGAGCGAATCATTGATCTTTTTAAAGTGGTCAAGGTCGATGAAGAGCACGGCGGCGGGCTCGTTGTGGCGGCGCGCCAGGGCCAGCTGCTGTTCGAGCCGGGCGTTCAGGGCGAAGCGGTTTTCCAGGCCGGTGAGGGCGTCGTGGTGGGCCAGGCGGTAGATGCGCTCCTGTGCGCGCTGCTGCTCGGTCAGGTCGCGCAGGATGCACACGAAAAAGGCTTCGCGCCCCATCAGCACCGGCGTGACCGAGATCGACAGCGGCACCGCCTCGCCCTGCGCATTTCTCCCCTCGAGCACGCAATCCTCGGGCGCCGCCGTGGCCAGGCGCGCCAGTTCGGCGGCGGCGTCGCCCTCGACCCCGGCCGCACCGTTGGGCACCAGGGCGCCGAAATACAGGCCGTCCAGGTGCTGGGCCGCGTAGCCGAACAGGCGCGCGGTGGCGGCGTTGGCCGACACCAGGAAGCCGGCGGCGTCGACCGTGACGATCGAATCGGCCGCGTTGTCGAGGATGGCCGCGAGGCGCGCTTCGCGGTCGCGCAGGCGCGCCGTGCGGTCGGCGACCTGTTCCTCGATCACCGCGCGCTCGCCGCTGATGAGCAGCATCAGCGCGCCCAGCATGCCCGTCAGCAGCAGGCCGGCCGACAGCACGCTCCAGCTAGCCGCGCCGGTTTCTGCCTCGATATACGCCGCCGTCGGCCGGAAGCTGAGTTGGTAGGTGCGCCCCGCGAAGGACAGGTGGACCCGGTAATCGTCGCGCTGCGGCTGGCCGAGCGAGCCTGCTACCGGCAGGGCGGCGCCGTCGGTGACGTCGACTATGGCCCCACGCAGGCCATCGAAGCCGGAACGCGCGATTGCCTGTCGCAGCATACGCTCGGCATTGAGCACGAAGATCAGCACGCCGGCCGGCGGGCCGGATGCGTCGCCCACCGAGCGTAGCAGGCTGATGCCCAGCCCGTCCGCGCTCAGCAGCGGATAAGGTTCCGAAGCGACCGGCGTGCGCGAGGCCAGCGCCCTGGTGGCGACGGCGGCGCGACCCGGGGCGGCGAGGAAATCGATGCCGCGGATCCAGCCGCTGGTCGCCGGCCAGACGTAGAGCACCGGCA
>Ga0213834_100886_pt1 | contig 10528 bp, 8 predicted proteins | sample SWPTP12_FD_160580 | JGI IMG/M metagenome (GOLD analysis project Ga0213834, IMG submission 160580) | Coastal seawater microbial communities from Marineland, Florida, United States - SWP TP1 #2 | ecosystem: Environmental > Aquatic > Marine > Coastal | place: USA: Florida | collected 2016-08-06
AGAAGAGCTGGGGTCAGGTCTGACATCGAGACACGGTCTCGACCGTATGGTCTAAGCAGGCACGACGGCCGACACAATCGACCGGCGCAGGACTGCCTGCCGCAGATCGATCCCACGCTGTGAAAACGCGGCCGGCAATGCAAGCTCATTGCTGGCCGTAGCGGCTTCGCCCGGCAGCTCGCCTGGCGAAGTCGTTTCTTTTACCAGCATATTGACGCTGTTCTCGACCCCGAAATACTCGTTCCAATGAACTGGAACCTGATGCGAGCGGCCGTCTCCACCGCGCACCGAGACGTAGTGGATACGCTCGACGCTCCGGAACCCGCTCGCAGTCACCTGCACCGTCTGCGATCCGTCGGCCTCGTGGTGCGCGGATGTCTTCAAGATACTTCGAGTAACGCACTCGGGATGGTTGAACATTGCCTCGCCATGGTAGTTGGCAATCGCTTCATGTTCCCAAAAACAGGGTTTGTGCGAGTAAGTGTTTTTATAGATGTCCGAATGCGGCCGATGCTGCTGGTACAAGGGGATGGCGAGTAGCGGGGCGATCCCGAAGTAGAACGACTTGAAGAAATCGTTGTGGTAACCGTTGAAAAACATGCGTGCCTGGGCGAGTTCGTAACCAAGAAACTTCTCTGGGTCGCCGCTGATATCGGTGTGGCGCATATGCCGCGCTTGGACGACATTGATCATGCGCGTTTTTTCGAACACGAACGTATCGCCAAAACCTGTTTCACTATCCTTGAGCAGCTTGAGCATTTCCTGCTGCGCCAAGGGCGTGAACAAGAGTCGGAACTGCACTTCATGGTTGCGGTCTGTGGCATCGAACAATGCGTCGAATTCCCGGTTTGCCATCACCGTAAAACTACGTCCCTCGCCGACATCGCGGGATTTTGCCTCCAGCTTCTTGATGGCGCGATTCTTGCGCCATTTGTCGAATAGGCCGTCTTCCAGCTTGGAGAGTGCGGACGGGTTACGGCTGAATACAAGGTCGGGCGCCGCTTCGTTGCCGTAGACGATAAACGTGTCGTTTTCGTACTCGGGGAATGGCCGCTCGATCGATGCGTTCAGCGTCTCGTGATGGGTTCTGGTTTGCCATTTGCCTTGCGAATCACGGTACTGTTCTGTCCAACTGATAGAACGAGAGCCATGGTAGGTCTTGGTTCCCATCCAATGCGACAAGGTCCGCGCCAAAATGAACGGGTTGCCGTTCAGTACGCCGCTGTGCGCGAACACGATAGAGTGGTCGTCGCCGAGATGGCCGGACCAGCCAAAGCTGTTACGCAACTCTTCCATGCGGCCGTTGCTGAAATACGCGTCGAATGCGATGCGAGGCACCGTTTTTTGCATCAACTTCGCCACGATATCCCAGTCGAACAGGCGATTCAGTGGCGCCATCTGGCCCCACGCGACGGCACGCTGTTCCTCGCAGGCGTCCCGCAGACGCTTTAATTGCGCATCGGAGTCGTTGATGACGCGGTTGAGCATATACATCGCAGCGCCAAACACGATCACGGGAACCAACATCCACGGCCATGCGTAATGGGCGTAGACGTACAGCGCCGTCAGCAGCGCTGCCGCGATGGCAATGCCGCGCAGGATACGCCACACCTTGTTGGTCGTACCCGCGCCGCCAGCCCGCTTCTCCAACTCGCGCAGTTCCTGCACCGTCTTTATGTTGGCGTTCTCATCCACGCCGGAGCGGCGTACGAGGTCCTCGAAAAAGTCCGATGTATTATTGACGTGAGCAGTTTTGAAATGGGAAGAAAACTGCTCCAGCGGCTCATGGACGTCGTCGATCAAAAGAAGACGCTCCGTGCGGCGGCCTTTGTTTCTGCAGAGGCGGTGAAAGGAATGCGCGTGGTATAACCTGCGCGCGCCGCGACGATCTGCTTGGTCGGCCAGGCAAAAATATCCTGGTTCCACATACCGACGGTGTCGTTATACAGCGTGCGCGCTGCGGTAACCTCTTTTTGAAGATAGCTGTTTTGGCGCATGGCATCCGCGATGACGGCTTGCGCTTTCAGATCCGGATAGGCCTCGCAGGCCAAATTAATGCGGGAAAAAATACCGTCGATGTTCTGTGCAGCCTGATTGCGTTCGGCATCGGCGTTGCGTCCGCTCCGATAAGCCGCGACCGACTTCATGACATCCTTGTCGAGATCGATCGCTTTCGCGACAAGGCCGACCACGTTGTTCAGGACGACGACGCGCTGCTCCAGGTAATTGTCGATTTGCGAGGCATCGGCCTGGATTCTCTGCTGCAGTTTACGCAGATACGCCAGGGCGAAGACCTTCATGAACTGAAAGATCAAGCCGGGCAGGGCGCCCAATACCAGCAATCCCAGGCTATACGTTCGCGGCAACGCATCCGTCAGCAGCGCCAGGCCTCCGATAATCGGAAGGACCGTCCACAAGGCGATTTCAAATACCAGCGACCCGGTACCGATTTGAACGGAAATCTGCTTGTTAATGACGTTGATATCGCGCCCCGCCTCGTTGACCGGGCCAGTCACTTCGTCCAAATCGTTTGCCATGCGTGAAAATCCTTTGTGTTGAGCGTCTCGCTCGGTTGCGAAATAGTTTGCTTCAGCTTATGGAGCACTGGAGCGCAATGTGGGTGTGCTAGGTAGCGGACCACATAATATCGAGACGTTTAAATATTCCCAAGGAGCAAGTTAAGCGGCTGTTGTTTATTTGGGAAATGTGCAGCTGTCAAATTGCTTGAATCGGTCGACAGCAGAACTTGGGCGCTGTTTCTATTTTTTTATTACCAGTAATCGCTATTAACCAGCAAGGGACGATGCGCTTGTGGACGCACTTCGCTCCGCCTGCAGCATAATCCAGGCGTCATTCTGGTAATTGCGCCGCAGCAAGACGAGTGCTACAAAGGGATAGGTAAAGTGATCTACGCCAGCGAATACGTCGGGTTTCCGGTCGCGAACCTGCGCTATACGATGGAAGAGGGCGAGGTCGTGCGTTTTGATGAATTGCGGGCATGAAGCGCCGCACCAAACAGTCCACCTCGATCAGCCGACCCTGTCGGTTCGCCCGCCGCTCCGGTATCATGCGGGGATGAATGCCATTTCTCCCCCTCCGTTTGTCATTGGTGTCGCTGGCGGCAGCGGCAGCGGCAAGTCGACGGTGACCCAGCAGGTGCTGGCTGCCTTCGGCGCCGATCTGGTCTCGGTCGTGATGCAGGACGATTACTACTGCGACCAATCCGACCTCACCCCCGAAGTACGCCGCAAACAGAATTACGACCATCCGAACGCGTTCGACTGGCCGCTGCTGGTAGAGCACGTCCAGGCCTTGCGCAATGGCGAAGCGATCGCCATGCCGGAGTACGACTTCACGATCGACAACCGCTCCACCAAAACCATTCCGGTCGAACCCGCCCCGGTCATCGTGATCGAAGGCCTGTTCGCCCTGTATGACGCGGACTTGCGCGACATGATGTCGCTGAAGATCTTTGTCGATACCGCCTCGGACGTGCGCTTCATCCGCCGCATGCAACGCGATATCGCCGAACGCGGGCGCACCGTCGAGAGCATCGTCGGCCAGTACCTGGAAACAGTCCGCCCGATGCACAAGCAGTTCATCGAGCCGACCAAGCGCCACGCCGATGTCATTTTGCCGCACGGCGCGAACGGCCCGGCAGTCGACATGATCACCACCAAGGTAGCGAGCGTCATCGGCCAGTTGCAGCGGCCATAATCTGGTTAGCTAGTCGGCACTTGCCGAGTCCACCGGAAGGCAGACCCACGGCTCGAAGATGATCACCGATTGCACCCTCACGCCCGGCTGAAAGCAGATCTCGTTGCGCGTGACGAGGTTCTCGGGCACATCCACGAAATACCTTCCCGCTTCGGAAAGGTAGCCGTAGCGGGTGCGATACGCGGCCGAATCGGCGATTTTGCCGGGACGGTAACGCACCAGCGGCGTGGCGCCTTCCGGCAGGGGCAGATCGAAACGCAGCGCAATGTAGTATTCCTCATCCTCTTCGACCAGGCTGCCGCGCGGCCGCGGCAGTTTTGCAATCTGCTGCGCATAGGTCGATTCCAGCCGCTTCAGATGGCGCGCGTAATCGTCCAGCACAAGGTCGAGGTCGAAGCCGGCGAGCTGGAACGCCGTCTGCCACAAGGCATAGCCCTCGAGATCGCGCGGAAAGTCCTCGCTTGCCAGGGCCAGCAGCAGCGTCTTCGGCGCCGTCGCGCCATAGCGGTTCACCAGGCGGTCGATGAGAATCGCGCCGAGCGGGTACTTCAGGTTTTGATCGACGGCCCCGGCCAGGGCGGTTTGATCGGTCAGCAGGCGCGGCGCGACCAGCCGGCGTGCCGAGACGGTGGCCGCCGCCAGTTCCTGCGCGGGCGTCACGCCTGCCTGGCCGGCGAGTTTATTTTCGACCCACTCGGCCAGGCCTTCATTCAATACCATCATGTTCCCCAACTGGCGGCCGCGGGCGCCGCCGGCCAGGCGGGTGGCGAACACGTGGACCGTTTCATGGGCCAGGGTCGATTTCGCGCTGTTGTCGCCCACGCGCATGCGGATGCGGTCCAGATAGGCCGTGCCTTCGCGGTTGTCGGTAGTGCCGGACAGGTCGACGTCGATCGGCGCGCCGCCTTCGATACCGAGCAAGGCGGCGACTGCGTCGAAGGTGGCGTCAGCCTCGTCGATCAAGGGACGCACCCGCGCGCCGCTCAAGGCCGGGTAGCTGAAGCTGTAGTGCCTGGTGGTGGCATGCGCGCCTGCAATCGGCGCGAACTCGACGGCGTCGGCGCGACCCTTGCCGCCACCATGGTTCTTGTCCTCGGTGCGTGCGGCGAGCCGCGAGACCCCCGCCAGCGCGGCAGCGATCGTCAGGGCGATACCGACCTTGACGATCCAGCGGCGCAGCCTGCCGCTACGCTGCACCCGCGCGCCTGCCTTGCCGGCGCTACTGAATAAAAGCAAAGCCATCGAACCGAACAGCAGCGCCGCCCCCAGCTGGGTCCAGATGGTCGCCATCGGCAGTTGCCAGGCTGTTCCGGTAAAACGCAAGGTCAGCAGGTCGGCCGTGTTCAGGGCCGTCGCCACCGACGGCAGCGGGTCCTGCAGGAGCTTGATCCCCATCGCGACCAGCGCCAGTACCACCCACGACAAATAACGCAGGAAGCCCAGCAGCATGCCGGCCGTCAGCGCCACCGCCGCGGCGAGGACGGACAGGCCGAACATCGTCAGCAGCAAGGAAGGCCGCAATGCGTGATCGAGCGAGCCGCGCGTCGCCACATGCAGGGCCGCGTTCATCAGCAGCGTGCTGGCGGGGAAGATGAACAGCACCAGCATCGCCGCCTCGAATTTCGCCGCGAAGATGGCCCCACGCCTGAGCGGCAGGCCATCGAGAAAATTCAGGGTGCCGTCGTCGATCTCGCGCACCAGCAAATTGACGCCCAGCGAGAATCCAAGCACGACCTGCATGAGCCCCAGTTCTTCTGACAAGGACTGCAGGCGATCGGGGAAGGTGCGCGCGCCGAACGGCGTCAGCAAGGTGTCGACGATATCGAGCAGCACCAGCGCGAGCACGACAAACAGGAAAGGACGCAGGCTGCGCAGTTCCTTGCGAAACAAGGCGCCGTTCATTGCACGTCCCAGCGGCGCGCCGCCAGCCTGACGCTGCAGCCGAGCAGTGCTTCGCGCCGCTCCACAGCAGTGAACAGGCGCGTGCCGCGTGCGAACGAGGCCGGCAGCACGCCGCTGCGCACGCTATCGACCCTGGCCAGGGTCTCGGCCGGGATTTCCCCATCCCACGGGCCGAGGGCGGCGTACAGAACGGAAAAGGGCGCCACGTCGCCAGCCGAAGAACCGACCTGGTAATGCACTTCGAATGCTTTTCCCGCCATGCGCTGCGCCGTGAAACTTGTCCGGGGGATGACGATCCGCCCGAGCGTGCCTGCAAGGCGCGCCTGCTCGGCGCCGAATAACCGGTCGAACTGCTGCGTCAACATGGCCTGGTCCGGCGCGCCGGCCTGCGCCAGCAGTTGGCCAACGCCGGGATCGAGCAGCGAGGCGCGCGCGTCGCCCGGCGGGCGCTCGGCCAGCAACGAGCGGCTCAGCGCCTGGAAGCGCGGCTCGCCCATCTGCTGCGCCAGCGATGCGGCCATCCGCCATGCCAGCGCGTCGGCCAGGCAGGGGCCGAGCTCCTCGCGCACACCCAGCCACTCGTGCACGGCGCGCCGGGCGCCATCTGGCCCGGCCTGCAAGAGGCGCGCCGCAAAGGCCGCGCGCAGCGCCAGCTTCTCCTGTTGCTGCGGCAAATCGCGCGCGACCAGCCACTGCGCGGCGCCGTCTAGCAGCCAGCGCCGGCTCTCCTCGGCGGCGGCGCCGCGCGAATGCCATTGCATCCACGACGCCAGCGCATACGCCCGGAATCCCTCCCTGTCGAACGCGCTGTTGGTAAACGACGCGCGCACCACCACGCCATCGGCATTCGGCAGCACGGCACGCTGGAAGGCATCGCCATCGAGGGCGTCGTCAGGCAGCGCCGTCAGCGCAGGGACACTGCGCAGGCCGAGGAAGGCCTGCATGCGCGCCAGGTCGGACGACAGCACATCGGCCAGCTGCCGCGCTTGCGCGGCGGGGCCGGCAATGCCGACCGCAACGGCTGGGCCGCTCGTGCTGCGCACTGCATGCGCCAGTTTGAAGGGCGGCTTGGGCTTGCGCGCCTCGATGATCGAGATTGCCATGACCAGGACGAGGGAGCTGATGGTGACGGCGGACTGTTCGCGTGGGCTCATGCGGCGCGACAGGGCCACCACCAGCGAACCCTCGGTGCTGAGCGCGAGGGCGAAGGTCGCCACGACCAGCGCCGCGGCGATGGCGCAGGTGATCAGCACGGCCGACAAGGGTAAGTTTATCCGTTCGTAGACCATCGATTCCTGCACCAGGTAGAACGGCGGCCAGTTCGCAATGTCCGTCTGGCCGCTCGAATTCGCCGTGATGATGCATACGAGCAGCACGCTCCAGATGAAATATCGGTAACGGCCGGTCAATCCAACCGCGAAGGCCAGTGCGTAGCAGAGAAAAACGAAGCTTGCGCTGCGGATGGCGACCAGCGCGACATAGTGCGGCGTCAGCACGACCTTGCCGCGCGCAAAAAACAGGGTCGCGCCAAAACAGGCTGCCATGGCCAGCAAGAGCAGCGTCATCCCCAGCAGCCACTTGATTGCAAGCACTTGGTTGCGGCTGACGGGCAAGGTCTCCAGGAATAACTGGGTACGCCCCATGTATTCGCGCACCACCAGGCGGTTGGCCAGCACCAGCGCCATCAGGGGCGCCATGGCGGTGAGGATTTGCTGGAAGGCCGCCATCGGACTGCCCAACATCCGCGCGCCCTTCAGCATCAGGGCCTGGCCGAGCGCCAGCAGCAGCAACATGGCCAGCAGTACCCAGCGGTGTTCGCGCAGCTCCTTGTAGAACAGGGCGCGCATCAGGCGAGGACGCTGTCGGTGCGGGCGAAGGCCAGAAAAATGTCTTCCAGCGACAATGTCTCGACGACGGCGCCGGGCAGCGAGCCGGCCTGTTCCCACAGCGCTGGTTCGGCCTGCCAGATATCGCCGCGCAGCCGCGCAAATCCATCGCCCGGCGTGAAGTCGGCATCGGCGCCGATCCTGCGCACCCGCGCGCGCAGGGCGCCAACCTCGCCTTCGAAGCGGCAGGTGCCGTTCTGGACAATGCCGACGCGCTGCGCCAGTTGCTCGACTTCGCCTACCAGGTGCGAGGAAAACATCACCGTCGTCCCCTGTTCGCGCTGCAAGGCTTGCAACTGATCGTTGAACTCGCGCCGCGCCACCGGGTCGAGCCCGGCCGTCGGTTCGTCCAGCAGCAGCAATGCGGGCCGCGGCGCCAGCGCCAGCGCCAGGCCCAGCTTGGTGCGGGTGCCGCCCGACATTTCGGACGCGCGGCGGTCGCGCGGCACGTCGAGCATGCGCAGCAGGCGCTGGAATTCGGGCGCGTCCCAGGTCGGATAGAAGCTGCCGACGAAAGCGCCCAACTGGTCGGCCGTCATCCAGGGATAGAAATTCGGCTCCTGGCAGACGTAGCCGATGCGCTGCTTGAGCGAGGAGGGCATGCGTTTGACGGAGCGGCCCAGGACGGCGATGTTGCCGCTGTCCGGACGCAGCAAGCCCATCAGCAGTTTCAGGGTGGTGGTCTTGCCGGCGCCGTTACGGCCGAGGAAGCCGAACATTTCGCCCTGACGAACGGTGAGGCTGAGACCGTCGAGGGCTTGAACCTTGCCGTAGCGGTGGGTGACCGATTCAAGCTCGACAGCGTTCATGTTATGGACTGGAAATTAGATTGGCCTATTATAGGTGCGTTGATTGGTATTTCGGCAATCTTTATTGCAGCCTGCTTCCGCCAACGCAGGCTGCCCCACGTCCCATGTCCCATGCCTCAGGTCTCAGGCCTCAGGCCTCAGGCCAGCTTCGCCTTGAAGAACCCGACCGTGCGGCCCCAGGCCAGCTTGGCCGCCGCCTCGTCGTAGCGCGGCGTCGTATCGTTATTGAAGCCGTGCTCGGCGCCTTCGTACACGAAGTGCTGGTAATCGGCCTTGTTCGCCTTGAGGGCCGCCTCGTAGGCCGGCCAGCCTGCCAGCACGCGTTCATCCTTGCCTGCATCGTGGATCATCAGCGGTGCGCGGATCTTCGCCACCTCGGCGGCCGGCGGCTGGCTGCCGTAGAAGGGCACGGCCGCAGCCAGGTCCGGCAGCACGGTGGCGAGATAGTTGGCAATGCCGCCGCCGTAGCAGAAACCGACGACCCCTATTTTTCCGGTCGACTGCGCCAGTCCCTTGAGCGCGCCCGCCGCGGCGACGAAATCGGCCCGTGATTTCGCCTGGTCCAGCTTCTGGAACAGCGCGCGCGCCTTGTCTTCCTCGCCCGGATAGCCGCCCAGCGGATGCAGCGCGTCGGGTGCGAACGCGATAAATCCTTCCAGCGCCAGGCGTCGCGTAATGTCCTCGATATGGGGATTCAGGCCGCGATTTTCGTGGACCACCAAAATCGCCGCCAACTTGCCCTTGGCGTTGGCCGGGACAGCCATGTAACCGCGTACCGTGCCGTAGCCTTGCGGAGACGGGAACTCCTCGTAGCTGGTTTTCAGGCGGGTGTCGGACGAGGCGACCAGAGGCGCGGCGAAGGAGGGCGACAGTTGCGCGAGCAGGGTCGCGGCCGTCGCGCCGCCCACCGCATAGCGCGAGGCCCTGGCCAGGAAATCGCGGCGCGACAGGTGGCCGTGGACATAGCCGTCGAAGAGTTGCAGTACCTCGGGGTCGAAATCGTTTGCGGTCAATCGGGTCATCGTGATGTCTCCTTTTGGATGGGCGGTCGCCCGGCTAGCATACGCCGGATGGGCTGCGACTGGAGAACGGAACGCGCGCTTGAGATTTCTTGTTGACATCATCTAAAAACGCGTCTACTGTATTAATCAACTAATACAGTAGACGCCATGACCATCCACCCCGCCCAGCTGTTTTCGATTACTACCGGCTCTTCCGAGCCGATCTACCGCCAGCTTGTCGAGCAGGTGCGGCGCCTGGTCGCCGCCGGCCAGATGGCGCCTGGCGACGGCATGCCCTCCGTGCGCGAAGTGGCGCAGGCGCTGGCGCTCAATCCGATGACCGTCTCCAAGGCTTACGGCCTGCTCGAGATGGAAGGACTGCTGAGCCGCCAGCGGGGCATGGGCATGCGCGTCGCCGAACGCGCCGGCACCACGCACAACACCCTCGAACGCGCCGAACTGCTGCGTCCGATCCTGGAGCGCGCCGCCCTCGAAGCGCGCCAGCTCGAACTCGACCCCGACACCGTCCTTTCCCTCTTCACCCACATTTTGAAGGAACATGCATGAACACCCCGATCGTCCGGCTTTCCTCGATCAGCAAATATTTCGGCAGTACGCCGGTGCTCGACGGTCTCGACTTCCAGGTGCTGCCGGGCCAGGTCGTCGGCCTCCTGGGGCGCAACGGCGCCGGCAAGTCGACCCTGCTCGAATGCCTGCTTGGCCTGCGCGAGACGGATGGCGGATCGGTCACGCTGTTTGGCGAGGACGTGAACGCCTTGTCGGACGCGACCCGTGCGCGCATCGGCTACGTGCCGCAGAAGTCGGACCTGTTCGAGTGGATGACGCCGCGCCAGATGCTGGACTACTGCAAGGCGCTGTACCCGCACTGGAACGCGGCCAAGGTCGACGGGCTGCTGGCGCGCTGGGGCTTCGACCAGCTCATGCAGAACAAGCCGATCGGCAAACTGTCGGGCGGCGAGCAGCAGCGCCTGTCGATCATCCGCGCGCTCGGACCGGATCCCGACCTGTTGATCCTGGACGAGCCGGTATCCGCGCTCGACCCGGTCGGCCGCCGCGACTTCCTGCGCGCGCTGATCGACGGCGTGATCGAGCAGGGGACCACGGTAGTGTTTTCGACCCACATCCTGTCCGACCTGGAACGCGTCGCGCTCGACGTCGCCTTCCTGAAGGACGGCAAGATCGCCCTGCAAGG
>Ga0213834_100887_pt1 | contig 10490 bp, 6 predicted proteins | sample SWPTP12_FD_160580 | JGI IMG/M metagenome (GOLD analysis project Ga0213834, IMG submission 160580) | Coastal seawater microbial communities from Marineland, Florida, United States - SWP TP1 #2 | ecosystem: Environmental > Aquatic > Marine > Coastal | place: USA: Florida | collected 2016-08-06
CGCGGCGGCTCAGGCGGATTGTTCTTTTTGAGCCGGCTTGTGGCCGGATGTCCCGTAGATGAAGGGTCTTTTTTTGTTTCTGAAATTTATTATGTGCCTATTGGTTCTCGAAGTCAAAGCAGTATCGCGACCGGGTGTGTAACAACAGTAAGTGTTTGATTATTAACCGAAAACAATGTATTCCAGTCTCTTTCCGAGAGCGATAAAGCGCTTGGCCGCCGGAAAATATTTATGCCTGCTGTATGGCTATTTCCACAGGTTCTTACTGCTGGGGTGACGAAAACGATTCATCGATCATGCATGATACGACGGGTCGGCGGGCAGCGTGCAAAGCCGCTTTTTTCAGCGTCTCATCCAATGAAAACAGCGCCATGGCGCCATGCGGTACACTGGCCGGCCTTGCCCTGAAAAACCGCATTTGACGGAGAACATCCATGCTGAACGAGCAGCTGCGCCAGACCATCGAACAGATGCCGAAGGCTGAATTACACATCCATATCGAGGGCTCGCTCGAGCCGGAGCTGATCTTTGCGTTGGCGCAAAGAAACGGCGTATCGTTACCCTATCCATCGGTCGAGGCGTTGCGCCAGGCCTACGCTTTCAGCGATTTGCAGTCCTTCCTCGACATCTATTACGCCGGCGCCAGCGTTTTGTTGACCGAGCAGGACTTCTACGACATGACGGCCGCCTATCTGGCGCGCGCCGCGCTTGATAACGTACGCCATGCCGAGATCTTCTTCGACCCGCAGACCCACACCGCGCGCGGCGTGCCCTTCGAGACCGTCATCAACGGTATCTGGCGCGCCTGCCAGGAAGGGCCGATCAGCGCGTCGCTGATCATGTGCTTCCTGCGCCACCTGTCCGAGGAAGAAGCGCTGGCCACGCTGGAGGAATCGCTGCCTTACCGCGACAAGATCCTGGGCGTCGGCCTCGATTCGTCCGAAGTCGGCCATCCGCCGGAAAAATTCGCGCGCGTGTTCGAGCGCGCCCGCCAGCTCGGCCTGCGCCTGGTCGCCCATGCCGGGGAAGAGGGGCCGCCCGCCTATATCGAAAGCGCGCTCGACGTGCTCAACGTCGAACGCATCGACCATGGCGTGCGCTGCCTGGAAAGCCCGGAACTGGTCGAACGCCTGGTGCGCGAGCAGATGGCGCTGACCGTCTGCCCGCTGTCGAACATCAAGCTGCGCGTCTTCGACGTGATGGGCTCGCACAACCTGCGCACCCTGCTCGACAAGGGGCTGGTGGCCACCGTCAACTCGGACGACCCGGCCTATTTTGGCGGCTATATGAACGACAATTTCATCGCCGCCTTCGAGGCGCTGCCGCTGGACGTGTCGCACGCGCGCCAGCTTGCGCGCAACAGCTTCAGCGCCGCCTTCCTCGGACCGGAACAGAAGCGCGCCTTCCTGCTCGAGGTCGACGGTTTCTTCGCCACGCGCCAAGGATAGCGCCCGATGCTGATCCAGGCCCTGCGCATGACCGCGCGCGACTGGCGCGCCGGCGAACTGCGCTTCCTGCTGGTGGCCCTGATCGTGGCCGTGTCGGCCCTGGCGTCGAGCGGCTTCTTCATCGACCGCATGCGTGCGGGACTGGCGCGCGACGCCAACCAGCTGCTCGGCGCCGACCTGCTGGTCAACGCCGACAATCCGGTGCCGCCGGCCTGGCGCCAGGAAGCGCAGCGGCGCGGCCTGCTGCTGGCCGACACCGTCAGCTTCCCCAGCATGGCGCAGGGCGGCGCAGGCGACGCTTCGCAAGCCCAGCTGGCGTCGATCAAGGCCGTCTCGCCCGGCTATCCGCTGCGCGGCGTCCTGCGCATCACCACCGATCCGGTTGAGGCCAGCGCGGCGCGCGGCGCGGCGGCCGGGTCGATTCCGGCGCCCGGCACCGTCTGGGTCGACGCCAACCTGCTGACCGGCGTGAACGTGAAAGTCGGCGACGGCCTGCAGGTGGGCGAACGCACCTTCACCATCACCCGGCTGATCGCGGCCGAACCGGACCGCGGCGCTTCCTTCGCCAACTTCGCGCCGCGCGTGATGTTGCCCTTGTCTGATTTGAGGTCGACGGGTTTGGTAGATGACTTTGCGCGCGTGACCTATAAACTGCTGGTGGCGGCGCCATCGAACAACGACCTGGCGCGGGTGCGCGATTTCGAAGCCTGGCTGCGCGAACGCATCAAGCTCGATAACGTGAAAGGCGTGCGCATCGAGTCGCTGGAGAACGGCCGTCCGGAGATGCAGGCCACGCTCGAGCGCGCCGACCGATTCCTGTCGCTGGTCGGCCTGCTCTCGGCCATGCTGGCGGCAGTCGCCGTCGCGATGGCGGCGCGCCGCTTCATGCAGCGCCACCTCGACGCCTGCGCCATGCTGCGCTGCCTGGGCATGACGCAAAACGGCGTCGGCGCCATGTACCTGATCGAATTCGCATTGGTCGGGCTGGCCGGCAGCATCATCGGCGTGCTGGTGGGCTTCGGCGCGCACTTCGTGCTGCTGCAATTGATCGGTACGCTGCTCCCCAGCGACCTGCCGCCCGCGTCTCCCATGCCGGCGCTGCAGGGCATCGCCACCGGCATGCTGCTGCTGATCGGCTTCGCGCTGCCGCCGGTCTTGCAATTGCGCAACGTGCCGCACAACCGCGTGATCCGCCGCGAACAGGCCGCGCCGCAGCCGATGGCGCTGGCCACTTACGGCCTCGGGATCGGCGTCTTCGTCGTGCTCATGCTGTGGCAGGCGGGGGATCCGAAGCTGGCGCTGCTCACGGCCGGCGGCTTCCTCGGCGGCTTCGCCGTGTTCGGGCTCGTGGCCTGGCTGTCGCTGAAACTGCTGCGCCGCTTGCGTGGGGTGTCGACCCACCAGGGCTGGCGCTTCGCCGTCACCTCGCTCCAGCGCCGTCCTGGCGCCACCATCGTGCAGGTGGTCTCGCTGGCGCTCGGCCTGATGGCGCTGCTCCTGCTCACCGTGGTGCGCGGCGACCTGGTCGCGGCCTGGCAGCGCGCCACGCCGGAAAATGCGCCGAACCGCTTCATCATCAACGTGCTGCCCGACCAGAAGGACGACGTCGCGCGCCGCATCGCCGGCGCCGGCGTCGACAAGCCCGTGCTGTATCCGATGATTCGCGGCCGCCTCACCGCCGTCAACGGCAAGCCGGTCACGGCCAGCACCTATGCCAGCGAGGACGCGCAGCGCCTGGCGAACCGCGAGTTCAACCTCTCGACGATGGCGCAGGCGCCGCAAGACAACGAGATCGTCGGCGGCGCCTGGTACACGGATGCGCCGGGCGTCTCCGAAGCCTCGGTGGAGCAGGGCATCGCCAAGACCCTGGGACTGAAACTGGGCGACGTGATGCGCTTCGATATGGCCGGCATCGTGGTCGATGCGAAGGTGACGAGCCTGCGCAAGCTGGAATGGGGTTCGATGCGCGCCAACTTCTTCGTCATCATCAATCCGGCGGCGATGGCGAATGCGCCGGCGACCTACATGACGGCCTTCCACCTGCCCGAACAGGGTGCGGGACTGGCCAACACGCTGGCGCGCACCTATCCGAACCTGACCGTGATCGATGTCAGCGGCATCATCCGCCAGGTGCAGGAAGTGGTCGACCAGGTGGTCGTCGCGGTCGAGTTCCTGTTCCTGTTCACGCTCGCCTCGGGCGTGCTGGTGCTGTATGCGGCGCTGATGGGGTCGCAGTCGGAACGCACGCGCGAGGCGGGCCTGCTACGCGCATTGGGCGCGACGCGCAAGCAGCTGGCGCAGGCGCAGCGCATCGAGTTCATCCTCGTCGGCGGCCTGGCCGGCTTGCTGGCCGCGAGCGGTGCGGCGCTGCTGGGCTGGGCGCTGGCGACTTACCAGTTCAAATTCCCGTGGACCTTCGAGCCGGGCGTCTGGCTGGCGGGGATCGTGGCCGGCGTCATCTGCGCCCTGGTCGGCGGCTGGCTGGGACTGCGCAGCGTGCTGCGGCAGCCGCCTTTGCAGACGCTGCGCGAAGCCTGAAGCGACTGTTGCGTTGACGCGGTGGCCGGCCCCACGAGGGCCGGCCCGTGCGCTATCATGCTGCCATGTCCGAGAACCAAACCCTGTACGAAATCATCGGCGGCGAAACGCGCCTGCGCGAACTGGTCGACCGCTTTTATGACCTGATGGAGCTGGAGCCCGAATTTGCCGGCATCCACGCCCTGCATCCCAAGCCGAACGACAGTTCGCGCGAAAAACTCTTCATGTTCCTGTCCGGCTGGATGGGCGGTCCCGACCTCTTCGTCGAACGCCACGGCCACCCGCGCCTGCGCGCACGGCATCTGCCGTTCGGCATCGGCACGGGCGAGCGTGACCAGTGGCTGCGCGCGATGGCCTGGGCGATGGAAGACATCGGCATGGACGACGACCTGCGCCTGCGCCTGATGCAGTCCTTCTACGAGACCGCCGACTGGATGCGCAACAAGGCCGACTGATGTCCACATTCGAATTCGCCATTTTGCTGGTGGCCCTGCTGGCCGTGATCGTGTTGCAGGTGCTGCTGTTCTTGCGCGGGCGCCGCGACGGCAGCGGCCTGGCCTTCGAGCGTCTCGAGCGCGAGGTGCGCCAGGAACTCCAGCACAGCGCCCAGGCCACGCGCCAGGAACTGGCCGGCCACATGGGGCTGCACCAGGGCGCCACCGTTCAGCAGTTAGAGACCATGCGCCAGCAGATGCAGCTGCACGCCGCCGGCGGGCGCGAGGAGCAGGCGCGTTCGCTCAAGCGCTTCGCCGACACGCTCCAGCAGACACTCGCCAACCTCACCGAATCGAACGCCCAACGCATGCTGGAAGTGCGCGCCACGCTCGAGCACAAGATCCGCGACCTGCAGGTCGACAACGCGAAGCGGCTGGAAGAGATGCGCCAGACGGTCGACGAAAAGCTGCACACGACCCTGGAGACGCGCCTCACCGAATCGTTCCGCCAGGTGTCGGAACGGCTGGAAAAGGTGCACCAGGGCCTGGGCGAAATGCAGCAGCTGGCCATCGGCGTGGGCGATTTGAAGCGCGTGCTGACCAACGTGAAGACGCGCGGCACCTGGGGCGAAGTCCAGCTCGAGATGCTGCTCGAGCAGGTGCTCACTGTCGATCAATACGCGAAGAACGTCGAGACCGTCGCCGGCACCAATGCGCGGGTCGAGTTCGCGATCAAGCTGCCGGGCGTGGTCGACGGCGGCGCGCCGCTGTGGCTGCCGATCGACGCCAAGTTCCCGAAAGAGCAGTACGAACGCCTGCTCGAATCGCAGGACCGGGCCGATGCCGAGGGCGTGGCGAAATACGGCGCCGAGCTCGAGCGCGCGGTGCGCACCGAGGCCAAGACCATTTGCGAAAAATACGTCTCGCCGCCGCAGACAACCGACTTCGCGATCCTGTTCCTGCCGACCGAGGGCCTGTACGCCGAAGTCATGCGCCGTCCCGGCCTGGCCGACGACCTGCAACGCACGCTGCGCGTGACGATCGCCGGCCCGTCGACCCTGTCGGCGCTGCTCAACAGCCTGCAGATGGGCTTCCGCACCCTGGCCCTGGAAAAGCGCTCCTCGGAAGTCTGGCAGGTACTGGGCGCCGTGAAGACCGAGTTCGGCAAGTTCGGCGACGTGCTCGCCGCGACCAAGCTGACGCTGGAGAAGGCGGCCAAGAACATCGAGAACGCCGAAGTGCGCAGCCGGCAGATGGCGAAGAAGCTCAAATCGGTGGAGGCCTTGCCGACCGAGGCCGCGCAACTGATGTTAGGACCGGAAGCGGAACGCGACGAATAGCCGTTGGCCTAAATCCTTGCAACGCACTTGTTAACGTCGTGTGATGGTCAAACCAGGCCGTCGAACATCAGGACGTCGACCATGTCGCCCGCGCTGACATTGCCTTGCCCATCATGCAGCACCACCATGCAATTCGCCTCCGACATCGAGCGCAGGATGCCCGAGCCTTGCGAACCGGTGATGCGCACCTCGGGCATCCCGTCCTCGCCCTGCGCCAGGATGGCGCGCTGGTACTCGGTGCGGCCCGGTTTCTTGCGGATCGCACCGGCCGAGCGGGCGCGCAGCAGGGGTAACGGAGCGTCGGCGCCCATCATGCGCAGCAGGGCTTCGCGCGCGAAGAAGTAGAACGCGACCATGACGGCCACCGGATTGCCGGGCAGGCCGAACAGGAAGGCGCTGCGCCCGTTCGAGGCGATGCGCCCGAAGGCCAGCGGACGGCCGGGGCGCATTCCGATCTTCCAGAAGGTGACGTCGCCAAGGCGCGCCATGATCTGCCTGGTGTAGTCGGCCGCACCGACCGAGACGCCGCCCGAGGTGATGATGGCGTCGGCGTTTTCGCAGGCGTTGCGCAGCGCTTCTTCCAGCGCGGCCGGGTCGTCGCGCACGATGCCCATGTCGACGATGTCGCAGCCCAGGCGCTGCAGCATGCCGTAGATCGTGTAGCGGTTGCTATCGTAGACGCTGCCTTCGTCGAGCGGCTGGCCGATCGAGCGCAGCTCGTCGCCGGTGGAAAAGAAGGCCACGCGCAGGCGGCGCCGCACCGGCACTTCGGCAACGCCGAGCGAAGCGACCAGGCCCAGGTCGGCAGGGCGGATCACCTTGCCGGCCGCGAGCGCGGCGCTGCCCGCCTTCAGGTCTTCGCCGGCGAAGCGCCGGTTGTCGCCGGGCTTTAATACGCCCGCCGCGATGACGATCGCCGCGTCGCCTTCCTCGGCCACGAATTCCTGCGGGATCACGCTGTCGCAGCCCTCGGGCATGACGCCGCCCGTCATGATGCGCACGCATTCGCCGGCCTGCGGAACCAGGCCCATCGGCTTGCCCGCATACACGGTGCCGATCACATGGAAGCGCGCCTGGCCATCAGGCGGAAGGTCGGCGCCGCGCAGCGCATAGCCGTCCATCGCCGAGTTGTCGTGGGCCGGCACGTTGATCGGCGAGACGATGTCGCGCGCCAGCACGCGACCGAGCGCGGCGCGCAGCGCCACCTGCTCGACCGCCTGCACGGGCTGGACGAAGTCGCGGATGATGCGCTGCGCGTCCTTGACCGGCAGCGCGTCGGGATCGTAGCCGGACAGGCAGCCCGTCACGTCCGCCAGGCGCGGCGCACGCGTGGTGTCGAGGCTGTGCAGTTCGTCGAGCGTGTTGATGTTGCGGAAGGCGTCGGCATCCTCGAACCGGACTTCGACCGCCTTCAAGCCGATGTACCAGCCATCCATGCGCCGTCCGCCTTCCTGCAGGTAGTCCGACAGCACCGGCAGCAGCGACGCCTTCACCAGGCAGAACACGGGATGCGGCTGCGCGCGCTGGCCGGGCTCCTGGGTCATGGCAAAGGCCAGGTCGGCATCCTGTTCGCGCAGGGCCGCCAGCAGGCGCTCGGCCAGGTCGGGCGGCAGGAAGGGCGAATCGCAGGGCGCCGTGAGTAAAAACTCGGTCTGGCAGCGCCGCATGCCGGTTGCCATGCCGGCCAGCGGCCCGGCGAAACCGGCCAGGTCGTCCGGCCACACCGGCACGCCGAGCGCGGCGTAGGTGTCCTGGTTCTGGTTGGCGTTGATCGCCACGCTGGCCACTTGCGGCGCGAGGCGCTCGAGCACGTGCGCCACCATGGTCTTGCCGCGGAAGGGCTGCAGGCCCTTGTCGACCTGTCCCATGCGCGTGCCGCGTCCGCCGGCGAGGATCAAGCCGCTGATCGATGCTTGTTGCGTCATTATTTTATCCACCGATATACGACATTTCGACTTTGCGTGCGCCAGGCTCGCTACGCGAGGTAGCCGCCGTGCGCGTTTCCGAATAGCGGTCAGTACGCGCCCGCCACAGTCCGGCGATGGCGCCGCTCAGCGCCAGGTCGTCGTGACCGGCGCGCAGCAGGGCGCGCAGGTCGTGGCCGCGGGTCGCGAACAGGCACGTATACAGTTTGCCTTCGGTCGACAGGCGCATGCGGCTGCAATCCTTGCAGAAGGCGCCGGTGACGCTCGAGATCACGCCGACTTCGCCGCCGCCGTCGAGGTAGCGCCAGCGCGCCGCCGTTTCGCCCGTGTAGTTGGCGGCGACCGGCGCCAGGGGCAGCTCGGCGCCAATGCGGCGCACCACCTCGCCGGAGGGCACGACTTCATCCATGTTCCAGCCGTTCGAGGCGCCCACATCCATGTATTCGATGAAGCGCAGGATGGTCGGCGAGCCTTTGAAATGGCGCGCCATCGGCACGATCTGGTCATCGTTGCTGCCGCGCTTGACGACCATGTTGACCTTCACCGGCCCCAGCCCGGCTTCATGCGCGGCCTCGATCCCGGCCAGCACGTCGGCGACGGCAAAGTCGACGTCGTTCATGCGCTTGAAGACGGCGTCGTCGAGGGCGTCGAGCGAGACCGTGGCCCGGTCCAGGCCCGCGTCTTTCAGCGCGCGCGCCTTACGGGCGAGCAGCGAGCCGTTGGTCGTGAGCGTCAGGTCGAGCGGGCGGCCGGAGGGCGTCGGCAAGGCGCGCAGCAGCGCCACCAGGTGTTCCAGGTTCTTGCGCAGCAGCGGCTCGCCGCCGGTCAGGCGGATCTTTTCGACGCCATGGGCGATGAACAGCCGCGCCACGCGCGTGATTTCCTCGAACGAGAGCAGGTCGCCGTGCGGTAGATAAGGGTAATCCTTGCCGAACACTTCTTTCGGCATGCAGTACACGCAGCGGAAATTGCAGCGGTCGGTGACGGAGATGCGCAGGTCGTGCAGTGGGCGCGACAGCGCATCGGCCAAATAGCCGACGGGCGCCGTGGGTGCTGCCGGGACGGCCAGCGCGGGTGTGCGCAGGTCGTGGAGCATGATGATTTTTTCGGACATGCCAATACGATAGCACGTGGCCGGCGCACGCACAGGCGGCGGGGTTCGGGCGGGACGATTGAATGAAAAAAGGGAAGCCGAAGCTTCCCCTTTTTGGTCAGGTCAACGCGGCGATATTACTGGCGCGTGTCGACCTGGATCAGCGGCTCGTCGGCGAGTTTCGGCGCCGGCTTGCGGGCACGGCCGACGCGCACGGGAGCTGCTGCCTGGGCGGCTGCTTCCTGGGCTGCGCGCAGCTTTTCCGGATCGGTGGCGGCCAGCGTCAGGCCGGCGGCGCCGAGCACTTCGCTCAGGTCGGCAGCGGCTTGCGGCGCTGGTGCTGGTGCGGCAACCGGCGCTTCGACAACCGGAGCAACCGGCGCAGGCGCAGCAACCGGCGCTTGCGCCACCGGCGCAGGTGCGGCAACCGGCGCAGGTTCGGCAACCGGTGCGGCAACCGGTGCGGCAACCGGTGCGGCAACCGGTGCGGCTTGCACCGGCTCGGCTGCAGGCTGCTTCGGCTGTGCGGCGGCAATCGACGCGGCGGTCGGGAAGAACCAGGTTTGTGCAGTCGCGGCCGGCACGCCGAAGGTCGGCGCCGGTGCGGCAGGCTTGGCCACTGGGGCAGGGGCCGGGGCTGCATTTGCGGCAGCCTGGGCTTGCGCCGCGGCGACCGATGCGGCGGTCGGGAACGGCCACGGCGCCTGCTGCTTGGCGGCAGCCTGCTGGCGGCCTTCGCCACGGCCACGGCCACGGCCGGTTTTCTCGGCGGCGGCGACCTTGGCGGCTTCTTCATCAGCCACCGGCATGAACGCCGGCGTGCCTTCGTTCTCGCCCAGTTCGCCCGACTCGACTTCGTTGCCGTCGCGGTCGCGGCGGTTACGGTTGCGGCCACCACGGCGGCGGCGGCGGCGCGGTTCGTCGCCTTCGCCTTCGATCTCTTCACCCTGCGGACCGCTGCTCGCGACGGCTTTCACCGCGTGCTCGAGCACGTCGCCATGCGGCGTCGCGGTCGACAGTTCCGATTCAGGCATGGCGACAGCGGCGGCTGGAACGTTCAGCTCGTCCAGTTTGGCCTCGACCGGCTGCTGGCGCTCGGCGCGTTCGCGCGGCTGGCGTGGCGTGCGTTCCGGGCGCTCTGCGCGTTCCGGACGTTCGCCACGTTCGGCGCGCGGCGCCGGGACGGCTGCCTCGGCGCCTTCACGTGCTTCACGCGGAGCGCGCGGCTCGCGTGGCGGACGCGGTGGACGTGCCGGCTTGCCTTCGAACTCGCCTGCCTTGACCGTCTCGTCGACGCCGGCCTTGGCCGTCGCGTCGCGCTCTTCGCGGTTACGCTCCGGCTTAGGGCCGCGGCCTTCGTTACGGCCCTCGTTGCGGCCATTGCGGGCACGCGGGCCGCGCGCATTGCGCTCGCCCGAAGCTGGTGCTGCCGGCTTGACCGGCGCGGCCACGACCGGCGCCGGGGCGACCGGTTCCGGCGCGCCGAAGAAGTAGGCCTTGAGCTTGGCGAAGAAGCCGACCGGCTCCGCGACAACTGGCGCGGCCGGCGCGGCGGCTGCTTCGACCGGCTTGACCGGCTTGGCTGCTTCGCTGCGGTCGACCACCGGCGCCGGCTGGGCCGGGGTGATGGTCTTGACCATGGCTTCCTGGCGCGGCTTGGCTTCTTCCTTCTGGCGCTTGCTGTAGGCCATGTCGGTTTCGGCCGATTCGGC
>Ga0213834_100888_pt1 | contig 10486 bp, 9 predicted proteins | sample SWPTP12_FD_160580 | JGI IMG/M metagenome (GOLD analysis project Ga0213834, IMG submission 160580) | Coastal seawater microbial communities from Marineland, Florida, United States - SWP TP1 #2 | ecosystem: Environmental > Aquatic > Marine > Coastal | place: USA: Florida | collected 2016-08-06
TGCGCTTGCAGAAATTCTTTTGCCTCAACAGAAAGATGTTTCTCTTGCCACTCCGGTGCGAAGGCGCTGTCGCGGTTGATCATTTCCATGAAGTACGTGGCCAGCAACTGGACGTCGTCTTCACGCTCGCGTAAGGGTGGTAACTGGAGGATGCCGACCGCGAGACGATGAAACAGGTCTTCGCGGAAGCGCCCGGCCGTTACGTCTGCCTGCAGATCGCGATGGGTCGCTGCCACGATGCGCACGTCAACTGGTACCGGATCGGACTGGCCTACGGGGAGAACTTCCTTTTGCTGGAGCGCGCGCAACAGGCCTGCTTGGGCGTCCAGAGGAAGGTCGCCAATTTCGTCTAGGAACAAGGTACCACCCTCGGCTTCGCGAAAATGCCCTTTACGGGACGTTCGGGCTCCAGTAAAAGCGCCAGCAGTGTGACCGAACAGCTCGGCGCTCACTAAGTCACGGGATACCGTTCCGCAATTCATAGCGATGGATCGACCCTTGCGCCCACTCGCCTTGTGGATGGCTTCGGCAAACAGCTCTTTGCCTGTTCCGCTTTCACCGAGGATCAGCACAGGTAGGTTGTGCACCGCAATTCGCTGGGCGCGCGAAACTTGGGTCTGCATCACTTTACTGCCATGGACGATTCGCGCGAACTCCTTGGGGGCGCGATAAGGCAAGTCGACGACCCGGTTGATGCGTGCGTCACTACGCTGCAGAAACTCGGGAAGGAAGTCGCTGGCCAGGTCGAAGTCGACGGTGGCGTTCAACACTTCGCCGCTAGGGATGGTCTGGATCAGGCGCGCGGGGAAGCGGCTCTTCGCCAGCAGCACCCAAATCGTTGCCATCGCAGGGGTGCCAGGCGAAAGGTGGTAGGTTTTTTCGATCGGTCCGTGCAGTTCCTGCAGCCGTGTCAGCTCTGCGGTCACTTCCCGATAAATTGCGGCGTGATCGATCGGACTGTCTAAAGCAATCGACTGCAGCGTAATGTTGGGATGGGAAGTCGCTGACCTAAGCCAGTCGGAATACTGGATACTACGCTCGCGTGGATAGTTCGTGAGCAAGTGGACCGCATCGAAATGTTCGTTTGCGAGTGCTGCAGCGATGGGGCCGACACCGTCCTTCAGGCGCCCTTCAGCCGCACGGTGATCGGTTTCACCGATCCATGAGATAAGCCAGTTTTTCATATGAGCAGAATTGCATGATGCGAGGCAATCCTACTCTTGTTATTAGGAATATACTACTGATTATTAGAAATTCTAACCGATTTTAAATTTGTCGTAACTGCACTACATAATCGTGCTCATGCTCAGTGCATAACCTGGCCAAGCGTTGTGAGTATTGATACCGATGCTGGGCGCTGCAAAACCTATCCGGGATTAAATACATTTTTATCTGACTGTACCCTGCAGGATGGCGTTCGATCAGCAGCTTAGGGAGGCGCTGATTTAATCGTCGTCCGATCCCGGTTAGCGTCCGAGCTGGCACAATGACGTCTTCGATTGCTGCAGAGCCGCCATGAAGCAAACCACGTTCTCCTACGCCGAGTTCACCAACAAAAAAAGAAGCAGACCGGACGTGATCGGTTCCTGGCCGAGATCGCGGCTGTGACGCCGTGGCCGGCACTGGTCGCCGCGCTGTTGCCAACGATCAAGTGCTTGTTCAACCTGGCCCTGCGCCAGGCGACGGGCATGGCCCAAAGCCTGCCCAAGCGCACTGGCCTGGACTGCAGGTGCCCGACTTCAGGACCGTCAGCCGAAGCCGAAAGCATCTTTCGGTGACGATCGGCGCGCAACCGACAAGAACGGGATTGCACCTGCTGGTCAACAGCACCGGCATCAAGATGCTGGGCGAAGGCGAGTAGAAGACTAAAAAGCATGCGGCCGACTACCGCCGCCAGTGGCGCAAGATCCACCTTGGCATTAACGCGGCCATACTGGAAATTCGGGCCATCGAAGTGACCGACAACGCTACCGACGACGCACCGATGCTGCCGTGCCTGCTCGACCAGATTCCCGCCGATGAGATCCTCGCCAGCGTCAGCTTCGATGGTGCCTACGACACTAAAGGCTTTCGCGAAGCGATTGCGAAACGTGGGGCGCAGGCGATTATCCCTACTCGCAAGAACGCCAAACCATGGAAGGACCAACGTCTTGATGCCAAAGCCCGTAACGCCATCCTCGCGGCTACGCGCCGACTTGGCAGGAAAATCTGGAAGAAATGAGCGGCTATCACCGGCGCAGCCTTGTCGAGACCAAGATGCGTTGCTTCAAGCTGCTTGATAAACATTTCATGGCACGTGACTTCAAGCGCCAGGTCGCCGAAATGCAGGGCCGTGCCGCCATCCTCAATCGGTTCACCCAGTTGGGCACGCCCATGAGAGTAGCTGAGACCATGCCGTAATTCAGCCTGGGGTTTGGGGAATTAATAGCTTCGCTAATTTATGCAACAAAGCCCCTCACGATCGCGCCTTGTCAAACGCTTGCCCAAAAGTGCGGCAGAGCTGCTATTCTTCGGTTGCGTTATGACAACCTTCCACTCGCGATGAAACTCACTGGGCATCTCCTGTATATCGATATCACGCAGCTATGTGGTATCGGCTGTGCGTTCTGTATGTACGCCGACAAGCATGCGCGCGGATCAAGCATGGTACTGACCGAGCAAGCACGGTCCAACCTCGCTGTATTGATCAACGATCCAACCGTCAAACGGATTTCAGTAAGCGGCGAGGGCGAGCCGCTCAATAACATTAGGGCGTTTCATGACATCCTGCGTCTGTCGCGTGGTGGTAAAGCCTTCGAATTCATTACCAGTGGCTTTTTGCCGCATGATCAACTCGACGCCTTTTATCGGGCTACCGATGAACTGGTGAGCGCGCACGGGGATACCTGCAATATTCGTCTCAGCGCGGACTCGTATCACTTGGCTAAAGTAAAGCATCGTGCGCACGGGTTCAGTATCGCCTATGCCCTCGAGCAGCAGTTAGGGGGCTTGAGCTTCTCATTTCGTTCAGTCGACACGGACCGACGCTTCACACGGGCGTATTTGCTCGCGGAAGCTGCGGCGCGTGGCTTGACTGCCCAGCTAAGTAGAAACCACGCTTTAGGCGACGTGCTACAAGTCGATTCACACGAGTTTGGCATCGAGTACAAGAATCACGTGCATCCGTCTGGGCTCTTGCCTGGCCAGTTCCTCGACTTCTATCGTTACATCGATGCGATCGAAGCCCGTTACGGCAAGCGTTTTACCCTTGGTAGCATGAACCGCGCCCCATCCGTCAACGGGATGGACGTGACCGTCAAACCCGACGGCACGGTCCATTTTTATGGTGCCGAACACGTCTCGTTAGGGAACGTCCATACGGATCAGCTTAGCTGGGCAGGATTGCAGCAACAGCTGCTCGGCGACCCGCTACTGCGGACCTTGTACGGGACCCCGATCCTTGACTTACTTGCGCGCATCGCCGACGAGCCGGCCGCGCGGCAAGCGATCGCGCGTGCCAACAACCCCTACTGGGTGGTCAAAGAGTTGGCCAAGACAGACGGCTTGTTGGAACGGCTAGTAGAAGCATGATCGATTCGCATACCCATACCCACTACTCCAAGCACGCGCGCGGATCGGTCGATGCACTGGCCGCCGCGGGGTACCAGCACGGGGTCACCGTACTGACCATCACCGACCATGCTCCCTATCCAATCGATAGCAACAACCGCCTGTTAGAGACCGAGCTGCACGACTACTTCGCCGACATCGCGCGTGTAAAGGCGCAGTACGTCGGCAAGATGACGATCTTGGCAGGTCTAGAATGCGATTACACGCCCGGCTGTACCGATTACCTGCAGCAGTTGCTCGCACCATGGCCACTCGACTTCGTGATCGGTGCGATCCACTATGTGCCGTTAGGGGAAGAACTGGTCAAGGTATGGGACCTGCCGCGATTACACACGCCCGCTGTGCTGGACATCTATTTTAATACCTTGCGTGACATGCTCAGGTGCGGGTTGTTCGACGCGATCGCGCACGTCGACACCTTGTTGCGTGGCGTACCCGAAGACGAGTTCGACGCGCGCATGGCTCCTCTGCTGCCATTATTTGCCAAGCATGGTGTGTCATACGAGCTCAATGCCTCGGGTCCGAGAAAAAGCGTGTACTGCCCGGTTGCGAACAAGGAATCCGCACCGGGGACAGCTTCTTATCCAAGTCGACGCGCCGTCGCTACCCTACTTGATGCGGGTGCGACGATGACGATCGGTTCGGATGCTCATGATCCGATCGATGCGGGTGCCGGCATTCGCCCTCTACTCAAGGAACTTCACGGTGTCGGATTACACGAGGTCGTTTATTACGTAAAGCGCGAACCCGTTAAAGTCCCGGTCGCACGACTGCTCGAGCAGATGTGGTTCGCGCATGGTGCAGCAACATGAATACGTACCATGACACAGCCGGTATAACGGGTTTATCAATGCGTGTGCCGGCCTGGCAGGCGGGGTCGCAGTCCGCCGACACGTTACGCACGCTGTTTATCGAGCATGCCGCCAGCGGCGATCCGCGTTTGGTGCAGCAAGGCTTCCGCGCCTTCAGTGCTGAGCTACTCGGGCGCGATCTGATCGGGATGGACGAGTATGCGTCCTTGTTTGGCGGGCACGCGCTCTACCAGTTGACAGTCGATGCTGCCGGCCAGCTCGTCCATGCGCATGACGGCGCGTGCGCGCATGCGCTGGCGTGCCGCTACAGCCGCGCCAAGTATGGGTCCATCGAGGACATCCGGTTTTTTGCCCATAGGGTGACTAGCGCCTTGACTGCTGCTCTGGACGATGCGGCGAGCCCATGGCGTCGCATGTTCGAACGCGCTGGCCAGCACGGTGAGCAAGTAGTGATGCTCACCACAGGCTGGCGCAATGTGCCCTCCACTGCGAACGTGCTGTTTGAGATCGTCGTAGAACAGGTCAACTTCAAGCTGGCCTACCTGCAGCTGCCTACCCTGATCAACGTGAAATTGCCACGCATTGCGCCGCCTTGCGAAAACTATGCAAGCTTGACGGCCGACGAACGTGAGCGTGTGTCGGCAATCCAAGACCACGTTCTGCCCGCCTCAAACTTTTACCAATCGCCCGGCGTACATGTGGTGTTCGGTGACGACGTTTTGGTAACGGGCGGCACGGCCGACAAGGTCTACGCCAGCGCCATGGCCAACGGTGCGAAGTCGTTCATGGCGATCTACCCCTTGCTACTCGATCCTGTCGTGGCCTTACGAGATCCTGCGGTGGAAGAGCGTTTAAATATGACGTCGATGAGCGGCACGTTTGATGACGCATTTGCCTCGGTGCTTTCCGACCGAGACTATGTGCCCATTCTACGGTCACTTCGCACGCTACTCGACGAGCAGCATCAGCATGCCTTGCCAGCCTTCCTGCCAAGCGTCCCATCACGTAACCTGTCGCGGCTGTATGTCAGCGCGTTGAACAATGAATTTTTACGGGACCCACGCTGCGCTGCTTCGCTTGCGACGCTGCGCGCCTATTTGACGCGCGAAGGGGCCCTTGATGCCGCAGGCTTTCCGCTCCTGCGCGCATAAAATTCGCCACCCATTGGGAAACGGCGCCTGGCGCGGGCATGCCCCCTTACGTAGCGCTGACGCGGGTGTGGTAATCCCCCTTTTTTAGAACACGCTAAAAGTAGAGGTTAAGCGGCGAACGCCAGTTTCTGTTGTGGCGCAATACCGCCGAGTGCCATGTTGGGCCGGCCTTGATTGTAGGTCCACAGCCAGATTCGGGCAACTAGCCGCTAACGCGACAGAACCCTTTCGAGGGCGTGCAGTGCGAGCTATGCCTGGCAGTAGCGGCTCGACGAACTTCCACTCCTGGTAGCTGATATCTCTGGGATAGCCTCCCCGCGCCTTCAGCCGCGAGACCTTATTCCGCACCGGTGCTCTGCCGTCCACATGGCGTGCTCCCGCAAGAGTGAACCGTTTGGACATCATAGTTGCTTCGGAGTTTTTTAACCATTTCTAATCGGGTCAATTTGGGGCAAGCGTCAACAGCTAGGCGCCGGAACGATCAATCAAGCCTCGACGGGACAAAGTGTTCGGCAAACTCACGCATTGGCACTTCTACCTCTTGCCATAAGCCAGCTCCGGCGTCGTTGGGGACGTGGACACTCATCTGATCTCTGCTGATTACAGCCAGCTTCGGCTCGCCCATATCTTTCAAGTTCCACAAGTGAAATGCGTGATGCCTCATTGTCACCGTGGCGTCCCACTCATTGCGCGTCAAATGCAGGGTTCCAGAGATGCCTATGGTGGTAGTTTTCACTTCAATCTGCCTCTGGGCGAAGTTTTCTGCCGAAACAATAGACATCACATCGTAACCATCAGCGTTGCTTTCGATTGAACGCCATTGAGGATCGCGACCGGTTCTTTGCTTTTCATACCGCAACGACAATCGTTCCCCATGTCTTCCGATCGCACTCAGGCTAGTATCCTTTTGCCCCCTAGCGATTGCCGCAAGACGGTCCCAAAAAACTACTACTTCGTCGTCGTATCCTTCCGCCAAATAAGCTTCGCTCATGGATTGGCCGAATTCGATTGGGGCGAAGCTAAGCACTCTCTTTCTGCCGTCTAGAGCGAGCATAATCCACGGTGGCCGATTGGCCTCTACGTAATCGAGAAGCGCGCGGCGAAGCATCATATGACCTTCGCCAAGAGCAAGAATTCTTTCGCCCGAAGTCGTCAGGATGGCGATGCCACTATCGTTCGTTCGCGTCCAGCCGAGTGCCTGTATTAATTCTAGCAAAGAGTCGTTGCTAAACCGAGGATTTGCCGGGAGCTCCGAGCGCAACCTTAGAGAGCTCATTGGGTGGTCGCGTATTAGCCTCAGCATAGCGAAGCCCGCCGCCGCGACACCAGGTGAAAGGGGGATCAATCGCCACCCCGCGAAAAGCCGTCCAATAAGGCACGTATGTCGTCATCGCGCATGCCAATGGAGTAGTCATCGTAGTCCTCGATGTCTTCAGGGTCGACTGCAACTGGCGGTTTTCCTAAAGATGAGTCCTTCAGCACTTCAGCCATTTTGTTGATCTTGTAATCAAGTCGCTCTACCACCGTCTCATCCACCGTTCCCTCGCATTCGACGATTTCGATAATTGTCTCTTGGCCGTCTTTTAGGCCGAATCGGTGGATGCGATCTTCTGATTGTAGATAATGGGCTGCGTTAAAGGTCCGGTCCAAATAGATCGCGTGATGGCAAACGGTGTGAAGACTTATGCCTTCGCTTGCCGCCGCCGGGTTCGCCACTAAGATTTTGACGTGCTCATTGTTATGGAAGGCTTTGATTTTCGCCTCACGAGTGCCGTCCTCGTCTTCATCTCCTGCGTCGACTCCGCCGTGAATATAAACGGCGCCAAGGTCGCTGAGGCGGTCAGCAATGTATTCGACGTTCTGTCTGAATGAGGACCATATCAAAACTTTTTTTCCCTCCGCAGCCAGTTCGCGTGCGCGGTGCAAGACATATTTTAATTTTGGTCCATCCCCTTCGCTCAGCACCGCACCTAGTAGGTCAGGATTAATGGTGTTAAGGTGCGCTCCTAGAAGCGCAGGGTTCGAAACAAACTGCAACAGGCGCGAGACTGACCGTCCAAGCGTTCTAAACGCCTGCTTGTCACGCGATCCCAGCGCCTCGCGCGCCTCTCTTGCGACTTCGAACTTCATGAGTTTGTAGAGCTCCCGCTGCAAGGGTGCCATAGGAAGAGAGACGCGCTCGCGCGTAACATCCGGGAGCCCAAGCTCATCCTTATTAGTCCGAACATAAATTGGAGTCACTAATTCGACAATATTGTCCGATGTGGATGCGATTTCCGGATATAAGAAAGCGAACTGGGGAATTAGATCCTCAACTGACTGCGGCATCGGGGTCCCGGACATTATTAGTTTCGCCACGGGCAGGTGTGACAGCTCCAGCACAGCACGCGCGGTAAGTTTGGCCGTTCCGCTTTTGATGCGGTGGCTTTCGTCGAGATAAAGAAACGATTTATGCTTCGCCAAATGCGCTGCAATCAAGTCGCCGACGCGAGGCAGCTGCTGATAGTTGATCAGCATAAAACGCGGATTGGCGGACAACAGGCGCTCAATGTTTTCACGTCCCCCTCGAAGCCTAACAAACTGCGCTTTTAACGAGGGCAAGCACTCCTCGATTTGCTCGTCCCAGGCGGCGAATGCGTTTTTTGGAGCGACGACAAGAAGCCGCTCATGCTCGCGCGCGTTGAAACAAAAGTAGGCGAGCGCTTCCGTGGTCTTTCCTGCGCCAGGAACCGAGAAGGTGGCTGCAGCCGGAAGTGCCGCCAGCTTGGACACATTCCTCTCTTGCATCGCTGTTAATGGGCGCTCGAAACCAGCTTCTTTAAATCGAGACTTGATGGCGGCAATTGGCACTAAATCACTTCTGCTTGCGCTCGTGTAGCCTGCGACCGCCCGGGTCGACTGAAGTAGAAGCTCCCTCGCTCGAGAGGACACAGAAAAACCAGTCCCGCTTTTTAACTCATAAGTAGCGAAAATATTCGACATGGATCCGCGCAGCGCAGCAAAGTTCCACCACGGCATTGAAATAAACCGTCCGTCCTCCTGCCTAGCATTAGGGGTGTGGTCCATTGCCATGCGGCGAACCATTGTGGGCCATGCTGCCCCATCATCGTCTGCGTCCCATGATAGCGTTGCGCGAAGGTCCGACTCTCTATAGTCAATTCGAAGCATGGTTTGATGTTCCGAGAAATTTTCTGATTTTCTCTATGCGCGCTTCTATACCACATAGTTGTGCCTCGACACCGTCGGTCTTGGTATCGGGGCCAAGTCCCAGTTTGATCCCGTCTTCAAGCGAAGCGCATGCGCGAGCGCAACTGTCGAGCAGCTTTTCCGCTGACTTTGTGTTACGCCGTAGCTCTTTTTGGCTTTCGATAAAGTCTACAATGATGTCACGAGCTTTTGGCGCGTTTTCTGCTTTAGCTATTTCGCGGCTCAACGCCATGTCCGTCGCCTCGGTAGTTGTCGAGGAACCGCCAAACATATCATCCGTGTCAGCGTCAGTTGAAGACGCTGTCACGTCAAAAGCCGCTTTCAATTTTTCGATGATGGGCTCAATGTTGTTCGCCATTCCATTGATAGCGTCATGAAGGCTGTCTTTGACCGCTTTGGGATTATCGATTAGCGCAAACGCTGCTTCTTTGAAAAGCTCTTGGCGTCCTGAACTGCCGACTTTTTGTCGAATGCTTACGATTCGGCGAAAAGCGAGCTTGTCACCCGAGACAAGAGACCACATATTTTCTTTGCCTCGTGACCGCAAAAAGTCATTCGCGTAGTCGCGCATGTCCAGAAGTTCCTTGATTTCAGATTCCTTTTTTCCATACAGCTCAGCAAGGTCTTTGTCAGAGTAGTGCTCCCGATCACGCTTCGCCAGCATCATGTTCGCCTCAGCGTCCCAGGAATAGTCCGCTTTGATATCCTCCTCAATCTGGAGAGAAGCTTCCAAGCGATCAATAGCTTTGTTATCGACCTGAGGTAACACCACGACATCGATGTACTCAAAATGGCCGTAGACAGATTTATCTGAGTGATACAAATCCCGCCATGTCGACAAACGGCGGTTACCATTGACGACAAATCCTTGATGATCGAGAAGAATTGGGTCAACCTGATACTTGGCAGTGTCCTCGAAATACTTGCGTAACTCCGATTTTTCGGCCAGCTTCAAAAGCAAATTGTGTTGCGCCTCTTGCGCGTCCCAGAGCTCTGGATCGCCGCTGAAAAGGTCTAAGCGGACCGTCGATGATTTGGCCATGTGCTCCACTTGCGCGGAGGCTGTTCGGCCATTTTCCAAACGATATTTAGGGACGTCTTGATGAATACGAATGATTGGAAAATCGCGAGGTTGGCCCTGTAAAACCACTCGGGAAGTTGGCCCGGACTCCGACGAGGCCTTGTTCTTGAATTCCTGAAGGCGGTCTAGAAGCGGCCATCCGAAACGAGATTTTTTTGGATTTGTCGGGATGTCGTTCACAGGCATGTCAGGATTCCAATGCATAAATGAGTGTAGGGACGTGATACGCTTTTTTAAAAATTTGTAGCTCGCGCTCCAGCCGCCTCGCTTGCGCGATGTTGCTTCCTAAGAGCTTTGACATCTCTTGCGACGGAACAATGATCACCGCTCCTTTGATGTGACTGTTGAGATACATAGTCTGCAGCTTCATTAGATCGGCATACATGCGGGACATATTGCCTGTCTGAAGGCAGAGGCCGATATCGTCTTTTGCAGACGTAATGGTCATGTCGGAATCTGCGGCCAACCGCACTTCTCCTGACCAACCTGCCGACTTCAAGCTAGAAATCAATGCGGAACGGATGCTTGACGCTTTACCTCGCCCAGCCTTGACAGACACCGCTGTGATTGCGTCCGAAATGTCCTTAGAGTGCGAGGGGGGCACCGTCTTTTCGCCTGAGCAGTGC
>Ga0213834_100889_pt1 | contig 10474 bp, 13 predicted proteins | sample SWPTP12_FD_160580 | JGI IMG/M metagenome (GOLD analysis project Ga0213834, IMG submission 160580) | Coastal seawater microbial communities from Marineland, Florida, United States - SWP TP1 #2 | ecosystem: Environmental > Aquatic > Marine > Coastal | place: USA: Florida | collected 2016-08-06
CCGAAATTCGCATCCTCGAAGGCTATGGCCAGACCGAGGCGACCGTGGCGACCTGCCTGACGCCGTATGCGGGCGTGTCGAAGCCGGGCTCGGTCGGCCTGCGGCTGCCGTTCGCCATGCTGCGTGTCGCCCGGATCGGCGACGACAACCGCTACCTGGGCGCCTGCGCCGTCAACGAAATCGGCAACCTGCTGGTGCGGGGCGCGCATGTCGGCGCCGGCTACCTGAACCCGGAACATGACCGCACGCTATGGGTGGTTGATGAGGATGGCGTGCGCTGGCTCAATTCGGGCGACCTGGCGCGCATCGACGAGGACGGCTACGTCTGGCTCACCGGCCGGGCGTCAGGGTCGTCGACGAACTGCCGCTGACAGCGGTCGGCAAGGTGTACAAGCCGCTGCTGGTGCAGTGGGAACAGGCGTCGGTGTTCCGCGAGATCCTGCAGCCGGTGTCGCCCTGGGTGTCGCGGCTGGACGTGAGCGTGCGTCCGCATTTGAAGTACGGGCTGCTGACCGAGATCCTGGTGGACGTGAAAGACCAGTGCCACCGCGAGCTGGTGGCGGCGATGGTCGGCGCGGCGATGCGGCCGTTTGCGGCGAAGTACGAATTGACGCTGGCATCGGCGGGCAAGGCGCAGGGCCAGGTGTTGTGGGAGCCTGGGAGGTGAAATTTGTTGAGGACGGCGAGCGCGACTACCTGGCCAGCGCGGTGATCGACGCCACCGGCACCTGGTCGCAACCGAATCCGCTTGGCGCCAGCGGCTTGCCGGCGCAGGGAGAACATGCGCTGCGCGACCGGATTACCTACGGCATGCCGGATGTACTCGGCGCCGAGCGGCAACGCTACGCGGGGCGGCGCGTGCTCGTGGCCGGCGCCGGTCACTCGGCAGCGGGATCCTTGCTCGCACTATATTGTGCGAAATCCCTGAAACCTAGGCGCTCACGCAACCAAAGCCTGATGGTCGCAAACTGTGTAGTTGCGGACTGCTGTTGCGCTTAAGTTTCCCTACAAATCTCCTATTTCTTGCTAAATTCCGTTGCACTACACTGGGAAGTCGCTTTGTTGCACATCGATCTCCGGTAAGCGCAACACCTTGACCATGCAAGGTGAGGCAAACGCAACACGGAAATACGCGCGGATAGTAGTGGCGATGGTACCGTCCGGCAGCAAGGGCCTTCAAAAATTGCGGTATAACGTTGCCTCAACTGGCCCCCGGCGACAGATGATCGATCTCTTTGAAGGACTTCAAGCACGCTGACGAGCCCCCAACAAGTTTCCGCTAGCCGGTGCCGTCGGCATCATCCATCCCGCAAAAGGAGTAATTGAAAGGACCCGCGTGGTGCCCAAGGTGACGCACGTCGCGGAACCGGAGGCGGTACGCTTCGCCTGGATGGGTCGGTACGACAATCAAAGCTGAGAGGCATGGCTCTGGCAGCTGACTCACGAACTTCGTAGATTGCCTGTTGCATCTACGCTGTTAGTTTCTGCGAGGTAGACGTGGACGGTTTTCCGTTGATCCGAACACTTACTGATCTAATAATTTTAAAACCTTGTCGGTGATATCGATACGTGGACTTGACCATGCGGCTTCCGGAAGAACTACATCAAGCTTTTCCTGTTCGGCAATCTGCTCAATCAACATATAGGCTTTCTGAGCGATGACCGCACGCGCTTCACCTTTTCGGTGCATCAAGTCCTCTCTAAACTCACGCTGCATTCGTTGCACGTCTTTTTCCATATCGAACAGCTCGCGTGCACGGCGGGTGCGTTCGCTATCGGTCAAGCGCTGCGTTTCATTATCGAATTGCCCGCTCATCACCTTGAACTTCCTGACCCCTTCCGCCAAGGTCGCCTGACGTTTCGAAAACTCAGCTTCAATTTTAGCGTCGGCAGCCTTAGCCATTTTCGATTCAGTCATCAGCCGCTCAGTAAAGACGAAGCCAATGCGGCTGGCAGCTACCTGAGCCTCCGCCTCCGCCAGCGAAATAGCTAGCACTGCCGCAAACACCGCTAAACGGCGCAACGACTTGATGATCAGTGCTTTCCTCATACGTCTCCATAATGATAGTGACCGTCTTGAAGGCGATGAATTAACAATGTTGCCTGTTTGAAACCGTTCTGACCGTCATGATCTTTCAGGCCTCTGGGGAAGCATACCTCAAAGGTAATACGATCATGCATGAAGTCAGACCTTGGACGGTACTACAGCCACATTGTCCGAAGCCTACAACATTGCATAAAGACAATGAAAAAGCGGCGGTGCGTATGACCACCAAGGACTATTGGTCTTCAAATTCCAGTGCGATTGCCATTTCCGAGCAGCTCTCTTTCTATTTTTCCGCGATGCATGCTAGAATGTGAGCTGCTCACTTCTAAAGAAAAAGGTAAAAGCTTACATATGAAGCCCGAAGAAATAGTACGTCAAAACGTTTTGGCAAAGCTTCAGAGTCTGGGGTGGTCATCCGACCGATTGCAATGGAAGCCAGAGTGGTCAATCCCAGCGACGCCGCACGATCTGTCTAAGCGAGAGCGTGGTCAGAAGTACGCCGTTGCAGGGTCGGCCGATCTTGTTGCGTTCGCGGATAAAAGCCATCAATCTTACGCGCTCCAGGTAATTTTCGAATTCAAGGCTGCAGATATCTTCGCAGGCCGCGAGCAGTTGATGCGTTACCTGTCAATGGAGCCGATGGCCAAGCTCGGTTACTGGACAAACGGTAGCGCTAGTCTCGCTATCTACAAGCAACACACTAACGAGTGGCTTGAAATCCCTGAGGCTCCCCTCCCGCAACCAGACGATGACCTTACGCGGCCTCCAACTGCGCCACTGTCGTGGAACCGCCTCCGGCTACCGACAGAGGTTGAGCTTAGCGCGGCACTCAAGCGCTTGGTCGCCACTGTGGTGGTCCAAGATTCGCGATCAACGCGACGCGAAGATCAACTGCGTGAGTTGCTCCATGTTATGTTAGTGAAGCTGGACAACGACGCGTACTTCTCGCTTCCGGTTCACGCGGACGAGCCAGTCCGATTTCGTATCTATGGTGACGAGCACACGCGCGTTCAAAAGACGGCTGAGGTAATTCGCAGGCAGTTCAAAGATTATTTTGCCAAGCAGCAAAATCGAGTTTTTAACCAGGATGATCGCGACGAGATTAGGCTTACTGACTCCACTCTTTATCGTGTCGTCGCCGAGTTGTCGCCTTTCCGGATTCTTGGTGATGACATGGAGGTGCTGTCGAAAGCCTTCCAGGTCTTCCGTGCAAGTGCATTAAAGTCCGGGGAGGGGCAATTCTTGACTCCCCAGCGAGTGATTCGCCCATGTGTTATGGCATTGGAAATCACGTCACAAGACTCAGTCATTGACCCGGCATGCGGTACGGGGGGCTTTCTTCACGAAGCTTTGCGTCAGGTCAAGGAGAACGAGTTCCCCGGCGAGGGTGAGGCGTACCACATCGTCAAGTATGCTAACGACAACCTCTACGGCGTGGACATGGATAGCATCGGTGTCAAGCTTACCAAGGCGCTGATGATTGCTTTTCGAGATGGCTCGACGCACGTTTTGCAAGGCGATTCGGTCCGAGTTCATAACTGGAAGGATGGGTTTCCGCGTCTTCATCAAGAACTTGGAAGCACGCAAACGTCAGACGGCGTTGCTCGCAAATTCACAGTGGTTATGACAAATCCTCCTTTCGGCGAAAATCTTAAGGTTTCTGCAGCGGATGCGCGTGCAGGTAACTACACGATTGCACAAGCCGCAGCGTTAGGGAAGAAGGGCGGGTACGTGGACTTAGAGATCGGGCTGATCTTCCTAGAACATGCCTATCGACTTTTACAGGTGGGCGGCAGAGTGGGAATCGTTCTGCCCGAGACCTATTTCTTCTCATATAGCTATCGCTGGCTTCCAAGCTGGTTGGAGCATCGGCTCAAACTACGTGGCATGGTGAACATTGCGATGGAAGCATTTGAGGAATTCTGCCGCGCTAAAACGAATTTCTACATTTTCGAAAAAATCGGCGAGCCAGAGCTCGAGCAGGACTTAGAAAAAAAGGAGGCAGCATGATTCACAAACCTTCGTGGTTCCGCGATGACGAAATTATGGTGTCAACGGCACCGACCTGTGGCCTTAGTAAAGGCGGACGGTTACTACCGCTTGTCGACCGCCATACGGGGCAACGTATTCAAGTACCGGACCCGGAAACTGGTGAACTCGTTGATGCTGTTGATGATCAGTTGAAGACCGATATGGAGGCGCTTCGTGCCGGGGCGTCGACAGCAACGCTTCGTTTCGTTAAGGCTGATGAAGTCACAATGCGAAGCGCGGTCCCAACGTATTACGACCGGCGCTTTGATGACGCCTTTGACGAAGCAATGAAGTCCGAAAAGTTTGAGGCCTTCACCTCGATGACGATTGGGGAAATGGTCAAGGTTGGTCTTCTCACCATCCGAAATGGCCATGGTTCCCCGACACAGAGCGTCCGCGTAGGGACGGTGCCGTACATTAAGGTTAGCGACTTACGTGCAGGGCTCGTCAACATCAACCCGACAAACCGTGTACCAGTCGCAATCGCTGAACGGTTTTGGCGGGGTAAACTCTCGGGGCTTGCTGCTTGGGACCTCATCTGCCCGGAGCGCACTTCAAAAAACATTGGCGACTTCTGCATGTTACTGCCTGGTCAGGAGCAGGTAGTCACGACTAAAGAGGTGATCGTCTTGCGCCCAGGCAAGAAAGCCAACTTTGATCCCTTTTATCTTACGTGGGCCCTCACGTTGAACATCGTGCGGGACCAGTGGCGACGGGTAATCTTCATGCAGACAAATCGGGAGGATGTTGGCGATCGCTATCTTGACATTCGAGTTCCGATTCCCCGAGATGCTGAGCATGCTAAGAACGTGTCAAAGCCGTTTCGAGACTACTATCAGACCCTTGCTCAGGCAAGGGGCGAGCTTCGTTCTTACTTCTCGTCGGCACCAGATCACCATTTCTTCATCGGCACAGCCGAAGAAGGCTCTGAGAACGTTGAGGATATAGAGGCGGACGAGGCGTTTGAACTAGAACAACCCGGCGATTAACCAGCTCTTGTCGCCTAAACCTAATTTCTCCAGCGAGCAGCGTTACGCCGGCTCAAAGCACAGTTCTTCTCTGCGCGCTGCCTGCTGGATTAGTTCAAACCGGCGGCTGTTCTCTGAGAATTTGGGACGAAATACTTCGGTCGTGGCAAGAGAAGGTAAAAGTCTTGGGTGATGCAGACCTCAAGCAAATGTCGGCGTCGGGTATTTTTCGCTACTGCCGGCAGAGTCAGCAACTGCCGCAGTAAATAAAATGTTACATATTTTCCCTGCCTATGTCCCAATACTTTTCTAACTATCAATCTTCTATGGCGACATGAAAAAAAATCTTCCGAAATTCGTATATAAATACCGGGCTGCAAAGATTGATAAAAACGCTGAGCCTGGAACCGGGAGCCTCGGGCGTTTGCAGAGAATGATTGAACACGGCGAGATATATTTTGGATCATCCTTCGAGTTCAACGATCCTTTCGACTGCAGGCCGGTAGTTATCCTTGACTGCTCCGATGAGGAGTTTGTACGAAGCTGCGTCGAATCAGCTAGGGCTAAACATGGCGAGCGTGGGGCTGTTTTGATGGACTCCCATATACGGTCCAAGCTAGGAACTCCCGAAGACTTAAGACATCCGAGCAATCTGATCAGACTTGAGGCCATGATGGCTGAACGCATCGCTGAAGATGGGGTTTTCTGTGCTGCCGGGCGGCCCGACAACATTTTGATGTGGTCGCATTATGCAGAAAGCTTCACCGGCGTCTGCCTTGAGATCGACACTGCGGAGTTCGAGTACCTTGAAGAGGTCAACTATTGCACGGAGCGGCCGGTCATAAACCTTCTGCCTTCTGGGGACACGGTTGAAGTGCAAGTCGACAAGGCCTTGTTTAGCAAGTTTATCGCTTGGGATTACGAGGAAGAGTGGCGGGCGATGTATCGTAAGGGTGTTAGTGCGCTTTCGGAACATGGGATCACCCGACTAATTTTTGGCCAAAACTGCGCCCCGGCAGTTCGCGAAATATTGACGACTTATGTAAAGAATTCGGGAAAGCCTATCCGGTTTGCCGAGGTTAGACCTGACAGCCGTTCCTATCGGCTTAACATCGTTGATCTTTGAGTTACAGGCGACCTGGGTCAATCATCATCGAAGCTGCTGGTTGCTCTCGGTCGAGACAATTTGATGATATCTGGGCTTGTATCGGCCGGAAGAGCGCCAATGTCTGAGAGACTGTTTCGCACTTCTCGGAAGCTCTCGTAAAATTTTGAGAGTGAATCGCCACGACTATCGTAGACACTCCTGAGCCACAATGTCGGGCACAAGGAGAAGATATGAGCGGTAAGCGGTACACAGAGGAATTCAAGATTGCAGCGGTCAAGCAGGTGGCGCAGGGCGGTCACCCAGCAAGCGAAGTAGCGGCCCGGCTTGGAGTAAGCATCCATAGCTTGTACGCCGGGACGAAGCGTTACGGCATGCCTGAGGCAGAGCGCAAGACTGTCGATGCTCAGTCCGAAGAGATGCGGCGCCTGAAGGCCGAGCTCAAGCGCGTCACGGAGGAGCGTGACATATTGAAAAAGGCCGCGGTGTACTTTGCCAAGACGTCCGGGTAAGGTACACCTTAATTGTTGAGTTACAGGACCAGTTTCCGGTGCGCCGGCTGTGCAAAGTGCTCGAGGTGCATCCAAGTGGCTTCTATGCCTGGCGTCTCAATCCTGAAAGTAAGCGCGCCAGAGAAGACAAGCGCCTTCTGGTTCCTATCAGGGAATCGTGGCTGGAAAGCGGTAGCGTGTACGGCTATCGTAAAGTCAGCGACGATCTTCGCGAGCTCGGTGAGCGATGCGGTATCAATCGCGTCCACCGTCTGATGAGGTCGGCCGGAATTCGTTCACAAACCGGTTACGCCAAATGGAAATACAAACGCGGAGGAGTTCCTTCGCTGGGCGCCAAATCATCTGCAGCGCCAGTTCGACGTTCGGGAGCCGAATCGCGTTTGGGTGACAGATATCACGTACATCTGAACCTATGAAGGCTGGCTGTATCTGGCCGTTGTGTTGGACCTGTTTTCGCGTCAGGTCGTTGGCTGGTCGATGAGTTCTCGAATCGATCGCGAGCTGGCGATGAATGCTCTCTTGATGGCAGTCTGGCGACGGCAGCCGAAGAATACGGTGATGGTGCATTCGGATCAGGGTAGCCAATTCAGCAGCTACGACTGGCGCGACTTCCTGGACGAGCATAACCTGCAGCAGAGCATGAGCCGGCGTGGGAACTGCCACGATACTCAGTCTATGATGAGCTTGAACGCCTGCCGAATCTGACCCGTGCTACGATTGGCCGGATGCCTTTGCGTTGACTTGTCGATTCGCCAGTGCGTTCCCCGAGCGTTGTCGGGCTTGGTCCGGTGACCTAATAGGAGCTTTGAATTTCCACCATGAGTGTCCTGTCCGGCGACTAGGGTTGGCAATGCGCCCATTTCGACATGGAGCGCAAAATGCATGAACATGCGGTACAACGCGAAGTGATCCTGGGCGTAGACACGCATCTGGATCTACATGTTGGAGCAGTTATTGATGGCGCCGGCAAATTCCTCGGGACGTTGGCGACAGCGACGACGGCCAGTGGATATCAGCAGCTCATAGCTTGGGCTCGCACACTCGGTTCCCTTCGTCGCGCTGGCGTCGAAGGGACCGGAACGTATGGAGCCGGCCTTGCTCGCGCTTTGCGCGAGCAAGGAATTGAAGTGTTAGAAGTGAATCGCCCCGATCGCAGCAAGCGACGACTGGTAGGCAAATCCGATCCTGTTGATGCGGAAAGCGCCGCACGCTCTGTCCTTTCCGGGCAGGCGACAGCTATTCCCAAATCTCATAACGGCGTAGCAGAAGCGCTACGCATAATTGCGGTTGCCAGGCGTAGTGCGGTTAAGGCGAAGACCCAAGCAATCAACCAGTTGCGCGCCATATTAGTGAGCGCTCCCGAGGAAATTCGTGATCGCCTCTGGAAGACCAAAGCTGAGCAATGTGTCGCCAGCTGTGCCGATCTTCATCAACTCGGCAACTCAACGCATTTGATCGCATTGACTTCGACGCTGAGGCTGTTTGCAAAGCGCTGGTTGTTGCTGAAGGCTGAACTGAAAGAACTCGACTCGCAGCTGGAACAACTGACTCTTGCATTCGCACCGAATCTTCGCGAGCAATTCGGCGTCGGCCCCCTTACCGCAGCAACGCTGATCGTCGCTGCCGGCGATAACCCCGAACGTTTACGCAGCGAAGCAGCCCTTGCTGCACTGTGTGGCGTAAACCCGCTGCAGGCATCGTCCGGTAAGACAGCACGTCACCGACTAAATCGCGGCGGTAACCGTCAGGCCAACAACGCGTTGTGGACCATCGCGCTGGTACGAATGCGAAGTGAGCCACGGACGCGCGCCTACGTAGAGAAAAGAACGACACAAGGATTATCGAATAAGGAAATCCACCGCTGCGTTAGCCGGTATGTCGTCAGGGAGCTTTATCCCTATATTTTGGCGGATTTGAAGGCGACGGCTGAAGTTCCTTGACATAGGAGCGTCAACGCCGTGGCCGAGAGCTTCTTCCAGCTCCTGAAACGAGAACGGATCCGACGCAAGACCTATGGCACTCGGGAAGACGCAAAGCAGGACGTCTTCGATTACATCGAGATGTTTTACAATCCGAAGCGCCGGCACAGCTTCAGCAATGACGTGTCGCCGGTCGAGTGTGAAAAGCGGTATTTCAAGCGGCTCGCGAGTGTCTAGGAAACTCGTGGCGATTCACTTTAAGTCGCGTTCCGAAACCAGTAAGAAACGGAATCGATCTGCACTAGTAAGACATCTCGCGGAGCTCAATGGACAGCTTAGCGTTGAAGATCAGCTAACAATTTTTGAAGTCACCGATCTGCACGAAATACCAAGGCCTACAGAGCTCAATTGCGGCTATGCAACGCGTAAGCGTTGGACTAATGTTGGCGGGTTCAGCGTAGAGCCTGTGGCGTGGCACTTCGCTTGGGAGAGCTATCACTCTGAATTAAATCAAGTCCAGTTCTACGTGCCTACGCCTTCATTTTGTGAGGCGTTGGGCCTGCGTCCTCGACTACGCTCCATCGGACTTTACGAACCTTCGGGTAAACGTGCGACGCTATTTGCGAAAGGCGGCGACAGTCACTCGGACAGCACGACGTTGCTATATGTTAGAGAAGATCTCCTGTATCGATATGCCGAGATGCGTGGAAAGCGTATTGTGTGTTTGAGCTGGGGTGAGCGCCAAGTTCATCATACGATTTCTGACGCCGTCTGGCAGCATGGAGAGCAATCGGACAGCGTGACGACGGAGGACACTGTATTCAAGCGTTTCGAACTGGATTGACAGTTAATGTGCATGGTCGCCTGTTCTGCTATCAATTGCTTTGGCAATTTGGGGGTTTCTCGAGATGCCCGTATGTGGCTTCGAAACCGCGATAGACGAGAAGGGGACGTTGTTCGTCCTTCAACATAGTCGGCCTGCCGCCGATGGTTTCCTACCTGGACGCGAGACACATGTTTTTTTCAGGCGAGCCCATCTGGTTGACGCCGAGGCAGATGGAACTCGCGGCAATAGCGATTCTGGATGGCAATGGCGTGACCCTGCAGGAATTCAAGTCGGGTCACCTTAAAGCGGCCGGAGGTACGGATGGCATCTACGATGTTATCGGCCGGTTTTCCGCGGTGGGAAACAGTTTCCTTGTACTGGTCCGCTGCAAGCGTGAGCAAAGTAAGGTCGAGCGCCAAGCCGTCCAAGTGCTCCATGCCAAGTCGGTTAGACCGGGGCACGAAAGGGAATGTTGTTCTCTGTCGCGGGATTTCAGGCTGGCACCATCGAGTACGTTAGCGTGCGCGGAATCGAATTCATCCTGACGGCAAGGGTAAGTGTACATCGCTCACAAGAAGTTATGGCCAGGCCACGAAACGTCAGCCGCTAGCGGAGTACCAGACTACGTTGGATCGTGGCGCCATAGAAATGCATTGAGCGCCGTGTCGCTAACTTAAGACACGTGCGCGCTCAGAATTTAGTTTGATCCGCTCTGTTCAAAACTGTGCGGTTGCAGCTTGCTGCAGCATCCTCTAAGCTGGAGTGAGCGGCGGTCTTGTGCAAGCTCGGAAGTAAAGTTGTTAGACGGTAGTGGAACGGCGCATCTAACGGATTTACTTCCGAAAAAGTAGCAAATTTTCTTCCGAGAGCTTTTCTTCCGAGAGCTTGAGCGCAACAACTAAATCACTGCACTGCATTCGCATAATCTATAAAAAGTACAGCCAGCACTTAAACTACTGTCAGCACGCCGGAACTCGCATCAGGCGTGGGCTGGCGCCCGACAGTAGTGCATTAAAAGACTCGGAAAATTTTTCCGAAACGGTCTTCCAGAAATTAACAATTTCCG
>Ga0213834_100897_pt1 | contig 10367 bp, 10 predicted proteins | sample SWPTP12_FD_160580 | JGI IMG/M metagenome (GOLD analysis project Ga0213834, IMG submission 160580) | Coastal seawater microbial communities from Marineland, Florida, United States - SWP TP1 #2 | ecosystem: Environmental > Aquatic > Marine > Coastal | place: USA: Florida | collected 2016-08-06
CCAGCGAGGCGCCCGCCATGGTGCTGCCGTGGTAGGCGTTGTTGCGGCTGATGATGACCTGGCGCTCGCTTTGGCCGAGGATGTCCCAGTAGCGCCGCACCATGCGCACGATGGTGTCGTTCGCTTCCGAGCCTGAGCCGGTGAAGAACACGTGGCTGAACTGGGGCGGCGCCAGCGCCACCAGTTCGGCCGCCAGCTGCACGGCCGGGACGTTGGTGGTATTAAAAAAGCTGTTATAGAAGGGCAGCGTTTCCATCTGCCGGTAGACGGCCTGCGAGATGGACGTGCGGCCGTAGCCCACGTTGACGCACCACAGGCCCGACATGCCGTCGATCAGGCGCTGGCCTTCGGAATCCCACAAGTGCACGCCCTGCCCGCGCACGATCACGCGTACGCCCTTGTCGCGCAGCGCCGCGTGGTCGGTGAACGGGTGCAGGAAATGCGCGGCGTCGAGTTCCTGGAGGGCGCGGGTGTCGAAGGCCGCGGCGTCCGGCACCTGCGCATCGGGCACATGCGCGTCGGGCACGCGCATGGAGGTCATGCTGGCGGCAAGCACCGCCGTTTCGTGGGCTGCCATGATGGCACCTCGTTTTTTGGTTGATTAAACGTGCAACAGCAGGTGTTCGCGCTCCCAGGGACTAATCACGGTCATGAACTCCTGATGCTCGAGTTCCTTGATCGCAGAATACACATCAATAAATCGGTTGCCCAGCACTTCGCGCAGGCGCGCCTCGTTGCGCAACAAGCTCAGCGCTTCCGGCAAGCCTTGCGGCAGTTCGACCGCCATCTTGTAGGCGCTGCCTTCGACGATGTCCGTCGGTTCGAGCGCATCGACCATGCCCAGGTAACCACAGGCCAGGGTCACGGCCAGTGCGAGATACGGATTAGCGTCGGCGCCGATGATGCGGTTTTCGATGCGGCGGTCCTGCGCGCCCGATACCGGCACGCGGAAGCCCACGGTGCGGTTGTCGATGCCCCATTGCAGGTTGATCGGCGCGGCCGTGTGGCGCACGATGCGGCGGTAGGAGTTGACGTAAGGCGCGATGATCGCCATCGCCGAGGGCATGTAGCGCTGCAGGCCGCCGACGTACTGCTGGAACAGTTTCGAAGCCTTGCCGTCGCCATCGCTGAAGATGTTGCGCCCGGTCTTGGAATCGACCACGCTCTGGTGCACGTGCATCGCCGAACCCGGCTCGCCCGCCATCGGCTTGGCCATGAAGGTGGCGTACATGTCGTGCTTCAGTGCCGCCTCGCGCAGGGTGCGCTTGAAATAAAACACCTTGTCGGCCAGGCCCAGCGGATCGCCGTGCTGGAAATTGATTTCCATCTGGCCGGCACCGATCTCGTGGATCAGGGTGTCGACGTCGAGGTTCATCAGGTCGCAGTAATCGTAGATGTCTTCGAACAGCGGATCGAATTCGTTGACGGCGTCGATGCTGTAGACCTGGCGGCTGGTTTCGGCGCGGCCGCTGCGGCCGATCGGGGCGGCCAGCGGCAGGTCGGGGTCGATGTTTTTCGCCGTCAGGTAAAACTCGAGCTCGGGCGCGACCAGCGGGGTCCAGCCCTTTTCCTCGTACAGTTTCAGGACACGGCGCAGCACGGTGCGCGGCGCGAAATCGACCAGCTCGCCATTGGCGAAATAGCAGTCATGGATCACCTGCGCGGTCTGGTCGACGGCCCACGGCACCATGGTGATGGTGGTGGGATCGGCCTTCAGGATCATGTCGCGGTCGGTGGCCGAAATGGCGCGGTCGTAGGCTTCGTCATCCGTCGGCGAGTTGCCGGTCACGGTCATGCCGAGCACGGCTTCCGGCAGGCGCATGCCGCGCTCTTCGGTAAATTTGGTCCGCGGCAGGATCTTGCCGCGGGCAACGCCGGTCAGGTCGGGCACCAGGCATTCGATTTCGGTGACGCGCTTGGCATTGAGCCACTCGTCCATGTCGGTGTAGGTGAAATTCTCGCGGATTGCCATCATTGCCTCTCGAAGTATTCGGGGTCGCAAGGGCGCAACGCGGCGCCCTGCACGTGGGGGAGAGAACGAGGCAAGCTAAGGGACGGCGCGCGCCGCCCATTTGTCTGCGGCGGTCATACGAGTCCCTGTTTCCTGGCGCGGTAGTCGCGGCAGGCCTGGCCGAAGGCGGCGAACATCTTCATGGAATACGGATTGTGCGTGATGCGCCACTCCGGATGCCATTGCACCGCCAGCGTGAAGCCGGGCGCGGCGCCGACCGAAAACGCTTCGACCAGGCCATCCTCGGCGATCGCTTCGGTGACCAGTCCCGGCGCCAGTTCGTTGACGCCCTGCCCATGCAGGGAATTGACGGGAATCTCATCGGCTTTGATAATCCCGTGCAGCATGCCGCCAGGGGTCAGGCGAATCTTGTGGGCGTCGCCGTATTGCTCGTCCATGCCGAGCTCGGGGTTTTCGCGGTGGTCGAACTTGCCTTCCACCAGTTGCACCGCCTGGTGCAGCGAACCGCCCAAGGCCACGTTCATCTCCTGGAAACCGCGGCAGATCGCGATGATCGGAATGCCCCGCCCCACTGCCGCACGGATCAGCGGCAAGGTCGTTTCGTCGCGCGCAGGGTCTTGCGGCAAGGACGGGTCGAGCACCTCCTGCGAGTAATAGCTGGGGTGCACATTCGAGGCCGAACCGGTGAGCATGATCCCGTCGCACAGTTGCAGCATGGTTTCCAGGTCCAGGTCCTTGCCGAGGGAGGGCAGGATCATGGGCGCGCAGTCGGCGCCGAGGACGATGGCGTCGACATACTTGTACTGGGCAGCGTGATACGGGTGTTCGCCGAAGTCACGCGTGCATGCTGGAACGATAACGATGGGGCGCATGGTTTTACCTTGTCGTGAGCGCACTGGAACCATCATACGAGCAATCTGGTCCGAGTGCGAGAGGCCATTAATCCAGATCAAAGATTGCGCCGTTCGCTCGCACGCGCCCTGCCGATCTGCTAATCAATCCGCGGTTTCATAACAAAATCTTAACGTTAACCCAGGAATGACGCCAACACGAACCGGTCCGGCCTCGCTGACGGGCGTGGCTGGATGCGCCTCAGGCCGGCGGGAAGCGCAGCACGAAGGTGGTGGCGTCAGGCGCCTGGCGGACCTCGGCGCGCCCGCCGTGGAGCGCCATGATGGCGCTCACGATCGCCAGGCCCAGCCCGGTGGAACCGGCGCCGGCAGTGCGCGCCGCGTCGGCCCGATAGAAGCGCTCGAACAGGTGCGGCAGGTCGTGCGCCGCAATCGGGCTGCCCGCATTCGTTACCGCCAGCTCGGTCCAGCCGTCGCGTTCAGCGGCCGCCAGCGTCACCACGCTGCCCGTCCTGGCATGGGCGATCGCATTCGACAGCAGGTTGGCCAGCGCCCGGCGCAGCAGCTGGGCGTCGGCCTGCACGCTGGCGCTGCCCTCGCAGCGCAGGGTCAGGTCGCGCTCCTCGGCCATCCCTTCGTAGAACGCGGCCATGCGGCCGAATTCGTCCGCCAGGGCCAGCGTCGTACGCACCGGCGCCACGTCCTCCTGGCTGGCACGCGCCAGGAACAGCATACTGTCGATCATGCGCGACAGGCGTTCCATCTCCTCCACGTTCGAGGCCAGGATCTGCTCGTAGTCGTCCACGCTGCGCGGCTGGGCCAGCGCCACCTGGCTCTGGCCCAGCAGGTTGTTCACCGGCGTGCGGAATTCGTGCGCCAGGTCGGCTGAAAATCCCGACAGGCGCGTGTAGCCGTCGTGCAGGCGGACCAGCATCGCGTTCAGGGCCAGGATCAGGGGGCGCAGCTCGCTCGGCGCGTCGGCGCTGTCGAGCTGGCTGTCGAGCCGTCCGGGCCGCACCAGGGCCGCATGCGCCGCGATCGCGCGCAAGGGCCGCAAGCCGCGCACCAGCAGCAGCGCGGCCAGCAGACCGGCCAGGCCGGCCGCGAGCGCGCAGGCAAGGACGATGCGCTGGCGGTAGCGGGCGAACATGGCCGTGCGGTCGGCGTACACGCGCGCCACTGTCACTTGCACCAGTTGCCGGCCGCCCAGGCGCGCCATGCCTGACACCACCTGGCCCGGCGCGCCGGCGCGGCTGGTCCAGGACAGGAGCGCGCCCTGCGCAACAGCGGCCGCGGGCGGCAACGGATAGTGTTCGCCCGGCGCGTTAATGTCGAGCAGCACCTGGCCGTCGGGCGCGGCCACCCGCACCAGCGAGTTTTCCTGCCCGCTCATCGTGTCGCGGAAATACTGCGGATGGTCGCGCACCAGCGACTGCGCATCCGGGCTGGCCAGCTGCTGCTGGACCTGGCGCAGCTTGCCGCGCAGGGCGATGTCGTCGCGGCGCACGATTTCGCCGACAAAATCCCGGTACAGGTAGCAGCCCAGCCCCGCCGCGGAAAGTCCCACGATCAGCACGAAGGCCAGGCTCACGCGCAGGGTCAGCGATCCTTTCACGCACTTACCTCGCAGACATAACCCATGCCGCGCCGGGTATGGATCAGCTTTTGCGCGAACGGGTCGTCGAGCTTGCGGCGCAGGCGGCGAATGGCGGCATCGATGACGTTGGTGTCGCTGTCGAAATTCATGTCCCAGACCTGGGAGGCGATGAGCGAACGCGACAATACTTGACCCTCGCGCCGCGCCAGCAGGTGCAGCAGATTGAATTCCTGGGCCGTGAGCACGACCGGGATGCCCTGGCGCCGTACCTTGCGCGCGATGACGTCGATTTCCATGTCGCCGATGCACAGCAAGGCATCGTCGCGCGCCGGCGCACGCCGCAGCAGGGTGCGGATGCGCGCCACCAGTTCGACAAAGGCGAACGGCTTGACCAGGTAATCGTCGGCGCCCAGCTCGAGCCCTTTGACCCGGTCCTGGACTTCGTCGCGGGCGGTCAGGAACAGCACCGGCAGCTGCGCCGTCCCCTCGCGCGCCCGCAGTTGCGCCAGTACCTCCCAGCCGCTCATCCCCGGCAGCATGACGTCGAGCACCACCAGGTCGACCTCTTCCTCGGTTGCCAGATGCAGGCCTTCGCGGCCGCTGCGCGCCAGGCTGACAGTAAAACCGGACTCGCGCAGGCCGCGCTGCAGGTAGTCGCCGGTCTTCGGCTCGTCTTCGATGATGAGGATGTGCATGCGCCATTCTAAGCCGTGCGCATGGCGTCGCAGATGACAGGATTGTCATCTGGCGGTCAGGCTGGCGTCGGCATCGGTTCCGTAAGCTGGGTCCATCACCTTACGAAAGCACCCCATGCGCAAACCCCTCATACTGCTCGGCCTTGCCTTGCTGAGCCAGAGCGCCGCCGCCCTGCCGCGCCCCGTCGACCTCGACCTGGCGTCGGCCAACAGCCTGGCCGGCGCGGCCATTGCCGCCTGCCGCGCCCAGGGCCGCGCCATCGTCGTGTCGGTCGTCGACCGCGGCGGCAACCTGGTCGCCGTCCAGCGCAGCGACGGCGTCGGCCCGCACAACACTAACGCGAGCCGCAAAAAAGCCTTTACCGCGCTGTCGACCCGCAGCAGCACCCTGGACCTGGCGCGCAATGCCGCCCTTGACCCCGACACCCGCAACCTGGCGACCCTGCCCGAGCTCTTGCTGCTCGGCGGCGGCGTGCCGCTGCGCGCCCAGGACCAGGTCGTCGGTGCCATCGGTGTCGCCGGCGGCGGCGGTGCACTCAATGACCATGCCTGCGCCCTGGCGGCAATCGCCGCCACTCCCGCATTCGAACCTCCACGCAACCAACTCACCAACCCAGGAATCCACCCATGAACACGATCGCCCGTACTTTCCTCGCCGCCGGCCTGCTCGGCGCCTGCCTGCACGCCGTTGCAGCCGACAACCCGCTCAGCGTCCACATCCTCGACCTGCAAAGCGGCCAGCCGACCGCCGGCGTGAACGTGACCCTGGAAGCGCGCGACGGCCAGCAATGGCGCACGCTCGGCCAGGGCACGACCGACGCCCAGGGGCGCGTGCGCGCCCTCTACCCCGAGGGAAAGCAAATCACCGCCGGCGCCTACCGCATCGTCTTCAAGACCGGCGAGCACTACGCGCGCCTGCGCCAGCCGACCTTCTTCGACCAGATCCCGGTCGAATTCAAGGTCGACAATACCGCCCAGCATTACCACATTCCCTTGCTGCTGAGCCCCTACGGCTACTCGACTTACCGCGGCAACTGAGCGGCCCGAAAAGGTCTACCATGGCGAATCGAACATCATGCCAACGAGGATCCCATGCTGACTTTGAAAGACCCCACCCTGCTGCGCCAGCAAGCCTATATCGACGGCGCCTGGTGCGATGCGAACGAATCGGCCACGGTCGACGTGATCAACCCCGCCACCGGCGAAACACTCGGCACGGTGCCCCACATGGGGGCGCAGGAAACGCGGCGCGCGATCGAGGCGGCAGCCGCCGCCTGGCCGGCCTGGCGCAAGAAGACGGCGCGCGAGCGCAGCCTGGTGCTGCGCAAGTGGAGCGACCTGATGCTGGAAAACGCCGACGACCTGGCGCTCATCATGACGGCCGAACAGGGTAAACCGCTGCTTGAGGCCAAAGGCGAAGTCGCCTACGCCGCTTCCTTCTTCGAGTGGTTCGGCGAAGAAGCCAAGCGCGTCGCCGGCGAGACGCTGCAGTCGCCCTGGCCGGACCGCCGCATCGTCGTAACCAAGGAGCCGATCGGCGTGTGCGCGGCGATCACCCCGTGGAATTTCCCGGCCGCGATGATCACCCGCAAGGTCGGCCCGGCGCTGGCCGCCGGCTGCCCGATCGTCCTCAAACCCGCCGAACTGACGCCCTATTCGGCGCTGGCCCTGGCCGTGCTGGCCGAACGCGCCGGCGTGCCGAAAGGCGTGTTCAGCATCGTGATCGGCGACTCGAAAGCGATCGGCGCCGAAATGACCAGCAATCCGGCCGTGCGCAAACTGAGCTTTACCGGCTCGACCGCCGTCGGCAGATTGCTGATGGAACAATGCGCGCCGACGATCAAGAAAATCTCGCTGGAACTGGGCGGGAATGCCTCGTTCATCGTGTTCGACGATGCCGACCTCGATGCCGCCGTGGAGGGTGCGATCGCCTCGAAATACCGCAACGCCGGCCAGACCTGCGTCTGCGCCAACCGGATCTATGTGCAGGACGGCGTCTACGAGGAATTCGCGCAGAAACTGGTCGCGGCGGTCGGCAAGCTGAAGGTTGGCAACGGCGTCGAGGCGGGCGTGAACCAGGGGCCGCTGATCGAAGAAAAAGCCGTGGTGAAAGTCGAGCAGCACATCGCCGACGCGCTCGGCAAGGGCGCGCGCCTGCTGCTGGGCGGCAAGCGTCATGCACTGGGCCACAGCTTCTTCCAGCCGACCGTGCTGGCCGACGTGACGGCCGAGATGGCCATCGCGCGCGAAGAAACCTTCGGCCCGCTGGCGCCGCTGTTCCGGTTCAAGACGGAAGACGAGGTCATCGCATTGGCGAACGACACCGAGTTCGGCCTCGCCTCGTATTTCTATTCGCGCGACATTGGCCGCGTCTGGCGCGTGGCGGAGCAGATCGAAACCGGCATGGTGGGCGTGAATACCGGGCTGATTTCGACCGAAGTGGCGCCCTTCGGCGGCGTCAAGCAATCGGGCCTGGGCCGCGAAGGATCCATCTACGGGATGGACGACTACCTGGTCGTCAAATACATCTGCATGGGCGGCGTTTGAATGGCGCGTGATCCGCTGGCCGCTGTCGTCGATGCGCCGCTGTTCATCGTGCCGCGCGTGATCGACGCGTTGCGGGCCTACCGGGCGAGCGCAGCGCCCGGCGCGCTCGCTGCGCTGGCCGATACGCTGCTGGCGGGGATCGCAGCGCATCCGACCAAGTTCTGGGTCCTGCAGCAGTTCCGCAAGACGCTGGAACAGGTGGGCGACGGCGACGCTGCGGCAGGCGACCCGCTTGGCGGCGAACTGGAAAAATTGATGGATATCCTGGGCATCGCCAGCTCGGACGGCGTGCTGGGCGCCACGCGCAGATAGCAAATACAGCCGGTGCCGCCGACGCGCAGGTGTGCCGCGGCATTCAACTTCTCGTTATGATTAATTGACCCTAGGCCATAAAGGCCTGGGGCCAGCGCGTCACGCCCAATGCCAACGACAACCAGGAGACACCCCAGTGAAAAACGGAACGTCGAACTACCCGCGCCACATGAAGACGCTGCTCGCATTGAGCATCGCCCTGCTGCTTGCCTCCTGCGGCGGCGATGACGGGGACCCGAGCAGCGCCATGGACGTCGTGCGCACCGCCGGCGGCGAGGTCAAGGCCGTCGACCGCCTCGGCATGCGCAGCTATTTCGCCATTCCGTTCGCAGCGCCCCCGACCGGCGAGCGGCGCTGGACGGCGCCGGCGGCGCCGCAACCCTGGACCACGACGCTGGCCAACACGAAATCGGCCGCGCCCTGCCTGCAGACCAGCGCCAGCCCCTTCCGCCTGGCCGGCGACAGCGAAGACTGCCTCTACCTCGACGTGCATGCCCCAACCGGCCAGGGTCCGTTCCCGGTCATGGTCAACCTGCACGGCGGCGCCTTCAATACGGGCGGCACCTCGGTGTATGCGGACCCTTCGCCGCTCGTGACCAAGGGCGTGATCGTCGTGAACGTCGCCTACCGGCTCGGCGCCATGGGCTTCCTGGCGCATCCCAGCCTGGCAAGCGACGGCGCCGCGGGCAACTACGGCATCATGGACCAGCAGGCGGCCCTGAAATGGGTGCAGGACAATATCGTCCAGTTCGCAGGCGACAAGAACAACGTCACCCTCTTCGGCGAATCGGCCGGCGGCTTCAGCGTCATGACCCACCTCGCCTCGCCGGGTTCGAAAGGGCTGTTCAACAAGGCCATGATCCAGAGCGGGAACTACGGCAACGACCGCCAGCTGTCCGGGGCGCAGATGGGCGCCGCCAGCACGGCCATCGCCGATACCGCGATCAATGCCGCCAAGGCGGCCGGCGTCACCGGGATCGCCTGCAACGCCGGCGCGGTGACGGCCGCCTGCCTGCGCAGCCTGCCCGACCCGGTGATCCGCACCTATCTGGCCAACGCCATCAGCACCGCCTTGCCGATCATGGTTCCCTCGGTGGACGGTAAAGTGTTGACCAAATCGGTGAAGGCGACCTTCGCCGCCGGCGAGAACATCAAGGTCCCGACCGTCAACGGCACCAACGAGAACGAATACGCGCTGTATATCGCGATCAACGAGGCAGGACGCAGGGCCGCCGCCACGCCGCCGAACTTTGACCCGGCCAACACCAGTTTCTCGCTGCCGGCCGCGGGCTACGCCCCGACCATTGCCGGCCTGACCGCGGGCACCGGGATCGACGTGAACGCCGTCATCACCAATTTCTACCCGTTGAGCAATTACGGCAGCAATCCCGCAGTGCAGCCGAGCCTGGCGGCGGCGAGCCTGGCGACCGACCTCGGCTTCTCCTGCCCGGCGCTGCGCACCTCGCAGCGCATCGCCACCCAGGGCTCGCCGATCTACATGTACGAATTCCGCGACCAGACGGCGCCTCCCTCCGTCGGCGTGGCGAACGGCAATTACTACCTGAGCTTCCCACAGGGCGCGGCGCACTCGTACGACCTGCAGTATCTGTACAACCTGGGAGATTTGGGCAATGCCGAGCGGCGTGAGTTGCAGACGGCGATGACGCGCTACTGGAGCAATTTTGCGAAGTCGGGGAATCCGAACACCGGTGGCGATGTGCCGGCGAACTGGCCGGCGTTCACGGCTGCGGCGCCCACCGTGCTGGCGCTGGACGTGGCCTCGGGTGGGGGTGTGAAGGCGTTGACGAGCTTCGATGCGGATCACAAGTGCAACGCGGCGTGGAATAGCGTCGTGACCTTCTGATCCGGCGGTTCAAGCGTCTTTGTACTCGTAGTATTTGCGCGCATCGCCGCGCACTTTGTCGGCGGGGTATTTGGCGCGGTTGAGGACCATTTTTTCCTCGACCGCCGCCATCAGGTCGACGTCGAGTTTATCCGCCAGGCGCACCAGGTAGACCAGCACGTCGGCCATTTCGTGGCGCACTTCAACCAGTTTATCGGCGCCCAGTTCGTCGGCGCGGCCATGCTGCAGCCACTGAAAATGTTCCAGCAATTCGGCCGCCTCCACCGACAGCGCCGCCGACAGATTCTTCGGCGTATGGAACTGGTCCCAATCGCGCTCGTTCACGAACACGCGCACCAGCTCGCGCAGCCGGGCCAGGTCTCCCTGCCCTGCCGCCTCGCTCACAGGTCTTCCCCCCGATCCCGGTAGCCGTCGAGCACGACTTCGAGCTTCGGTTTGATTTCGTCGAAGCTGCTGACCGTGATGCCGAGGTCGCGCAGCAGGCCGTCGTGGACGCCGTAGACCCAGCTGTGGATGGTCAGCGGCTGGC
>Ga0213834_100902_pt1 | contig 10311 bp, 6 predicted proteins | sample SWPTP12_FD_160580 | JGI IMG/M metagenome (GOLD analysis project Ga0213834, IMG submission 160580) | Coastal seawater microbial communities from Marineland, Florida, United States - SWP TP1 #2 | ecosystem: Environmental > Aquatic > Marine > Coastal | place: USA: Florida | collected 2016-08-06
TTTACTGCGCCGGGAATCAGGCGGCCTTGGCTTCCATATTCACCGCGTCGGTTTCCTCGGTCGGCAGGCGCATCATGTAATCGAAGGCTGCCAGCGAGGCCTTGGCGCCCTCGCCCACCGCGATCACGATCTGCTTGAACGGCACCGTGGTGACGTCGCCGGCCGCAAACACGCCAGGGATCGAGGTTTCGCCACGGGCATCGACTTCGATTTCGCCATGCGGCGTCAGCTCGAGCGTGCCTTTCAGCCATTCGGCATTCGGGATCAGGCCGATCTGCACGAACACACCTGCCAATTCCACGGTATGCGTCTCGCCGCTGGCACGGTCCTTATAGGTCAGTCCGGTGACTTTCTTGCCGTCGCCCAGCACTTCCGTCGTCTGCGCGCCCTTGATCACGTCCACGTTCTTCAGGCTGTAGAGTTTCCTCTGCAGGACCGCGTCGGCGCGCAACTCGTTGCCGAACTCGATCAGGGTCACGTGCTCGACGATACCGGCCAGGTCGATGGCCGCTTCGACACCCGAGTTACCGCCGCCGATCACCGACACGCGCTTGCCCTTGAACAGCGGGCCGTCGCAGTGCGGGCAGTAGGCCACGCCGTGGTTCTTGTACTCTTTTTCGCCCGGCACGTTGATTTCGCGCCAGCGGGCGCCGGTCGAGATGATGACCGACTTGCTTTTCAATACGGCGCCATCTTCGGTCGTCACTTCGAACAGATGGTCGTTCTTCACCAGCTTCGCAGCGCGCTGCAAATTCATGATGTCGACCTCGTACTGCTTGACGTGCTCTTCCAGCGAGACGGCAAAGCGCGGGCCTTCGGTTTCCTTCACCGAGACGAAGTTTTCGATCGACAGCGTGTCGAGCACCTGGCCGCCGAAACGGTCGGCGACGACGCCGGTGCGGATGCCTTTGCGGGCGGCATAAATTGCCGCGGCCGCGCCGGCAGGACCGCCGCCGACGATCAGCACGTCGAAGGCTTCTTTCTTGCTCAGTTCCGCCGCCTTGCGCTTGCCGGCGCCAGTGTCGAGCTTGGCGAGGATTTCCTCGGCGCTCATCCGGCCCTGGCCGAAGTGCTCGCCGTTCAGGAACATCATCGGCACGGCCAGGATCTGGCGCGACTCGACTTCATCCTTGAACAGGCCGCCATCGATGGTCGTGACCTTGATGCGCGGGTTGATGATGGACATTGAATTCAGGGCCTGTACCACTTCCGGGCAGTTATGGCAGGACAGCGAAATGAAGGCTTCGAAGACGTAGTCGCCGTCGAGATTCTTGATTTGTTCGATCACCGCCTCGTCGAACTTGATCGGGTGACCGCCCACTTGCAGCAGGGCCAGCACCAGCGAAGTGAATTCGTGGCCGAGCGGGATGCCGGCGAAGCGCACGCCGACATCGGTGCCGGTGCGGTTGATCGCGAAGGATGGGGTGCGGACATTCGCGTCGTCGCTGGTGCGGTACGAAATCTTGGTGCTCAACGAGGTGATTTCCCGGAGCAGCTCTTCCATTTCGCGCGCCTTCGGCGATTCGTCCAGGGATGCAACGATCTCAATCGGCTGCACCACTTTTTCCAAATAGGCTTGTAACTGCTTCTTGAGGGTTGCTTCGAGCATGGTTCTTCCTTTTATTCTGTGAAATGTGGATGCCGGCGGACCGGCATCCGTACTACCGACTACTTAGATCTTGCCGACCAGGTCCAGCGATGGGGTCAGGGTTTCGGCGCCTTCGGTCCACTTGGCTGGGCAGACTTCGCCTGGGTGCGCAGCGACGTACTGGGCAGCCTTGACTTTGCGCATCAGTTCCGATGCGTCGCGGCCGATGCCGTTGTCGTGCACTTCCATCAGCTTGATCTGGCCTTCTGGATTGAGGACGAAGGTGCCGCGCAGCGCCATGCCTTCTTCTTCGATCATGACCTGGAAGTTACGGGCCAGGATGCCGGTCGGGTCGCCGATCAGCGGGTAGTTGACCTTCTTGATCGCGTCCGACGTGTCGTGCCATGCCTTGTGGGCGAAGTGGCTGTCGGTCGAGACACCGTAAACCTTGACGCCCATGTCGGCGAATTGCGGCTGGAACGAAGCCAGGTCTTCCAGTTCGGTTGGGCAGACGAAGGTGAAGTCGGCCGGGTAGAACATCAGCACGGACCAGGTACCTTTGAAGTCTGCTTCCGTCAGGTCGACGAATTTGCCAGCGTGGTAGGCGGTGGCTTTGAATGGCTTGATTTCGGTGTTGATGAGGGACATGGAAGCTCCTGTTGTGTATCAAAAGTTGATGAAGACAAGTGTAAAGCGCTTGAGGTCGCTTGTAAAATTAATTGATAACATGAGATCGATTAATTTCTACTATCGCAAAGATGAAACAAGCCCGGCCATAGATAACAGGCAAGAATGTCAGTCTCGCAAAAGAGCGGTCAGTGTGAGGGAAAGGCGCGGTCTTTGCAACCGCGCCCTGTTTCTACGGAATCGAGCGCCTAAGCCGATACCGCCGGGCAAGGCTCGAGCACGTCGCAAGGCAGCGCCAAACTAAACGTGGAGCCCTGCCCCGGCGTGCTGGTGACGGTCAATTCGCCGCCATGGGCCGTGGCCAGCTGGCGCGAGATGTACAGGCCCAGCCCCAGCCCTTTCGGCTCGCCGTTGCGCGCGCCGCGCTCGAAGGGCTGGAAGATGCGTTCCACGTCTTCCGGCGAAATGCCTTTGCCCTTGTCGATGACGTCGATGCGGGCGCACTTGCCCTCCACTTCGACGCGCACCTCGACATTGCAGCCGCCGCCGTAGCGCAACGCGTTCGTCAACAGGTTCACGACGACTTGCTCGATGCGGAACTCGTCCCAGTAACCGGTGACGGGCGGATGCGGCACCAGCGCGATCGCGCAGCCGCTGGCCGCCGCCTGCAGCGACAGGTCGCTCACCACGCGCTCGAGCATGCCGACCAGTTCGACCTGGCCCGGCCGCACCGACAGCGTGCCGTTACGCATGCGCGTGACGTCCAGCATGTCGTCGATCAGGCGGATCATGGCCTTGATCTGGCGCTCGTCGCGCTTGATCATGGCGCCCATCTGCTCGCCGGCGAAGGCCTGCAGATTGCCGCGTTTCAGGTGCAGGGTGCGCATCTGCGTTTCCAGGAACAGCGTGTTCAGGGGCGTGCGCAGTTCGTGCGCCACGAGCGACATGAATTCGTCGCGCATGCGCAGCGAGCGTTGCAGTTCGCCCTGGGTGGCGTTCAATTCGCGCAGCAGCACTTCCTGTTCGCGCCGGCTCTTTTCCAGCGCATCCATCTGGCGCCGCGTCTCGCGCCGCTGCTGGTCGAGCGCGACGAAGACGTTGACTTTACCGCGCACCGCGTCCGGGTCGAGCGGCTTGTAGAGGAAGTCGACGGCGCCGGTTTCGTAGCCCTTGAAGGCGTAGTTCAGTTCGCGCCCGGCGGCCGAGACGAAGACGATCGGGATGTTGCGGGTGCGCTCGGTGCCGCGCATCAGCTCGGCGAGCTCGAAACCGTCCATGCCCGGCATTTGCACGTCGAGGATGGCCAGCGCGAATTCGTGTTCCAGCAACAGCGCGAGCGCCTCGTCGCCGGAGTGGGCATGGAAGACCAGGCGCTGCTCGTCGCGGATCAGGGCGTCGAGGGCGCGCAGGTTGTCGGGCAGATCGTCGACGATCAGGAGTTTGCTTGGACTTGGGTGTGGGTGCGGGACGCTCATCTTGTTTTCTCCAGCTGGGGCAGCAGCGTGCGGATTGCGGCCAGCGGCAGGACCAGGTGCGGTTCGCACAGGCGGATCGCACCTTCCGGCATCGTCGGCGCCTGCGCGCCCGCCGGGTCCTGCACCACCGTCAGGCCGCCGCGCTGCCTGATCCTTTGCATGCCGTCGGCGCCATCGATATTCGCGCCGGTGAGCAAAATACCGGCCAGGCCGTCGCCATAGGCGTCGGCGGCCGACTCCATCAGCAAGTCGATGGCCGGACGCGCATAGTGCACCGGCGGCTCGCAACTGATGGAAAATACGCGATCGTGTTCGATCGACAGATGATACCCTGCGCCGGCGAAGTAGACGGTGCCCCCCTCGACCGGCGCCTTGTCGACCGCTTCGCGCACCGGCAGCGCCAGGCGCGCCGCGAACAGCTCGGCCAGGCGGCTTTCGCGGTCGGCCGGGACGTGCAGGATGCAGACCATGGCGGGACCGAAGTCCGTCGGCAGGGCCGGCAACAGCTCGACCAGCGCGTCGACGCCGCCGGCGGAGGCGCCGATCACGACGGCTTCGATGCGCCGCCCTGCCAGTGCGGCATCGATTGCCTCGGAAAATTCGCTCATTCGGCCGCCTTGCGGAAGATGCGTTCGCGCCGCGCAATCGACTCGAAGCGGTTCGCATGGGTCGAAAAATCGATGCTTTCCTTGCTGCCCAGGGCCAGGAAACCGCGGTGGCAGAGCGACTCGTGGAACAGGCCGAGCACGCGGTTCTGGAGTCGCCGGTTAAAGTAAATCATCACGTTGCGGCAGCTGATGAAATGCGTCTCCGAGAACACGCTGTCGGTCGCCAGGCTGTGGTCGGCGAAGGTCACGTTCTCCATCAAGAAGCGCTCGAACAGGGCGCCGCCATAGGCTGCCGTGTAGTAATCGGAAAACGCGCGCTTGCCGCCGGCCTTCTGGTAGTTCTCGGTGTACAGGCGCATGCGGTCGAGCGGGAACACGCCGCGCCGCGCGCTGTCGAGCGACTCGGGATTGATGTCGGTCGCGTAGATCAGGCTGCGCTCGAGCAGGCCTTCCTCGTGCAGCAGGATCGCCAGCGAATAGACTTCCTCGCCCGTGCTGCAGCCGGCCACCCACAGCTTCAGCGATGGATAGGTGCGCAGCAAAGGCACGACCTGGCTGCGGATGGCCGCATGGTATTCGGGGTCGCGGAACATTTCGGTGACGGGAATGGTGAGGAATTGCAGCAGCCGGGCGAACGCTTCCGGCTGGTGCAGCACTTTCGCCTGCAATTCGGAGACGGTCGCGCATTCCATTTCGCGCAGCGCCACCAGCACCCGCCGCTTTTGCGAAGCGCCAGTGTAGTCGCGGAAGTCGTAGTTGTACTTGAGGTAGACAGCCTCGATCAGCATCCGCAATTCGATGTCGGTATCGTCGATGGGATGTTTCATAAGTTAATTTACACGCGCTCCATGGTCGGCATCCAGACGCGCAATAGGGAATACAGGCGCGCCAGGTCGATCGGCTTGGCCAGGTAATCGTTGGCGCCGGCCGCCAGGCATTGCTCCTGGTCGTCCTTCATCGCCTTGGCGGTGATCGAGATGATCGGCAGGCGGTTGAAGCGGCCGTCGGCGCGGATGCGGCGCGTCGCTTCCAGCCCGTCCATGCCCGGCATCATCACGTCCATCAGCACCAGGTCGATCCCCGGGATCTCGTCGAGCTTGGCGATCGCTTCGAAACCGTTGCGGCCCACTTCCACATTCGCGCCGCGCTGTTCGAGCGCCGCGGTCAGCGCAAACACATTCCTGACGTCGTCGTCGACCAGCAGGATGGTGCGGCCTTCGAAGACGCGGTCGCGCCCGCGCACGGTCTTCAGCATGGTCTGGCGCTCGGTCGAGAGTTGCGACTCGACCTTGTGCAGGAACAGCGTGACTTCGTCGAGCAGGCGCTCGGGCGAACGCGCGCCCTTGATGATGATCGAGCGCGAATACTTCAGCAGTTCCGCTTCCTCGTCGCGCGTCAGGTTGCGCCCGGTGTAGACGATCACCGGCGGGAAGGAGAACAGGTCTTCGTGCGACATCTGCTCCAGCAATTCGTTGCCCTGCATGTCGGGAAGCTTGAGATCGATAATCATGCAATCGAAAATCTCGGTGCGCAAGAGGGCCAGCGCTTCCTCGCCCGTGCCGACCGCATCGATCTTGACGTCGGCGTCGGCGATCAGGCTCACCACGCTGTCGCGCTGGCGCTCGTCGTCTTCGACCAGCAGCACGCGCTTGATCTGCTGCGCGCTCTTTTGCTGGAGCTTGCGGAACACGCCTTCGAGCTGTTCGCGGCTGGTCGGTTTCAAGGCGTAGCCGATCGCGCCCAGGTGCAGCGCCTCGCCGGCATTGTCCATGCTCGAGATCACGTGCACCGGGATGTGGCGCGTGGCCGGGTTGTCCTTGAGTTGCTGCAGCACCGACAGGCCCGAACCGTCCGGCAGGCGCACGTCGAGCAGGATCGCGTCCGGACTTTCGCTGCCCGCCAGCTCCAGGCCTTCGCCCGCCGTCATCGCCACCAGGCAGCGGTATTCGAGGTCATGCGCCAGGTCGAACAGGATGCGCGCGAACTCGGGCTCGTCCTCGACCACCAGCACCGTGCGCGCGCCTTGCGCAGGCAGGGCGCGGTCGTCCGGGAAGGAACTGCGCGCCGGCGCTTCTTCGACCGGCTCGACAGCCACCGGCGCCGGCGCGGGACGGGCCGGACGCGGGACCGGGGCTGCCGCGCGCGGGGCTGGCGGCGCGGCCGAGACCATGCCGTTGCGCGGCATGCTCAAGGTGAAGGTCGAGCCCTCGCCCGGGACGCTGGAGACGACCAGGGTGCCGCCCAAGAGGCTGGTCAGGTCGCGCGAAATCGACAGCCCCAGGCCGGTGCCGCCGAAGCGGCGGTTGGCCGTGCCGTCGGCCTGGTGGAAGGCCTCGAAGATGCGTTCCTGCTGGTCCGGGGCGATGCCGATGCCCGAATCGATCACCGTGAACTGGACCCAGCCCTCCTCTGTGGCGCTGACCGTCAGGCTGACGTCGCCTGCTTCCGTGAATTTGATGGCATTCGACAGCAGGTTCTTCAGCACCTGTTCCAGGCGCTGGCGGTCGGTGTGCAGGGAGGGCGGCACGTTCGGCTCGACCGTCACCGTGAAGCGCAGTTCCTTCTGCTTGGCCAGCGGCTCGAAGGTGCGGCCCAGGCTTTCCACCGTGCGGCGGATCGGCAGGTCTTCCGGCATCAGTTCCAGCTTGCCGGCCTCGACCTTCGAGATGTCGAGGATGTCGTTGATCAGGTGCAGCAAGTCGTTGCCGGCCGAATAAATCGTCTGGGCGAAACGTACTTGCTCGGCATTCAGGTTACCCGGCACATTGTCGGACAGAAGCTTAGCCAGGATCAGCGAGCTGTTCAGTGGCGTCCTCAGCTCATGCGACATATTGGCCAGGAATTCCGACTTGTAGCGGCTGGCGCGCTCCAGGTCCAGTGCGCGCGCGCGCAGCTGTTCCTGGGCTTCGGTCAGGGCCGCGTTCTTCATGTCCAGGTTCAGGGCCTGCTCGGCCAGCTGGTCGTTGGTCGTCTCGAGCTCGGCCTGCTGGTTTTCCAGGCTGCTCTGCGATTCTTCCAGCGCGCGCGATTGTTCTTCGAGTTCTTCGTTCGCGGTACGCAGTTCTTCCTGCTGCACCTGCAATTCTTCGTTCAGGGCCTGGCTTTCCGACAGCGCATCCTGCAGGCGCTGGCGGTAGACCACGGCGCCGACCGAGGCGCCGATGGCGTCGCCGACCAGCTTCAGGAATTCGATGTCGCGTTCGCGCACCGGGTGCAGGAAGCCGATCTCGAGCACGCCCTTGACCTTGCCGAAGTTGTTGAAGGGCGCGATCACGATTTCGCGCGGCGCCGTCTCGCCCAGGCCCGATGCGACCTTGATGTAATCGTCCGGCAGTTCCTTCACGCGCACCAGGCGGTTTTCCTCGGCGGCCTGGCTGGACAGCGAAGCGCCGCGCTCGATCACTTTGGCGCGCGCATCGTCGTTCGAAAAACCATAGGCGCCAATCCGGCGCAGGACGCCTTCTTCATTGCGGAAATACATGGCCGCCACCGAACCGCCCAGGTAGCGCACCACGTGGTCGAGCACCGCTTCGGCCAGCGTTTCGAGGGAATTGAGGCCGATGCTCTTGCCCGCCAGCTCAGTCTGGCCGCTGCGCAGCCAGCTCAGGTGGCGCAATTCGGCGTTGTGTTCATTCTCGTGCTTGAGGACGTCGCCGTAGGTCGTTGACAGGCGCAGCAGTTCGCGCCGGCCGAAGGCGGCCAGCAGGCCGCCGACGATCAGCGTAAATAACAGGAAGGAGCCGACCGACCAGGCGATCACCGAACGGGCTTCCTCGCCGCGCTCGAGCAAGAGCGTGCGCTCGGTGGCGACGAAGGCGGCGAACTGGCTGCGCATGTCGTCCGTCAGGCTTTTGCCGCGCCCGCTCTTGATCGACTGGATGACGTCGCGCCCGTTACGGCGGCCGTCGATGATCTCGTTGGTGAATTTCAGCCACTCGGCATTGGCGCCACGCACGCGGTTCAGGCGGTCGGTCTGGGCCTGACTGTCGCCTACCAGGCGCAGCAAGGCGTCCATTTCGACGTCGACCTTCGGCTTCGACACGGTGTAAGGACTGAGGAAACTCTCGTCGCCCGAGATGATATAGCCGCGCATGCCGGCTTCCATATCGGCCACCAGTTTGCTCACCTCATTGGCCTTGCCGATGACTTCCTGCGAGTGCTCCACCCAGTTCAGCACGCTGACCAGATAGGCGACGATCGCGACAAAAACGGCCGCGGTCAGCACGGAGAGCCCGAGCGGGAGGGCGACGTTGCGCGTCAGGATGCGGCGGAACTGGGTGTTATCGAGCGAGGTGCCGGTCATGTCTTGCGATTATCTCAAGAAAAAAGTTCTTAAGTGTAACGCAAATGTCACGTCCCCGGCGCTTCAACCGTGCGCTGTCCGCCTCCGGTTTATGGAGCAAGGCAAGGGCGCAAATACCGGGCGCTGCGGCTCTTCTTCGACGCCGCCACCGTTTCCGGCGGCCCGCTTGCGACCACGGTGCCGCCTTCGTCGCCGGCGCCCGGCCCGATGTCGATCACCCAGTCGCACGCGGCGACGACGCGCATCGTGTGCTCGACCACGACCACCGTGTTGCCGGCGTCGACCAGGCGCTCGAGCTGGAGGATCAGGCGGTCGACGTCCGACGGATGCAGGCCCGTGGTCGGCTCATCCAATATATACAGGGTGTTGCCGCGGCCGGTGCGCTGCAGCTCGGTCGCCAGCTTGATGCGCTGGGCCTCGCCGCCCGACAGTTCCGTCGCCGGCTGGCCCAGGCGCAGGTAGCCGAGGCCGACTTCGCGCAGCACGTCCAGCGAGCGCGCGACCAGGGTTTCGCCCTCGAAGAAGTCGAAGGCCGCATCGACCGTCATGCCCAGCACGTCGGCGATGTTTTTATCTTTATAGGTCACTTCCAGCGTCTTGGCGTTGTAGCGCGCCCCGGCGCACACCGGACATGGCGCGTACACGCTCGGCAGGAAGAGCAGCTCGACCATGACCGAACCCTCGCCCGCGCAGTTCTCGCAGCGGCCCTTGGCGACGTTGAAGGAAAAGCGCCCCGCATCGTACTTGCGCGCCTTGGCCATTTTGGTGGCGGCGAACAGTTTGCGCACCTGGTCGAACAGGCCGGTATAGGTAGCGAGGTTGGAGCGCGGCGTGCGCCCGATCGGCTTCTGGTCGACCCTCACCATGCGTTTGATCGACTCCATGCCGCCGACGATATGCCCTTCCAGCGGCAGCGCGGCCTCCTGCTCCAGGTCGTCGGTCTCTTCCATCTCGAGCGCCGCGCTGCCCTGCCCCAGTTCGCGCGCGACCAGGTCGACCAGCACCTGGCTGACCAGGCTCGACTTGCCGGAGCCGGACACGCCGCACACGGCGCTCAAGACCCCGAGCGGAAATTCGGCTGTCAACTTGTTCAGGTTATTCCGGGTCACGCCTTCCAGGCGCAGCCAGCCGGCGGGTGCGCGCCGGGTCCGTTGCCGGATCGGCGCATCGTCGAACAGGTAGCGCCGCGTTTGCGAGGCGTCGATTTGCCTGAGCCCGTCCGGCGGGCCGCTGTAGAGCACCTCGCCGCCCTTCTCGCCGGCGGCCGGTCCGACGTCGACGATCCAGTCGGCGCAGCGGATCACGTCGAGCGCGTGCTCCACCACCAACAGCGAATTGCCCGAGGCTTTCAACTGGTCGAGTGCGGTGAGCAGGGCTTCGGTGTCGGCCGGGTGCAGGCCGGCCGAGGGTTCGTCGAGCACGTAGACGACGCCGAACAGGTTCGAGCGCACTTGCGTGGCCAGGCGCAGGCGCTGCAGTTCGCCGGGAGACAGCGTCGGGGTGCTGCGTTCCAGCGCCAGGTAGCCCAGGCCGAGCGCGAGCAGCACGTCGAGGCGCGCGACCAGGTCTTCGGCGATGCGCTGGGTGACGATCAGCTGCTCGGGGTGGAGCCTGGCCCGTTGCTTGTCCGCGATCGCCTTGCCGCCGGCGTAGGGCTCCAGCATGGCGTGCAGGCGCGCCAGCGGCATGCGCGAGATGTCGGCGATGTCG
>Ga0213834_100912_pt1 | contig 10232 bp, 22 predicted proteins | sample SWPTP12_FD_160580 | JGI IMG/M metagenome (GOLD analysis project Ga0213834, IMG submission 160580) | Coastal seawater microbial communities from Marineland, Florida, United States - SWP TP1 #2 | ecosystem: Environmental > Aquatic > Marine > Coastal | place: USA: Florida | collected 2016-08-06
GCGTTGATCCGAAGAAGCCGGCGCCAGCGCAGTCTCAGGAAGCCCAGGGGCGGGGATTGAGGCTACTACTGCCGAGACGACAAGCCGATCACGGAAAGCGTATTTGACATAATATAGATTATGCGAAAAGTGCAGCCAGCCACATCAACCGTTTGCTCCCTGTAAATTAAGTTCGGGCCGGATATTTTGTCCGGCCCTTTTTTTACCCTTGGACGGAGAAAAATGCGATTCCCGAACCTTCGATATGGAAACCCTACTGAATTCGCCTATTACGCCATGGGCCGCACAAATGCGGACCTGGCCAAAGTACTCCGGCGCGACGAGCGCACGGTCCGCGACTGGTTGACCGGCCGGGCCCGGGTGCCGTGGTGGGTTCCGGAGATCATGCGGTTGAAGTCGCTCGAGCTCCAGCTGCGGCAGCGGCAGATGTTCGGCCAGATCGAGATGGAGCGCCGCGCCACGAAGCTCGGCGTCGTCCTCCCGAACAACGTGCTGCAGCTGGCCGACGCCGCCACAACGAAAAAGCCCCAGGCGGATGGCCCAGGGCTTTTCGTTGAACGTCGGGCCGCAGCCCGGTAGCGTTACTTCGTGCGCTTTTTGAAGCGACCGTTCGCGCCCCGTGGGGGCGTTTTCTTCTTGCGGGTCATGTGTGGCTCCGTTCGATGTGATTGTCCATTCGCACCCTTGCCGCCTCGATAGCCTGCTCATTTGCGCCCAGGCGCGAGTGAATGCCCTTGAGGTCGGCGCGGATGCCCCCGTATATCGCCCCTGCCGCCACGATGAAGGACAGGATCTGATACATCAGTTCGGGCGGCAGCGGCGGCATTATTTCACCGCGCCTTCACGCATTGCGGCGGCCAGGCCGCCGGCAGCGACGGTGACGCCGTCCACGACCGGATGCCACTGCGGCGGCAGAACCAGCTTCAGGCCCTGAAACACTGCGGCCAGTCCCGCCCAGGTGGACGGTTCAAAAAATCGCTTCATCTTCTTTTTTCTCCTAGTTTTGGTGGTTTTACAAAAGGGCGTTGCCCTGCCCGTCCTTTACGGTCAGGCTGTTTTCGGTGACGAACTTCCGCAGGGCTGGAAACCGGCTGAGGATGAACGCCGCCGCGCACAGGCCGCACAGCACGATGATGGTTTCGCGCGCGATCTCCGGCGCGGTCGGGATGATGGCTTTCAGATTCATCGTTACATTCCGTGGTAGCCGCGCTCCAGCTGGCGCATTGCCGCTTCGTCCCGGGCCTGTTGTTCTGGCGTGTAGTTGATCAGCCGTCCGGAGCCGTCATTCATCGGCTCGGCCTTGTGCACGTAGTCGGAGACCGGGTTCCGGATGTTCTCCAGCAGCCACCGCTCTCCGTTCTCAGTCGCCGCGTCCCAGGCGTCGCTGATGGCGTCCGGGATGGCCGTTACCATCTCGGTTGCCTTTTGCTTCAAGTACCACGCGATCACGACGACGCCCAGGCCGATCCCGGCGACGATCATCGCATCCTGTTTGAGCGTCGCCATGTCACCAGCCCATGATGCTGAGGTAATCATCCGCGCCGCCGCCTGGCGCCGACAGATCCACCGGCATGAAGCCGCCATAGGTGGCCGGGAAGAGTTCGGTGACTTCGTCGCTCACCACGACGCCATCGCTCGTCGTGATCTGGCCGAGCCAGTTTTTCGACAGGAAGGCCGGTGAGCCGTCCGCGTTCTGCGCGCTGGTGAGTGCTTTCCAGCCCTGCCCCAGCAGCGAACCCCACATCTGGTTTTGCACGTTGTTCGACAGGATCGGCGCGCTCGCGCTCCCGGCCGGCGCGACCTGCGCCTTCGCCTTGTTCAGCATCAGGACGACCACGGCGGCGGCGCCACCGATCAACAGGATGTCTTTGCTCATGCGAATGCTCCGTATCCCGACTTGCCCAGGATGGTCGTGTAATAGTCGCGGGTCTCGGCCGGCGCGGCGGCGAGGCCCTTCCGCTGCACATTGCCGATGCCCCAGTTGTATGCGGCGAGCGCCTGTTCCCAGGTGCCGAGCGATCGGTACAGCTTGGACAGGTAGCGCGCGGCGCCCGGGATGGCGCGCGACGGGTCGAGCGCCGCCGCCTCGCTGCCCAGTTCCTCGCGGGCCGTCGCCGGCATGAACTGGGCAATGCCCATGGCGCCGACGCCGGAGCGCTTCGTGCCATTGATGATGGCCGGGCTGTAGCGCGACTCCTTCCACAGCAGCCAGGACAGGATCGACACCGGGACGACGTACTGTGCGGCCGCGCTTTCGATCAGGCTTTGGTATGGCTCCGAGCCCGAGGGCCAGCCACCGTTAATTTGTGATTTCATACTCTCCACCGTATCGGTAAGTGCGTTCGATTCTTCATCGCCCGCGGTTGTGGCCATCATGCGGCGGTAGACCTCGTACACCCCGAAGCCGACGGCCCCGCCGAGCATGACGATCTCGACGCCGCGCGCCATCAGATCAATTCCTCGAAATATTCGAATGCCCCGACGACATCGGTGCCGATGGACGACGCCGCGATCACCAGCCCGAAGCCCGGTAGCAGCACCACTGGTTCGATGAACTGGAACAGGAGCGGCACGTTTGCCTGTACCGGGTCGGACGTCAGTGCAGGATCGTTCTGCGCGCCCACCTTGCTGAAGTAGCGCACCTCGGAAGTCGAGACACTCCCGCCCGACAGCTTCGAACGCGCGTACTTGTCGAACGTCGCAAGCGCGTAGTTGACCAGTGCGACCACGATATTTCCTGCGCTACCGGATGAGCGCGTTACGCGCTCCACCACGACGCGTTTGCCAGAGCCCACCGGATTCCACAGCTGCACCATCGGCGTGTTGCCGGCGGTCGGCCCGCAGTAGGTGTTCGTCATGAATGCCTGGTTGGCGATAGTGCGGTTGCGGCCGCCGTCGATCACCTCGACGCTGCCCGAAATGCGATCGTCGGTGTACTTGAAGGCGCCGGCAAGGATGCTGCCGACATTGTTCGCGCCGCTGCGATCGGAGACGGTCAGGCCAGTGAACTCGACGTCCTCGACGCCCTGCCCCGGGAGCAAATCGACGGCGCCGCCCAGGGAAGTGCGCACGCGGATCATCCCGGTGCCGGACTTGTATTTGAAGAAGCGGCCCTTGACGTCGATGTTCTGGCTCTGGCCTGCGAGTAGGTTGAAGTCGTATTGCATGGTTATCCCCTCGCCCGGGCCAGCACGGCGACAGCCGCCACCGCCAGCACGCCAAGCATGATTTTCTGTTGCGACTGGGTCGTGCCCTTGGCGTCGGCATAGGCGTTCTGCACCTGGGCGAGCGCCTCGCGCGATGCGGCGCCGGTCATGGTCAGCGCGTCCTTCTGGATCAGGGCGGCGCGGTCGAATGCGTCGTAGGCGCGGCCGGTGTTCTTGTTCACCGCGTCCAGGGACGTGTCGAACAGGCCGTCCGCGAAATCGTAGGCGTGGATGGTCGCCGCCTGCTGGCCGCTGGCGACGCTCTGGGCGAAGCCGAGCGCATCCTTGACGGCTGCGGCGGTGCCGGTCAGCGCGCCGCCGGCGAACGACAGCGCGCCGGCGACGGCGCCGCCATCGGTCGTGATGGTGGTGCGGGCGTCGGTCGTGCTGGTAAACGCGTTGTTCACGCTCCGGTTGCTCAGGTCGTAGCTGTTGTTGCTGTTGCTGCTGTCGGCCCACGCCGTCGAACTGGCATCGGTCGTGTAGCTCGTGCTCCGGTTGCTCAGGTCGTACGTGTTCTGCGAGTCCGTCAGCACCGACCGGTTGTCGTAGTTCGTGGCCGAATTAAGGGTCTTTTGATTCTTGTCGCCGCCGATATTGCAGATCGGGCCATAGCGGGCCTTATGCAGCTGCTCGCGAATATTCATTGAGTGTCTTCCGCATGATTGTTGCGGCCGGGCTGTAGCCGGCCAGTTCCATTTTCCGCACCAGGCCGGCGCGCTTCGTGTACACCGTGACCGCGTTGCAGTCGGTGCCGAACACGCGCTCGATCTCGGGGAGGACCCGTTCGGTGGCGTCGCCCGACGCCGCGAGTTGAAGTGCGGCGCGGATCACCAGCTCGCGCCCGCCCAGGTGCATTACCTTGTCGACCGCCACCACCATCAGCGGCCCGGCTTCGTCGAACGCGATATAGACGAGACCGCCGCCGATGATGTCCTCGACGCCATACAGGCCATTGGTCCAGTCCCACTTGAAGTTACCCACCATCGGGGCAAGCATCGAGCAGGCCTCTTCCCAATTCAGGCGCCGGAACTGGATCATTTGCGGTTCAGGACGTAGTAAGCCGCGGCGCACAGGGCCAGCAGCAGGACCGGATTCCCCAGGATGGAGTTCAGGTCGAGCGCCGAGCTGGTGCGCGTGGCTTGGGTCGATTGGCTCGCGCCATCACCGATGTTCACCGAGAAGCCCGAGTTGTCGAAGCCGCCCGAGAACGTGTTGTTCTGGGTCTGGTTCGTCTTGTCGTCGAGCGCCTTGGTGGCCACGCTGGTGGCGCCCATGATGCCGGCGCTCCACGGGTCAACCGGCTGGCCCACTGGAAGGCCGGCCATTAATGGTTCACCGCGATGATGACGGCGCCCAGGACCAGCAGGATCAGCATGCCGTTCACCGGCTGCTGAGGCGGCATGGCGTTCTGCAGCGGCTGGCCGAGCGCATACATGCGCCCGGAGTCGTCGATGCCGTAGCCCGTCGTCCCCGAAATCGCGGTCGGCTTGTTGATCTCGCGATCCACGTAGGCGTTGATGACCTGGCCGAGCTGCGAGAGCGCCCAGACGTCATCAGGTGCCGAGTCGAGTGGGTACATGGTCGCTCCTTAGAACGCAGCCAGCGGTTCCAGCACTTCGACTTCGATAGTGATGGTCTCGCCTGCGGAGAAGGTGCCGAGGGCTTCCATGGTCTGGGCGTCGCGGGTGTTCAGAACCTGGCTCTGGTTGTCGTCCACGATCGCATCGAACATGTACAGGCCGGCCTGGGGGACCTTCTTGTACTCGGTCTGATTGAAGTCGTTCAGCGCCTTGGTCGAGTCCTCGATCACGATGCCGTTCTTCTTGAGCTGCAGGGCGGTCATGTTGGCCGAGAAGAACGCGATGCGCTTGAAGATCGAGCCGCCGTCCTTGAGGTGCGGGACTGGCAGCGAGAACTGCCCCGATGCGCCGATGGTGATGGTGGACGAATGCACCTTGGCGATCAGGCTGCGATACGGTGCCTGGGCGCCGTCGATCTGCGGACGGCTGACTTCGGCCCAGCCCGACAGCGTCGGCGCGGTAGCACCGGCAATCGCGAACTGCATCTTCAGATCGCCGATGCCGGCGGTCGTGTCGAGCGCGCCCAGGCTTTGGCCCAGTTCGGTCTTGCTGCGGATTTCCGAGAAGTCGATGGTCAGGAAGTTGGCCGAGGCGGCGATGCCGCGGTACTGCATGGCGGCGTCACGGCGCGATGCCGAGCTGTCCCAGATTACCTTGCCGTTGGCCAGCAGCTGGATGCCGGTGAGCATGGCCTTCGTGAACGAGGTGCCGCCCAGCTGGAAGGTCATGCGCTCGATGGCGAAGCCCAGCAGGTTGCTCAGGTCCAGGGTGGCGAGGCCGGTGGCGACGACGTTGTTGACCGGCAGGAGTTTGATACGGTTGCCCATGGCTCCGGCTCCTTAGATCTGGTCGCGCAGGACTGGCACTTTACGCGCCACGACGATGCCGGCCACGCCCAGGGCGGCGGCTTTGGCGGCTGGGTGCGGGACGAACTTGTACACCGCGTACAGCATCGCCAGCGCGGTGCCCATCTTGATCAGTTCTTGTTGATTCATGCTTTGTTGCTCCGGTAAGGGAATGAGGAAAAGTTTCGTTTGGAAAACAAAACAGATATTCATTTCCTATCGGCACAAATGCAAAAACCCTGCCTTAGGCACTGTGCTTAGGCACTGTGCAGAGGCAGGGTTTCCAGTTGGAATTTATTTTCGTTGTGGAAAAAAAACTACTTCTTGAACGCCACTTTTCCGGTCGTGAGCTCCTTCGTACGAAGTTTCTTGTGCAGGTAGTGCAGCGGTTCCAGCCCGGCGATCGCTGCCTCCGCGACGCCGAGCTCGTCGGCCATGACCTGGCGCGAGCGCTTGCCGGCGAGGAAACCACAGTGCAGCTCGGTGCAGTTATCGAAGAAATCCTTGTCCACCTGGGCGGGCCGCTGGCTGCAACCGATGATCGAGATTCCTTCGCTTCGACCCGTGCACGTGAGCTGCTTCCAGCCTTCCGGCGCGCGCTGCGGCGTCGTCACCATCGCCAGCTCTTCGATCAGCACCTTCGTGTTCTTGGCCTGCCAGACCGCCTTGCAGAAGATGTTGAACTGCTGCGCCCGCACCTTGTCATCGAACGACGGCCGGAAGGCAACCCGGAACTGCTTGCCGGCGATCGCGCGCACCGCGGCGCCGAGGTTGTCGGTGACCAGCTCGGCGATGTCCTGGTACTCGCGTTTGTAATCCCAGATCGCGAGCCGGCGATCCGACTTGAGCAGCAGGGCCTGCCGCACCCATGCGCTCTTGCCGCAACCGGTCGAACCCATCACGCCGACGATGTTGGCGTCGAGGCGGTTGTTAGCGCTCATCCTAAGGTCACCGGATCAGCGGGTGGCGTGACGCGCTGCGGCTGCGCACTGGCAACTGCCTTAGGCACTTCATCAGCGCGCGCCTGAATGTCGGCCTTGATGCCCTGATACGTGACCACGGCGATAGGGCCGCAGACAAGCACGGCGGCGATTTCTTCGCCCCACTGGCTCCCCAAGTCGCCCAGGTTGATGCCGTACTTCGTCAGCACGGGCCCGAGCGTGCCGGCCACCTGGTCGCATGTCGGGTCGGTGTAGATCGCGGTCAGCGACGGATACAGCTTTCCCAGGAGCGGCACGGCAAGCGCGAGAATCATGCGCACTTGGCCGGTGTTCTGGTCCGCGAGCATGGTGGCCTCGGCCTCGGCGTGCGCGGCCATCATCGCCTCGGGGCCGGCCGCCGCCGCCGCGCCGTCGAGCGCGTCCGCCTGCATCAGCAGGGCCTGCATTTCCATGTTGGGCGGCGCCGTGCCGGCGGTGTCGTTCAGGCCGTCGCTCATCCCAGCTCCGAAATGCTAAAACCGCCCTTGCGAGGCGGTTGTTCAGGAACGGGCGGCGTTGGCTTGGCAGGTGCCTGAGGCTCCAGCGTCAGCGGCTGCTTGGCGACGGGTGCCGGTGGTGCCGCTGCCGGCTTGGCTGGCAGCGCGGCGAGCCATTTCCGCGCCGCCGCCGTGTGAGCCTGGGCGAAGCCGGTAGCCTCGCATTCGGCTTCCTGGCACTTGTACGAGAGAGTGCCGCTGTCGGCCCGCATCAGGGCCACAGGCTCCCGGCAGGTAGGGCAAGGAATCTTGCCCAGGTTGGTTTTCGCCTTGGCGACCATCAGACCACCGGAACCAGGGAGCCGTCTTCGAAGGTCTCCACCACCTGGGGACCGCCCGGGACTTCGTTTTCGAACTTCACGGTGCTTTCGCCCGGGACTTCCTTGCCGTCGACCACGGCCGGACCGAGGAACACCCCGATCTCGCCGTTGCGCTCGAGCGATTCATCGACCACGCGGACCGCGCTGTACACCTGTGCAGAAATTGCCATCGTTACTCTCCATTTTCCATTTTCGACCGCAGGTTTTTGACCTCGACGCGGAGGCGGTCTAGCTCCGTGCCGTATTCGATGAGTGCCGCGCGCAGCTCGGCGGGGAAGTAGGCTTTCACCATCGCGCTCAGCTTGGCCAGCGCGGCTTGCATCAGTTTTTCCATCAGGCGCCCGTGTTTGTGTTCGTGTTTGTGTTCTCGCGATCGACGTGCATGAAGCCCCGCGAGTGCATCTTGACCTTCACTTCGCCGCGGGCGATCTTCGGCTGCGATCGGGCGTACGCCAGGTATTCGTCGATGATCTCCTGCGCGCACGCCGGGTCCGAGCAGTGATGAGCGACGAATGCCAGGAAGTTCGGCAGCAGCCGGCGCGACTGGAGGACCGACAGGGCCTCGCCGTCGATGTGGCCGGCGACGGCCTCTTCCGGCAGAGCCTGTTCGAGCGCCTGTTCGTCGGTCAATTCTTCGCGGCCGGTCAGTTCCTTCTTCAGGCCGCGCGACCACGACAGCATCCGCTTTCCTTCAAACGCCTCGGCGTATTCGCGGAACTGCTCGACGGCCAGGCCGTCGCCCTCATCGGCCCAGGCCAGCAGCTGGAACGGGTGCGCGCCTTTGTTGTCGGTGCCGACCTTGGCCGCGTGCATGGTGACCTCGCGGGACAGGCCCCACTTCTGTTCCTTGCCGAACTTGGCGATGTATTCGGCGGCGTACTGCCCGCCGCGTACATCCAGGCCGTGGGCCAGCACGTCGCTCATCTCGTTCTGTTCGGCCAGGCCGACCTTGCGCAGGGCCATGTACCAGGCGTGCTTGAGTTCGTCGATCAGGCGCGACGACAGCCGGCCCTGCTCGCCCTGGGAAACCTCGCCGAAGGCGTCGGGCGTGCAGAACACCAGGTCATGCTGGTGCGGGTGCCAGCCGCTGCGCTCGCCCAGGGTGACTTCCAGCGACGAGACCGAGCCCTTGCGCACGCCCTTGGCCAGGATCCGTTTGTAGGTCTTCGAATTCTTGAAGTGCGCCTTCGCCTTCGTGAACGCCGGCAGCAGCTCGGCCAGCGCTTCGCCGCGATCGTGCGGAAAGGTCAGGGTCAGCAGGAACACATAGCCGCCCTGCCCGACCCAATGCTTCATCGCGTCCGACAGCTCGGCCTGGCGAGCGGCGCAGATTTTCGCGCTGCATGTAGGGCAGGTCCAGACACTCTTGCAGGTGGTGACGCCGTGCATGCGCGCGCTGTCGCCGCTGGTGGTGCGGTAGATCGCGACGTTCTCGCCGGGGTTGGCCACGCCGCGGTGACACCAGCAGGTGCGGTGCTGCTCGCTCGCTTCCTTGGCCGGGTCATACAGGATCGAACCGGCGCGCCGGGTCAGCGCATATTTCTGGAAACGACCCGAATTCGGCACAAACACGCCCGTAACTTGTTGATTTGAATCACGGTTTATCGTTTTACCACTAATACCAAGGTTGTTAGAGCCCTGTTGTGCGGAGGAAATCATGCTGCTCTCCGGCGTTCGTGTTCCTGCTGCGCACGGAGGTGCAGCAGCACGGCGGTCTGTACGAGCGTCATACAGGCCCGCTGAGCGGCGTTCCAGTCGATTTCGAGCCCCAGCCCACGGAGACGCGAAAACTCGGCTGAGAGGCCCCTATCGGCGCGCCTGAACATGTCGACGGCGTATTCGATCTCCACCAGGGCAGTATCGTTGAGGGGGCGTAAGGCAGATGCCTTAGGCAAAAGCTCGGCATCGCCTAAGGCGGCGGCATCGGCCGCGAGATACGGGGCGATCATCCGACGAACAGGGAGATCAGCAGGCCGAGGATCGCGCCCCAAAGGACTATCGACCATGCGTCGGCGCCGGCCGGCTCAGGATTAAGTGGGCAGTCGCGGCCCTGGCGGCAGTTGTGGGTGCAGCATGTGGAGGCTTTCACAGCGCGGCCTCCACCTTCTCCAACACCGAGCGGCAAGCGTCGATGTAACGGCATTCCATCTCAGACCTGGCGCGCTGAGAATTCGCCTCCAACTGGATCAACCGGACGTCGAGAGCGAACGCGATTTGAAGCAGCTCACCCTGCGTCAAAGTTACTGTTTTGTAAGATTGTGTTTCAGACATACATGGCTCCAAGGGCAATTTATCTCCACGGGTAAGGAGCCACGAGGGCCGCTTGCAAGGCGGCTTACCCTTGGAGGAGTGACGAACATTCCCTCGTGGCATCGCGAAGGATACACAAGTACCCCTTGATCATCAAGCGCTCCTTGATCATTGCGTATCAAGCGATCCCTGTCTATCCTTGGCGCCATACCTGCCCAAACGATGGCAGGGAGCCCTTGGAGAGCAAATTGATCAAAATATCCATAGCCGCGCTGGCGATCAGCGCGCCCTTGGCCGTGCACGCGGCACCTCACCCAGTCGATATGTCATGCGGCATGACGGTGAAGGCGTTCTTCGCCCCGCTGGTCCAAAACCGCATCCTGAATCCTAAGCAGGTGCAGATCACCGACCGGTCCGTAAATTACTTCCAACCTCGCCTGTTCAAAGAGATCGCGGTCTACGGCATCCCTGTCGTCTACGTGTTCGGCTACACGGACGAGCCGCTGCTGTTTGTGAACAACGGGAATTCGCAGTGGGACACATATGGAGTG
>Ga0213834_100915_pt1 | contig 10183 bp, 6 predicted proteins | sample SWPTP12_FD_160580 | JGI IMG/M metagenome (GOLD analysis project Ga0213834, IMG submission 160580) | Coastal seawater microbial communities from Marineland, Florida, United States - SWP TP1 #2 | ecosystem: Environmental > Aquatic > Marine > Coastal | place: USA: Florida | collected 2016-08-06
TGGGCGGCGGCCAGCTCGGCCGCATGTTCGCCCACGCCGCCCAGGCGATGGGCTACAAGGTCGCCGTGCTCGAACCGGCCGCCACCTGCCCGGCCGGCGAAGTGGCCGAGCGCCTGATCAATGCCGAATACCGGGATGGCAGCGCGCTCGGCGAACTGGCCATGCTGTGCAGTGCGGTAACGACCGAGTTCGAGAACGTTCCGGCCGACGCCTTGACCTTGATGACGAGGAACACGTATGTTGCCCCGGCGGGGGAATGCGTCGCGATCGCCCAGGACCGTATCGCCGAAAAACGCTTCTTCGTCGATTGCGCGCCGCAGTCCGGCGTGATGCCGGCGCCGCACAAGGTGATCGCTTCGCTGGAAGACATCGCGGCAATTGGCGACGATCTGCTGCCCGGCATCCTGAAAACGGTACGCATGGGGTACGACGGCAAGGGGCAAGTGCGCGTGAACAGCCGCGAGGACGTGCGCGCGGCCTTCGAGAGCATGAAAGGCGTGACCTGCCTGCTCGAGAAAATGCTGCCGCTGGCCTATGAGGTGTCGGTGCTGACGGCACGTGGGGCGGACGGCGCCTCGGTGGTCTATCCGATCGCCGAGAACGTGCACCGCGACGGCATCCTGTTCACGACCACCGTGCCGGGACCGAACGTCTCGGCTGAATGTGCGCAACGCGCGCAGGACGCGGCGCGTGTGATTGTCGCCGCGCTCGGCTATGTCGGCGTGCTGTGCATCGAATTTTTCGTGCTCGAGGACGGCACCCTGGTCGTCAACGAAATGGCGCCGCGTCCGCACAACAGCGGGCATTACACGATCGACGCCTGCGTCACCAGCCAGTTCGCGCAGCAGGTGCGGGCGATGGCGCGCCTGCCGCTGGGCGATTGTCGTCAGCATTCGCCGGCCGTCATGCTCAATATCCTGGGCGACGTCTGGTTCGACGGCGACCAGGTGCGCGAACCCGCCTGGGACCGTGTGCTGGCGCTGCCTGGCGCGTTTTTGCACCTGTACGGCAAGGATGACCCGCGCCGCGGGCGCAAGATGGGCCACGTAACTTTTGTTGCGACCACGCTCGAAGCGGCGCAGGAACGCTTGCAGGCTGCCTGCGCCATCCTGGGAATTGCCCCGTGAGCGCGCCCGAATTTGATCCATCCGTCATCGATGCGGCCGCGCGTGCGCTCGAGGCCGGGCAGCTGGTCGGCTTTCCGACCGAGACCGTGTATGGCCTGGGTGCGGATGCGGAAAACCCGGCGGCGGTCGCGGCCATTTATGCCGCCAAGGGACGCCCGCAGGACCACCCGGTGATCGTGCACCTGGCGCCGGAAGCGGACATGACGCACTGGGCCTGCGAGATTCCGGCCGCAGCGCATGCCTTGGCCGAGGCCTTCTGGCCCGGTCCGCTGACCATGATTTTGAAACGCGCGCCGAACATTCCGGACGCCGTCAGCGGCGGTCAGGACACGGTCGGCCTGCGCTGCCCTTCACACCCGGTCGCGATCGCCTTGCTGCGCGCCTTCAAGGGCGGGCAGGGCGGCGTCGCGGCGCCCTCGGCGAACAAATTCGGGCACGTCAGCCCGACGACGGCCCAGCACGTGCGCGACGAATTCGAGGGCGACGGGTCGGTTGCCATGGTGCTCGACGGCGGCGCCTCGCAGGTCGGCATCGAATCGACGATTGTCGACCTCTCTCGCCTGGCGACCCACGGGCCGGTGCTGCTGCGTCCTGGTCACGTCAGCGCGGAAGCGATCGCCGCCGTGATCGACATGCTGCCAGGCGCGCCGGACGTCGCCGCGCCGCGCGCTTCGGGCACGCTCGAATCGCATTACGCGCCGCACACGCCGGTGGCGATGCAGGACACGGCAACGCTCGCGCACACGCTGGGCAAGATGGCGGCGGCCGGACGCAAGGTCGCGCTGATTCACTATTCCGCTTTGCCGGCCGCGCATGCGGCGAGCCTGCTGCCGGCAACGCCGGAAGGCTTCGCGCATGCGCTGTACGCGGCGCTGCGCGCGATGGACGGGCAGGGCGCCGACGTGATCCTGGTCGAAGCGCCGCCGCAGGACGGCGCCTGGCTTGGCGTCAACGACCGCTTGCGCCGTGCGGCGCACGGCTCGACCGGGATCGTGCACGGCTTGCTGAACCGCGACGCCGGGGTGTAAGGCACCCATTTTGTTGCCTTTTTGAGATATTACCTAAAGCAATGCTTGATATAATCGGCGCACCTTGCCAGCCGCCGCTCGTCCCGTTGTCCGTGGTTGACACCATGACAAGCAATATTTCTATACAAGCGGAAAGAACACTGGCATATTAGTTTGGGATGCGAATAGCACGGGCGTTCGTTTCACAGAAAAATATCTCATTCCTTTTAGGAGACACAATGCGTCAAATGAATTTCGCGCTCGCGCTGCTCGCTGCAGCTGCGCTGGCCGCATGCGGCGGCACCGGTAGCAGCGGTGGCGATCAAACGCACAAGGTTGCGTTCACCCAGCAAGTTTCCTTCGGCGACAGCCTGTCCGACGTCGGCACCTACAACGTGGGCGCGATCGCCGCCGCAGGCGGCGGCAAGTACACCATCAACGGCGACAACACCGCCGTCAACTCGGCCTACACCGGCCTGAACTGGACTGAAGTGCTGGCTGCGGAACTGAACCTGCCGAAGCCTTGCGCAGCCCAGACCGGCCTGCAGGGCGCCGACAACGCGAATCCTGCGCTCGACTACAACGTTCCGATCGTCAACAACGCCAACTGCTTCAACTATGCGCAGGGCGGCTCCCGCGTGAGCGATCCGATCGGCAACGGCAACCGCGCCATCAATCCGCAACTGGGTCAGATGACCGTGCCGGTCGTGAGCCAGGTCGCGAACCACCTGGCCAAGACCGGCGGCAAGTTCAGCGGCACCGAACTGATCACCGTCATGTCTGGCGGTAACGACGTCCTGGTATCGCTGGGCCAGCTGAGCGCCGGCGCCACCGCTGCCGGCACCGCCGCCGGTCAGAAAGCGTTCCCGACCCTGCTGATCGGCGGCTTGATCGCCACCGTGCCGGCTGCCAACCAGGCAACTGCACAGGTGAATATCACCACGGCAGTACAAACCTCGGCTGCCGCAGGCGGCAACCAGACCGCGATCGCCACCGCGGCCATTACCGCAGCCGCCCAGCTGGGCGCGCCGCTGCCTGCAGCGCAGGCTGCCGCCGCCAAGGCCGGTACCGATGCGCAAGCGGCCGGCGCCAAGGCCGGCGCCGACTACGCCGCCGCGCAAGGTCCGGCGCTGGTCGCCGCACTGGGCAAGGCGGGCGCCGAACTGGCTGCCATCGTCAAGACCCAGCTCGTCGCCAAGGGCGCGAACTACGTCGTCGTGAACAACCTGCCGGACGTCGCCAGCACCCCGTCGGGCAAGGCACAGAGCGCCGAGACCCAGGCGCTGATCAAGGCGATGGTCGACACCTTCAACGTACAGCTGAAAGCCGGCCTGGGCGACGACCCGCGTATCGCCTACGTCGACCTGTTCTCGGTCAGCCGCGACCAGGTGATGAACCCGGCCATCTACGGTTTGACGAACACCTCGCAAAAAGCCTGCACCACCGAATCGTCGCTCACCTGCACCAAGAGCACGCTGTCGGCGCCGGACGTCAGCCACTACATGTTCGCCGATGACATCCACCCGACCCCATACGAATACTGGCTGGTCACACGTTATGTCCTGAAGGACATGGCCGTCAAGGGCTGGCTGTAATACGGGGATAAAGCCCGGCTGCGCCTCCTGCGGGCAGGATGGCGCAGCCGGCTCTAAAAAGAATTCAGGAGAAATAATGAAAGTACGTATGAATAGCGTCGCCAAGACGCTGATCGCCGCTGCCGCGCTGGCCTGCGCCGCGAACGCGTCGGCCCAGTCCGCCGGCCAGTGGACCGCCAAATTCGGCTTCAACCAGCTGACCCCGAAAGTCGAGAGCGGCGATATCTCGGCGCCAGCGCTGCCGTTCACCAAGGCCGATGTCTCGAGCGACATCCAGCCCGTTCTGATCGTCGCCTACGGTCTGACCGACAACATCTCGCTCGAAGGCGCCCTGGGTACCCCGTACAAGCACAAGATCAGCGGCGCCGGTTCGATCGCCGGCACCGGCGAACTGGGCACGGTCGAGGCGCTGCCGCCGACCCTGTTCGCGCAGTACCGCTTCTTCGCACCAACCGCGACCTTCCGTCCCTTCGTCGGCATCGGCGCCACCTATGCCTACTTCATGAAGGCAAAAGGTTCGGGCAAGCTGACCGCCCTGACCAATCCGGGCGGCCCGTCGACGACCTTCGACATCGACAACAAGTTCACCTACACCGCCCAGGCCGGCGTGGCGATGAACTTCACCGAGCGCTGGTTCGCCGACGTGACCGTCAACAAGAGCCGCGTGCGCACCGACGTGCACTTCTCGACCGGCCAGACCCAGCACATGAAGCTGGACCCGGTGGCAGTGGTGCTGGCGGTCGGCTACAAGTTCTAAGGACAATCGCGGTTCGCCGCGATCCGGCCGGCACGGCGTCGCAGCCCTGCCGGTTTTTTTACGTTCGTTGCTCTCATGAACCAGACCGACACGCTACGGATTGTTTGCCCCAGGCAGCTGCATCTCATGCCGATCGTGCTGGGCGGCCTCTTCATGATCATGCTCGTGCCCGCACTGCCACGCGTCTGGGCGGGCGTCCCGCAGGCGCGGGCCTTCCTGTCCCTGGCGGTGATGCTCGCCGTGCTGGTGTTCGTCGCAGGCATGCTGTATCGAAACCTGGTATTCCGGGATATGCTGCATATCGTCAAGGGCGAGGCAGGGCCGCGCCAGCGCTCGACTTGTGTCGCCGACGAGATCGTGTCGATACGCCGCTTGCCGACGCCGGAGACATTCTCGCCTCAGGGGAAATGGACGGCGCTCGGCCTGGGCCGGGGCTTGATCGAGATCCGGACGACGGCGGAGTGCTTCCGGTTCGGCGTCGGACTCGATGAGCAGGCGGTCGACGCGGCGGCTGGCCGCATTGCGGCATTCTGTGGCTTGCGCGTGGAGCCCGATGAGAGCATCTGACAAAACCTTGAGCTTGCCCTGGAGGCAAGCTCAAGGCCGGAACTTAGCGCGCCGCCGAGCGTAAACCGCTGTCGGCCTGCTTCCAGTTGCGTTCCAGCTCACGCTCGGTGACTTGTGCTTCGGCCTGCTTGCCCTGCGCCGCCAGCGCCTGGCGCAAGCCTTGCAAGGCCCAGCCGTTGCCCGGATGTTCCGCCAGGTGGGCGCGGAAACTCTCTTCGGCCGCTGCGTAGCGCCGCGCCTGCAATTGCATGTCGCCCAGGCGCAATCGCGGACCGCCGGCCAGCGTCGGCGGCTCGGTGGCTTCGGCATCGGACGACGCCGTCACGGCCAGTTGCTGCTGAGCCAGGGCATCGTCGGCATGCTGGCCGTACCAGGCGATTTCGGCGCGCCCTTGCGCTTGCGCGGTGCGCGCCAGACTGCGCATCAGTTTGTCCACATACCCCTCGCCAGGGTGGTCCTTGACGAGTTTATCGGCCGCCGGGTCCAGCCGCGCCTGCGCCGCCTGCGCCGCGCTGTGCTGGCCCGCGTGCGCCAGGGCGATGCCGCTCGCCATCTGCCCGATCACGGTCGCGACGCCCTTGTCGCCGGACGGCAGCGGCTCCTGGCGCAATGCGTCCCAGCGCTGCAGGCGCAGCAGGGTCAGCATCGGCAGGCTGCGCAGGTATTCGTGATACGTGTTGTCGCCCTTGCCGCGCAGGGCGAGCGTGCGCGCGGTGGACAGCGCCAGGTCGCCGCGTCCCTCCATCAGCGCGGCATGCCATTGGAAGTGCAGGTTGTGGCCGCGCCAGTCTTTGTTGGTCGAGAAATTCTGGCGTTTCAATTCCAGTGCCAGGGCCTCGTCGGCGGCGACGGCCGCCTGGTTGACGCGGGTGGCGTCGGCGTAGCGCCCCAGGTGGGCGTAGGTGTGGGAGGGCATGTGCAGCAAATGCGGCGATTTGGGCGCCAGTGCGCCAAGCCGGTCGGCCGCCGCCTCGGCGCGCCGGGCCACCGGCACCGCGTCGACCGTGTGGATCATGTAGTGATTCAGCCCGATGTGGCGGGGATGCAGCACCAGACCTTGTTCCAGCATGTCGGCCAGCTTGCCGACGCGGCCGGCCGGCTGGCCGGTGCGCCGGTCCCACCAGTCGTCGCGCGTGGCCACCAGCACGGCTTCGGCGTAGATGGACAGGATGTCCGGGTCGCCGGGAAAGCGCGCCACCAGCTGGCGCATGCGCTCGGCATACACGATGTCGAGTGGATCGGCCCGTTTTGCCCCGACCGCGCCGCAGATGTCGGCCTGGATGGCGGCGCTGGCGCGGGCGCCGCGGTCCGTGCCGTACCGCACGGCGAGCGCATCGATCAGCGCCCGGTCGTGTTCCGAGCTGCCGGCGCTGTGTTGGGCGGCGTAGTCCACATAACGCAGCGCCTCGCGCAGGTCATGGCGGTCGGTATCGTTGATGTTCGGGCCCATTTGATACGCCACGCCCCAGGCGCACAGCGCGCAATCCGGATCTTGCGCCAGCGCGGCCTTGAAGGAGCGGATGGCTTCGACCTCGTTGAAGGCGTAGACCTGGGCCATGCCCTGCGCGAACAGGCGGCGCGCGGCTTCGTTGGCCTGGGAGGGCTGCATCCCGCCCACGCCGAAGCCGTCGATGACCGGCGCAGTGGCCATGCTGTCAGGCCGCCACGGCAGCGTCGAGCAGGCCGCGATCGCGGACAGCGCGAGAACCACGGCGGACAAGCGCCGCACGGTGGCGCTGGTGCGAACGGATCGAGGGACGGCGGGGAGACGCATCAAGGTTCTTTCAAATTGACGAGCTTGTCTCAGTGCAGGCGGGAAGCGTAAGCCGCGAAGTGCTCGCCGCTGAGCGCCCGTTCGTACAGGTAGCCCTGGTAGACGAAGCAGCCGGCCTCGGACAGCCACTCGCGCTGGCCCAGGGTTTCGACGCCCTCGGCAATCACCTGTAACCCCAGGCTGCCGCCCAGCGCGATGATCGAGCGCACGATCGAGGCGTCGTTGCGATCGGTGAGCACGTCGCGCATGAAGGAATAATCGATTTTCAGCTGGGCCAGCGGGAGTTTGCGCAGGTAGGCCAGCGACGAGTAGCCGGTGCCGAAGTCGTCGAGCGAGAAGGTGATGCCGAGGCGGCGCAGGGTTTCCATGGTCTCGACCGTATGCGCGAAATCGGTGACCACCAGGGTTTCCGTCAGCTCGAATTTCAGGCCGTGCGGGTCGACCCCGGTGGCCGCCAGGATTTCCTGGGTCATGGCGACGAAATCGGGCTCGACGAACTGGCGCGCGCTGACGTTGACCGACAGCGACAGGTGGCGCGTTACCGGATTGCGCTGCCAGGCCGCCAGTTCCACGCAGGCCGTGGCCAGCACCCAGCGGCCGATATCGACGATCAGGCTGGTTTCCTCGGCTTGCTTGATGAAGTCGGTGGGGTAGAGGATGTCGCCGTTCGGCTGGCGCCAGCGCAGCAGCGCCTCGGCGCCAATCACGCGGCTGTCGCCGTCGAGCTGGGGCTGGTAGTTCAGGATGAATTCGCGGTTGCGCAGCGCGCGCCGCAGGCCGTTTTCCAGTTCCGAGCGGGCGGTCCACTTGGCCTGCATGTCGGGGTCGAAAAAGCGGAAGGTATTCCGGCCGGCCGCCTTGGCCTGGTACATCGCCGTGTCGGCCTGCTTGAGGGTCGATTCCACCGTGTCGGTGGCGCCGCTGATCATCGTCACGCCGATGCTGGTCGACACCGAATACGCGAAGTCCGCCAGCTGGAAGGGCGTGCGCATGGCCTGCACCACCTTGGCCGCCACGGTTTCGGCCTGGTGCGCCGCGGCGTCGAGCGATTCTTCGTCGGGCTGCACCAGGATCACGAACTCGTCGCCGCCGAGGCGGGCCACCATGTCGGCCTCGCGCACGCTGTGTTCGAGGCGGCGCGCGACCGCTTGCAGCAGCATGTCGCCGGCCGCGTGGCCGTGCGTGTCGTTGAGCGTCTTGAAGTTGTCGAGGTCGAGGAACATCAAGGCCCCGACCTTGTGCGAGCGCGCACTCCCGAGCAGGGCGCGCCGCAAGTGGTCGAGCAGGCTGGCGCGGTTCGGCAATTCGGTCAGCGCGTCGAAATAGGCGAGCCGGTGGATGCGCGCCTCGTTGCTCTTGCGTTCGCTGATGTCGGTGCTGATCACCAGGATTTTTTGCGGCGTGCCGGCGCTCGGGTCGGCCTGCACCAGGGTCCAGCGCGTGTCGGCATGCAGGGTGCTGCCGTCGCGCCGGTGCTGATGCAGCTCGCCCACCCATTCGCCTTCGTTCAGGGACGTCTTGTAGGCCTCGCTGTAGGCGGCATGGTCGTCGCACAACAGGTCGGACATGCGCTGCCCTTGCGCCTCCTGCGCGTCCCAGCCATAGAGCCGCTCGGCGCCCTTGTTCCAGTAAGTGATGCGCGAGCCCATGTCGATCACGAAGATCGCGTCGCGCGCCTTGTCCAGCAGCGCGGCCTGCTCCAGCACCAGCTGGTCGGCGCGGTGCAGCACGGTGATGTCGGCGATGAAACCTTCGAGCGCGTCGACATTGCCGTCCTCGTCGTACACGGCCGACCCCTGCTCCCAGACCCAGCGCAGTTTGCCGGTGGCGGTCGTGATGCGGTAATTCAGCTGGAACGGACGGCGTTCGTGCACGGCCATGTTGGTGTCGTCGGCCACCTTGGCGCGGTCGTCGGGGTGGATCAGGCTGGCGTACGACATCGCGTGGTCGCCCGTGAAGGCGGAAGGCGGATAGCCGGTCAGCTGCTCGACCCCGGCGCTGAGGAAGATCATGGTCCAGCAGGGATCGTTCAGGCAGCGGTACACCACCCCCGGCAAGTTGCTCAGCAATAAATCGAGCGACAAGGACGAGGCGTCCTGAGGTTGCAAATTCGACAATACTGGATGGCCAGATGTGTGCATGTTCCGCGCGCTTGAAATAGGTGGAACACCAGCAGGATATTGCTTGATCTAGCACACATGGTAACGCGAAACTTACGTCGATTCGTTACCCTATCGTCCGTTTCTCGTCGTTTCGCCTGTTTGTTGCCAAATTAATACGCAATTCGGAGTGGCTTCACCCGGCCCGGGTAAAGCCGCCCGATACCTGGCCTCAGAATGCGGCGATGCCGGTCTGGGCGCGGCCCAAAATCAGCGCGTGGATGTCATGCGTGCCTTCATAGGTATTCACAACTTCCAGGTTGACCATGTGGCGGATGATGCCGAATTCGTCCGAAATGCCGTTCCCGCCCAGCATGTCGCGGGCGACGCGCGCGATGTCGAGCGACTTGCCGCACGAGTTCCGCTTCATCATCGAGGTGATTTCGACCGCCGCCGTGCCCTCGTCCTTCATGCGGCCCAGGCGCAGGCAGCCCTGCAAACCCAGGGTGATCTCGGTCTGCATGTCGGCCAGCTTCTTCTGCACCAGCTGGTTGGCAGCGAGCGGCTTGCCGAACTGGTGGCGGTCCAGCGTGTACTGGCGCGCCGTGTGCCAGCAGGCTTCGGCGGCGCCGAGCGCACCCCAGGCGATGCCGTAGCGCGCCGAGTTCAGGCAGGTGAACGGGCCCTTTAAACCGCGCACGTCCGGGAAGGCGTTTTCTTCGGGGCAGAACACGTTGTCCATGACGATCTCGCCGGTGACCGAGGCGCGCAGGCCGAACTTGCCGTGGATGGCCGGAGCCGACAGGCCTTTCCAGTCCTTCTCGAGCACGAAGCCGCGGATCGCGCCTTCGTCGTCCTTGGCCCAGACCACGAACACGTCGGCCACCGGCGAATTGGTGATCCACATCTTGGAACCGGTCAGCGAATAGCCGCCGTCCACTTTACGGGCACGGGTCACCATCGAACCAGGATCGGAACCGTGGTTCGGTTCGGTCAAGCCGAAGCAGCCGATCCATTCGCCGGTCGCCAGCTTGGGCAGGTATTTTTCCTTGGTCGCGTCGCTGCCGAACTCGTAGATCGGCACCATGACGAGGGAGGACTGCACGCTGGCCATCGAACGGTAGCCGGAGTCGACGCGTTCGATTTCGCGCGCGATCAGGCCGTAGGCGACGTAGTTCAGGCCGGGGCCGCCGTACTGTTCGGGGATGGTCGGACCCAGCAGGCCCAGTTCGCCCATCTCGCGGAAGATGGTCGTAT
>Ga0213834_100928_pt1 | contig 10087 bp, 9 predicted proteins | sample SWPTP12_FD_160580 | JGI IMG/M metagenome (GOLD analysis project Ga0213834, IMG submission 160580) | Coastal seawater microbial communities from Marineland, Florida, United States - SWP TP1 #2 | ecosystem: Environmental > Aquatic > Marine > Coastal | place: USA: Florida | collected 2016-08-06
GGATGCCGGTGTCGACCACCAGCCGGGCGGCGCGGAACAGGTCGTCGTTCAGGTAGCCGAAGCGGGAAAACGGATCGCGGAAAAAACCCAGTTCCGGGCCCAGGCTCTCGGCATAGGTCGCCCAGCCCTCGCCATAGGCGTCGTCCCAGCCGTTGCGGCGAAACGCCGGCAGCTCGCGCAAGCTCTTGGCGCGCGCCACCTGCAGGTGGTGGCCGGGCACGGCTTCGTGCAGCGCCAGGGTCTCGACTTCCCACAGCGGCTGGCTCGCGAGGCGCTCGGTGTTGACGACGAGCGCCGCGCTGCGATCGAGCGTACCGGCTTCGTAATACGCCGCCACTTGCCCGGCCGCCCCGGCCTGGCCGAGGGGCTTGACGCCGATCTCGTCCTCGGGAATGGTGCCGAACAATTCGGGCAGGCGCGCATTCGCGCGTTCGATGACGCGGCGGTAGCGTCCCAGCAGCATCTCCGGGTCGCGCGCGAACAGGCGCTTGTCGCTGCGCGCAAAGCCCAGGAATTGGGGCAGGTTGCCGCGAAAACCGGTCAGGCGAATCGTGTCCATCATCGCGCCGCGGATGCGCGCCACTTCCTTCAGGCCCAGCGCATGCAGTTCGGCCGGGGTCATATCGCCGCCGCTGGCGCTGCGGGCCAGGAAGGCGTAGTAGCCGGGACCGCCCGGCAGGGTCGAGGCAGCCAGGGTGTCGCGCGCGGCCGGCAGGTAATCGCTGCGCACGAACTCTTCCAGGCGGCGCAGGGCGGGGGCGGCGCTGTCGTTCAATGCCGCGTTGCCGGCGGCCAGCAATTCCTCGCGCACCTTCGGTTCGATGCTGGCGGGGATGCGGCGCAGCGGTGCGGAGAGGGGGCCCTCGGCCAGGCCTTCGCGCAGTGCGCGCAGCAGGTCCGGCACCTTGCGCACGCTGGCTTTGGGGGCAGTCCAGCCGCTACGGATCCCTTCGCGCAGCTGCTCGATCAGGCCGTCGACGTGGGCCGGCAAGGCGTTCAAGCGCGTTACATAGTTGCGGTAGTCGTCTTCGGTGGCGAAGGGCGTCTGCGCGACCAGGCGCGGCAGGCGCACCGGCAGGCCATCCCAGCTGGTGAGCAGCTGCGGGTCGACCGGGGAAAAGGCGAGCCTGGCCAGCTGGCGCTCCTTGCCGAACACGAACAGGTCGAGCGACAGCTTCTCCTGCGCGCTCAAACCCGCCCGGTCGAGCGCGCGCGCTTCCTCGAGCATGCTGCGCAGGTGATCGCGCCGGGCGCGCACGGCGGCCAGCGACGTGTCCGACAGGCGGTCGTTATAGCGGCGCTCGCCGAGCGTCGTCGCGTATTCGGGGTGGTGTTCCAGGCGCCATTGCCAGTCGCGCTCGAACAGCGCCGCCGCCGGCCCGGGCGCGCTGCGGGCGAGGCCGTGGAACAGGCTGGCGAACAGGACGAGGGAAATGAATAGGCGGCGCATCGGGGGAAAGAGGTGGGGGTGTGAGCATTGTAGCAACGCTCGGCGCAGGGGGGCGCGCCGTGGGATGCGCCCCGCGTTATGCGCGCCGCCGCCCGCCGCTGACGCGCTCGATCCCGCCCAGGTCGCGCCAGCTTTGCACCTCGGTATAGCCTGCCTCGCCCAGCAAGGCACGCACCGCGGAGGCCTGGTCGTAGCCATGCTCGAGCAGCAGCCAGCCATCCGCGACCAGGTGCGCCGGGGCGCTTGCGATGATGGTGCGCAGGGCCGACAGGCCATCGGCGAAATCGGTCAGTGCGCCGCTCGGCTCGAAGCGCAAATCGCCTTGCGCCAGGTGTTCGTCGCCGGATGCGATATAGGGGGGATTCGAGGCGATCAGGTCGAACACCTCGTCGCCAAGGGCTGTGAACCAGTCGCTGCGCAGGAAACGCACCTGGGCGCCATTCGCGGCGGCGTTGGCGCGCGCAACCAGCAAAGCGTCCTCGCTGACGTCGAGCGCGGTCACCAGCGCATCCGGCCGCGTGTGCGCCACGGCGACCGCGATCGCGCCGCTGCCGGTGCCCATGTCGAGCAGGCGCGCCCGCGGCGCCAGGCGCTCCAGGACCAGCTCGACGATCAATTCGGTATCCGGCCGCGGAATCAGGACGGCGCGAGTGACCTGGAACGGCAGCCCGAAGAATTCGCGCTGCCCGACGATGTAGGCGATCGGTTCGCCCTGCTGGCGGCGCCGCACCAGCGCGGCCAGCCGCGCCGCTTCGTCGTCGTTCAACACGCGTTCGGAATTGGTGATCAAGCCGACCCGGGTGAGATTCAAGGCATGGCACAGCAGGATGCGGTTTTCCAGCGGGTCGAGCGGCAGGCCGGCCTGCAGCGCGGCGACCGTGGTACCGGCGGCAATGTTCATCGCGCGCGGCGCTTTGCCAGCAGGACCCAGGCCAGGGCCAGCGTCAGCAGCACGAACCAGACGGCCGACCATTGCGGGATCGACAGGCCGAACAGGCCATCGGTCGCGTTTTCGCACAGGCCTTCGGCCTTGAACAACCAGGGCAGCAGGGTCGCGGTCGGGATCCTGTTCAGGATCGTTTCCATCGGATCGATCCCGCAGGAGAAGCCGGGGTTCGCCAGCACATACAGATGTTTACCGACCGTGCCCAGGCCCGCGAGCGCCGCCAGCAGGGCGACCGCGGCGCCGGCGCGCAGCTTGCCGCTCAGGGCGCCCACCAGGCTGGCGATGCCGATGCCGAGGAAGGCATAGCGCTGGATCACGCACAGCGGGCAGGGCAGCATGTCGTGCGCGTGCTGCAGGTAGAGGGCGGCGCCGACCAGCGCGAAGCTGGCGAAGGCGATGAGCAGGAGGCTGGTGCGGGAAGAGGGCATCGTTGAATAAACTTTCGTGGTCGGGAGTGATCGCTACCGCATTTTCACATTGGCAAGACGTGACTGTCTTAGCGCCGCCTTAATCGCCCAGCGCCGCCAGCAATTCGGCCTGGTGCTCGGCCGCCAGCGCATTCGTCAGGTCGGTCAGGTCGCCATCCATGATGAAATCGAGTTTATACAGGGTCAGGTTGATGCGGTGGTCGGTCAAGCGGCCCTGCGGAAAGTTGTAGGTACGGATGCGTTCGCTGCGGTCGCCCGAGCCGATCAGGCTTTTGCGGGTCGCCGCCTCTTTCGATTGCTGCTCGCGCAGCTGCACGTCCTTGATGCGCGCGGCGAGCACCTTCATCGCCTGCGCCTTGTTCTTGTGCTGGCTGCGGTCGTCCTGGCATTCGACCACGATGCCGGTCGGCAGGTGGGTCAGGCGCACCGCCGAATCGGTCTTGTTGATGTGCTGGCCGCCGGCGCCGGAGGCGCGGTAGGTGTCGATGCGCAGGTCGGCCGGATTGATGTTCACGTCCTCGACCTCGTCGGCCTCGGGCATCACGGCGACCGTGCAGGCCGAGGTGTGGATGCGTCCCTGGGTTTCGGTGGCCGGCACGCGCTGCACGCGGTGCCCGCCCGATTCGAATTTCAGCTTCGAATACACGCCGTTGCCGATCACGCGCACGATGACCTCGCGGTAGCCGCCCAGGTCCGAGTTCGACTCGGAGACCATCTCCACCTGCCAGCGGTTGCGTTCGGCGAAGCGCGTGTACATGCGCAGCAAATCGCCGGCGAACAGGGCCGATTCGTCGCCGCCGGTGCCGGCGCGGATCTCGAGGAAAATATTGCGCTCGTCGTTTTCGTCCTTCGGCAGCAGCATTTTTTGCAAGTCGAGGTCGAGCGCGGCGAGGCGCGCTTTGGCGGACTCGATTTCCTCCTGCGCGAACTCCTTCATCTCGGGGTCGGCCAGCATCTCCTGGGCGGCGGCGATGTCGCCGTTGGCGTCCTGGTACTGGCGGTACAAGGCGACCAGGGGACCGATTTCGGCGTGTTCGCGCGTCATCTTCCGATAATTGTCCATGTTGGCGGTGGCGCCTTCATGGGTCAGCAATTCGTCGAGTTCGACCAGGCGGTTCGCGAGTTGGTCCAGCTTGGCCAGCATCGATGGTTTCATAGTTTTTCAGTAGTGCAGAAGGGATGACGGGGCGGCGCGGGAGCGCCAGGACGCGCCCGGGTATTTTCACTGCGGGCGCAACTGCAGGAAAATCAACGCTAACGGCGGCCGCGGAACAGCTGCGGGAGCAGGCTGGCCAGGCGCGCGCGCTCGTCGCCTTCGGCGCGGTGCAGCGCCTGCTGCGGGCCGTGCAGGAACTTGGCCGTCAAACCCTTCGACAGCGCTTCGAGCACGGCATCGACGTCTTCGCCGCGCGCCAGCAGTTTGCGGGCGCGTTCGAGTTCGGCCAGGCGCAGCGCCTCGCTCGACTCGTGCAGTTGCTGGATCACCGGGACCACGGCGCGGTCGCCGATCCAGTGCATGAAGGAAGCGACGCGGGTTTCGATGATGGCTTCGGCTTGCGCCACCGCCGCCTGGCGGCTTTCCATGCCCGTCTGCACCACTTGCGCGAGATCGTCGACGGTGTACAGAAACACGTCGTCCAGTCTCGCCACTTCCGGCTCGATATCGCGCGGCACGGCGAGGTCGGCCATGAAGATCGGGCGGTGGCGGCGCGCCTTGATCGCACGCTCGACCAGGCCCAGGCCCAGCAGCGGCAAAGTCGAAGCGGTGCAGGAGACGACGATGTCGAATTGCGCCAGTTGTTGCGGCAGGTCGGCCAGGCGGATCGCGCGGCCGTTCAGGCGCGTGGCGAGCGACTCGCCGCGTTCCATGGTGCGGTTCGCGATGGTGATCGATTTCGGGTTGTGCGCGGCGAAGTGGGCGGCGCACAGTTCGATCATTTCGCCGGCGCCGATGAACAGCACGTGCTGGTCGGCGATGCTGTCGAAGATGCGCTGCGACAGGCGCACGCAGGCGGCCGCCATCGACACGCTGTGGGCGCCGATCTCGGTCGTGGTGCGCACTTCCTTGGCGACGGCAAAGCTGCGCTGGAACAGCTGGTGCAAGTAGGTGCCGAGGCCGCCCGCCTGGTCGGCGGTACGCACCGCATCCTTCATCTGGCCGAGGATTTGCGGCTCGCCCAGCACCATCGAGTCGAGCCCGGAGGCGACGCGGAAGGCGTGGCGCACGGCGGCGTCCTGCGGCAGCATGTACAGGTGCGGGCGCAGTTCGGCGAAATTCAGGGCGTGGTAATGGGCCAGGAACTGGGCCGAGGCGTCGAGCGGTTGCGGCACGCCGCTCGCGGCGTACAGTTCGGTGCGGTTGCAGGTGGAGAGAATTGCCGCCTCGTCGCCACCGGGCGTATCGCCGCCAAAGCGGCCGAACCATTCGCGCGCCGAGTGCACGGCACGCCCGAGTTGCTCAGGACCGAGCGCCAGCTGCTCGCGCAGCGAGACCGGTGCGGTCGTGTGGTTCAGGCCAACGGCGAGCAATTGCATGCTGGGGTGAAAGAAGGGAGACGGTGAACGCCATTATACGCGCATGCGCGCAGGGGTTACCGGGCCGCCCCTGCTTACATCGCGCCGAGTTTTTCCAGGCGGTAGCCATAGCTGTACACCGGCACCAGGCGGAAGCCGTTTTCCGGACGCAGGCTCAGCTTGTTGCGTACGCGCGAGACGTGGGTGTCCATCGTGCGCGAGGGCAGCGCCGTTTCGCGCACCCAGACGGCTTCGTGGATATAGGCGCGCGACAGCGGGCGGCCGATGTTGCGGAAGAACAGCAGGGCCAGATAAAACTCTTTCTGGGTGACGTCGATGATGCTGCCGTCCTTGATCAGGCGGCCGGGGCGCGTTTCGAAGATGTAGGAGCCGAATTGCAGCTGCTCGGTGCCGGTCTGGGACGGGTAGGCGCGGCGCAGCAGGGCCGAGACGCGTGCCACCAGTTCGCCACGGCGCAGCGGCTTGACCAGGTAGTCGTCGGCGCCGGCAGCCATGCCGGCCACGATATCGTCCTCGGCGTTGCCGCTGACGAGGAACATCGCCGGCGCGTCGGGCGCCATTTTTTCCTTGGCGCGGCGCAGGGTGTCGGCCGCTTCCTGGTTGCCGGCGGGCCAGTCCATGATCAGCAAGTCCGTGCTGTCCTTGCGCAGTTGCGCCAGCATTTCCTTGGCGCTGTCAAATAACTGGCAACTGTGGCCCGCGGCAGTCAATACCTGGCAGACCAGGTCGGCTTGGCTACGGTCGTTATCTAGGACAGCTATTCTCATGGAAGCACGCAATTGTTAAAGTCTTACTGTAGGAACCCTCCTACAAGGTTAAACCGAATATAACAGACTTTGACAAAATAATGCTACTCATAAACTTATGTTTTTGATCGCCCTCCCAGGACGTAGGTGGCATTGGGGGGATGTTTGCTTGCGTTAGCCCGGCAATTACTCAAATCCGGCAGTTCTGGGTGTAGGAGCATAGCTTGCGCCGCTGCGGCGGAAATGCAACATTCACGACAAAAAAACAACATTGTCACCAATCGGCGCAGCTGGAAGGCAGCCGGACGTACAAAAAGAAAACGGCAGCGCGAGGCGCTGCCGTTTCGGGGCGTGGCGTGGGACCGGAATCAGGCGTCCGGCAGCACCACGTTGACGTCGAGCACTTCCAGGTTGCCCTGGCGGTCGAGCGAGATCTTGATATCGTCCGCGTTGACCTTGGTGTACTTCGAAATCACTTCGATCAGTTCGCGGTGCAGCGCCGGCAGGAAGTCCGGGCCGGTGCGGTTGGTGCGCTCGCGGGCGATGATGATCTGCAGCCGTTCCTTGGCCGCGGTCGCGCTCTTCTTCTTTTCGGGGAACAGGAATGAGAGCAGAGCCATATCACTTGGTCCCGAAGAGTCGCTGCAGCAAGCCCGGCTTTTCGTAGTTCGTGAAGCGCAGTGGACGCTCTTCGCCGAGGAAACGGGCGACCACGTCTTCATAGGCTTCGGCCACGTCGGTGCCCTTGAAGTGGATCGCCGGATTGCCCTGGTTCGAGGCGTGCAGCACCGATTCCGATTCGGGGATGATGCCGATCAGCGGGATGCGCAGGATCTCCTGCACGTCCTGGTAAGAGAGCATTTCGTCGTTTTCGACGCGCTTCGGCGAATAGCGGGTGATCAACAGGTGTTCCTTGACCGGCTCGCCGCCGGTCTGGGCGCGGCGCGACTTGGCCTGGATGATGCCGAGGATGCGGTCCGAATCGCGCACCGACGACACTTCCGGGTTGGTCACGATCAGCGCTTCGTCGGCGAAGGTCAAGGCCATCAGCGCGCCGTGCTCGATGCCGGCCGGCGAATCGCAGATGATGAACTCGAAGTCCATTTTCACCAGTTCGTTCAGCACGCGCTCGATGCCGTCTTCCGACAGGGCATCCTTGTCGCGCGTCTGCGAAGCCGGCAGGATGAACAGGTTGTCGCAGTGCTTGTCCTTGATCAGGGCCTGGTTCAGGGTGGCCTCGCCATTGACGACGTTGACCAGGTCGTACACGACGCGGCGTTCGCAGCCCATGATCAGGTCGAGATTGCGCAGGCCGACGTCGAAGTCCAGCACGGCCGTCTTGTGGCCGCGCAGGGCCAGTCCGGTGGAGAAGCTTGCGCTCGAGGTGGTTTTGCCCACGCCGCCCTTGCCGGACGTCACAACAATAATTCTTGCCACAAAAGTGTCCTTTACAGTATCTGGTAGTGCCTGGCTCATCTGCTTGATCAGCGCGACGAAGCCGGAGTCAGCGATGCGAAGTTAAGGATGATATATCGATCCGGTCGCCGACCAGGCGAATTTGTGCCGGCTGGCGTGCCAGCTCGGCCGGGAAGCCGTCGTCGAAGGTGCGGTACACACCGGCGATCGACACCAGTTCCGGTTGCAGCGACAAACCAAAAATGCGCGAGTCGGCATTGCCCGAGGCGCCGGCCAGCGCGCGTCCATGCATCGGCGCGTACACGTGGATGCTGCCGTCGGCAATGATCTCGGCGCCGTTGTTGACCGCCGCCGTGATGATCAGGTCGCAGCCGCGCGCATACACGCGCTGGCCGGCACGCACCGGGGTGTCGACGATCATCGCCGGCAGCGCCACCGTGTGCGGCGCCGGCGCTTGCACCGGCTGGGGCGCCGGCGCGGGCGCGCTGGCCTGCGCCGGTGCGATCGTGACGGCGGCGCTGGCGGCGGCGACGTCCTCGCGCGCGCGGTCGCCGCCGGCGCCATCGTCGAGCGCCAGGCCGCGCGCCTTGATGGCATCGATCATGTCGGCCGTCGCGCCGCGCACGGCGACCGCGTTCAGGCGGTATTTTTTCAGCAGGTCGACCAGCGCGCGCCAGTCGATATAGGTCGCGCCGGCGGCAATCGCGCCGACGTCGATGACCGCGAATTCATCTTCGAAAAAGTCCGACACGCCGCCGGTCATCTGCTTGAGCGCCGCATCGATCGCAATCGGGTCGCTCGAGTGCAGGATCGCCGAGATGGCGACGACCGTGGAGATCTTGATTTCGATGGGCAGGCTGGACGGGCTTTTCGACATAAATGGTTCAGGTTGGATTAGCCCGTGCATTCTACTGTGAAATTTGCTGAAAAGGGCAGCATTTCCCCATCATGCCATAGGGCAACTGCACGTGCGAATCTGTTCGTTATTTTGCCGGAAATCACCCTGTGGAAACCCCTTATCAACCTATCGGCTTTACTGGTTGTTTTCCGTGGATAAGCTGATAAGATTGACTTCGCTCAAACGGAACCACGAGGGCGAAAACTAACATGCGAGGTTTCCGCCAGGCCGAATCGGCAGCCGTGCACGGCAGTCAGGGTGTACAGCCGAACCATCGCTACAGGGCATAGCGAACGATCGCTATCCCTCAACCTGGCCAAGTCCAGAACTGGAGATATCAATGGAAGACGTCGTCATCGTAGCCGCCGGCCGCACCGCGGTCGGCAAATTCGGCGGGTCGCTCGCCAAAATCCCCGCGGCCGAACTCGGCGCGCAGGTCATCCGCCAGCTGCTGGCGAAAACCGGCATCGATCCGGCCAGCATCAGCGAAGTCATCATGGGCCAGGTGCTCACCGCCGGCGCCGGCCAGAACCCGGCGCGCCAGGCTGCCATCAAAAGTGGCTTGCCCGACATGGTGCCCGCCTACACCATCAACAAGGTCTGCGGCAGCGGCCTGAAAGCCACCCACCTCGCCACCCAGGCGATCCGCTGCGGCGACGCCAGCATCGTCATCGCCGGCGGCCAGGAAAACATGAGCGCCTCGCCGCACGTGCTGAACGGCTCGCGCGACGGTTTCCGCATGGGCGACGCGAAACTGGTCGACACCATGATCGTCGACGGCCTGTGGGACGTCTACAACCAGTACCACATGGGCGTCACGGCCGAGAACGTCGCACGCAAGTACGACATCTCGCGTGCCGAGCAAGACGAGTTCGCGCTCAATTCCCAGCTCAAGGCCGAAGCGGCGCAAAAAGCCGGCAAGTTCAAGGACGAGATCATCCCGATCGAGATCCCGTCGAAAAAGGGGACCGTCGTCTTCGACACCGACGAGTACCCGAAAGCGGGCAGCACCATCGAGGCGCTGGCCAGCCTGCGCCCGGCCTTCAACAAGGAAGGCTCGGTCACCGCCGGCAACGCGTCCGGCCTGAACGACGGCGCCGCCGCCGTGATCATGATGAGCGCCTCGAAGGCGCGCGAACTCGGTCTCACCCCGATCGCCCGCATCAAGGCCTATGCGTCCTCGGGCCTGGACCCGACCATCATGGGCATGGGCCCGGTATCGGCCTCGCGCCTGTGCCTGCAAAAGGCCGGCTGGACCCACGACCAGGTCGACCTGATGGAAATCAACGAGGCGTTCGCCGCGCAGGCGGTGGCGGTCAACAAGGAAATGGGCTGGGATACATCGAAGATCAACGTCAACGGCGGCGCCATTGCCCTTGGCCACCCGATCGGCGCATCCGGCGCGCGCGTGCTCGTGACCTTGCTGCACGAAATGGTGCGGCGCGACGCCAAGCGTGGCCTGGCCAGCCTGTGCATCGGTGGCGGGATGGGCGTGGCGCTGGCGGTCGAACGCGACTAAAAAGCGTTTTTGGATTTCTTATAAAAACAGGAGAAGACAATGGCACGAGTAGCGTTAGTAACGGGCGGTATGGGCGGTCTGGGCGAGGCGGTATGCATCAAGCTGGCGGCACTCGGCTACAAGGTCGTCACCACCCACTCGCCGGGCAA
>Ga0213834_100930_pt1 | contig 10075 bp, 10 predicted proteins | sample SWPTP12_FD_160580 | JGI IMG/M metagenome (GOLD analysis project Ga0213834, IMG submission 160580) | Coastal seawater microbial communities from Marineland, Florida, United States - SWP TP1 #2 | ecosystem: Environmental > Aquatic > Marine > Coastal | place: USA: Florida | collected 2016-08-06
CACTCAAGGAAGTGGTCAAGCTCATGGACGCCAACCTTGAAGAACCGCTGGAAATGGAGCAACTGGCCGTCTACGCCGGACGTTCCCGGCGGCAGATCGAGCGCCTGTTCAAGGAGCAACTGGGCACCACCCCGCAGCGTTACTACCTGGAACTGCGCATCACCGAGGCCCGACGCCTGCTGCAGCACACCGAACTGTCCCAGGTCGAAGTGCTGGTGGCTTGCGGGTTCGTCTCGCCGAGCCACTTCAGCAAGTGCTACAGCTCGTACTTTGGCTATCGGCCTTCGAAGGAAAAACGCTTGGTGAAGTGAATGTGGCGGCTAGTCTTCGGAACGTTCCTTGCGCTCACGGTCACGTTCGTAGTGGCGACTGAGCGGGAAGGCCGGCAGCCACGACTCACGGCGCACGATCCACAGTTCGTAGGTGGGCTTGAATTGATCGGGGGCGTCCAGCACGCCGAGATGCACTTCGATTTCATCTTCACTGCGGCCAAATACCGACGAGCCGCAGCGAGGGCAGAAGTGTTGGTCATGATTTGGTGTCGAATCGTTTAATACTGGATACCACATGTTCGATCTCAGCGTCTGACAGATGCTGGTGACACGGAATAGTAAGAATTTGGCGCGCCAGACATTCTGTGTTTGGTAGTGCGATAGAAGGCTGACTCTTCGTCCATGCGGGCTGCTCATGAATAGGAATGGGATAGTGAACCATAGCCTCTATGTTGTTAGATTTGAGGTGGTCAACCAACTGATCCCTGCGTTTCGACTGTACCACGTAGTGATAGTAAGAGTTTCCAAGCATCCCGTTGCCTAGATCTACCCCCGTGCTGGTAAATCGCAGTTGGTCGTTGTAGTAGTTAGCTATTTTTTTTCTGCGTGCAAGCCATGAGTCAATATAATTGGTTTTTATGTTTAGTACGGCAGCCTGAAGGGAATCCAGTCGAGAGTTCGCCCCAAATTCGGCAGCTGTGTTTCTAGATCCTAGTCCGTGAGTTCTGACAGATTTAGCATACGCGGCTATTGTCGGCTGAGTGGTCACCAGAACTCCACCATCTCCAAAGCAACCTAACGTCTTCAATGGGTGCAACGAGAAAGCGCCGGCATCGCCAAATATACCAACCTGAACGCCATTGATAGTAGTGCCTATCGCCTGTGCACGATCTTCAATAACTGAAATTCCAAGTTTTTTGCATGCAGTCACGATAGGTGGCATGTCGACAGGCCTGCCCCGCAAATGAACGGGAATTACCGCTTTCGTGCGATCGGTTATTCGACTGGAAATGGTTGCTAAAGATAGCAGTTCATTGTCGTTAACATCTGCCAATACGGGAATTGCCCCGACTGACACTATGGCACCTACTGTAGCAATGAACGTATTTGCAGAAGTTATGACTTCGTCATCTGGACCTATATTGAGTGCCTTTAGAGCCAGAATCAGTGCGTCGGTGCCTGAGTTAAGGGAGATAGCCTCAGCGCCGTTGCATCTTTTGGACATCCATCTTTCAAAAATATCGACCTCTTCACCAAATATAAAATTTCCTCGACCTACGGTTTCAAATATTTGCTTCATTAAAGGTTGGCTAATGTCACGTACCTGTTCTTGAATATTGGTGCATTTAATCATGTTGTTGTTTCCTTTGACAGGATAAAAGTGAGAGCAATGTCGGTAATATAATCGCCGCTAAGCTGGTAAATGCTCCAAATATAAGCAACTGAGAATGTCCAACGATTATCGCGAAAGAGCCTGCTCCCCCGTAAATTAAAGGATGTAACCCGCTTGTCATGAGCGTGTCTAACGACGACACCTTGCCAAGCGCACTTAAAGATGTTTCGGTTTGCATAATAGTCGACCACCCTGTCAGCCACATAGCTTCCACCAGTCCAACCAGCGTTGCTCCAGCTATGACGATCCAGGCCGATGTACCAAGCCCTAACAACATAAATCCGAGTGAAAGTGCAAAGCCACTTGATATAGTGAGTAAGGTCAGATGCTGACCGGATTGGACGCGAGTAGCGATGATCGATCCTACGCAGGCGCCTACGCCACACGCAGCAAGACAAACTCCCCACGTTTCGGCTTCAAACCGGTTGCTGACAGCAAACGGCGCAATAGAAAAGAAGAGAGGGAAACAAAGAACATTGATCAGAAGCGTAGCGGTAAAACCTTTTAGTAAAGTCTTCGAGCGCAGTACTGTCTTGATGCCGTGGTAGAAGCTGGTCTTTGGATCGCGCTCTAAAGATGCGGGAGCAGCATGTAGGCGCATTTTGTTGGTAAAAAATGCAGCGCAAAAGAAAGTCAGTCCGTCTATAAATATTCCCCATAGTGGTTCCTTCATGATAATAAGCACACCAAGAGTGGCGGGAAATATTATTGCCGCTATGTTATCGATGAAATTAATCGTGGCGTTGCCCTTTGATAATTGATCTTTAGGAAGGATGGTCACTATCAGCACATGGGCAAATGGGCGCGACGCCCCGATGCAGGCTCCAAAAACAAGGTACGTGATTGATAGTGTCCACCATGCTTCATTAAAATATATCAGCAGAGTGGCGATGATTTGCAAAAGACCTCTTGATATGTCCGAATAAACAATAGCCTTCTTGGGGCATACCTGTGCCATCAATGTTCCTGCTGCCCACGCCCCAAGAACAGTGCCCACACCAACCGAAGCCATGACGAGTCCGAATACATCCGTCTCGTAACCATATCTAATGAACGCTATAGGCAAGGCTGCTAAGCAGATTGCATCTCCCGCCATTGAGAAGCTTTGACTGATAATAAAATGCTTGAAAGGAGCGTTTTTTAGTAACTCGTTGTGATGCCACGCGTTTCGACTAATAAGCTTCATCAAAGAGGCTCCGCTAGATGGATGCGCCCTTTGGTGTCCATGTGGGTAAGTAATCTGTTGTTTTTGTATGTTATTTCTACATGTCTATCTTTTTTTATTTTGACCGTTAGCTGCTTTCCGCGAAATTGAATAGTAAATTTGTAGGATCTCCACTCCATAGGTAGGCGAGGGAAGAACGAGATTGTTCCGTTTTTTATCCGCAGGCCTGCCATCCCCTCGACTAAACCTTGCCATGCTCCTGCATACGCAGAAAGATGCAGTCCATTTTCATAGTCAGATTTATTGGTGAAGTCGAGGTTATACCTACTTCCTTGCAATATGTAGCTAGCTGCCTCTGATGTATATCCGGTGTGGGCGGCAATGACGGCATGGGGGCCATAACTTAGCGAGGAGTCATGAGCTGTCCGTGGTCCATAGAATCTCAACGATTCACGTTTTATGTCCTCAGAAAACTCATCAGGAAACAGCGACATGAGTAAGATTATATCAGCCTGTTTTATTAGCTTTGAAGGAAAGTTGGCTAGATCTTCGGATAGCGTTTTTTCCAATGCGTTATTGAATCTAGGTCCACTGATACTGTGATCTCTGAGTTCGATGTCTCGTAGCTTTGAATAACCTTCAAACTGTTCGGGGATGAGCGTGTTATTGACATCAATCCACGGGAGGAAGACGTTTTTAGCTATGGCTTTCCACTTCTTAATCTCCTCTTGTGAGCATCTTGGTAGAATCCCCATTTCGTTAAGCTCTATGGCATGTTGAAGGGTCCATCTCAGCATGTAGTTTGTGAAGAAACTATTGTTGACATGATAGTGGTACTCATCAGGTCCCATTACGGCGTTTATTACATATTGCTGCTTTTTAGAGCACCATTTGAAGACGCTTGCGGCAAATTCCGCACATTTGGTAATGATCTCTGCGCCTCTTGTTCTTATGTATTGCTCGTCGCCAGTGATTTTCCAGTATTGATTCAGCGCGTAGCAGACATCTGCTGATATATGCAGGACTTCTGTCACACTCCACTCTCTCTTGGGCTTTATACAGGGATAATCGATAACATAATGAGGTCCGTTCTCTGTCCCCAGATCATTGGACGCTTCGGGAAAGCGTGCGCCGTTAAAATTTGTAGAGTTCGCAAAGGCAATAGCGGGCTCTAAACAGCGGTATCTATAATCCAACATGGCCTTGGCCATAGATGGCTCATTCCAAGACCAAAATATACATTTGTGCAACTCAGTATCAAAAAATGTCGCACCAGAATGATAGGAGCTTGAAAGTCCTCTAGCGGGAGATATTGTCCCCAGGTCGGAAGGGGAGTGACCTATGCTGGTCTGGATCAGTTGGAATATGGCGTATTTAATCCCTAGGTCCGCCATATGATCGTTGGTATTAATTGCAATATCGTATTTTTTCCAAATGCTCCGCCAAAACGCAGAGTGTGCAGTAAGTTTAAATTGCTTCCGATTTATAGTCGTATTCGGAATAGCTGCCTTTTTGCTAATACTCCAGCTTATATAGAATTGCTGCGAGCCAGTTTCCTTGAAGTCGGTATGCGCAGCTATCCAATGACTGTTTTTTTCAATACTCCTTATATTTATGCACTTTGACGATTGTGGAGTGCTCGCCATGTTTATTTCATAGACGAGGCTGTTTTCTTCCGTCGTCACACGGGCAGATAGAGAGTCTGTGTGTGCCAGGCACTCGGCAATTTTGTAATGATGCACCGTTAGGCGTTTAATCGCACCTAGATACGCATTGGCCGCAGTAGAGTCTATACCATATTCTAATCTTATTTGAGACGGCTTGCTTAGTTCATTAAGTGGTCTTAAATAGATACGGACCCTCACAAGATGATTACTTGATATATCGAGTGAATGCTCCTGAACTAACTCAAGCTCTTCTTCCGCGAAGCCCATGATTGTTTTTACGATGACAGTAGCTTGATCTAGCGCAAGCGTGACTTCCGGAAGCTTTTTTACGTAAGCCAGTTCTCCGGTATGAATGTTATAAATCCGAAGTATTCGAGGGGCGGGCAGGCAAACGATCTCTCGATTCACGCCAATTCCGAACGCGTATACCCGTGCGAGTAGCAGTTGAGTAAGATCAGCAGTCCCACTGGCAAAAGGGATGTTGGGTCGAAGTCCCATGACAGAGTTTGCCAGTGTCGTAATGCATGATGCAAAAGCTGAAGAGTTTGAGTCTATTGTCGTAATGACTTGGGATTTAGATTTATATTTTATAGTTAACATATATTACACTCAAATTAAGCTTGGATTAATCGTTTTTTTCATGTTGATCACGTTGTTGTATCGTACATCTGACAGGACATTTGGGCTGTCGGCAAAAAAACCATCGGTCCATTTGTTGCAGATGTCCGTAACAGCATTTTCTATAGAATAATTGAAATAAAAGTTAAGCTTATCCCGTAGCAAGTCTGAGTTTAATCGATATGAGCGTGAATCATTGGATGATGTCGTCTTTAACGAAACAGAAATTGGGAATTGGTCCTCAATTGTTTTCTTAACATTGGCAGCGATCTCTGAAACTGACTTTGTTTCATTGCCTACGTTAATTGCCCGCCCGTTCAATTCTCCAAGTGAGTCGCGCTGTGTAAGGGTGCTATAAAGCCTAACCAGATCCTCAATATGTACATTGGGTCTAAATTGGTTCCCACCGAAGATCGAAATCTCTTTTTTCAAGAGCGCGGATGCCGTGACGATATTGACCGTGAGATCAAAACGTTGCCTCGGTGACCATCCACAAACGGTGGCCGCTCTCACAGCGATCGTTTCAAACGAAGGGTCAGTTAAGTCTAATAGAATTTGTTCTCCATCAAATTTGTATTTGCTGTAATCAGTAAGAGGGACACAACGTTGTTCTTCATTTACCAAAGGGGATTCGCATGTGCCATAAACGCTGGCGGAGGATGCGTAAATAAAACGACGGCATCCAAGACGTTTTGCGGTAGCCATCAGGTAAGGAAGACATTCTAGATTTATTGACTTTCCTAAATCTGGTGCCAGATCGAAGCTGGGATCATTCGCAACCGCAGCTAGGTGTATGACTGTGTCGCAATTTGTTAACATACTGGATACAAGTTTCCTATCTCTGACATCCCCTTTAACAATATGTAGGTTTGGATGGTTCGAAAAAAATTTCAGCCCGTTGGTGAAAAACATCGCGTCCAGAACTCTAACGTTGTGGCCCAGAGCGAGCAACGCCGGGACTAAACGCGATCCGATGTAGCCGGCGCCACCGGTAACTAGAATGGTTTTATAGTTCAATCTGCGTTCTCCTTTAGTTACGCCTTTAGGGGAAGAGGGAATTCATCGAGCGTTGAAATAACGGTGGCGCGTGGATGTGCGCAACTCGGCTGATAAACGTGCCTTTTTAGATGAAAGGTGCTGATTTTCATAGTCGAGGCCTCGTCAATGGCATAGGTGGAGTCGTCGATTTAGTAAGCATATGTAGGATTTTTAGTCTGAATGATACACCTGAACATATCCGCTCGAGACTCCCCTGTTCGTTGGATAATTGTCGGGGTAGTCTTGTAGTAGGGGTACAGGCCTGTCTTCTTTAATGCAATATTCAATAGTTCTGATGCATTTTGTGACGCCGTGTAAAATATTATTGGTTGGCTCGTCATATAGGTCCTGGCTAGCAGTCTTTCGGTATCTTCATATAATCTAGTGTCGTCCGCTAGTTTTAAAAATTCTTGTTGCTTGAGTTCGGCCAATACTCCAATCTTTTCCTGAATGATTTTAAGACGGTCACGCTGAGGTGTTAACAGGGTTAGTATATTTGACGAGCCTTCCAAGCGAGGTCGTCCTGCGACATAACTCAAATATTGTATATGCGTAAGTTTTTTGCTTATCAACTTTTGAGTGGCGCTGGACCAGGCTTCGTAGTGAGGTGTGTTTATAATTGTGCCGTCGAGATCGACTAATAAAAGCGTATTCATAGCGGGGCCCTTTTTTGGGGAACGGGCGGTCTAGCCACCGGACATTAATAACTGTGCGATTCTAGAAGTGGAGTCGAATATGTTTTTATCTGTGAATTTCAGTTGACCGCCATGCTTTTCAACGAGGCTTTTTTCCGCGCTCACTCTGGGGTCGTGACCCGTTTTGTAGTCGGGACCTTTGAAAAATAGTTCTGGTTCAACGAGTTCGATCAATTGCTCGGCGGTGTCTCCATGGTTGATGAAGACAACGTCGCAATATCTAATTGAAGCCATGACTTCTGCACGTTTTTGTGCCGAGAACACCGGGCGATCTTTCCCTTTATTCACAAACTTATCTGCGGTGATCGAAACAATTAACCTGTCCACACCTGCGTTAGCTTGTTTTAGATGATAAATGTGACCGGGATGAATGATGTCGAAACAACCATGGCATAACCCAATGCTCTGCCCGGTGGCACGATAACTTTCTACGACATCTCTCAGTTCTTTTCTGTTGTTTTTAATGTTCATAGATTAAGCCTGCTGCGATAAATGTTTTACCATAATGTTCAAGTGCTCGTGAGGCCCCCAATAATCGGGGATCTGACCCACTATTTGAAATCCGTTATTTCGGTGAAAGATGAATGCTGCTCTTTCGTGATCAATGTTTCCAATATCGAGACATATAAAATATTTTTTATTTGTAATCGCGAACCTTTCTATTTCGGCGAACAGTAATGATGCTATTCCGAGGCGTTGGTATGCTTTGTCTACGACTAGCCAATCGGCCCAAATTGCATACGGTGATGGCAGCGGCCCCGCTGAGCACCCCATGGTGCCGACTATTTCGCTTTCGAGAGTGGCGACAAAACGACATTGGTCTGTCTTGGCGTGGTTCAGTTCAAGGCGAAATTGCTCTTCAGCAATTGTTGATAGGTCCTCTTGTGAGTTAATCTGAGAAATGAGTTCCATCATATGGGGTAAGTCATAACTTTTGCAGGGTCGAATTTTTATACAAGTGCAACTATGATTTTTTTTCATGAAATTCTACCCTCCCTAACGCTAGATTGAGGCTGTTGCATGCTGACTCAATCATTTCAAGATCGTGTGCTGCCGAAAGTGTTATAGGTTCTGGGCAAAAACTCAAAGGCATTAAAAATCCATACAGTTTGTGATTGCGTGATAACTCTGAAAATAATTTGCCTGCAAATGGTCTGGGGTAGTTTTCTTCGATGTCCCTCATTGTTTTTGGCGCAGTTTTGCAACCTATGTGCACCCCGATCCTGCCCCCATAACTGTCTATATGGCAAGGGATGTCATGGTTGTCGAAAACTTGTTTTAAGCCTGCCCTGAATTGCATCTCCAGGTCGTATATATGCTGAAACACTTTCCCGGTCGCAAGGTGCGTTAATACCTTGTGCGCTACTGATACGGATAAATATCTGCCTGTGTTTGTCCCGCTTACTTGTACGGGTCCTTTAGGAGCGATCACGTCCATGAAATCAGCTTTGCCCGCAATAGCTGCTATTGGCATCCCACAACCGAATGCTTTACCGTAAGTTGCAATATCAGGGGTGATATTCAGCTCTTTTTGGGCCCCACCCAGGTTGGCTCGAAAGCCCGTCAGGACTTCGTCGAAAATTAGGAGAGCTCCATTTTTTTCTGTCAAGACCCTCAGCTTTTCGAGGAAACCGGTATCTGCCCTTACACAGCCTATGTTTAGCGCAATGGGTTCAAGTATAACTCCGGCGATATTTTCATTATGCACTCTGAATGCATTCTCGATTCCTTCTAGGTCATTCCACTGCAGTGGTACTGTTAAAGCTCCGTACTCATTAGGGATTCCAATTGTGCCGGGGGTACGTTCGAGTTCACCGTTTTTTTTCTTGGTGGCTGAATGTGCGGAAGTATCAATGTTCCATGTCAATGAGTCGTTAAGTCCATGGAAGTGCCCCTCGAACTTTATAATAATCTTCTTGCCGGTCACCGCTCTGGCGATTCTGGTTGCATACATCGTCGCTTCCAGTCCGGAGTTGACCAATCGCACTTTTTCGGCGCAGGGCACTACTCTGGAAAAAAACTCGCTTAGAAGCTCATGTTCCTGAGTCTCATACTGCTGTAGAAACCCCTGGTTGAGCGATTGTTAATAGCATCTTTTATAATTTCACTATCGTGCCCTAACAGGCATGACCCCCAGCCCATTATATAGTCGTCGTACCATTCTCCCGATTCCAGTTGTATCCTTGCACCAGACGCGTTTTTAATTTTAACCGGGCCAATCTCCGGCAATGAGTTCCAACCGGACAGTACATTGCCCACGCTGGATTCTTTTATAGATTTCACACCGTGCTCTCTAAGGAAATCAATTACTTTTCACTCACTGGTTTTCGCTGTTGCTGGAAATAAAATTCTGAGCAACCTTTGTTTTTTTGCGCGCCGATTAAGAGGTTTGCGTTGAAGTTTCTATATTGTTCCAGCTGTTGCTGATGACTACCTGCAATCCAAACAATTTTTATCTGGTTGGTCAGGCGTTTTTTTTGTTTTTCTTGATTGATAACTTAATAGGAAAAAGTTGGTTTGCAAGAAAAAAGTGCCGAAACTATCCGTTAGGGAAAAGTTTCAACCTTCGGATAGCCCTTTCGGATAATTCTGTCGAGTACCGACAACCTGACCTGTTTTCTTAGCTGCGAATGTGTTGGAGATCTCATTTTATTTCTGGGGTACACCGTCATACGGCAGACACATGAAGGCTGTTGCCGATGGTCCGAGCAACGTGCTCTTCTCAGATACATCATTGGGGGCGGGGCGGCTGGCAGGGAGCGATGTGTAGGTGCTGCGGAACCTTATTACAGGTATTGGCCGGCACTTATCCCCTTGACACTAGTGCTATCTACTCCTCGGAACGCTCGTCGCGCTCACGGTCGCGGGCGTAGTGGCGACTGAGCGGGAAGGCCGGCAGCCACGACTCACGGCGCACGGTCCACAGCTCGTAGGTGGGCTTGAATTGATCGGGCGCATCCAGTGCGCCGAGATGCACTTCAATTTCGTCTTCGCTGCGGCCAAACACCGACGAGCCGCAGCGAGGGCAGAAATGCCGCCCCGCGTAACTGTGGGTCTCGCCTTCGATGGTCACTGCCTCCTGCGGGAAAATCGCCGAGGCGCCGAATAGCGCGCCGTGGTGTTTGCGGCAGTCCAGGCAGTGGCAGATGCCGACGCGGTAGGGTTGGCCGGAGGTGGTGATGCGTACCTCGCCGCAGAGGCATCCGCCTGTGAGTGTCTGCATGTCG
>Ga0213834_100931_pt1 | contig 10060 bp, 7 predicted proteins | sample SWPTP12_FD_160580 | JGI IMG/M metagenome (GOLD analysis project Ga0213834, IMG submission 160580) | Coastal seawater microbial communities from Marineland, Florida, United States - SWP TP1 #2 | ecosystem: Environmental > Aquatic > Marine > Coastal | place: USA: Florida | collected 2016-08-06
TCGGCAACGACGCGACCAAGGAAAAATACCTGCCCAAGCTGGCGACCGGCGAATGGATAGGATGCTTCGGTTTGACCGAGCCGAACCACGGTTCCGATCCCGGTTCGATGGTGACCCGTGCCCGCAAGGTCGACGGCGGCTATTCGCTGACCGGCTCGAAGATGTGGATCACCAACTCGCCGGTGGCCGACGTGTTCGTGGTCTGGGCCAAGGACGACGAAGGCGCGATCCGCGGCTTCGTGCTCGAGAAGGACTGGAAAGGATTATCCGCCCCCGCCATCCACGGCAAGTTCGGCCTGCGCGCCTCCGTCACCGGCGAAATCGTGATGGACAACGTGTTCTGCCCCGAAGAAAACGCCTTCCCGGACGTGCGCGGTTTAAAAGGCCCGTTCACCTGCCTGAATTCGGCGCGCTACGGCATCGCCTGGGGTGCGCTCGGCGCCGCCGAAGCCTGCTGGCACACCGCGCGCCAGTACACGCTGGACCGGCACCAGTTCGGCAAGCCGCTCGCTGCCAACCAGCTGGTGCAGAAAAAGCTGGCCGACATGCAGACCGAGATCACCCTGGGTTTGCAGGGCTGCCTGCGCCTGGGCCGCATGAAGGACGAAGGCACGGCGGCGGTGGAAATCACTTCGATGATGAAGCGTAACTCGTGCGGCAAGTCGCTCGACATCGCGCGCGTCGCCCGCGATATGCTGGGCGGGAACGGCATTTCGGACGAATTCGGCATCATCCGCCACATGGTCAACCTGGAAGTCGTAAACACCTATGAAGGCACGCACGACATCCACGCCTTGATCCTGGGCCGCGCGCAAACGGGCATCGCCGCCTTCTAAGTTGGCCGGTGTTCCGTAGGGTGGGCGCCCCGTGCCCACGCGGAACGGTGCGTCGTGTTGGCATCGTTTCGCATGCCAACAATGTTCCGCCTTCCGCGTGGGCACGGGGTCCGATCGCGGCCTGGCCCACCCTACAACCCCGATCACACCAATCCCGCGCGCTCGGTAATATTGAAAGCCTCCACAATGGCGCCATATAGACCATTCAAACGATGTGGAGGCCGACACCATGAGTCCGCAAGATACCCAGCTCCTGGAAAATTTCCTGAACCAGCTCATCGAGGCGCGCGGCTTGCCGAAGGATCCCGAGGCCGACGCCATGATCCAGAAGGCCGTCGCCTACCAGCCGGATGCCGCCTATCTCCTCGTGCAGCGCGCCCTCCTGCAGCAGCAGGCGCTCGACAATGCCAAGGCCGAAATCGCGAACCTGCAGCGCCAGCTGCAAGGCGGACAGCAAAGCGCCAGCCGCTTCCTCGATCCGAATGCCTGGGGCAACAGCGCCGGCCAGCGCCAGCCGCCCCAGGCCTACGACAGCCAGGCAGCCAGCCAGGGCTACCCGCAACAGCAATACCAGCAGCCCTACCAGCAACCGTCGCTGTCCAGCCGCGCCAGCAACTTCTTCCGCGGCGGGATGGGCGGCAGCGGGATGGGCGGTGCGCTCGGCAGTATCGCCTCGACCGCGGCCGGCGTGGCGGCGGGCGCCTTCCTGTTCCAGGGCCTGGGCAACCTGCTGGGCCATCACAACCAGGACGGCAACGGCTTCCTGGGCAATAACGACGCCTTCTCCTCGCTGACTTCCCCGATCGACGACTTCCATCGCAGCGGCAGCGGCGCCGGCGACAGCAGTACCGACAGCGGCGGCAGCAACTCGCTGCTCGACGACGTCGGCATGGACACGGATAACTTCGCCGGCGATAACGACGATGGCGGCTCGGACGACATCGCCTAGCCCGGGGCGGCGTGTTAACATAGCGCGCCGCCACCCTTTTTGCAGAATCTATGCCGCTTCACATCTCCCGGATCCTGCATGCCGGCTACGTCTTCGAATGCGAGGGAACGACCATCGCATTCGACACGATCTTCGAGAACCCGTTCAGCCGCAACTGCCACGCCTTTCCCGCAGTCCGTTTCGAGCACGACAAGATCCGCCGGCTGCGCTTCGACGCCGTTTTCATCTCCCACTTCCACGATGACCACTGCTCGCTCGAGAGTCTCGACCTGCTCGATCGCGCGACGCCAATCCATATCTACTGCATCTTCGAGGAACTGTTCGAGATGGTGCGCGCGCTCGGCTTCGTCGACGTACGGCCCTTGCGCATCGATGTGCCGGTCCAGGTTGGCCCGCTGACGGTGACGCCGCGCGTGGCGATGGACGAGGATGTCGACTCGATGTTCCAGGTCGAGGCGCATGGTTTGAAAATACTGAACGTCGTCGACTCCTGGATCGATCCGGACACCCTGCCCGCGCTGGCCGCGCACGGCCCCTGGGACCTGGTGCTGTGGCCCTTCCAGACCATGCGCGAGATCGAGGTACTGTCGCCTTCGCGCGCATCGCCTGCGCCGGCGGCGCTGCCATCGGAATGGATCACGCAGCTGCAGGCGCTGGACCCGCGCTTCGTCGTGCCCAGCTCCTGCCAGTTCCTGCAAGAGCCCTGGTCCTGGTACAACCACGCATTCTTCCCGATCAGCTATCGGCAATTTGAAAACGAGATCAGCGCCGCGCTGCCGCATGCGCGCGTGGTGCGCATGCATCCGTCGGTCACCATGAGGCTCGACCGGGACGGCTTGACACCCGCCGCGCCGCTGGACTGGGTGCTGCCCGTGGGCGAGCAGGACGTCGATTACGCCTACGACCCACTTGCCGTACCGCCGCCGACGGGCGAGATCGCGCGCCGCTTCCCGGCCCTGAATGTCGAGCAGGCCGCACGCGTGCGCGACTACTGCCGTTCAGGCCTGCTCGACAAATACCGCGACATGGAACTGCCCGAGGAAAGCTATTTCGAGCAGCCACGCCTCTGGCGACTGTCCGTGTTCGACCACGAAGGCGGCGAGACGCGCTACCACTACCGCGTGCACGGCGACAGCATCGACGCTAGCGACGCCGCACCGCTGTCCTGGACCACCGAGATTCCGGCCGCGAAGCTGTATGCCGCGCTGGAACTGGGCGAATCCCTCACTTCGATGTACATGCGGATCAACGACATGCGTTTCGACGCCGCCAGCGAATCGGACCTGGAGACGGCCGAACTGGTCGACGATCCGCTGATCCGCTGCCTGTTCAACGACGCCTTCGGCGCCTACCAGGCCGCGCAGCTGCGCCGGCTGAAAGACCCTCAATGACGATTACCATCCTGCCTTTCCGCGCCACCCTCGACCAAACTTGCGACTGGCTGGAACAGCAAACCGGAATGCCCTGGACCCTGGCCCGCCTGATCGAACATGGCCTCACGCCCTATATCTGGCTCGATTACGACGCGGCCTATCCGGACCTGTTCGGCGACGCCAACGGCGGCTACGCTGCGCCCATCTTTTTCGAGGGCGACACCGCGCGCCTGGCGGCCGGCAGCGAGGACGTGCTGATCACGATCACCAAGGATGCCTACAAGATCGTGACCACACTGCCCCCACCGGGATTCCGGCGCGCGCTGCACGAACTGCGCTTCCTCAAGAAGGAAGTGGAAAAACTGGTCAAGACCCTCAAGCGCGCGGCAGAACCGGCGCCTGAACCCAAGCCGGCGACGGAATCGACGGCAGGCATCTACAAGGAGCAGGTCATCGCCGCGTTTGGCGGGCTGGCGAAGCTCGACCTCGATGCGGCCTTGAGCAGCGCCGGCGGCATCTTTGGCGACGACGGCGCGCGCGTCAAGGCCAGCACCAGGAAGGCGAAGTCGAAAATCGTCTGGAACCCGGTCGTGCTGGCGCTGGGCCTGCACGACGTGCACCGGGTGCCGCTACGCAGCTTGAAACGCGCGTTTTCCGCGCACGACTTCCTCGATCCGTGGCGCGACGAATGGGAGCGCAGCCTGGCCTTGCTGGGGCACTGATATTCTTTAGAACGGTAGATCGATTTCGGTTGCGGATGCGAGGCGCTCGGCCAGCACGGCGGACACCACGGCCTGGATGACGTGCACCGCCCAGCGCTCGGTTGCCTTGCGCGGACCGGCTTCGATCTCGCCGTCGGTGATGCCGAGCAGTGGCGCGATGCAGCCGATGTTCACGGCATACAAGGCGGTGCCGTACAGCGTGCCCAAGGCGACGGGCCCGAGTGACGGCGCCAGGTCCTTGAGCATCGGCAGGGCCGCCGCGAAGGCTGCCGAGGCGCCGAGGTGGTTGGCAAATTCGACGACGCTGGTGCCGGTGTCCCCGATCAAGGCGCGCGAGCCGGTCATGTCGTCGATCCAGTCGACGGCATCGCGGTCAAGTGTCTTGGTCATGACGCCGCTTTTGCGGCCCGCCACCATCACTGCTGTCGTCACTACGCCTGCAATCAGTCCACCGACCACTGCCGCTTTATACCGTTCCATGAAAACTCCGCTCGTAAGTGTGATGGCAATGCGGGAGTGGCTACGCCCGAGTAAGCGCGAATGGCGCACCTGCACTGCCGAATTGATCACCTTACCGGGCAGCGCTAGATGGTTCGGTTCGATATCGAACAGAGTGCAGTTGAAGCGGCAAAGTATGACCTACTCAACGGGCGCTTCCACATCTAAAATTTTGAAATGCGTCAGGTTAAACGATGCGTCAACGTCAAATGCCGGGCGATCAGGAGGCTGAACAGTTACAACCGCCGAGAAATCCTTGTATGGACCTTGAGGTGACGGTTGAAAAAAGGGCGCGCACACGAGTCCTTGGTTCGTAAGATCGAATACGTCCTCCACCCTCAAAAGTTCGACTCTCATAAATTCTTTATGTTCCCTGGGCATGTTTTTGGCGACGTCTCCATTGTCCGCTCTTGGCCGATTGAGGACCTCAATGAGCGGCAGCATTCACTGCTTTATTAACGGGAAACTGGAACGCAAAGTACGCAACTCCTGAGTCAAAATTCCGGCCTCGCCAACTACTTGCTCGAGTTCAGCCAGGTTGTACTCATTTGAGACTAAAGTTGTGGAAGTTGCTCGGCTTGACACAACTACTACGATGCCACGAGTGACGTCGAAGCCGACCCTGCCATGCACTAAGGTATTTCTTTGCTCGCGCAATGCATGGCCGCGCTGTACCCAAGCTAGATAAAAGGGCGAGCCAGCGTTGGCACCCAGACCCCGAACATCTGCTTCTAGAAGTTCCAATTTTTGAAAAAAACTGAAGCATTCAATTTTCTTTGAGCGTACATCGAAAGCGCTTCCTTCATCTACCCACACAAGGCATAAATCTAACGCTGTCTCAAGCCGCCAATACTCAAACAACAACCGACCCACAAGCATCTCTGCAGTCGTGCGCAGATCATTTCGCGCTTCGCGCAATTGTGTTCCTGTCCATTCCAAGCCATTGCTCCGTTTATACATCGACACCTGCACTTCACCTGCTTCGTTGCGCAGACCGGAAACTGATCGGCGTCACGCCCGCCCCAACACATTGCAGCTGCTATTGGCCGGCAACAGAAGTATTGTAGCGTCCGCTAACGACTCATTGCGGACAGTTGAGTACACAGACACAGAACCATATTCAGACGTTAAAACTTCTGCTCGAGCTGAATCCGCCAATTGAGGAAACCCCGCAGTGCACGCCTTCGCTCGAAGCTGCTGTTCTGGTCGGAATATTTAGTTAGCGTTTCCGTTCCGGTCTTCAATACGTTACGAAGCGCCACACGCAATTGGCGCGATGGGGTCATCCGGTGAACAACATATGTATCAAGATCGCGTCGGGCCTTTGACGAATTTAATTGAGTAGTCGACGTACGTATCGGGCCACCCGCGGCCAAGGAGAAATTCACGCCGCCGCTCCAAGCGCCTACCCGATAGTCAGCCCCGACATTCGCCGACCAAGGCGGCTGTCGGTCAAGACGATTGTCCGGCCCGGGGACGCCAGAGACTGAAGACCAGTTCCGACTGGCGCTGAATTTTGTATCAATTGCTGGCGCGCTTGGGAACAGGCTTTTGAGAGGAAACTTAGTTTCTACATCGAGCGTTCTAACGCTCGCATTTCCCGAATTTTCAGGCATTAAAATCCAGCGGTCATCCTGCAGGTGGACTTTGTCCCGAATCAAGTTTGTGATGTCGCGGGCGCTTGCACTGACCGAAACCATCGCCCCGTTATCCCAGTAGCGCTCATACGTCAGGTCTAGTCCGCTAGCTAATTCCGGCCTGAGGGACGGGTTTCCAGACGCATCCGGCGTCACAGGTGTATTGTAAGATGCATAAAATCGGGTGGGCACCAGACGCGATAACTCTGGCGCTTTGTACGTGCGGGTGATTGCAAGACGCACTTGGTCGCGACGATTGCCCGGCAGCTTCCACAACGTTTGCAAAAGTGGGCTGAATACGTGTGAACTGGACGTTGCGGACACGCTGTAGGCATCGGTTTTCACCTCTAGTCTTTCGTCGCGCATACCCAAATATAACGACCAGGCTGGCGTGATTTTCCACTCATCCTGTAAATATACTGCCAAACGACGAATAAGAGCGCCATATCCATTATCAAAATTAAATGAACCTTGGTTCGGTAGCACAGCATCAAGCTGTACTTCACGCTGTTGAAACCGACTATAACTTGTATCCCATCCAAAAGCTACTGAATGAGCAGTTCCAACTGCAAGCGAATATTTGCCTGTCCAAGTCGCTCCGCGCTCCTTTGCATCGGTGACATACATTCGATGAAGGGAAAGTTCCGCTTCATCGTACGCCGAACGGCCAAAATTGAGTTGCCTACGCGTACCGTACAAGCCGCCTTTCATCTCGAGCTTCACGGTGTCACTCAGATGGCGGAGCCACTCGAGATTATTCCGGACATCCCAATTGTCACCGCTCGCACGCACGGTCTCGTCTGGATATGGGTAACGGTCACCAATTAGTGTTGCGGTGACGATATGCCCGTCGCCGTGGTATTTGCTCCCGTTCGCGAAGCCTTCCCACGTTAACCTATCGCCGTCATCATAGGACCAGTTAACACGTCCATTCAGGTTAAGCCCGTTTGATACATTGCGATTGAAACCGCGAATGTCGCGTAAGTTCGTTATAGTTACTCCCGGGTCGTGTTCTGTCTCGATAGAGTGAGCCTCGGCGACGTTATCACTATGGACAAATCGCGCGCCGAAATTATATGAGCGTTTATCGCTCTTGTCAGACCAAGCAAGGCTTGCATCGTCAGCGCGCGTATTGGGACCAGCTCCAATGCCTAGTTTCATTTCGCCCGCAGCTTTACTGACAGCCTTTCTTAGTACAACATTGATCGTTCCAGCAATCCCTTGGGTAGTAAATTCCGCAGTTGCAGAGCGAAAAATCTCGATCCGCTCAACTGCATCCGGAGACAATGTATCAAGCGAAAATCCCGCCGGCGGTCGCTCCCCATTGATTAGGATCTGGGTGTATCCCCCTAGGCCGCGCAACCGCACCGATAAATCATTAACCGTAACGCCGGGCAGACGTTTCATCACGTCGAGCAGGGATGGATCACCAAATTTCAAGATGTCGTTTCGGTTAACTACGATCCGGCTAACCGAATCGTCGCGGCGCGCCGCATTCGCATCCCCCTTCACGACAACAATGTTGCGTGGAGCAGCTAAGGGTGCGGCATCCAATACTTGCTGTTGAGCAGAGGCTGCTGCACTCGTCATTGCGGCGATAGCGGCCAACTTGATCTGATAAGGAATCCGGGAAGCACTTGTCATAACTCAGCCTTCTGCAGTGAAATTGCGCTTGAGTGGGACAACAATTGTCACCAACGCAATCTAGACTAACTTTTCTAGACAGGTTTGTCTAGCAGAATAGCGAATCGATGAGCCACTGCTTGGAAGCCAGCTTGGCTCGCCACAGACATTGGCCCGCACGCTTGGTCGACGTCAGCTGACCGAGCCGCGAACTGCGGTCACCTTCAGTTCCGGTCGCCGGTGCCGCCGTCGTACCTGGTGCATACCCGATCGATGTTTCAGCTCGAACGGAAACGCCAATTTGGCCCGCACCCGAGCAAGCCCATACCGGCCCAGGACTTGGACGACCACGCTGCCCGCTGCCAAGGTCAAGCTGGACAAGCTCGATCGGCTCATCGGGAACATCGACAGCCCGCTCCACGCGGACGAGCTGGATCGCATCATTGACACGTTTCCGGAAGTCGAAGGGAACATGGCGCAAGTCGAGCAGGCCCTCGCGAACGCAGGTCTCGACGTGAGCTTCATGCGCAGCCTGGGAACGCAAGGCTCCGGGAATCATTTCTGCGAGCTGCAACGCCTGGAACGGATCGTCAAGGCCAGCGACGAGAAGCCCGACCTGCTTGGCGCGAAGCACCTGAACCTGGTGGTGCACAGCGGCTCGCGCGGCCTTGGAACGGCGATCCTGCGCGAACACGTCGAACGCTTCGGGCACCAGGGTCTTGAAGCTTCGACGCCAGATGCGGTGGACTACATCCGCCGTCACGATGCCGCCGTCGCGTATGCGGAGCTGAACCGCCGGCTGGTCGCGCTGCGTGTGCTCGTGCGTCTCGGTGCGCAAGGCAGCTTGCACCTGGACGTGAACCACAACTCCGTCACGCCCGCGCGCTTCGACGAGATCGACGGCTGGGTGCATCGCAAGGGGGCGACGCCGATGGCCGGCGCGCTGGTCCTGATTCCCGGCTCGCGCGACCACCTGAGCTTCGTGGTCAAGCCGGTGTTCACCGCGATGCAGGCGAGCCTCGGTTCGCTTGCGCACGGTGCCGGCCGCAAGTGGATGCGGTCGGATTGCAAGGCCCGACTTGGCGGCCGCATCGACGGCAGGGATGTCTCGAAAGGGGCACTCGGCAGCAGGATCATCTGCAACGACAAGGACCTGGCCTACGAGGAAGCCGGCGCTGCCTACAAGCCGATCGATACCGTCATCGACAGCCTGGTGGGTGCGGGCCTGGTCGAGGTCGTGGCGACCTTCCGGCCAGTGCTGACCTACAAGACGCGTGGGGAGTGCTGCTGATGACGACCTTGATGCAAATCTCGGCCACGACCGGCCCGGCGGAATGCTGCCTCGGCGTCGTCAAGCTGCTGGCGCACCTGGAAGCCGGGGCGGCGGCGAGCAAGCTCGCCATCGCCGTGGTCGAGGAGGTACGGGTCGGCGCGACCGGCCTCCTGCAGTCGGCCCTGCTGGCGCTGGAAGGCGACGAAGCGGCCTGCCGGCTGTTCGCCGCACCCTACGTCGGCACGATCCTGTGGGTGTGCCAGAGTCCATTGCGTCCGCAGCACCGGCGCAAGAACTGGTACCTGGACGTGACGCTGTTCGCCGAACCGGCACGCGACTTCGGCAGCGAAGTCAGGCTGGAGACCATGCGTTCGTCCGGACCGGGCGGCCAGCACGCCAACAAGACCGAGACGGCCGTGCGCGCAACGCATCTGGCCACCGGCCTGTCGGTGAAGATCGGCGGATCGCGCAGCCAGAGTGCGAACAAGGCGGCGGCGCTGGCCTTGCTCGGTGCGAAGGTGCGCGAGCATGTCGACAACGCAAGGGATGCGGACAAGGCGCAGCGCAGGCTGCGCCACTGTACCAGGGCGAGTCAAGTGGTGGTCAAACGCTTCGTCGGCAGCGATTTCAGGCCGGAGGACTAGCCTCGAACGCGGCCTTCGCCGCCAGGAAGCGCTTCAGCGCAGTTTCCGGGTCGAGCCCGGCCATCACCAGGTTGACGACTTCCTTCTTGTCGTTCGAGGTGATGGCCTTGCAGGCCTCGCGGTGCGCAGTGAAATACGCGTACCAGGAGACTTCGGCCGGCCGTTCCTTGCGCAGCTTCAGGCGTACGGGGACGGCCGCGCGCGCCGCCTTAACATAGTCGGCAAGCTTTGCAGGCAGCTGCAACCAGTCGCAGGCCGCAATCGCGCGCCGTTCGGCCGCGTCGCCCGGATCGGTCGACGCGGGATGCACGGCCAGGCTGGCCAGGTTCGGATAAGCGCTCGCCTTGCAGAACTCGCTAACAAAGCGCAGCTTCATCGCAATGCCCAGCACTTCGGCGCGCGCCATCGCAGCGTCTTTCGGATCGAGGAAGCGCGCCAGTTCCAGCAATTGCGGCCAGGCGATCGGCGCGGCATCGAACTTCGTTGCGGAGTGCACCAGCGCCTC